>Ga0214542_1001995_pt1 | contig 42314 bp, 41 predicted proteins | sample CNSS1metaG_FD_160096 | JGI IMG/M metagenome (GOLD analysis project Ga0214542, IMG submission 160096) | Root nodule microbial communities from cowpea collected in UCLA plant growth center, Los Angeles, California, USA - CNSS1 | ecosystem: Host-associated > Plants > Roots > Nodule | place: USA... | reverse complement strand
AGAAAACGGTTACAGAAAAAATAATTATAAAATAATTAATTTTTAAAATAGTAATTAAGGGTAAAATTGGAAAATAAAAAGTGGACACAAAAAGAGGAATCCCCTTTATATATTGTTATAGATATATTTTCTTTTTTATCTTTTTTTTTTAATTTAAAGTTTTATTATTTTAAAATGAATTTAAATATTAAATAAAATTAAATGAAGCAGAATAATTTTCTTTTTTAATTTTTTGTTTTTTTATATAAAGTTTAATATTATTTTAATTTTACTTATTTTTATATTTATATTTATTTTTCAGTATATTAAATACAAATAAAATTATATATATAGATATTAATATTTTTTTAAAAATATATACTAAGAAATATGAAAACATAAAAAATAAATAAAATAATAAACTAAAAAATCATTAAAAGTTAAAAAATGTAAATTTTAAAAAGAATTAAAAATATTCAAAATAAAATTTGTTTTTTTACTTACGGAAGTCAACTTTCGGAGAATTTTTTTTGACTTCCGGGAATATTTTTTGACTTCGAGAAGTCGACTTCTAGGAATATTTTTGGACTTCCGGAAGTCGATTTCCGGTGATAATTTTTGACTTCTGGAAGTTGACTTCCGGTGATACATTTTGACTTCCGGAAATCGACTTCCGGTGATATATTTTGACTTTCGGAAGTCGACATAATTTTCGGGGTGTGGTGTCTGCGGGTTTTCATAAATGGTCAAAGGATTTTTTGGGAATTTAAAGAAAATTTGGAGGTGTAGAAGAAATTTTGGAGGTGCAGGAAGAAAGACCCTAATTTGGCTATAGGTTCATGGAATATCTTGGTCGTGTTACTTGTGAAGCTTTGAAATAAGATATCATAATGGAACATTATTGTCTAGTTGATAGTCAAAGTTTTGTATATCTAGTTGATCATTTGATCTACCATAAGAGGACCAACACATAAAAGATTTGGAGCCATGGTGAAAAATTGTGATGATTGACTCTTGAATCATGTGCCTAATGAAGAACATAAAAGATTGTCTAACGGGAATGTATATGTCTGGACAAATTCTTATAATCTGAAGCATGTATTAATAATGTTTAGATTTAATTGTCTTCACAATTCGTTGTTATTTTTGTTTTCTAAATTATATATATATAATTAAAAGAAACAGTACATTACTCTATTGTAATACTTTTAATTGACTAAATTAGGTATCTTGACGAAAAAAATTAATTTTTTTTATATAGTTCTAAATAAATAGTTTTAGTAGTTTCTGAATTTAGATAGGATTTGAGATTGTATTCTAAAAGATGGAAAATAAAAATAATATAGCTTCGATAATTGTTTAGCTTAGGGCATGCATGGAGGACCCTGCAGTGAACCTGGTCCATTTGATAATCGAGTGTCGTAGTGTGCATTTAATTATCGACACAACCTTTACAAGTTGGAATTATGTTGCTGGATCAAACTGCCTACATTCAATTTTTTCCTTTCTCCATTTTTATTGACACAATTATATGTTTTTGACCCCACACACCTCATAATTCATTCAGAAACTTGCACGCTTAATTGATGAAAATATTTAAAGGCAAGATATATAATAATAATATACAAAACATATTAATTTTACAACAGGAACATTAGTTTTTCTTTAAGAATCTTTAAACACATAAAAATTAAAATCAAATTAATTTCTTTATCATTTAAGACTAATTATGTATAACTTGCAAAATTTAGTATATATATCTTTTAAAATTTTATTTTAACTTAATATTAATAAATTATTCTTAATAATTTCACATTTAAAAGTTGAACTCGATGATGATTTAAATATATTTTTTATTTTTTATTAGATAAAATCGTAATAAAATTTCAGCTTTTAAGATGGATGCACTGTTTCAACAAATTTTAACATTAAAAGTTATTATCGATTCGATCTTAAACAACTCTAACATCTTATTCTTAGAGATACAAATTGGTTTCTAGAAATATCACCTCTCCTGATAACAAAATCATTTCTTTTAAAATTCTGTCAAGTAATGTTTTTATCTATTGTTATAATGATTTTTCAAATTTTATTTACTATTATAAATGTTTTTAATGTGGTCTTACTTTTTTAAAGATAAGTAATTTACTATCTTGGGTAATTTAATGATAATAAGACTATGATAAATATGTGATATAAAAAAACATAGTAGTATTTGGAAAGAGTTAAAAGAATACGGGCTTGCATTGCATCAAAAGGTGCAATAAATGGTTGGTGTCGACAACACACTGAGATCCCTCATGGAAAGTGCATGTGCTATTCAAGCATGCTAACCACTGTTTTATTTTCATTTCCTTTTTTATATATATTCTATATATATGTCAAAGTTATAGGTAAGTTAGGGATTAATTTTCTTAAAGAAATATCACTGAAATAAGTTATCCTTTTCTAACTATACCTCAGTAATTGTGTTCACTGACCAGTTTGAATTAAATTTAGAAAAATTAAAATCAAAACTAAATATCTTAAATTAATCACTTTATTGGTTTGGTTTGGATTAAATTACGAAACTAGTTGGACGCTTATAAAAGATGGTGTCACACGCATAAATCTTGTTTATAAATTGTACACAAGGAATTCAACACATGATATCATGTTTATAAATTTAATAATTTATTTTCTTCTCTTTCTGTTATGATTTGTTAGTTCAGTAGTTGAGCAGATGTAGCAGTGCATTAAACATGGTGGCATGGGACAGGGTATCTCAGGAACATTTGTGACCATTGGTTTGTTGGTTGGATAAAGCACCCTGTAACTTTCCAATATTAAGAAAAAAAAGAGTTGAAAATACTGGACTTATGTGAAGTAACAAGTTTATTAGTAAGGAAGATTGATTTAGTTACATTATTTTACAATATATATATATATATATATATATATATATATATATATATATAAAATGAGAGAAGAAGTTAGAAAGAAGGGAGAGAAAGAGAAAATAGAGAGAGAAAGTTTAGAATAAAATATTTGAAAAGATCGTAGTCTTTGTCAAATATTATTAGTGTGTCATTCAATCAATAGATAAAGAGGGAGTGAGGTTAAGCTATTTTTATATCAATCTTGATAAATTCATGGGTGTTATATTAATCTTTTATTTATTTTTAATCATATATTATTCTAGTTTCTTCCATTTAACTTATTTTTATTTATTATCATCTCATATTTATTTAATTTATCTATAATTATGCACTGGTCCTGTTCATTTATTTTATTTAGTTTATCTCTAGGTATGCATTGATCTTATTTATTTATTTCATTTAATTTATCTCTAGTTATGCACTGGTCCTGTTTATTTATTTTATTTAATTTATCTCCAGTTATGCACTGATCCTATTTATTTATTTTATTTTATTTGTTTCTAGTTAGACACCGGTCCTGTTTATTTATTTAATTTAATCTCTAGTTATGTACTGATCCTGTTTATTTATTTTATTTAATTTATCTCCAGTTATGCACTGGTCCTATTTATTTATTTTATTTTATTTATCTGTAGTTATAAACTAATCCTTTGTATTTATTTCATTTAATTTATCTCCAGTTACACACTGGTCCTGCTTGTTTGTTTTATTTAATATATCTCCAGTTACATACTGGTTCTGTTTAATTTATAATTTTGTTATTATATTTATTTATAACATTCTAATCCTTATCTAGTTATTTATTTAAAGTTCTTGCTTTGATTTTTATTTTACCATTATTTTATAACTTAAAAAATAAATAAATAAAAATAAAGTAAATATTATTTTATTTAATGAGCTTGGATAGAAGAAAATTACATGTACATTTTATTGTATTATATTTTGTGTATAGTTTATATAATGGCATGATTTGATAGTCATCACATTTTATGACCTTTGAAAATATCCAAAGGTATGTCCGTTAAGTAAGAGTTAAGTATGGTTTCAATAAGTTGAGATCAAACCAGTGTCAAAGTGTTTATATTTGGGAAGTCACAGTTTGGTACACTGCGGGATGAAAGGCAGGGACCATGGTGGGGTCTAAGGAAGGTTTACAAGGTAGGTGAAAAATCTGGATAGTTTAGAATAATGCGCTGGACTAGGATATTCATAGGCCAAATTTGGGACTATCTGATACCTGCTCGGCATTGACAATGTAAGACCCGAAAAATTTAAATAATTAATTAAATAATTATTTAATAAATGCGGGTAATAGAAGCCTTTAAGGCATTTAATGCGGAGTGCTATGACGTGGAAAAGTACTAGCTCATGTGGTTGAGAGTACCTAATTGTGTGAGAGGAATTATGTTTGAGTCCTATGTATGCCAATTGTATGTTATTTTGACTTGTGCATTATTTTATTGATATATTTGAATGTGAGTAGTGATAATGAAATCCTAAAATTATAGGAATTATCACAAATAGGAATTGGTTGAATGGGTTGTGAAATTACTTTGGGATTGAATGATTGTGGGATCAAACCTTGCTAAGAACAAAATTAAACTCTCTTTTTACCAAATTTTCTTTTGGCGTGAATGTGAAAGGCAGAGGAAAACCCTAGATACTAAGAAGGGTAGTCTAGTGGGGGTTGAGAAATATTTTGCTAATGGTTATTGAATAACCATTAATCAAATTTTAATTGATTTTCGTTTATGGGATTAAAGGGTGATTAATGGGGTATTAACATAGAGAAAGGAGAGAACTAGAGGGGGGAAAATACTGCAATTTCGTATTAGCATTGGGTAGAGGGTTTCCAGAAGGTTGGTGCTGCCTTGGAGAGAAGAATTGGGGCTGGAAACTGTTATTGGAGTGGACAAAAAGGTTAGGAGAGTTTTGGTTGAAGGACACACACTCCAAACTCGAATTTGAGCAAGGATTCCAGGTAAGGGGAGTTTTCCTTGCATGTTTATTTCGTATTTGATAGTTGTACGATAATTTGATCAATTGTATGAAATCTCCTTATGAGTTACGCTATTTTTTTTGGGTTTCTGGGTTTCTGCCCACAAACCGCCTAGCGGTCGTGAGTGTGCCGCCAGGTGATGCATTGTTTGTTTGCCTAGTCTTCTAGTTTCTGCCATGAACCGGCTGGCGCCAAGGATGAACCCACCAGGCGACGCATGACGATTGTCTCTGTTCTATGCATTTTGTGATTTCTGTGATGTTGTGATTCTCCATTGGATTGATAAGTCTGTGTATATGCGTGATAACATCATATTGATAATATTTTGATGCGTAGGAACTAACTTGGGGAAATAATCCCGTAGCGGTTGGGATGGATTGATGGACGAATTAGAATTTGGGAAACAAGGGTAAGGTAGGAATTGGTGGGGTTAGTATGAAGTGAACGATTGATTATGTAACTGTGAACGAAATGTTTGTGAACTATTGAGCGTGCATGAATTCTGGACCATTAAAGGTAAACCAATTGGGGTGCAAAGGCATTGACGAACATGGGTTTTGTTTCCAGGAACTGATGTGCCGCCTGACGACATCTTATTGGCCGCCAGGCGATAACGAGAAACATGAGTGGCGCTAACGAATTTGGTTGGACAACTGTGAGGGAGTGGGACGAGTATTATGAGTGACAGTGAAATAAAGTTAATGAAAGAGGTGTTAGAGATGAACTAGGCAGTACATATAGTGAAATGGGGTGATCATGGTGAATCAATGTAAGGACAATAATGAACATTGAGTAATGGTATGCATTTAGAAATAGGGAAATGGAAGGAAAGTGGATAACTAAAGTGGAAGTATTGATTTCCAAATGTAAGGAAGTAAAGGAATGTACGTATGAGGACTGCATGATGAAAAGATCTAATACCAATTTTAATCATGGGATTAGGATGTGACTAAGTCTTATATGATACAAGGATAGATGAAACAATAGGTATAAGTTCAGGATATGCAGCCTGGTTGGCTATAGGATACTGTCATGAGGTAGTAAAGACTAAATGGAGGACTTGCACTTGAATCAAGTGAATGGAAAAATGTTGATAATTATACATATGAGATGGAATTTATATGAATGGTTCTTAGGCTATGAATTTATACAGTTAAATATAGAAGAAAAGGACTGAAATTGGAACGAAGATTGGGTTAAGCTAGGATCAGTTTTGAGTCTGAAAATAGGCTAGAGTACGCTACTGATATAGCGCTTGGCGGCACAGGTAGGTGCGCCAGGCGATAGGACCAGTAAGGGGGTCCCTGCACTGCATGGCGCCTGGCGGCAAGGTGTGATCCGCTAGGCGATGGGCCTGAAATAGGGGGTCTGCGAGAAGAGTAGCGCCTGGCGGTAATGGTGTCCCGCCAGGCAGTCTACACTAGTCTCGCCTGGCGGCGCTTAGGCTGCGCCAAGCGATGACGTTGAAGACTGTGGCTTGAGTGTGTTGCGTTTAAGTGATGATGTTATACTTGGATCGGGAGATGTTATGCCATGAGAGGGTAGGTTCATGGATGGTGGTTAACATGTGATGATATGAGCGGGGAGGTTCATATCTAGTTACTCTCGTGTGAGGATACGAGCGAGGTAGGTTCGTATGTTCCGTGCTCACGCTTGAGAGATGTTGTGTGCGGGGAGGTACGTGGCTGGTGGATCACATGTGTTGGACTACGGGCGGGCAGGTCCGTAAAGCAGGACTACGAGCAGGGAGGTTCATAGAGCAAGACTACGAACGGAGAGGTTCGTAGAGGTAGGACCACGAGCGAGCAGGTTCGTGTGAGCATAATATTCCTGAGTCCAAGGCTAACCATTTATGTGATTTGAAGGCTGAAAAGCCTTGGGGTTTAAGGTCTTGGCCAAGAACTAATTAGGATAAATAAGAGGGGTGTCTTACTTATATTCTGTTATGATATATGTTATTTCTAATTTTTATCAACTCACCCTTTCTGTTTGTGTTTGGCGACGATCGTGTGATTCGTTACACGGGAGCAGATGATGATACAGGTGATGTTGAGGATGGTCAGGCGACGGAGTAAGGGCTAGCTGAGATTATAGCTAGGGATTTTATTATGTGTTCATTTATGATTACGGATTTTGGAAATTGTAATGTTTTTAATACTACTATTTTATAAATTTTGGCGCGTTGTTTAAACATTTTAAATTTTTTCCACGTTTGGGAATAATAATATCTCGTCGATTGAATTTAATTTTATATCTTTATTTATTTAATTAAGTAATATTCCCTAGGGATGTTATAGCCAATGTTAGGTAGTGAGTATATATCTCTTTTATGGACCGATAAAGGGCTAATATTCTCTAGAAAAAAATAATTATGATTGTACCAATGTTTTATGAGAAATACTCAACTACCTCACTCCTTTATATTTTTCTTTCATATGTACCTGTTGCATAAGTAGAAGAGGAACTTGCTTAGTGAGAATTGTTCGGGATATTATTGGTGGATCTTTAGGAGATATTAAAAATATAGATAATCTTCTATTTTGATGTAGAACTCTTAATATTATATAAATACATATTAATTAATTCCATCTTTTATCAAGTAATAATTATTTAATATAGTAGTCAGGGTATCATATTTAGTGGTATTAGAGCAGTTCCTTCTGTTAAGACCTTGGGTATGGTATTTTCCATGTTTGTAGTCTTTACTAATAAGTAGAGGTGCAAGTTTTTTGTTCTTACATTTTTCTTAGAAAAGAGAAATACAAGATAAGTAGATAAATAAAAGTAAGTGATAACAACAATTACTACTTGTAGTAAGGATAAGTTTTAGCAATAGTTAAAAAAATTCTAAAGAAAACTAAGGAAATTGTTCATTCTTTCAGGAAAGATGGATAACGGACCAAACATTACCAATGAATTATTGAAAAAAATGACAACTATCCTAGAAAATATGAACCGAAAACAAAATGTTGAACCCATGGAAAATCAAGGATTATAAACCTTTTGCAGGAACAATCCATAAAAATTTAAAGTTTTAGGGAGAGAGAGATGATGTATTTGAGAATGAATTTGTTTTTTTTTTTAGGGGATTTAGAGGTGATTATGAGTGAATTTGGAAGTAAAGTTTGTGAGTGATTTGATTGATGTGATAGATAAAAAAATGTTTTAATATATAGAAAATAAAGATTACCATTTTTCCATTTATGTAATAAATAATGTAAATTAGTATTTGTATGAGTTTTAATTATTTTTTATATTTTTATTTAATACTACACTTTAAAGAAATAAATTATCAAAATTAATAAAATTAATTAATTTTTTTTCATAGTTTTGAAAAAAACCTTTACAAAGCATTTGTGAATAGCATTTTATTTCAAATAAAAAAATTAGTATGGAACTCCACCATTGTACAATCCATGTGATTTGAAGAGCAATAATATTTATAAGTGGCAATTAAGTTGGTTTAAAAATTTTGACGTACTAAAATACAAATAAAGTTACTGAAATTCAAACAAGGAAATAGTGTTACCATACAATTATGCGGCTAAATGATCTTAACCCTCTAATTTGTGAAGAATTAAGTTGACATTGAAATTTACTTCTTCCATCTATCGGTTCATATCAAGAGTCAAATTTGATAAATTTTCTTCTATTCGTTGAACACGTCCTTGCATTCTGTTTTGCAAGTCTTGCACCCCATCCCACATTTGATGGAGCATTTCAAAATTTGGGTGAAGGGGAGGTTCTTCCAAATTACCATCAAAGTGGTTGGTTTCGAGAACCGGGTCATCATGCACAAGATTTTATGGTTGTGTTGGCCATTCATCATCATTATTTGCACGATCATGCTGCCAAACACCATTAACATTAACAATATTCAATCTCTTCAAAGAATGTGTCGAAAAATGTTGTTTCTTCCTGATGATTGTATTTGTATTTGGAGAAAAATCTACTCCACTGTATTGCATAATTTGAGTGATCAATATACCATACCGAAGAGGAGTATCACTGGCCTTGCACTTAAGCATGTGTTGCATTATATGATGAGGTCAATTAATGGATATGTTATTTTTAAGCAACCACGTCATTAAAATGTCTTCCTGCAACAATTTAGCAAAATTAGTCATACGTGGTGTTAAAATATGCACTACCACATAATGTAGCAGTCTGTCATTTACGTTAATAAAACTGATAGTCCTAACACGTTCACCATGCTTCTCCGATCTCAGCATGGAAGCCAATGCCATCTCTCGGTCGAATTGGATGTCTTCTGGTATATCTATAAAGCTTATCTTTCGACCTTCATACTTCAGATGGGTAATATTGTACCAATCATCGAGTTTAAGTTTAATTTTCTTTTTGTTAACCTCACTTTATAGGTATCCATTGGCTGAGATCCTCAAGTTTGCATAGAAAACTTTGATGAGATCTGGATAGAATGGGCGATCCATAGCTACAAAGTCCACGAGGCCTTGAAATACCAAGTGATGATGGAAATAAAGACCGGATGTAGTAAACAAATCATAATTCATTATTTTGGGCTCCACAATTCTTCTTATGTAAAATTCATGTGCATAGTGTTCCATCTGGTGATAATCGCTGAAGAAACATCGTTGATCTAAGACATCTACCACTGTATGTCTTTTGGGTGGTGGAGGTTCCATGTCTGTTGTCGAATGTTTATCTTCTCGACTTTTAGGTCTTTTATTTGATGATGATGACGCCATTAAATAATAACTTCAAATTCAAAAAGGCAAGAACAACATAGTCATAAATAAGAAAACAAATGATACCACACTCCAAACATGAAGTACTTAATCATAACAAATTACATCATAATATAGTTCACAAGTGAAATAGTTCATCATAACATGAAACGACATACCATAGTCCATAATGAAGAAGTCTTTTGTAAGACCGACTAAATTTAAATAATTAAATAAATAATTATTTAATAAATTCGGGTGGTGGAAGCCTTTATGGCAATTAATTCTGACGTGTATGATGTGTAAAAGTACTAGCTCAAGTGGTTGAGAGTACTTTATTGTATGATAGGACTTGGGTTCAAGTCCTATGCATGCCATTGTGTGTCGTTTAATTTATTATTATTTTTGATAATACACTTGATCATGTTGAGTGATAATATAACCATAGAATTATATTAGTCACCACGAAACGTGAATTGGTTAAATTGGTTGTGTGCATGTACTTAGTAATTAGGAGGTCATGAGTTCAAACCTTGGTGAACTCAAATTAACTTTCTTTTTGCTAAACATTATTTTGGCATGAAGGTGAAAGGGTGGAAGAAACCCTAGCTAAAGGGGCAGCCAAGGTAGGGCTGGAAAAAATCTAATAATGGCTCTTGAATGGTCATTAACCTTTACTCTAATTAATTTTCGTTTTATTAAGTAAATGGGGTAGTTATTGGGTTGTAATGGTGTGAGAGAAAGGAATTAGAGAAGAAAACAACACTGTATTGTTGTGAGGATAGTGGGCTGCGGATTTTCAGAGCATTGGGGTGGAATTGTAGAGAGATTTAGAGTTTTGGGTGGAGAGTCAAGGGGAGGCCATTGGAGATCATAAGGAATTGCAACAAATTATCTTTGGAGCAAGGATATCTAGGTTAGGGGAGTTCTTATTGATGTTTTGATGATAATTGTATGTATTCGTGATATGCTTGAGTGTGTGGGAATGCCAATTTTATATTTCAGACGCGTTTTGCTTGAGTTTCTGGAAATTTTCCAAAAACCGCCTGGCGGGTCACGTGTGACCCGCCAGGCGACACAAGCTCCAGACCTTGGTTTCTGGGTTTTCTTCATGAACCGCCTGGCCGCGGAGAAGGTGCCGCCAGGCGACACGAAATCGAGGTGACCAGTTTTTGGTTGTTTCAGATATTTGTGTTATGAGTGATTTTGCAATGAGTTTTTATATGTGTGAACGTGAATTTTGATTAGTATAATTGACTGCGGATAATATGTTTATGTTGAATGTATGAATATTGTGTGAAATTGGGATTGGGACTCGCAAGGAAGAGAAGTAGTGAAATAAGGTGAAGTTTAAGTATGAATTAAGGTTTGCTTGCAGGAAAATAATGTTAAATTTGAACACCAACGATTTTTGTATGTAATTGAACCTTAGTTCGCCTCGCCTGGGCGAGCTTAAAACAACCACAAATACACGTTATCTCGCTTAGGCGAGATTCCCTCACCTGGGCGAGTTGCACCATCGCTCAAAGCAACTCCCTTACCTCGCCTAGACGAGGAACCACTTAACCATGTCATTTCACAACGCGACCTCGCTCAGGCGAATGTGTCTTGCTTGAGCGAGACAGAGTCGCTCAAAACACCAATACTTCTCTCGCCTAGGCGAGATATCGCGCTCAAAAGCGTTCAAGTCTCCTCGCGACCTCGCTTAGGCGAGCTGTCCCTCGCCTGAGCGAGACTAAGTCACTCAACACTAAACCAAGGTCGCCTGGGCGAGCAGCGCGATCCCAAATCAGACGTGAGGTTCTGCAACTCTCGCCTAGACGAGATAGACTTGCTTGGGCGAGACTTGTAGAGTTCCCTCACTGTCACACACGAATTTTACCCAAAACAGTGTCAAACCATCCCCAAACGCATACTACAAAACATGCAATCGATACCAATGTATTTGTAATGGCAATTAGAGCCTAGAACCATACTTTTCTCACAAAATTAACAATCACATTGGAACATATAATGATCAATAACCAGAATGGTCAACACCCTCCTCCCACAACACATTACCCACACATGATCATGCATCAAAACTCAAATACCCCTTTTCCCAATCACAATACATCAGGTACGAATTTTTCCCAATCAAACAGGACCCAATTGGAAACTCAAATTCATAACACGGAACAGATTATTGGCATACGTAAAGTATAACTCCCCTAACCTGGATTATTGGATTAAAGTCTGAGATGGGGAATTCTAGATTCGCACTCTCCCTCTTGGTCCAGCCTCTTCTCACACTCTCCAATTCATGCTTCTCACTCCAACAGTCCACCACAATTGCCAAAACCCTGGTTACCCTTCTGCTAGCTTTTCCTTACCCTTTCACCTTCACGCCACATCTAATAATTAGCAAAAATAAAGCATACATAGGACTCGAACCCAAGTCCTCTCACACAAACCAAAGTACTCTCAACCATTTGAGCTAGTACTTTTCCACATCACATTAACAACAATTAATGCCATAAAGGCGTCCTCTACCCGCATTTATTAATTAATTAATTATTTAATTAATTAATTTTCTCAGGTCTTACAGAATATATATATATATATATATATATATATATTCAATATATTCAACGCATGTGCAACAATGCATAACATTGTTACTGCAACAATAGTTGTACGCACTTGTAATTGGCAATGTAAATGTGTAACTATATTAAAGTCCACACCTACAACATCATCAACTACATCGTCGCCATCAAAACATGAGAGTTCTAGTTCTTCTTCCATGTATATTACCTTTAACAAATTTAAACACTATTACATACATATAATACATAGAATCATCAACCATTTAAATTTTATTCTCTTAAAACAATTCGAAATAAGCTAAAATTTATATAATAAAAAGATGTTTCATGATATAATACAATGTACAATAAATATACATACCAATTGCCTCAACAATCAACAAATAACACGTAAAATCAATTACCACAACAATCCATATATAACCGCAACACACAGAGATACTTTCGAAAATGTAAATACATGTTTGAAAACTCTTGAACACTTGAAACAAAGTAATCAGAACAGACTTCTGCAACACTCCCACACCTACACCAAGCAACACATATCAGAATTTTTTTTAAAAACAAAGGCTTAATTAGACTTTTGGTCCCCTACTTTATATGCGGGGTTCATTTTGGTTCCCTAATTTTTTCGAGGTTCAATTTAGTCCCCCAATTTGTTAAAACAATTTAAAATGGTCCCTCCCGTTAGTTTTAGTTAAATGACGTCAGAATAGTGCCACTGTGTCTGTTTGGAACAGGAACGTGGCAAGTTTTGAATACCTTGTCATCAATGTGGTGTAATGAGGTGGCAACGAAGGTTATTTATGGAGATAAAAGTGTTCATTTCCCTAATTTCAGTGCTCTTCTTCGTTTTGTTGGAGTTCATCTTCATTTGGCAAGCTTTATTAATTATGAGTGATGTCTAAGGGCCACTCTTCTTCATCTTGCTCCTGTAACTCGTAGGGTATGCAAAATCCAAGGTTATCTAATCATGGTGGTGTTGTTTTCTCTCACGGTGGAGCACCCATTTGCAACTATGGCGAGGTTGTTGTGTTAAGAACAGCTCGAACTACTAAAAATGGTGGGAAACAATTTTGGGGTTGTCCTAATTACAAGGTTATATCCATCACCCTTTTTCTGTGATTCGTTCATCAATAAGTGTTTGCAACTAACATGAAGGTTGTTTTGTGTTCTGAATGTTGTCAATAATAGAGGGGAAGTGAAGTTTTCATTGGTTGTAATTACTTTAAATGGTGTTCGGAAGATGTTGCTGATGAAAGGGATAACACTATTATAAAGCAAAGAAGGAAGACATTTATTCTGGAGAAAGAACTTAAGGGATCTAAAATGTTTGTTAATGTTTTACTAAGGATAATGGGTTTATTAGTTGTAGTGAACATCATTGTGTTGTCACGATTGATGAAAAGTGTGTGATTAAATCTATATTGGGTGGTGTTGAATCTGTATTGGGGGTATCAGTTTGTGTATTGGGGGTATCGGTTTGTGTTTTTCATTTTATTGACTTGAAATATGTAATTGAAAAGTTGAATTGTTGTATCAGTTAGTTAATTAATGAAAAATTGGTGTTAAAGAAATCTTTGTTTGGTATCGAATACAAGCATTACAAACATTCAATAAAGAGAAATTTCCAGTCATAAGCCAATATTATATAAACACATCATTGTACTTGTTGTTACAACACAAAAGACATCCAATATTGTTTTGGATTTTTGAACTTACAATGTAAAAGATGCAAAATAAAAGTAGACAAAGCATTCTTGACTTAGAAATCTAAAAGCTGCATAATACATCAAAGCCCCAAAATAAATGGTGCGGCATAAAAAAAAGCATAAATAAGCCTCATGGCTTCCACACACGTCCTCTCCTATGCTACAGTTTCTGCCTTCTATTGGGTATGGTTGAGGTTGGACGAGGAATTGGAAGGTGACATGGGTGACTTTCTACAACTGTTTGTGATCCTGCTTGGTGTGCTGTCTATTGTGGTGGTTGTTGTGATGATTGCGGTGGCTGTTGTGATGAATGAGTTGGTTGAGTCATAGGTGTTGGTGGTGGCTATTGTGATGACTGACTTGGTTGAGTCATAGGTGGTGGTGGTGGCATTTCTGATCCCACATTTGTTGTTTGAGTTGACTGAATTGGTGGTGTTGACTGAGTTGGTGGTGCTGGTTGAGTTGGTGGTGCTGGTTCAGTTAGTGGTACTAGTTCAGTTGGTGGTGTTGGTTGAGTTGGTTGGGACAACTTTTTCGATTATGACCAACTTCTTTACATATGTTACATTTTTTAGTCAAGCCATGTTTTGTAATCTGCTTCCCATTCTTGTTCATCTCCTAAGCTTCAAGTCTTCTTTTCTTTTTGGGTTTTCCAGGCAAAATTCGTTTAGGAGGGGTAATACATCTGGAAATTCTGTTTGAATCCATATTTGCTAACTGTTACAAGGGTATATGATGGAATTGTAGGTCTCTTCATAGGTTGAGATTCTGAACCAATGAGGGACAAAATCTTCTTCACTTAAGTTTAGAAACTTAATTGCAGCCACTACATGACACCAAGGTATTCCTTTTAGACTCCATTTCCTACATGTGCAATGTTTGCTGTCTATGTTGACCACAAATTTCTCCCCAGTAAATGATTTGTGCCTAACCTCAAATATCTAATTTGCTGACCAACTATTTATCACAATTCAATACAAGTATAAATCACAAATGAGACAATGGTGACTAAATCAGAATGAGTGTGCAACAAACTACAAGTACCTAGGAATCCAATTTGTGGAATTTGTTGTTTCGTTGTCCAATCTTGTCTTGATTCTTGGACATATTGTGTTTTTGAAGGATTTTGCCTTTGATTTATTCTCAGCCCATCTTTTCATCATATAAAGACGTATTTCCTCCATCATGGACACTATTGGCTTACTCCTTGCTTCTACAATTATATTGTTGAATGCCTCACTCATGTTATTCACGAGTGTGTCACACAAAGGTCTAGGGATGAACTTTGATTTTGACCAAAACCTATTCAAGTGGCACAAATAAATCAGTAATGCTTCACAATCAGCTTCAGCAAAGTTGAGTAAGGTTACCTTGGGGGTATTCCTAACAGATGTTTGAAAGCATCGTTGTTAACTTCTTTAATCTTCTTCATGACTTTCTCCCATTGTTGTGGATATGTGCTATGAGTTGCTTCCCACATTAAAGCTTTTAGATTCTTTCTTGGGAATTTCTTCCTAAACTTTGCATATAAATGCCTCATATAGAACCTTTGGTCAACCCCAGGCAAAAGAGATTGAATGGTAGATAACAAACCCTGCAAAATACAATTAAATCAACTTAGACAGGCCACCAACTATCTCAGCAGTAAAAGGTCATAACAAAAGTGTGGAAAATAGTATACATACCTTTTGTTGGTCTGACATGAACGTGTAGGATGCACAGATATCTGGTCCCCTAAGATCATCAATTAACAACTCCAAAAACCATGTCCATGTGTCCTTATTTTCCACTTCAACAACAACACACGCAATTGGTACCATTTGGTCGTTGGCATCCCTTCCAACAATAGTAAGGAGTTCACCCCCATACTTGTGTTTCAGAAAACAACCATCTAAACCAATAAGAGGGCGACATGAAATCATACTATCTTTGCAGGCTTTTAAACACATGTAGAACCTGTTTAAATATTTTTTCCCTTCATTTCCTTCAACTTTAACCTTTGTTGTAGAACCAGGATTAGAACGAAGAATCTTATGTGCATAATCATAGATTCTATTAAATTGTTCTACAAATGACCCATCAACTTACTCAACCGCTAGTGTTTTTTCTCTACAAGCCATGGACTTTGTCACAGCAATATTCCACTTCATAGTTACTTTATTGTGAATATCAACTGCCCTCAGACTTGGGTTGTCTCTTAATGTGTTTTCCAACCTACTACTTAACCACTTAGCATTTAGATTTTTCACATTGAATCCTCTGTTGCACTTGTGCTTGTCATTAATTCTCTTTAACTTCCATATGTTTGTTTCAGCCATATAAGCACAATAGGCAAACCAAGAACATTTTTCTGTCCCACCCAAACATATCACTCTACATCTACGTTTATCAATTTTTTGAAGTTTTAGCCTTCTTCCAGATTGCACTCTATATGTCCTTATTGCCTCTACAAATGTCTCTTTATCTGGAAAATACGTTCCAACTTCCCACTGGTATTGGGCCATGCTTTTGGACATTTTAAAGGTTCCAAAGTTTGCCTTACATTGGCTGCCACTGGCCAATGAGTCATCACTACTTGGATCATCACTGTACATGTCATCTGATTTCCACACATCATCAGATAACCTCCTATCATGCAAATCAACATGGGCACTGCCATCAAATTCTAAGTCTTCCTCCCATCTTCTTGCCCATTTCCTTCCCACAAATTGTCCTCATAATGGACACTTACATCATGTAGATCTTCCTCACTCATGCTATGATCAGAATCAGTTTCACCTTCATTTTTTCCTCCCCAATCCTTGTTTCTACCTCAGCTCTAGTTTGGAAACCACCTACTGCCTCATGTGCCTCAGCTTTAGTTTCCTCAGCTTCACGTACTACATCAGCTCCAGTTTCCTCAACCCAAATTTGATCCACTTCAGGTTGGACACCAACTTCTGCTTCAATATCATATTTTCCTCAACTTGAGTTCCTGGTTAAACTTCAACATTGACAACAACCTCAATTTCTGGATCCCTTTCAATTTGTGGCTCCACCCTAATGTTATGGTGACTATCAGCGTCATCTTCCAATTCACATGCCATGTCACAACCATTATTATCTTGTTGCATTTCAGCCTCATGAACCACATTATTATCCTGCACATGATTAATGTCATCTCCATCGCCACAACCACTATGACCATCCACCTCAACCTGGACCTCAACATTTCTAGTTCCTGTTTCTGCCACCACCTCTTCAGGGAAGTATTCCAAAAAATTGTCCACAACCTCAGCTTCACAAATTGAGTGACTAACAAACATATGAACTTGCCCACCTTCTAGCAATATTGACCATGTGCATTGCACCCATGTCATCAGACAACATTTTTAAATTGTTCTCCAATACAACTGACTTACTAACTTTATACCACAAATCTTTAATGTTTACATAACCCATTTCCCTAAGTATTCCCATTATTTCAAAATAGCTCCACCTATCTAGGTCACAAGCCAACATGGACGTTAACCCATTACTATAACTCAATGTTTCATTCGTTTCAAAGTATCCCCCATGGTGGACCACCACCTCAAATCTATCATCACACATCCCAACCTATAAAAAAACATAAACCAAGTTAAAAGTTACAATATATATTACAACCCATATCCCAAAAAAGTTAAAAGGGGACCACAACCCACTGACCACAAACCAACGGGACCACAACCCACACACCATTACAAACACACACAGACAACATAACACATAAAAAATAATACCAATGCCACAATTTCAAGACTATATAAGTAAAATGCGACATTCAATACATTAAAAAACCAAAAAACATACCTTCGATTTCGTGCCACTACAAACAAAGCGACGACCCTATGCCACACCGAAGGAGAGCCCGAATCCTTCCTCTTCGAATTGTTATTTATTGATTGATTTTTGCTTCTTCCTCAAACCCTAATTTCTTCAACCGTTATCCCCAATTTCTTCCTCGAACCCTAATTGTTTTCTTTCTTCCTCGAACCATAATTTCTTTCAAAACCCTCGAACCCTAATTTCTTTCAAAACCCAATTAACACTGTTTTTCATTTCTCGTTGTTTACTATCCACATAATCTGATGTCCCTACCTTGCCACGTCATTTTGAATTGCCACAGTATCACATCATATCACTTTGTCGTTAACTTATTTAACGCGTTAGCGTCGAGGACTAAATTGAACCTCCTACACAAACTAGGGGACTAAATTAAATCCCAAAAAAATTAGAAGACCAAAATGAACCTAGCATATAAATTAGAGGACCAAAACTCTAATTAAGCCAAAAAAAAGCCCCCTCCTACACGAACCAAAAAATACCCTACTATGCCAAATCTTCACACTTCACACTAAACACATGATGATTTACACGAAACCAAGGTCTCAAATCCACGAACTTGCAAGTTGAGCACCACCACAGCTCGAACTAAACACCAATGCCACAAAACCTACACCAACAAACACAAATCACAAACTCCAATTCAGAAAAAATGTTTCCTCCAGGATCTATCAACTAACCTCCACCACCTCTACTGCTTGACAATGACGCACCACCTACAGCAAGCATGACCCACATTTATTCAACACCCCATGTACTCAGTTGCACCACCTACAAGTAAAGGTTCAACTCAAGTCAGAAACAATTCTCCAGAACGTCCTCAACCCATAAACTCGTGCGAGACCACCTCCTGAAGCCCACTACACGGTCGTCATACAACACCTGCAAAAAAAAAAACAAAGTTTAACATTCATACACCAAGCTAAGAACTAAATCTCTATGAGTGGGAAGCAAGTTATGCGAATAGAGAAAATTCACGAGTAAGGATCGGATCCGCAAAGAAGGGATTGAATCCCACTCTCCCGATTCCACACATGGTACCACAGAAGATGAGATTTGTTCCAAAGAAGAGGGGCTTAAATCTACGCATTTGGGATCGGTTCCAAGCTTCAACGGATTAATCCACTACACTAAAATACAATTTGGGATCGATTCCAAGCTTACACATATTGATCCAATGCACCAAAATATCCCAGATTTGTTCTAGACAACATGGGATCGGATCCAAACACCTGTGGATCGATCTTGAAGTGGATTGTCACTGCACCGTGAAGAAATGATAAAACAGCCCTTCATTCATGATTCAAACTCCATTATTTACGACTATAATATTCTCCATTACCATGCACAATGGCTATTCACCATATGCACCATCCACACATACATATGTGGAGAAATCAACAAAAAAAAAACTCACCTAAAATGCCATAAGCACCAGATGACCCTCTTCGCCTACACCAAAAACCAACATTGGCTTCTCCCCCTCTTCCAACTTATACAATGCACCAACCACATACATTAGCCTTCTAACTTACTAAATTCTTATTTAATGCATGCTTTAGTCAAAAGAAATGAAAATAGCTTGTGTAGTCACTTTGTGTGTCAGGAATCTTGTTGCTTTTCTCTGACGAAATCTTACACAGTGTCGCACAGTCTCACCACTGAACCTGAACAATGTAGGCACTACATTGCTACATGCAACATGTGAAAAAAAATGTGATAAGGGGTAGAAGCGTCTTTTGCTACAACAATCCTTCAAATCTCCCCTGAACACGCAAGATAAAAAAATCCAACCATCCTCCAAATCATTGCAACCCCTCGCCCTTATTTCATCCAAAATGAACGTGTTTTTAACCCGGTAATCCATCATCTGATTTCCTTTCAAATAGGAAATCATATCAAGTGAACAAGCCTTAATCTTAAGGGTGCTCAATCATGGATAGAAGAAATTGAGAAAAATTTCATCACAATGACGTGTGCTGATGCAAATAAAGTCACATTTGCTACATTTATGCTCGTTGAAGAAGCTGAAAATTGGTGGAGATTTACAAAACAACATTTGGAGGATGAAAGGAGACAAATTACTTGGGAAGTCTTCAAACAAAAGTTTCTGGAAAAATATTTTCCAAAGGATCTTCGAAGGAGGAAGAAAGTTGAATTCCTTAATCTTCATCAAGGAACCATGTCTGTAGGAGAATATGCAACAAGGTTTGATGAGTTGTCAAAATTTTGTCCTTACTTTCATGATAGAGTTGATGAACATTCCCGTTTTTCCCAATTTGAAAGTGGACTAAGACTTGATATTGAACAAGTAGTTGGTTATTTAGAGATTTCTTTCTTTCCTACTCTTGTAAACCGTTGTAGGATTTATTAGGATGATACTAAAGCAAGGCAAACTTAGTGGAGGCAAAGAAGGCCTTTGAGGCACAAAATAAATTATTTCAATAATAAAAAACCTACCAATGTCCATCTCATGCTTCTGGAATTCTTCAAGACAAAAATATTCCTCTCCTGCCAATAATCCAGGCATAACCAACCCTATCAAATGTTTCCATTATGGAGGACCTCATATGTCAAGGAACTACACCACAAAGACTGTAACTTGCTTCAGTTGTGGGAAGTTGGGTCATTATCGTAATGAATGCAAAGAGTTAATTAAGGAAAAATGGAATGAGGGAAGTAACAATGGAGGAAAGAATCAACTTGGAAGACCAAAGACAACCAAAATAGTCTTCACGATGAATGGTACTAAAATTGTTCAATATGAAGATCTAATCCAAGGTAAATGCATCATAAATGGTCACCTCATTAATGTACGATATGATTCAGGTGCTAGTCATTCTTTCATATCAAATGAATGTATCAAACATTTAAAGTTACCTATCTCTTTATTGCCACATGATTTAATTGTATCTACTCCTACCAACGTTCCAGTCACCACTTCACTTACATGCACAAATTGTCATATTTCTATAAGGAATAGAAAAATTTTCTATAAATCTTATATGTCTACCCTTGTCTCATTTGGATATTGTTCTTGGAATGGACAGGTTATCTTCCAACCATCTTCTTCTAAATTGTCACGATAAGAATTTAATTTTTTAATCACACATAGTTGAAGATTTTGACTCAAAAGGATTAAAAGAGAGTACTAATAACTACAATGAAATCCCAAAAGGATCTCAAGTATACATGATCTTAACTTCTTTAAAAGTCAAGGAAATTCCAAACATTAATAAGTTTCTTGTTGTTTGTGGGTATCTTGATATTTTCCCTGAGGATGTTCCTGGATTACCTTCACAAAGAGAAATAGAATTGGCTATAGACTTGGTACCAGGATCAAGACCTGTGTTTGTAGCCCCTTACAAGATGTCACCTCTAGAGTTAGCAGAGTTGAAAAAATAAATAGAGGAACTGTTGGACAAACAATTCATCAGACCTAGTGCTTCTCCTTGGGGTGCGCTAGTATTGTTAGTCAAGAAGAAGGATGGCATTATGAGGTTGTGTGTGGATTATCGTCAACTTAACTAAATCACCATTAAGAAAAAATACCTTCTACTAAGAATTGATGATTTTATGGATCAATTGAGAGGAGCTATGGTATATTCCAAAATTGACTTAAAATCTGGCTATTATCAAATTCGAGTCAAGGCGGAAGATATTCAAAAGACAACACTTAGGACAAAATACGGTCATTATGAGTACTTGGTAATGCCTTTTGGTGTGACCAATGCTCCTACCATTTTCATGGATTATATGAACTGTATTTTTCATGAATTTTTGGATAAATTTGTGGTTGTTTTCATTGATGACATTTTAATTTATTCCAAAAATCATGAAGAACATGAGAGACATTTGAGGATTGTGTTACAAATTCTCAAAGAGAGGCAATTGTATTGAAAATGGTCAAAGTGTGAATTCTGGTTGAAAGAAGTTCAATTTTTGGGACATGTGATATCACAAAGTGGCATTGTAGTTGACCCCTCAAAGGTTCAAGCAGTATTGCTTTGGGAACAACCAAAGAATATCACAGAAATACGTAGTTTCTTAGGATTGGCAGGCTACTATAGAAAATTCATCGAAGGATTTTATAAATTAGCATTGCCTTTGACTAAATTAACATGTAAGGGATAACCTTTCTAATAGAATGAAACATGTGAGTTTAGTTTTCAAGAGTTGAAGAAACAATTAACATCTGCATCTGTTTTAATCCTTCTTGACCTTGCAAAAATTTTGAGGTATATTGTGATGCATGTGGACAAGGATTAGGATCTGTGTTGATGCAAGAAAGAAAAGTTGCAACTTATGCTTTAAGACAACTCGAGCAACATGAGCTTAATTATCCTACACATGATTTGGAATTAGTTGTAGTGGTGTTTGCATTGAAAATATGTAGACATTACTTGTATGGAGCAAGGTTTGAAGTTTTCAGTGACCACAAAAGTTTGAAATACCTTTTTGATCAAAAAGAGTTAAACATGAGACAACGTAGATGGATGAAATTTCTTAAGAATTACGACTTTAAGCTGCAATATCACCCTAGAAAAACAAATGTTATTATCGATGTTTTTAGCCGAAAGTCTATACATGCATCTACGATAATGGTGAAGGAATTGGATATGATAGAATCATTCAAAGTCTTGAACTTAGTTGTAAAGCTTAGACCCAATAGCATATGCTTAGGAACATTAAAAATTTCAAGTGGATTCTTAGAAGAAATAAAAGGAACTTTGGAAAGAGATCAATTCTTGTAAGGGAATTTGTTAGCGAAAATAGAAGGAAAGGAATCTGAATGTCACAAGGATTCAAATGCAATCATCAAGTTTAGAGATAGAATTTGCATACATGCAATAGAAGAGTTGAGAAAACCGATAATGGAGGAAGCCCATAAGTGTAGCTTAAGTATTCATCTGGGTGCTACAAAGATGTATTAAGACTTGAAGAAAATGTTTTGGTGGTCTAAAATGAAGAAAGCAGTGGTGGAGTTTGTCGCACCCTATCTAGTTTGTCAAAAAATAAAAGTTGAAAATGGAAAGCCTTATAAGGAACTATAATCCTTAGATGTTCCAAAATGGAAATGGGAAAGCATATCTATGGATTTTGTGACAGGTTTACCAAAGATTGTGTCTGGTCATGATGCAATTTGGGTCATTGTGGATAGATTAACAAAATCTGCTCACTTTCTACCTATTAACATTAGATTTTCCTTTGAAAAGTTGGTTCATTTGTACATAAGATAAATTATCAAGCTACATGGAGTACCTTCTAGTATAATTTCTGATAGACACCCTCGTTTCACCTCTAGATTTTAGGATAGCTTACAAAAAGCCTTGGGAACAAAAGTTAAGCTTAGTTTAGCTTATCACCTTCAAACTGACGGACAAACAAAAAGGACTATCCATTCTTTATAAGACTTGTTGAGAGCTTGTGTTTTAGAACAAACTGAATGTTGGGATCAATTTATACCACTTATAGAGTTCACTTATGACAGCAGTTTCCATTCAAGCATAGGAATGGATCCATGTGAGGCTCTATATGGGAGAAGATGTAGAACCCCGTTATGTTGGTATGAGAATGGAAATTCCTTAGTTTTGGGTCTAGAGATAATTCAACAAGAAACTAATAAGATAAAAATGATCAGGGAAAAGATGAAAACTTCTCAAGATAGGCAGAAGGGTTATTATGACAAATGACGGAAATCCCTTGAGTTTGAAAAAGGAGATCATGTTTTCTTGAAAGTTACACCTGTAACTGGGGTTGGTAGAGCTCTCAAATCTAGAAAACTTACACCCAAATTCATCAGTCCTTATCAAATCCTTAAAAGAATTGGTTCTGTCGCATACCAAATTGCTTTACCTCCAAACCTTTCGAAACTTCACAATGTTTTTCATGTGTCTCAACTTCATAAATATATTCATGACCTTCTTCATGTGATAGAACCTGATATAGTACAAATACGAGAAAACCTTACTTATGATATCCTTCCTGTAAGGATTGGAGATCGAAGAATTAAACAACTTCAAGAAAAGAACATAACTTTGGTAAAGGTATTGTGGAGTGAGCAAGATGACGGTGATGCAACTTGGGAATTAGAAAGTAATATGAGAGCTTTGTATCCCCATCTTTTCACAACCACGTGAATTTCGAGGACAAAATTCCTAAAAGGAATGGAGAAATGTAGCATCCATTCTTTTAAATACAATAGTTAGAAGAAAACAAAACTAATAATGTATATATATATATATATATATATATTAAAAAATAATAATTAAAATATTATTAAATAGGTGTGTGTATTAAAAGAAAAAAAAATGAAAAATCTTCCAAGGAGATAAAAAGATAAGGAGAGAAGATAAGAAGAAGAAAAAAAGAAAAAAAAGAGAAGATAAGTTAAGGAGATAAACATTATCTCTTCATTAATGGAAGTAATGATGATTATGTCTTATATATGAAATGAGAGAAGAAGTTACGTGAGGAAGAAAGGAGAAGGAGAAAGTTTAGAGCAAAAGATTCGAAGAGATTGTAGTCCTCGTCAAATATTATTAGTGTGTCTTTCAATCAAATAAGGTAAGAGGAGTGAGGTTAAACTCTTTTAATATTAATCTTGATAAACTCATGGGTGTTATATTAATATTTTTTTTGAATAATATATTATTCTATATATTTCCATTTAACTTATTTTAGTTTATTATCCTCTCATATTTATTTAATTTATCTCCAGTTATGCATTGTCCTATTTATTTATTTTATTTTATTTATCTCCCGTTATGCACTAATCTTGTTTATTATATTTTTTTATTATATTTATTTATAACATTCTAATCCTTATCTAGTTATTTATTCAAAAAAGTAAAAGTAAATATTATTTATGTGGACCACAATGGGGTCTAAGGAAGTGTTACTAAGATTGATATTTAAGGATTCTTGACATTTCATGCACACATATAATTATAACACCATGCCACATGTTCATATATGCACACAAAATATATGACATTAATGGCATCATAGGACTCGAACCCGTGTCCTCTCAACACCACTCCACACACTCAACCACTTGAATTACCATTACTCCTTGTCATAACTCTCTGCATTAATTAACTTAGAGATCCTTTTACTCACATTTATATCAAATAAATATATTTATTTATTTAATTTTTTTCCCGAATCTTATTGTAGGAGGTCCTTGTCCAAGGTAGGATAATGGATTTAGATGATAATCTATTAACCTTGTGTGTGGTATGGTGTAACCCATTGGCAATGATTCTATAGAGTAGTATCAGCCATCACAAGTACAAGTTTCTAGTGAATCCGGTTTCATTACATTTATCTGGATAATTGAGTCAATGTCTCTTCTATCTTGGTATTACATGTTGTTTGTGTTTAAAGTGACTTGATTATTATTTGCTCATTTTATTTTCACTAGTTTACACTTCTCCTTGTGTCTTTATTTTCTTGTTTGTCTTTTTCTTTTGTTATGATTATCATTACTTGGTGTGAGCAGATGAAGAGACTTCTGTTGATCCTGATCAAGTAGAAGGAAATGTTGTTGTTTAGAATAGATGTTATAGATCAATCCTTTCTCTCAGTATCCTTTTGAAAACTTTTTTCTTCAGTTCATAGTTTTTCTTTTGGTTGTTTTGTGCCTTTAGATATCATGTATACCTAGTATATTTTGGATGATAGTAATAGTTGTTTTATTATAATCTTTCTTGTTACTCGTTTATATTAAATTATGTAATAATTTATGTAATAGTCTCTATTAAATGTGATGTTATACAACAAACTTTCAAGCAAAAGGATAAACAACTCTAATATCTTTTGAATCTAAATTAGTTGGCTATACAATAATTCCATTGCTAAAAACTATGAGAAACATTAAACTTTGTATCTTAAGAAATCTTCAAATACTTTCTTCATCTTCCTCTAAAAATTCTAAAGAACTATGAGGAAAAACTTGACAAATTAAGAAAAAACCACATTTAAGCTAAAATCTTCTAACACCTAGAATCCATACATGTTCAATAACATACATAACTTCAATAATACGAACATAAATAGAATTTTGAACACTTAATTAAAAAAAAATAGTTACCAATATAATCTCCTACTACCTCTATAAATCCCAACATATATACAATAACATCAAGATAATTATCGACCAGGGACGACTCAATGGTTTGGGAGGCCTAAAGCAAACATAAAAATTGAGGTCTTTTATTTAAAATTTATTTTTTGAGTTTTTTTTATGCAAAATTATTTATTAAATTGTCATAATTAATTTCATTTAACATTTCTCTCTCAATAGATAATAGGGCAATCTATTTAATCTTTCTTGAGATATTATTGATCCTAAATAAGTTTTTATTATCTTTACCTTGAAAAACTTCTATCGATTGAAGCAATTGACACAAGAAATATTAACATTATTCTATAAGTTATATATGCATTTGAAAAAAAAATTATTTTTATATAATTAAGAATATAAATTGGTTTATCATTTTCTAAACTTATAATTTCCGAAAAAGATATTTAATTCTGAAAATAAATCAAATACATCAATATCTAACAAATTATCATGTTTTAAAGATTTTTCAAATTTGAAGCATTTTTTCTTTCAAAAATGTATAATCTAGTGACTTTAACTTTTAACACTAAATAAAAAATAAAAAAATATCTTCATATATTTTAAATTGTTCAAATTTATTAATAGTTCCTATTTGTAATGCAATTTATTCAAATTTAACTTCATTATAACTTTTATATAAAAATTAAATTTGGTTCCAAATTCGAAAGAGACAAAATTGTTCAATTTTAAATAAAATTGAAAATAACAAAAATATTAAATATAAGGACTAAATTTAATATAAAATTTTGATTTTGATACGTGACACACTACTGGATTGACACATAAATATTTAAAAAAATTAAAAAAAATTAAATACAAAAATAAAATTAAGTTTAAAATTTAAAGAAAATAAAAAAAAAATATTTTAACCTTTAATAAATTAATCACACAAAAGAAAAAAGTTTCAAACTAATTGGTAAAACCCCTACAAGATAATCTGAAACCAATTTATTAGTAACTCAGTTTACACTCATTGAAATAAAAAGATCCATTTTATCCCATCGACAAAAATAATTACATCACATCATCACATGGTTAGAGAGAGAAAGCATTAATTGGATGGTAACTATTATGAGACTATTGCAGATTCCCCCACTCCTTTCCCTCCGTCCATAAGTACCCCTTTCCTCTGCCGCCGCGCATTCCCTACAAACTCCACACAACCAAAAGATTTGGTCCAAAACACCTTTCACTCTTTCTCTCTCTCTCAGCCATGGCCGCAACAGTTCCACTATGCATTGCCTCGTTGGTTACTCTTTTCGTTGCCACCAGTGCCAGAATTCCCGGTGTCTACACCGGTGGTGCATGGCAGGGTGCCCACGCTACTTTCTACGGTGGAAGCGATGCCTCTGGAACAATGGGTATTTACACAAATAAACCCTCACTCTTCAACCATCAACTTCCTGTTCCTCTTTTTAAAACCTTAATCTGCCCATTTCTTTCATCCCATGATGTCCGGTTCCCCTGTTCTTCATAATGTACACCACTGGCGTTCCTTGTTCCACCTCTGCAACCTTAAAAATCTCACCTCTCTCCTCTATACACTGTTCTAATTTCTTTAAACTCACATTTCATTTGTTTTATTTTGGAACACTATTTCATGCACTGTGGATTTTGTTGTATAATCTCACATTAAAAGTGGGTAAGCAAAATCATTCCTGTCTGAAATCTCTTAAATTACCTCAAATAGAGACACCTTTCATTTTATTACATTTTTTTACTATTTTTTCTCTCTTCACCTTTACCTTCCTTATTCTCACCCTTAATGGAGAATTTAGTTAAGTTGTATGCATGCATTGAAAAATGATGTTGGTAGCCCCTTCCAAAGATTATGCATAACCAGTAATTCTAAAATACAAATTTTACTTTATGACAATCGTGAGCCAAAAAAAAACGTGTAAAATACTACATCTTGATCTACCACTACAGAATAATTATTTATGTATTTTATTTGTTTATGTTTTTCAGGTGGGGCATGTGGGTACGGGAACCTATACAGCCAAGGGTATGGGGTGAACACTGCAGCATTGAGCACGGCATTGTTCAACAGTGGGTTGAGTTGCGGCGCGTGTTTCGAGATAAAGTGCGACCAGGATCCACGGTGGTGCAACCCTGGGAGGCCTTCCATCGTCATCACCGCCACCAACTTCTGCCCTCCCAACTTCGCCCTTCCCAGCGACAATGGCGGCTGGTGCAACCCTCCGCGCCCCCACTTCGACCTCGCCATGCCCATGTTCCTCAAGATCGCCCAGTACCATGCCGGAATTGTTCCCGTAAGCTACCGCCGGTGAGATTTTTACCCCGTTAAATGTGTGCCTTGGTAACTTTTGTTTAAGAAAACATAGCACAGCTGGAAAATGGTAAAGTTCATAAAACACTAGGTGTAATTAGTTATTTTACAGATCAGCATTTTTTAAGTTTTTTCTTTTACGTTTTATTTTTATAGAAAAGTTATGTATTTATTTTAGTATATCAAATGTTTAACAAAATAACGATGAATCTTTATAAAATATTTTATCACATTATTTTTTATAAAATGATGCTTATTTTATTTATATTATTATAATTATGATAGATGTAAAACGATAATAGCAAAGTTTTTAATTGTCGAGTGTTTAATTTATTTTAAAATGTTTAATTTTCACAAAACTATTTTGCAAGTTTTTTTCATGAAGCAAAACTTAAGAAACAAACAATTAATTTTTCTGCAAAACTATATAGAAGATGGGGTAAATATTTGTTTTGTTCATTGTTCTTATTATTTATTTCGAAGAGGGTATTGTCGTAATTTGATGCTTATTCCATTGTGGAAACCGAGGAATCATGTGTTTTGGCCAGTTCCAAAACAACCCTCATAAGATGAGGAAGACATTTTTGCTTTATGATTCATTGTTCTCTTCCATCATGATTTTATTTACAAACATGAAAAAACCATATCAAAATATAATCTGCAGCTACATCCACTCTTGTTTGCATTGCACACAAATATTTTTATTTTTATTAAGATTTATGAAAATTTAATGGTCTCATATTTGACTTTATAATTCTCTGATGAAGTATTAATCAAACTTTTTACACAATAAATACAAGTGTATTATAAAAGGCACAAAGCCTTGTTCTGTGGTGATTTTGTTGGGTCACAGTCATACACACCACCCTGACACGTTCTTTCCAAAAGAAAACTGCATTTTGGGGCTCCGTAAAATATTAAATTACCAAAATATCCGGGTCAAACTTAGAAGTTTTAACCGGGACCATGACCATGACCACTTTTTAATAATTTATCTTTATTTTCCATATTCTTGTTTTTTCATCTTCCAACTCATTATGTTTAAACATAAAATATGTTTTGAGATTGATTATTAAAATAAGAAGTTTATAAAAAATGAGCATATTAGTAAATAATAATCATATTTTATTTGGTACAGGGTTGCATGTAGAAAGGCTGGTGGAATTAGATTCACGATCAACGGCTTTCGTTACTTCAACCTGGTTTTGATCTCCAACGTGGCGGGTGCAGGGGATATCGTGCGCGTGAGCGTGAAAGGAAGCAAAAGTGCGTGGAACAGCATGAGCCGAAACTGGGGGCAAAATTGGCAATCCAATGCCAATTTAGTGGGCCAGGCCCTTTCCTTTAGAGTCACGGGCAGTGACAGACGCACGTCAACCTCGTGGAACGTGGCGCCTTCTCATTGGCAGTTTGGTCAGACCTTCACGGGCAAGAATTTTCGCATCTGAAACAAAAATTTAAACATAAATGTCTGTTTTCGTAGCTTTCGTTTTTTTTTATTTAATTTTTTTTATCTAAAATGTGAGATGATTTTAGTTCTGGTCTTTTGGATTTAAAAACGCGTCTTAATCCCTTGAAGTTAAAAAATATAATTCTGATTTTTAAATGAGAAAATTTAGACATTAAAATCACTTTTTAAAATTAGAATTTGAAAGTATATCTTTTTAATTTCAAGGGATTAAAAAGGTTTTCTTTTCAAGTTAGAAAACCAATATTAGAATTATCTTGAATTTCTAGACTAAAACTATAACTAAGTTTTATTTGACTTTGGTTTAGTTTTTCCCCCTTCAATTTTCCTTTATTTTCCCGGGAAATTTTGAAGGTGTGTTGGGTAAAGTGTGTGGGGACAAAAGGTAAGAGAAGGGTAGATAAGTTAAAGTGATGGTGGGTATGGTTTGGTTTTTGGAAGGTGAATTTGTGTGTGATGTTATTAATTAGTAGTGAAGTGTAATTGGGTGTTGCTGGCATATTTATTACCCAGCAATGCTTTTTGACTTAGTGGGGCTGAGGAGGCTGCAAAGTTCATGTAGCCCGCATCTCCTTTATGTAATATGTTTCAGTTATAATGTATGTCTCTTTCTTTAAATTGCATCAATTATGTTTCATTTATATGTTTGTTCCTTACTTGCACTTTATGTTCTAGTACTAGTTTCATGACGTTTTAATGCTCTTCAATCAAAGCTTGAATAAATTCAATTCAACTGACAATATAAAGAACCATTAGATCTTGAGTTGAGTAAATTCTATTAAGTAAAAGTTGAGATTGTACTTATGATGAAAAATAGTGTAGGTCTTTCCATTTTGAAAGGGTTAACTTATGTTAATTTAGTAAGAACGTAAAAGAAATTCAATGAATATTTTCTTCCTTGTAAAATTGTATATTTATAAAATTTTTTGGACTTAATGTGAAAAAATGTTAAAAGTAAATAAAAACAATACGATGTTTCACTCGATATTCATTATTTAACATAGGATTAAATATGTTTTTGTCCTTAAACTTTTAGTGAAAATTGGAATTGGTATCTTTTAAAAATTTTGAATTAATTTAGTCTTTGAATTTTGTAAATGCATGGATTTAATCATTTTAACCAAATTTTATTAAGTTTATTTGATGTTTTAAATATATTTTATTATAATATTTAGTTTGTTTACATCGTTTGACCATATTCGAAACAATGTTAGCTGAAAAACGCATTTGAAACCTCAAATATATAAAAATTTGGTTTAAAGGATTAAATCTATAGATTTTAAATGTAAGGACTAAATTGGTTCAAGGTTTTTAAGAGAAACTAATTCTAATTTTTACTAAAAGTTAAAAGACCAAAAACATATTTAATCCTTTTAATTTATTATCATCATATATGTGTGAGTAATTGAATTATATAATTTTATCTGTTTTTATTGGGTTTGATAGTTCCACATCTCGTTTAGGAGTTGTTGTCAAAGGTGATTTAAATATTCTTTCATCTTTCCATGTTTCGAATCGTCTTTTAAGAATAAAATTGTGATGAAACATTGGTCTTCAAAGTAGATAATACATCAAAGTAGATAATACATCGAATTCTTATCAATATCTCCTTATGGACTTTATCATCGAACATGGGATCAAAACACTATAGGGGTGGCAAAACGGGCTAGTTCGGCCCATTTCGACTTGTCCCACCCTTGGCTCGCCAATAAAAGACCGGCTTGGATTAACCCTCCACTAAAAAATGGGCTAGAAATTGCAACCCACCTCGCCTTAGACGAGTTGGCCCACGATTTTTTTTTTAATTATTTTAAATTTTTATTTATGAAATTTGTTTATATATATATATATATATATATATATATATATATATATATATATATATATATATATATATATTTAGAATATATTTTATCATATAAATATTTTTTAACCTTTTAATAGATCAATTAATATTTTTAATTGGATAAATTAAAATAATTATTATATTTACATGTTAAATTACTCTATTATAATTATTAATTGGAACTTAATCGGTAAATGTTAATTATTTAAATTATAATAATATTGCATATTTATATTTATACAAAAATATAATATAGAAAATTTAATTTTTTTAATTAATTTTAATTTTTAAAAATTGAAAAATTAAAAAAATTAAAAATTGATCAATGGACCAGAGGAATAGGGGCGAACTGACTCGTCTTTGGTCCACCAATTTAATGGACTAGGCGAGTTGAACAGTTGACGGGTTGAAAATTCAAACCCAACCCGTCCTTTTCTTGACGGTCTGGCGGATTGGCGGGTTGGCCCGACGAGTTAGACCAACTTTGATGCTCCTATAACATTGTCAAATTTTGTTGATGTTATATTATTTAATTATATATATTATTGTATTGTTTATCTAGATATTACTATATTCTAGTAATACACAGGTTTAGGAAGATCAATAATAAAAGATCTTCTACATTTTATATATATTTTTAAAATGTTTCTTCATACAATAATATTATGTATTTCATGTCATAATCTTTCAAAATAAATTTATTTATTTCTATCTTTCTTAAAAATTTATTCGTATCTTTCACAATAAATTTATAAATATTTTAGCAATTATTATTTTTAAATATTTTATATGTAAAACTTTACAAAATGACATTTGCTTATTAGTGATCATGATGGTATATCCTAATCGTTTGTGTGATGTTTCTATGTGTAGATAGAGCATTCTGTTGAGTTAAAGACATTTTGATATTTTTAGAGTTGTTTAGGTTTTCTTTTATAAGAGAGGGAAGTTAATTTTAGTTTTTGCATGTCTAAGATTTGTTAATTAATGCTATGAACTGTGAATGTGGTGTTTTAAGCTGTGAATATGTATTTTCTTGCTTTGTGTTGATGAATTGCAAGTGTAACTGTAAAGTGGTAAATTAATTTGTATATGTGAGTGCCTGATTTGATTTTAAATTTGTGTAGTATGCAAAATTCTTTATGACTTGTTTTTGGATTGGTGAAATGTTGTGAATTAATAAATGTGTTGTTGGGAATACCCCTTTGAGAGTAAATTGGGGAATTTCACGTTAGTTGAGCCAAAACAATACAAGTTTTGTGATAATTGAAGTGTTTGGACAGTAGGACTTAGCTTAAGGAGTGTTGAATCACTCAAATCAAACTTAAAAGGAGAAGTAGAAATTTTCTAACAGGGTCGGGCCGGGCGCCATTGAGATAGTGGCTCCTTTGAGTTGGCAGTTGTTGGGCAATAGTTTTCCTTCTAGGCGACTCCAAAGTCAGAGAGTTCACTGGCTTGGTGTCGCTGGGAACCAATTAGGACCATCAGGCGCCAAAAAATCATATAAATACTGGTAGTTCCAGGGTTCCTCTCGCTGGGCGACTATGGACTTGCTATGCGCCTAGGCTGGCGCCGAGCGCCACATTATTGGTACTAGGCGCCACCCGGTTTTTCTTGTTTGTGTCATATTGGGAAAAATGGGATTCCCATTTTGTTAACCGTTAGGTTGAGCTAAAATTTTGACAGTAGATCCTAGACACATGAATTGTTGCTTTGACTGGTGGGATCTTTGATTAGAGGTCTTTAGTTAGAAAAGTTAGTTTCTTATGTTTGTCCTCTTTTAGGTTTCCCTTTTTAGAAAAACACTTCTTATTTGTGGTTTTGGTTTGACTTGGAATAAAAGAAGGTATATAATAGTTTATGGAATTGTTGATGGATTCATTGATGCATATGCATGTATATAATGATGTATGAAAATATGATGATGATGATGATGATGGACTTGTTAACGATTATGAGCATGTATGGAAACGATTATGAGCATGTATGGAAAATATATGATGATTGTAATTGATCACGAATATGATGTTTGGTATTTGGATGTTGTATCTTAAGAGATAAACGCATAATATATTGTCTTGCCTGTGTTATGGTGGCGTCTTCTCTCTAAGGAGAGCACTATGCTAATCTTTCCTCATTTACAATTTTATATGATATTGTTATTGTTTGAATTTTATTAAAAAAGCCAAAGATAATACTATGTTTTCCATGGATGATTAAGTCACTCTCAAGTAAGCTTGAAAAATTTATGGGTGAAAATTTCTTATGTTGGTAAAAATAGATGAATTTTTGGCTCACTGGAATATGATTATTTTTTTGTGATTTCTAAAGCTACGGATTCTTCTATTATATTAAGTGATACTTCAACATCTCCTGCTACGAAACATGATGCTTCCGATAAAGATATTTTATGTCATGAACATATTTTAAGTGCTTTGTCGGATAACATTTATAAAATATTTTGTCATACAAAAACTGCTATTGAGTTATAGAAAACATTTGAACTGAAATATGTATACGTAGAAAAAGGTTTATCTAAATATTCTTACGAACAAAATAAATGAATTTCAAATGGTTGAAATTAAAACTATTTTTTATTAGATCCATGAGTTTGAAAATATTGTTTTTGACATCATGCTTGTGGTTCTTTTGATCTCAAAGTTGTCTCCATGGTCTGATTGTGGTCAAAATTTATAACATAGCCTAAAAATTTTGTCTTTTGATGATTTGTTTGTGTATCTTTGTATTGAGGAAAGAATCAAAAAACCTATATTGTTGAGAACTCTAATAAGTATGAGATATGAAGGTACAAACACTGCCATCATGGTCAAAAGACAAATAGCTGAAGATGGACAATTATATGATTATGCCATTGAGTTTGTGAGAATGTTTCAGCAAGAGTACATTTTTAAACTCCAGAACAGAAACATTGTGATTGGTGTGAAAAATGATTTGGCAAAGTTGCAACTTACATCCCCTATGTGCACTAGCAAGGGTGAGAAGACACCACTTAGTAGACGTTAAAATTATATGTTTTTGTGGTTGAGAGATATGGTGATATACTCTAACACTGATTAATTATGTGTTTGACATCGTAACTATGTTAAAATATGATAAATAGAACTTTGGAAATTATAGTTCTGCTTCAAGTTGCATAAGGTGAGTCAAATTTGAAAATCTTATTAACACAAACTCTTTTAATGTTCGTGCTTCTTGCAAACTTTTCATGCTTCCACCCCAACACTATTGGGAAAAGGAAAATGAGATTTTGAAAAAACATTTGTTAGAAAATAAAAGAAGCGGGTGGAGAATTTTAGCGTGGGGACATGCAATGATTTAGGTGGTAGTAGGGAATATGTTCAAGAGCATGACCAAGAAGTGCTGCGGTTGAAATTTGTAAAGATTTAATGTGTAGAAGTGCTAAGTATTATAATTAGCGGACGAAATTATATCGGTTTCTATCACAATTTTTTTAATATATTAAAATAGATTTTTTTAATTTTATTTGTTAAGAGTAAAATGAAAAAAAACATTTAATTACAAATTTTGATAAATAGTTTTGCAATTTAATGTATTATTTAATTTTACAACTGATTTAACAGTGAACTTTGAAAGAGTTATTGTGTGTTTGTATATATTTAGAGGTCAATTATTTAAATAATAATTTTCGATAAAATAATAATACTATTTTTATTATGAAAATCTTATTCATCATAAAGAAAAATATAATAAAAATTAAAATTTATCAAACTATAAAGTTTATATATATATATATATATATATATATATATATATATATATATATATATATATAATGCGTTTCTAAAATATAATAAAAAATCATCCAATATTAATATAATATGATATTATTATCATAAATATAACGAATATACATAATACTTTATTAACAGAAATTAAAATATAGAAATTAATTAGAAATTTCTAAGATATAATTATTCTATTTAAATATTTAAAAATAATATTAAAAATTCTTTAATCAAAATTTCACACATGAAAAAAGAAGAATCTATGACGACTTATTACGACAGGTATAAGTCACCTATCATAATAAGCTGACCGGTGGCATTTTTGTAATAAAAGTAACAGTTACGTACTATGACTGGTAAAAAGGGATCTATCATAATAAGTGATAAGGGAAAATTTATTATGACAGGTGGAGAGGACCTATCATAGTATATGGGCGCGATGGCAAAATTGAAATATATGTTAAAAATATATTATGACAAATTTAGAGAAACCTGTCATAATATCTTTAAATCCCTAATTTTTTCCTTCCCTCTTTTCTCTTTCTCTTTCTCGTCCCATTATTTCTCCAAAAGTATACTTTCTTTCTCAAACAATCACGTTACCTTCTTATTTCGTATTGCCGTCATCGCTTCATTGGCCACTCCGTTTGCCGCTCCGTTCGCCGCTCCGCTCGCTGCTCCGTTTCGTCCCTTAAGGTAGTGTAGGAATGCTTCACCAAAAAACAACATCGTCTGGCGAACCGGCCTCACTTCCTCGCCGACAAGTACATCGGCTACAACAACACCACCGTCACGGTGTCACCCTACGGCGACCACTGGCGTAACCTCTGCTGCATTGTGTCGCTCGAGGTTCTCTCAATGCACCGTTTGAATTGCTTCTCGGAAATCTGAACGGACGAGAGCATGAGGCTCGTGCGAAAGCTCACTCACAACTCGTGCAACGCCTTCGCCAAAGTGGAACTCAAATCTAGGTAAATTTGACGATAAAATTAAATTAGGTAGAAATTATTGAAGACTATATAGCAAAATTTTGATTGTACTCCATAATTTTTTAAATTTTTATTATTATTTGTATAATTTATTGAAGCTTTTCGGAAATGACTTTTAACAGTATAATGAGGATGGTGTCTGGGAAGAGGTATTACAATGAAGATTGTTGGTGGCTTTGGGAAGGGCAAATAACCCTAGAGACTTTTTGGCTTTACTGAGGTGGTTTGATTTTGAGGATTTGGAGAAGAAGCTGAAGAGAATCAGTATGTTATGTTAGGTGTAGAAATACCTATAAATGGAGGAAAATTGAAAAAATTAAAAAAAATACCCACTTATTATGTTAGGTGTAGAAATACCTATCATAGTAAGTTAGACTTACTATGACAGATTTTCACGATGTCATAGAAAAAGTGCATTTTTTATGACTCCTGCAACTATGATGCTAACATACCTGTCATAATAAGTCCTTTTTACTTGTCATAATAAGCTCTTTTTGTACTAGTGTTTTAATTATTTTTTTAAATACAAAAAAATAAAATTTAAATTGTTTTTAAACTTTTAATCACAATAAATTTTTATTTTATGTGTTTCTATTTAAAAGCACAATACATGTGATTCTATTTAAAAAATTTAATATTAATTTCATGTTATATTTACCTGTGTACGAGACATATTATAGAATATGCATATAATTTACTGTACCACACCTAGCCGGTTCAACCCGACTATAGCCACAAAACCCGCCTATATAGTCCCCAAAGACGCAAGTAATCACCATGTATGAACGCTTAACAATACACGGCCTAAGCCGTTAAAAGGTAACCGTTCTAAGAGGCCTGGCCCAAGACCCACGCCCACCTACGGTCCAAATAGGGGCCCAGCCCATGACGTGGCTAAGCATAATTAATAACCTATAAATGCGCATGGACCCCAGCAATTAAAGGTATGCATTCATTACTCCCCTAATTACGAGATTTGACTTTCTGAGAGTTTTTGCTGACTTGAGCATCGAAGTCTCTTCTGCAGGTAACCCCTCTCGGGTCCAAACCAGTTCACACCGAGATATCCACATACGACATATACCAGCCAAGAGGAAGCCTACTGAGGAGATTGCGAATTGGGGTAAGGTAACGATTGTGTCTGACGCATCTTATTTGTTCTCTACAAGAACAATTGGCGCCCACCATGGGGCACGAGATAACACTTTACGGACCAACCCGCATTCTATCGAAGATGGTTTCTACCTGCAGCAGAGCATGAGTTAACAAGCAAGCTGAAGCAGGTCCTGCAAGACCTACTAATATCACCCCGGACTTGGCCGCTATCCTAGACGGTCAAGCCAAGATGCAACAGGAGCTGGCTGATTTGAAGAAACGTAGTGCTGATGAGATGGAGGCACTACGATAGGAGAACTCACGCCTAAGGCGAAAGATTGAGGCCGATCCTGCTCAAAAGGGAAAGGCTAAGGAAACATCCGATGCCGCAGGGTCCCTAGCTTTCCAGCCCACCGAAGAAGAAAGTGAGTACAATCCTACCCCGCACACCTTCACCACCACTCAACAAACTCCCATCCTCTCAACCCATCATACACACTTCCATCCCACCCTTCCAGAAAACACTGCGGCTCCTACCCCCGCCGCCACCTTGCCCACCACCCACATCCCACCCTATAACATGCCTTATACCCTACCCACTACCCACATCCCACCCTATAACATGCCTCCCACCCTCCCTACCACCCATATCCACCCTCACAACTTCACTTCAACTTTTCCACCCTCGTTCACCATCCCATCCTTCCTCACCTGCTCCCATCCACACAACCTAGACGTTGTCATCCTTTTGCCGATTTCATCGTCAACACCCCCTCCCTGCCCAATGGGAACCTTTCACACTGGAACGCTACACATGTGAGATCGACCCAGACGAACACCTCAAGGTCTACATCATCCACGTCGCCTTCTACACTTCCTATGATGCTGTTTTCTGCAAGGCCTTTCCTACCACCCTTAAAGGCCCTGCCCTGGAATGGTTTACCACCCTTCCGCTATACTCCATCGACTGCTTCGACACCCTCTCCCACATGTTTACCACTCACTTCGTCGGCAGCCGCCCACATCAAACTACAACAATCTCACTTCTCAGCGTCAGACAAGAACAAGACGAGACGCTCCGGGCTTTCATTGACCGCTTTAGTAAGGCTGCCCTTCGCACACCACACATCAATCAGGAAATGATACTTCAGTGCATGACACTCACTCTCAAACCCGGCCCCTTCGCCAACAACGTCTACCTCCACCCACCCGACTACCGCCGCCGACTACGTCCGCAAGGAGGAGATGCAAACTCTCCATACAAAATTCTGAAATGACTATACACCCTCCGCAGCAACCCCCCCTCCATAACCTTCCCAGCCTGACCCGAGACCTCGAGAACCCTGAGAACCCCGCTTCACCAGATATGCCCCCTAAATGTTCCTTGATCCCGTCTCCTTGATGAAGCCCTACAGGCCGACCTCATCCCACCACCACGCAAGACGACCACTCCTCCCAACGTGGACATGACTAAATATTGCCGCTATCACCGAAACCACGGCCACACCACAGAGGAATGTAAAGCACTCCAAGACAAGATTCAAGAGTTGGTTCGTGCTGGCCACTTCCACCGCTTCATCCGTAGAGACGACCAGCCTCCCCGATCCGATCACCCTCCTCGTTCTGACCACCGACGCCCTCCTCACGATTCTCACCACGACAAATGTCCAATCCAGCCCGCTAACCGCGACCCGCAACCGGCTCGCACCGATATCACCCCTACCGACCCCCTTACACGACACTATTAACACCATCTCTGGTGACTTTGCTATTGGTGGGTCCACCTCATCCGCCAAAAAGAGACACCTTCACAAACGACGACTTCCATGGCCTTGATCACCAGCAGGATGACCCCATGGTCATCACCGTTGAGTTAGAAAACTATGCCGTCAAGAAAGTCCTCATTGACCAAGGCAGTTCCGTCGACATCCTCTATTGGGCAACATACCAGAAACTCCAACTCCCCACCACCGCCATAGTCCCATACGATGAACCGATATATGGATTCTCAGGGGAAAAGTTATCCACCCGTGGTTACATCGACCTTCATACCATTTTTCACGATGGCGCTCAAACCAAGACAATACCTATCCGATTCCTCATCGTTAATGCGCCTACATCCTATAATGTCCTCCTCGGCCGACCTTCACTCAACACTCTTGGTGCTGTCGTCTCCACACCTCATCTGGCCATGAAATTTCCATCCCCATCCGGCGACATCCTTACCATTCATGGCCAGCCTACGCCCGTAGCTTCCCATCCTTCAAACCAATCATATTGAACGACCACCCGGCTCTAACATAGCCTTATATAGAGATGATTTAGACCCTAGAGTAGGTCGGGATGGCTGCCTCGAGTCGGTCGAAGAAACCATACCATTGGAACTCCCTAATGGACGCGCCATCAAACTCGGTACTGGATTACAACCTGAACAGCACGACATCCCCTCATCAACAACACAAACCTCTTTGCTTGGTCAGTTGTCGACTTACCCGGCGTTGACCCTCAAGTCACATCCCACAAACTATCCATTTACAAGGAGGCCTGATATGTCTCCCAGAAAAATGCAAACTTGGCGAAGAACGTCGATTAGCGGCCAAGGCCGAAGCAGACAAGTTGCTCAACGCAGGGTATATCGAAGAAGCCCACTACATCACTTGGCTCTCCAACGTGGTGTTAGTCAAGAAAGCTAATGGCAAGTGGCAGATGTGCGTCGATTACACAAATCTCAATAAAGCCTGTCCTAGGGATGCCTACCCCTTACCCAACATTGATCGGCTTGTCGACGGTGTAGCCGGTAACAAAGTTCTCAACTTTCTTGATGCGTACTCTAATTATAACCAGATTCCCATGGCCACATCCGACATGAACAAAGCCGCCTTCATTACAAACGACGCCAACTACTTTTACAAGGTCATGCCGTTCGGCCTCAAAAACGCAGGAGCAACATATCAGCGACTAATGGATAAGGTCTTCAGCCATATAATGGGCAAGTGTGTCGAGGTATACGTCGATGATATGGTCGTCAAATCCCCAAGTCATCACCAACATGCTCAAGACTTGTCCACTGTTTTCTTTGCATTAAGACAATACAACATCCGCCTCAACCCCAAAAAATGCGTCTTCGACGTCGACCGTGGTAAATTCCTCGGATCCATGCTTACACAACGCGACATAGAGGCTAATCTCGAGAAGTGCAATGCAATTATTGAGATGCGAAGCCCCAACAGTGTCAAAGAAGTACAACGCCTCATAGGCCGACTAACCGCCATCTCCCACTTCCTTCCCAAGTTAGCCGAACAAACCCAACCCATCATTCAACTGCTCAAAAAATCGGCCAACTTCACGTGGAACGACGATTATGAACAAGTCTTTCAAAAACTAAAAACCACCCTCACTTCACCACCCATCCTCCACAAGTCGGACACCCATCAACCCTTACTCGTTTACATCACCGCCACGAATCACATCGTAAGCGTCGCACTGGTTCTAGAGGTCAATGGCACTCAACACCTTGTATACTTCGTCAACCGAACCCTGCAAGATTCCGAAACCAGATACCAAATGGTGGAGAAGTTAGCCCTATCCCTAGTACACGCAGCGCGACGCCTACGTCCTTATTTTCAAAATCACAACATCATCGTCAAAATCGACTTCACCATCCAGAAGATACTGCAGAAACCAGACCTTGCAGATCGCATGTCGTCTTGGGTCGTCAAATTATCCGAATTCAACATCCGCTATGAACCCCACGGCCCCATCAAAGCTCAATGACTCCTAGACTTTGTCAACGATCTCCAACGAACCACTAAAGAGGACCAATGGACACTTTACGTTGATGGTTTGTCAAACCCAAAAGGGGCAAGTGCCGACATCGTCCTAGAAGGCCCCAATAATATCCTCATCGAAAAATCCCTCCACTTCGCCTTCAGAACGTCCAACAACCAAGCCGAATACGAAGCTATCCTCGTCGGCTTATCCCTCGCCCGCGAAGTTGGTGTCAAATCACTCATATGCAAAACCGATTCCAAACTTACCGTGGGCCATCTAAATGACGAATTTTAGATCAAAGACCCTACCCTCCTATAATACTATCACCTGGTATGAAAAGTCATTCAATATGCTTTTGAACAAGTCTGCATCCAACACATCCCCAGATCCAAAAACGTTAGAGCCGACATATTATCCAAACTAGCCAGCACTAAGGTAAAAAACCGCCACCGATCACTCTTACAACAAACTCTATCCGCCCCTTCCATCACAAACACTTGCCATACCCTAACCCAACACCGGCTAGAAGAATTAGTGGAAGTGTTATGGGCCTACAGGTGTACCCCTCAATCAGCAATAAACGAATCTCCATTCAGCCACAAATTCTTTAAGCCTTTGTAGATGGAGCTTGACTTGATTTGGGGGAGGATTTGCGCCTCCCTTTCTTGAGTTCTTGTTCCATCCTTTCTAAGGGTATTACCCTTAGCCTTGGTTAGGCCATTTTTGTTTTCTAGACTACTCTTCCTCTCTTGCTTGTGCTTTGGGCCTTCATTTTTGGCTTGAGAAGAGAAGGAAGGGTGATGCACATCTTGCTTTGGAAGAATTTTTTTGTAGGCAAGTAACACCTTAGTGAAAGTTTGCCCCTTTTCTTTTTCTTCTTTATCTTTTCTTATTATATTTCTATCCTTATTAACTTCTTGAGGTGATAAAGGTTGTAAAGTGGTGTTTTTCCCATTTATGAAGAAAATGTATTGGGTGGTATGACCATCATGTAAAGTTTGTTTATCAAATTGCCATGGCCTACCTAGTAAGATATGTGTGACTTCCATGGGAACAACATCACATATCACCTCATCTTTGTAGCTTCCTATAGAGAAGTTAATTAGGACTTGTTTATTGACATCTATTTCTCCCTCTTTACTTATCCAAGCAAGCTTGTAGGGCTTAGCATGAGGAATGGTCTCTAAGCTAAGC
>Ga0214542_1001994_pt1 | contig 42315 bp, 29 predicted proteins | sample CNSS1metaG_FD_160096 | JGI IMG/M metagenome (GOLD analysis project Ga0214542, IMG submission 160096) | Root nodule microbial communities from cowpea collected in UCLA plant growth center, Los Angeles, California, USA - CNSS1 | ecosystem: Host-associated > Plants > Roots > Nodule | place: USA... | reverse complement strand
CCAAGCTCATCATTCACAACTCATACACCCTCTTACTCATGCATATTCACTCATCTCATGCTTTAACATAGCAATCCAACTTAACATCACATTATGCAAATGATTTAGGGATTTTAGAAATAAAACTACAACTTGTGTAAAGCTCAGAAAATTTTTGTATTTATATTCAAATTAAATATGATTGAATCAAGAACCAACTTAATTGAATAACCATAAAGAAAGTTGTAAACCAAACAAGCAACAAGGTCAATGTTGTTAACAACTAAACTACACTGATCTTGCGATAAAAACTGCTCTCACTACAGATCTCCGATTCAAGATCGGACCGGTCAAAGTCAAAAACTATATGTTAAGGATCAACTGTTAAAATATCAGCACGATCCAACGGTTAACGAAGTAGTAACGTTTATTTTACAAAAAGTGTGCAGTGTTGTCAACAATCAAACTACAGTAACCTTGCGATAAAAACTGCTCTCACTACAGAGCTCCGATTAAAGATCCGACCGATCAAAGTCAAGAATTTTGTGTTAAGAATAAGCTGTTAAAATTTTAGCTCGATCCAACGGTTAACACAGTAGGAATTTTCATTTTACGAAAAGTGTGTAATGTAGAAAAAGAGTAGCGCCACATCAATCAAACATACTCACACCATACATTTTTATTCGACAAACAGCCTCATTCAAGCATCACAGCCATACAAACAGACCAAAAATTGGCAAAATAACTTTAAATACATAAACCCCAGCTTCCCTTACCTGGAAAATGCTAACTCAAGCGAATGAGATCCTTAGCGGACTAGCACCTAAAGTGGAAGCAATCAACGGAACTGAAAACAGTGAGGGATGAATGAAAATGAGCTATGACAGAGACTAGCATGAAACTAAAGCTTGAAGAAAAGAAGGGAACATAGAAAGCTCAACTTACTTGGGAGTGAATCGTTCAACGGAGAGCATTGTCTTTGCAAAGTGTGGCAGAATGAGAGGGGTTAGGCTGCCTTAGGGGCTTTGGACACTCTATGGGACAGCCCTAGACCCAACTAGTTTAGGGCAGTCCCTCTTACAATAAAGAGCAGATAAAGGTGGGTCTTACAATGACAAATTAGTTAAATATAATTATTTATTACTTTTATTATGAATTCATATAATGATAAGAATAGTATGAACTTTAGATGGAAAATTATGACATGTAGGCACAAAAGTAGAAATTTTCTCTTGTTAAATACTTGTTTAATACCTACATTTATATAATCTATCCTGGTCTTGATGTTATTAAAAATTTTAAATTAGTATCAATTTGTTCAAAACGTGATAACAAAACCAGACATAATAAATAAAATGAAACCAATTTAAAAAATTAAAAGACGTATCCAAATCAGACATTAGAAATAAAATGAAACTAATTTAAAAAATTAAAAGACGTAATTGAATTTTTTAATAGCATACGGATTAAATTAAATCAATCATATAAATATAAGAAAAAAAGTAGTTTAACCAAACAAAATTCCGTTATATAAAAGTAAAAGCAAAGCTGTAAAAAACAGGACTAATGTAAAAAATGAATGGTGTTCAAATTTATAATTGAGAATTCAAATAAATATAAATAAAATTAAATAAAGCCCATAAATTACAGAAAAGAACAATCCGGTGATCCCATATATTCATTCCCAAAGAGTTCTATTTTATTTTTTCCTTTTCTTTGCTATGCTCAAAAGCCTTCTAAACTAAAACCCACCCAAAACCCACTATTGTAATCACCTTTGAACACTCCATTTCTCTGCTTGATCATGTCCCAATCACTGAAGCTGATCAAGGAACATGCCTCCAACCCCAAATTCTGGTTGATAATCGGAGTAGGAGTTGCCGGAATAGCGGTTCTGGTGGAGACACGGCGTAGAACACGGCGGAATAAAACACACAAAAAAGACTTTGGTGCTTTTGTTGAGCGCTTTGAGATACTTCCCTTTCCTCAGCTTCCTCCTCCTGCTGCCAAACAATCGCTCTCTGCTCTAACGTTTGCCATAAACGAAACGTTCGTCTTTTTCAACCTCCCCCAATTTTTTTTTTTTTTTTTTTTTTTTTTTTTTTTTTTTTTTTTTTTTTTTTTTTTTGAGTTTTGCTTCAGTTTGATTATACGCCGAATGAGGTTTGGGGTCAAAGAAAGTATTTGCTTAAATGTTTGAGGTTTGGGATATGATATTTGGGGAATACTTTCTAAAATTTGTTGAAGTTTACATAATTTCGAGTGAAACTTATTTGATATGAAGTATCTATTACCGAATTTTGTAATTTCTGATAAAATTTCAGTCAATAATAGATAGAGTATTTAAGGAGTGTAAGATAATATCATTTGTTGTGATATTGTGGTTTCTGATTTAAGTGATTTTTTGGGCTGTTTGGATTTGTTGGGTTGGCAGATTTGATGTTAAAGGCTATGTGACGGGGTTTGGAAATCCTACGTGGAAGAGTACACACAAGGCAGCGGAGAAGACTGCGGTTGTGGTGACTGCTCTGCTCAAGAGTGGGGCCACTTGTGTTGGCAAGACTGTTGTGGATGAATTCTCTTTTGGGTGATGAGTCCTTTAGAAGTCCTTTAGCTTCGTGTAGTCAACCGAAACAATTTGATATACTTAAGCCATTGTTATGTCAGGATTTCTGGTGAGAACAAGTATTATGGAACTCCAACTAATCCTCGAATGCCATCATGTACACCAGGAGGGTCTTCTTGTGGTTCAGCAGTGGCAGTTGCTGCAGGGCTTGTGGACTTTGCCGTTGGTAAGTTTATGTTGTTACCCATAATAACTTGAAATTCTATTTTTATGCGTAATAGTACTTTTAAATTTTTTAGTCATTTGTGAGTATGTCATTTTCAATCTAGCAATCCTCTCTTTGTCTTGCTTTGGTGATTCTGATGCAATAGTGTCTTATGAATGTATCCTATTAAGTTATAAAAAAACCAACCAAGCCTTTAGCCATTAGGTGTGTATACAACACCACAATATTCTATCATAAATCATGTTGATAAAAAACTTTTTTTATCGACCCTCTAAAATTTTCTTAACAGTTTTTTTCCTAGCTTTTTATGAGTTTTTTCTAGCTCTAGCGATTAAGCTACCTGAAGTCTGATTTACTTTCCTTAATGGGGCTTCTACAGCTTGTCCACATGTGTCCAAACTCCAAACTAGCTAAGGTGAGTTTCTATCGTCTTTTCTATGTTAGGTGCTACCTTGACATTTTCTCCAATGCATTTGTACCAAACCTTATCTTGTCTGGTGGTATGTCCAGTCCTCCTAGTCAACATTCTCATCTTTGCTACATTGAGTTTATTCTCTTTTTCAAGGTTTTAAACTCGTGAGTCTAACTCGATAGACTCTCGTAAGAGTCTTCTTCATGAGGAAAGAATGTAATACCTATATAGATGTTAAAATTTCAGCAACTGGATAATAACAAGAAAAAAAAAAAAAAGCAAATAAAACTCTAAAGTCCAAACAACAACCTTGTCCCAACATAGATGTTTTGTGGCATTGAAAGCCTGGGAAGAGAATTTCCAAAATACATATAAGAACAAAACATGAAAGGAAGAAAGATCTCCAACATAGGAGGCCATACCAATTGTTGGTATCGCGCAGTGGAATGTTTAGCGTTTGGACAAAAACCAAGAGGGGATGAATTGGTTTTTAATATTAAAATTAATACTTTAAAATATTTCTGAAAAATTTACCGATTAATTTAATATTAGTTCCTTTAAATGCAACAGTAGATACAATAAAGTGATAGGGAAGAAGATTTAACACAAGTATTTATACTGGTTCAGATCAAAAGATCTTACATCCAGATGTTAATCTCTTTAAACAAAGAGATTAACTCAATCACTACAAATATCAGATTACAATTAGATAAAAAAAGAATAAGGAAAAGAAAACACCTCTCTTGAAGACACAAGAGAGGTGGCTTTTAAGTTTCTTTATCATCATCAAAAAATTGCTTCAACATTTAACTTGTCTTCTGTATTTGCCAACAATCTCCCAATTTTTGATGATGATCAAAACAATATGTTTAAAGTATCTGCAATCAGAAATCTTACAAGTAGATTTGTTAGTATCACTATTTATTTAAACTTTTTCTCCCCCTGTTTTGATCATTTGAAAAAATTTTAAGAGAAAAACTCCCCCTCAATTAGACAAGTATAGAGAAATAAATTGCACTTTTATTTAAGATCAAACAATTTACAATATAATGCAAAACAATAGCAAAGATACAATCACCTAAAATTCTAGACTCATGTCATCTTCTTCATCATTATTGTCAAACCTATTTTCTAGATTAGAGATCCTAGAATCAAGTCCTCTAATTAATCCATTGACCTCTTCATGTCGGGAAGTTGAGAGAAGAAAAAGATTCTTCAAGTCTCTAGTTTAAGTTTAATATATTATCCTATAAAGAAGAGGATGAGCCACCAATCCCACTAGAAGAACCAATATTGGTGTTAACAGGATGGACAAGAGCAATGGGGGGATTTTCTTCCTCTTCATTTTCAGAAGGTGGCATGCCATCCTTGTGAATATAAGTGTTCCCAAAAGGAATAAACTTCATTTGTTTCAATGAGTTTTCTGCAATTTTGTTGGCATTAGTGGTTTGATGAGATTGTTCATGAGATATGTTGTCGCCCTTGTACTCACAAATGCGAGAGATAAGCAGAGAATAAGGGAGTGGATATTGAGGGAGCCTTTTTGCTTTGAGCATTGTGTTAAGGATATGATACTTGGCCAGTGGATAGGAATATGATTTAGCAAGGCGTAGATTATCATGAGATCAACTTCGCTGCACTGGCATGATTTGTTCCACGGAGACATAAAATCCAGACAAGAGATAATGAAGAGGAGCTTATCTATTTTTAGAGGACCTGCTAGCAATTGTCTGCCTATTTCTTGATCAGATTTTCTTAGGAAAGACCTATAGGCAAAAATTCTGTTAAACCCTTCAATACCTGCAGTTAGGATTGTGAGGTGCCATCATGAATTGGAAATTGAGCAACATTTTCCCAGATATCATCATCCAGAATGATATCTACTCCTTTCGCCTTGGTAAATCCCACTCCATCTCTGAACTTGTAATTGTAATAGAAGGCGCATACTAAGTCAGGATAATAGGTACCCTGCATTTCTGTAAAGAATTTCACCCGTTGTTCAGCAAGTAAGACAGGAATTGTAAATCGACGGCTGACAAACCATTGGTATTTGATGAATTTGGGAGTGATGAGAGGATTGTCTTTCCATATAGTGATAAATTCGGATCTCCTTTCTTCATCTGAGATCCATCCTTCAATGGAGGCAGTGTCGGATGCAGTTAGAGGTTGAGTGGCACGAGATGTAGTTCTTCTGTGGGTAGGAATATTCCTGCGAGATGCTTCAACCATCAACAATGTTGAGGAGAAGGGAGGCTTGAAGGTTTTTGAGAAACTATAGGGTTCTTAAGTTTTTGAGATGCGAAAAGGGGTTAACAGTGACCAAAATGGCTTGAATTTATAGGGGAAGTTCTTCAATGGCCAAATACACAGATTTTAATGCCAATCTAGTCGTTACAACGGGTAGTTTTTGAAATATTTTGGTCCAACGACCCATGATAGTCGATTATCTGAAAGTGATAATCGATTATTGTTTCAAAACTTGGATCCTGAGAGACTGTGATAATCGATTATTCCAGAAGGTTTTGACATTTTGGTTCAGATGTTGTGATAATCGATTATTGTAATAATCGATTATTCCAGAAAGTTTTGGAATTTTTTTAAAGAAGGCTGATAATCGATTACTGTACATGACAATCAATTATTGACGCGCTGATTTTCGGATTTTGAGAGAAATTCAGTTTTTGCATTTTTAAGATACCTCTAGTATGCCCAAGACTCTTCTTAGTTCATAAAACCTATATTTAGCTAAAGGTTTGGTAAAGATATTAGCTAATTGATGCTTGGTATCTACATATTCTATCACTCAATTTCCTTTATTTATATGATCCCTCAAAAAGTGATGTCTAAATTCTATGTGCTTTGTTCTAGAGTGCATTATGGGATTTTTGGTTAAGTTTATGACACTCGTATTATCACACTTTAGAGGTATATGATTTAGATAAATATTGTAATCCTCTAATTGTTGTTTCATCCATAGGATTTGGGCACAACAATTGCCATCAACAATGTATTCAGCCTCAGTGGTGGATAAAGCTACACACGCTTTTTTCTTAGAGTGCCAAGAGACTAAGGAACATCCTTAAAGATGACAAGTACCACGGGTACTCTTTCTATCAATTTTACTCGCTAAATGTTGAAGCAAGATTTTGTTTGTGTTAAATCTTGCTTCAACATTTAGCAAGTAATCGATTATCAATCTCTCAGGTTCCAAGTTTAGAAACAATAATCGATTATCACGGATCGTTGGACCAAAATATTTCAAAAACTAGCCGTTGTAACGACTAGATTGGCAATAAAATCCATGTATCTGGGCGTTGAAGAACTTCCCCTATAAATTCAAGCCATTTTGGTCACTGTTAACCCCTTTTCACACCGCAAAAACTTAAGAACCCTATAGTTTCTCAAAAACCTTCAAGCCTCCCTTCTCCTCAACATTGCTGATGGCTGAAGCATCTCGAAGGAAGATTCCTACCCACAGAAGAACTGCATCTCGTGCCACTCAACCTCCAACTACATTTCGCACTGTCTCCATTGAAGGATGGATCTTAGATGAAGAAAGGAGATCCAAATTTATCACTCTATGGAAAGACAAGCCTCTCATCACTCCCAAATTCATCAAATCCCAATGGTTTGTCAATCGTCGATTTACAATTCCTGTCTTACTTGCTGAACAAGGGGTGAAATTCTTTACAGAAATGCAGGGTACCTGCTATCCTGACTTAGTATGCGCCTTCTATTACAATTATAAGTTCAGAGAAGGAGTGGGATTTACCAAGGTGAAAGGAGTAGATATCATTATGGATGATGATATCTGGGAAAATGTTGCTCAATTTCCAATTCATGATGGCACCTCTCCAATCCTAACTGTAGGTATTGAAAGGTTTAACAAAATTTTTGCCTATAGGTCTTTCCTAAGAAAACCTGATCAAGAAATAGGCAGACAATTGCTAGCAGGTCCTTTAAAAATAGATAAGTTCCTTCTTCATTATCTCATTGTCTGGATTTTATGTCCCCGTGGAACAAATCATGCCCAATGCAATGAAGCTGATCTCATGATAATCTACGCCCAACTCAATCATATTCCTATCCACTGGCCAAGTATCATATCCATAACACAATGCTCAAAGCAAAAAGGCTTCCTCAATATCCACTCCCTTATTCTCTGCTAAGGGTGTCAACATATCTCATGAACAATCTCATCAAACCACTGATGCCAACAAAATTGCAGAAAACTCATTGAAACAAATGAAGTTTATTCCTTTTGGGAACACTTATATTGACAAGGATGACATGCCACCTTCTGAAAATGAAGAGGAAGAAAATCCCCCCACTGCTCCTGTCTATCCTGTTAACACCAATATTGGTTCTTCTAGTGGGGTTGGTGGCTCATCCTCTTCTTTAGAGGATAATATATTAAACTTAAACCAAGGACTTGAAGAATTTTTTTCTTCTCTCAACTGCCCGACATGAAGAGGTCACTGGATTAATTAGAGGACTTGATTCTAGGATATCTAATCTAGAAAACAGGTTTGATCGTAATGATGAAGAAGATGACATGAGTCTAGAATTTTAGGTGATTGTATATTTGCTATTGTTTTGCATTATATTGTAAATTGTTTGATCTTAAATAAAAGTGCAATTTATTTTTCTATACTTGTCTAATTGAGGGGGAGTTTTTCTCTTAAAATTTTTTCAAATGATCAAAACAGGAGGAGAAAAAGTTTAAATAAACAGTGATACTAACAAATCTACTTGTAAGATTTCTGATTCCAGATACTTTAAACATTGTTTTGATCATTATCAAAAAGGGGGAGATTGTTGGCAAAAACAGAAGACAAGTTAAATGTTGAAGCAAGATTTTGATGATGATAAAGAAACTTAAAAGCCATCTGGAAGACAATATGAAGACAAGTGTTTTATATTTAAAGTTATCTTGTAAACTGTTTTGAAAGTACTTCGAATAGTTTAGAATCAACAATGAGATCATAATTCTTATATTTCTGTAAAAACCAATGTGAGGATAATCGATTATCCTAAGCTGAGTTCATTTTTCAGAAACACACTGGAATAATCGATTATATTATTTGCTCAAAATTTTGTTTTTAGAAAATGCACTGGAATAATCGATTTTCACTAGTGATAATCGATTATCCCTGGCTGACCTAATTTTTGAAACCCCTATCTAAGGAAACTGCAGTGCTACTTCGAAGTCACCTTTTTGAGAAGCTAGAGTGCTAGTGCTGTGACTGCAAAGAAAGTTTTCTGAGTGTTCTTAAAAGTGCTTTGAAAAACCTAGTGTGGGTAGAGCGATAACTTTTCCTAAGAGGGTTTCTAGAAGATTGAGTGCTGCTGCTGTTGCTAGGAAAGCTAGGTGAAGTTCTCTGTGTGATTCAGAGAAAGGTTATTCATCTCTTGTGTCTTCAAGAGAGGTGTTTTCTTTTCCCTATTCTTTTGTTATCTGATATTTTTAGTGATTGAATTAATCTCTTTGTTTAAAGAAATTAACAATTGGACGTAGGATCTTTTGATCTGAACCGGTATAAATATTTGTGTTAAATCTTCTTCCCTATCTCTTTATTGTATCTTCTGTTGCATTTAAAGGAACTAATATTAAATTAATCGGTAAATTTTCAGAAAAATTTTAAAGTATTAATTTTAATATTAAAAACCAATTCACCCCCTCTTGATTTTTGTCCAAACGTTAAACATTTCGCTGCGCGATACCAACAAGAAACAGAGAACAAAAATGGGGAGCATGAAGAGCTTACCTCTTCGAGACATAGTGACCACATTGCAGAGGTGAAGGAATGATCTATAGGCTCAAAATGCAGTCCCAACTTGAGCACTCAAAATTGCACGCAATTAGGAGTATAACATAATGCATTTGATAAGTCACAGAGGAGAATCAAGGTGCAGAGGAGGGAAAAATCAAAGCAAAGAAAAAAGAGGGAAGAATTTTTTTATCACAGTTCCTTTTGGAGCTCCAAATTCGCAACTAAATGATGTTCCCTGGTGTTGTATTGATAAAGACTATTTTACTCAAATGGACTCATTGGCTCAATAGTAAACTCATGAGTCAGCTGAAGTTTGTCGGAGTCAGCACTAGTCTACCTTGAAACTGAGTCATGCGATTTAACTAGCAGCCATCTGTAGACTCAAACTCATATGGGTTTGCGAGTTAACTCACAAGTTTGATAACCATGCTCTTTTTTTTTTTTTTTTTTTACTTTTTACTTTCAAACATTCTACTGCATTCAATATCACCAGTTTTGCAGCTGTGGTAAATTTTTCCTTTGAGCTAAAGTAGTTCTATTGTTTTGTCACATAACATATAAAGCATTCATCCATTTCATGTATCCTGCTTGAATCCTATAATTTATTTACATCTTCCTCTATTCTTAGTTTTCTATTTGTTGAACTCAAATACTTAAACTATAAGAGCTTGAGTTTTTTTTTTTTTGGGTGTATTTCTTTGAATTCACTATTATTCTGTTAACTTGTTCTATTAAATAAAATTAGTTTCTTCCCTATGTTTCTATCGTACTAAGTGCTAATTTTGTAAAAGATAAACTTATATCACACAATGTTTCAAATGTTTGGAATTCTTGCATTTTTAATTTGAACTTGCGAAGATTACCATTGTTTCTTCATTTGGTTAATGAGAGAACTAGGGGATGATTCAATTTATATATTCACTATTTCTTCTTCTTAATGCTGGTTTATTTAATTAGGTTTATAGAGGTTTCCAGTAATTTCTTTTTTGTATGCTGTAGTTTCTCATGTAAAAACAATGCTAACCACACACATTATTTAAGGAGTGTCCTCGTTCTAGTCTTGTTCCTTAAACCTATTATAGTTCTTATTCCACTAGTGACTTGAGTAGGGGCTTGATGATGTTATGAAAATAAAGTTATTTTTTATGGTGATTATTAGGATGTGAGTTTAAGTATAACTTATCCTCACAAAATTGAGTTGTAATTGTAAGAGGAGAATTATACCTCACTTACAAACTATAACCTAACTTTATCTCTAGCCGATGTGAGATCTCTAACACATCCTCTCACGCTGAGGCATGGACATCTCTTGTGTGGGATTAGATATTCATGGGTTGTCCGATAGCGGGTGGTATGATAAGCCCAACTAACCTCGCTAAGATAGGCCTTGATACCATGTTAGAAAATGAGTTTAAGCTTAACTCATCTTCACAAAATTGGCTAATAAGATGAGGATTACACCCCACTTATAAATTATAATTTGACCTTATCTTTAGTTGATGTGGGATCTCCAACCATGATCCATAGCCTAATAGTTGCATAAGTTTTGTGATTCCAAGTCTTAGTTTGTTTATTGTGATGTTTTCATTATATTATTGCTGTATGGCATGCTAAGCATGATCTTTTTTATTTTATCCTGGATAGACTTAATTCGCACATGCAATTGTATTGAGGCCTTGAAAACTTATTACATGATTTTACATAACTATATATAACTATATATTTAACATGGAAGACTATCGTATCTTGGCAGGTACTGATACTGTAGGATGTGTGAGGATTCCAGCAGCATTCTGTGGTATTTTTGGTTTTCGACCATCCCATGGGGCTGTATCCACCATTGGAGTTCTTCCAAATGCACAAAGCTTAGACACTATTGGTAAGATTCATAAGTTTTTTTTGTTGCCATGATTTAAATCAATACTTGAGCATAGAGCAATTAGATTAAAGAATCAGACAATATATAGTTAGTAGTGCTTTGTACAATATAAAGAACAATTAAACATGTTAATGGTCTTGATTTGCATCCGGATGAAAATATGATTAAGTTAGTAAGAAATCACCACATGATGAGGTGAATGTGATTTCATTTTTTAATACATTAGTCTATGCTATTTTACTTAGATTTTTTATTACTCTAATGTTTAATTGATTTGCAGGATGGTTTGCTTGTGATCCATCTATCCTACATCGTGTTGGACAAGTTTTACTTGAATTGAGTTCAGTGGAGACCAAAAGGTCCAGGCGAATCATATTTGCTGATGATCTTTTTCAGTTATCCACAATTCCTACACAGAGGACAATACATGTTATTGGTAAAGCTATTGAGAATATGTCTGGGTGTAAGTTTCTTGATCTTTGAAGACCACTTGTTCCTCCTTTCATATTAGTAATTAGTAAATTGATTAGTAAAATACTAGTTTTCCATAAGCACAAAGTTTATCACTAGACTGAATCACAAAAGAAGAGAAAATTGTGGAAATCATGTTATGACGTGTTTTCGTCTACTTGGTTTTTCAGATCAGGATCCAAAGCATTTGAATCTCTGTCAGTACATTGAATCTAAGGTGCCCAGTCTAAGGCTTCATGAGCAATCAACACACCAGCAAAATGAAACATCTATACTGAAAACTCTCTCTTCTGTTATGCTTTTATTACAAGGGTATTCCTTTATAAGTTTTGAAATTTTTCGTTTGATTTATTATAGTATGTCACCTTGTGCTGTATGCTTTTCTATTAAAAATTTATTACAAAACAGAAGGGAGTTGTATGAGCAAGCATTGGATGATTCTCTAAAAGAAAACATGGTATAATGAAACTCGCCAATCTAGGTAGCAGTAATTGGGAGTACACTGAAAAAAAGACGATCGAAACTCAAGAGATTATGTAAATTGTGTATAGTTCTTCATTGAATTTTAATGGTTCTTTGTTTAGAAACTCGAGAAATTTCAATGTTGAAAATATAATTGAAAAGTTGTCAACTCAAAAAGCTGTTAGAACATCCTACTTTTTTAGCAAGGATTTCATTCACTTGGTTGTTTTATGGATCCTAAATTCCTATTCTCTTGCTAATATGAATATCGTTGTGTATATATGCCTTTTGGACAACATACTATGTATAGGCCATGCCAAGAATATTTTCTTAAACAATTTAATGTTGGGAAAGATAACAAAATAAAACTTCTTTATACAAAGGCAGTGGATAATTTATTATCCCTGGATTAATTTTCCCCCATGCTTTGTGTTATCACAATGAGACAAGAAAAGAATATCTTTTCTCCCACACAAGTGAGGTTCTCTTTCAAATCTCTCTGTTTTAGTTTGTACAAATATATATGAAACCAATAAAAGGATTTGGCTTTTATAGCCTAGGTACTAATGAGTGAGCCTTATATTAAGGGGAGCTTTTCTTCATTTCTGTACTATAGCTTTCCTTCAAACTCTCCCATATTTCCATTTTTTCTTATTTACTTTTATTAATTTCCTTAATTTGTATTTTTCACCAAAGAAGGAAACTCAACATATTTTTTATCTTCAATTTTTAATTGGCCATTGGTGAGGACTTGGTCATCATATATTAGTTGTTATCATTAGTATGAATTTTCTCAAGTTGCAATTGCTTGTATTCCAATATATCATGTATCCACTAATATATTGTACATTGATGTTTTTATCTGAGGTGAAACTTTGAATTTTTTACTATCATAATGCTCGATGTAATTTTATTGTTCATTCCATAACTCATGCAAGTTCTGTTATAGTTTTTGTGTATTCCAAAATGCTAAAGTCTTAAATCGCCTACTTAACTTTATTTCGGAGGGTTTATATACCTACACACTCCTGTACCTTCAAAGTGCAAAGTAAGAATTGTGGAATTAGTGTGCAAGAAGTTGAGGGATGAGATTGTGCCCCCTTAGATTTCAAAGTGCAAAGTAAGAGTTGTGGAATTAGTGTGCAAGAAGTTGAGGCATGAGATTGCGCCCCCTTGGGCTTTTCGAGCATGTTTGCCAATTTCTCCCATGCGTGTGCTATAAGGAGGTTCTTGTCCTTTTTACCATTTGTTTTGTTTAACATTTTCTTTTTACCTTCATTAATATATATACTTATCCAGGTTTTTTGGTTTTTTACTATATGACCGATTAGTTCCCATGTTCTAGAGATACTTACCTCTCACAATTTCCTCATAACCATCGTGTCTTAACATCCATGTTCCCATGGACGTTACTTGTATCTTGTAATGTATCTTGTAATGTTACTTTGTGATTTATGTAATGTTACTCCTTTCATATTAGTTGGGAACATGTGAACTTGATGGTCACGTTCAAGTACTTTACAAATTTGGGAGTCACCTCTTCCAAATTACACTTTCACTTACTCTTCTTCTCTAGTGTTGGGTTTTTCTCACTTGTGCTCTTGCTAGTTTTGAGCCTCAACATACCACACGGGGAGATCCTATTTTACCCTAGAGCTTGTGTAACATATTGTGGATAAGACTTTAAGGATAGTGCTCAACAACATCTAAGGAGGATGTCTTGTTGGTGTTTTTAATCATATTTTATTACAATGTTATGGACTTGTGGCTGGCAATATGGACATCTAAACCAACTCTGCATCCAAGAAGTGCCACGCAAACAAACTTTGCCAAACCTTTTCTTCGCTTTCAAAACTCCTGACAAAGGTAGTAATGTGTCTCTACTTTGTTAGACATGTATGGTGTTGCTTTCACTATTACCACATCAAAACCCGATGTTAGTTATACTAAGGATTGGTAACTTACAAATAAGGTATGTCATCATGTTTTGCTTAGCACACTGTAAAATGATCTGTTCAATGTGAACTTGTTAGAGGATGGAAGGTTTACGTAAGAAAAAAATATAAGAGAAATAATTAGTGAGCGGTTGGGGGTTGTTAGGGGGTTAGTCTTCTGTTAGGAAGACTATATATGATGGGGGACTCCCCTGTTGCGGGGTATGTTATTCTTTCTAGTAGAGACTGGTGATAGGATTAGTGAATCTTGAGAGGAGAGAGTTTGCGATCCTAGACAATGTATTGAATTCTACCTTCTGGAATTATCAATAACACGAGAACCAATCCTGGTTTTGTTTGTAAGAATCCCAAAATCACACTGTTCTGCTAATAAAGACGTATTAGAACTGTTCTTACAAGGAAGCAAAAGCTATTTGGAATTCTCTTATTACTGTGGTCAGACAAATCTATTATATGAAATTACTATTGTTGGCAGATGATCAAAGATAAAGACATCAAAATACAGATCAACGAATATAACAAATTACCTGATGAATTCGTTTTGGAATTGCTGATAGAAAAACTTCATCAGTCTTGGACCAATTACAAGCAACAACTGAAACACATACACATGTCCTTGACAAATCTTATCACTCATCATTATTGAAAACACCAATAGAAAGGAATGTGCTACTGCAAGGGCCAAGTTATTATCTCGCAAGGAAAATTTGGTAGAAGACAAATTAGCTCGATAAAAAATCTAATCACAAGAAGTAAAATAAACTTAAGTTTTGTCATCCTAGTGTATCTAACCCCACTTTCAAGAAGAAGGGAACTTGTTGTTATTCTGTGGAAAGCTTGGTCATTGTGTACCTTAGTGCAAGCATAGAGTCAAGAAGGACAATCCTCTTCACGCAAATTTAACTTAAGGGGAAGATACAATTTCTGTGGCCGTTTTTGAAGCAAATATTGTGACTAATGTGAGCAAATGGATGGTAGTCCCGGAGGCCAGACACATTTGTGCAAACAAGAATGTGTTTACCTCCTACACTAGTGTGAGGGATGGAGAAGAACAAGTGTAGGATATTAAATCTCCTCTTTGTATTAGTTCTATTTTCTCAATAGAAATAAAACTTCTCTGCAGTTTGAGAAATATACAGTTTCAGCTCAATGTCTTTCTCTTTCCTATAGTTTAACCGGCTTTAAATCTATTTTACATGTTTTGACTCCTTCTCAGGTATGAATTTAAGACCAATCATGAAGAATGGGTTAAATCACTCAAATTCAAGTTAGGTCGTGGTGTGTCTGATCATGTTATTGCAGCCATTAATACTGTATATGATAATATAAAAGCATTGTATAAAGTCAGGACTGAAATGCGAGGAGCTTTTCAAAGTCTATTAAAGGTAATAGTATTTTTCATACTCTTGTTTCTTTTATAGATTTTCTAAGGCGGTGAATTTTCATTTAAATTATTTTAAATTGTTGGATTATATTTGTGTCTGACTTGAAAATAGCTGAGCAAGTAATGTACTTTAATTCTTATAGTGAAGTAGCTCAATGAATTTTTACATTTGCACTGTATGCTTGAATACTGCCCTATTATCTCCTGGTTTTGATTGTTCCCCAGGATGATGGAATACTAGTTATCCCTACTGTAGCAGACAACCAATTAAAGCTTAATACAATGAAAGGTTTTTCTTCTGAGTTCCACGACAGAACATTTACATTATCGAGCATTGCTAGTGTATCTGGATGTTGTCAGGTAATCTGACAACTTTTAGGTTCAGTGGTAATATTTTTTTGTCATTTCTTATTGATTATACTGTAATTTTCTGACTTATATATAAGCTTTTACATTATGTGCAGGTTACAATTCCATTAGGATATCATGATGGTTGTTGTGTGTCTGTTTCATTCGTCTCTTTCCATGGAGCTGATAAATTTCTTTTGGATACAGTCTTGGATATTTATTCAACTCTTCGAGAACGAGTTAGTGTTGGTTCTGATTTGTTGTCATTACCTGATATTAGTGCCAACAGGGAAACTTCTGAACTTTTAAAAGAGAAGGTCAGATTTCACTAAGCAATTACTTTGGGTCATATATTATTTCTCAAAAAGTTTGTTGGTTTATTTATTTGGTTAATCTCACGATTTGAAGTTCGATGCTGCCAAACATGTTGTTTGTTTTTAAGATTGAAATGTTTGAGTCTTTTGATAATCTTAGCAAGTGAGTTTTAGGTCCAACTCAACCTTATAAAATCGGTTTATAAGGTGAGATTCGTATTCACTTATATAATATCATTTTATCATTTTATCATTTCTCTAATTGAGGTGAGATTTCCAAAGCACTCTCACATACCAAAAATTGAACATCTCAAGTGTGGGATTAAATATTTGTAGGTGGTTTGATAGCAGGTGAACCAATAGACTAATAAATCTTGTTAGTATAGACTTTGATATCATCTTAGAAAGACAGCAAGTGCCAACAACTATGCAGGCAACAATGGCGACAATGGTCGTGGCTCATGAGTGTTGCGTGAAGTTTTCTGTAAGTGTTTCGATGGTTGTTGGGGACAACAATGATTGTTTTTTGTCAGCAACATCAAAGTCAGGAGGTGTTAGTAAATCTTGTTCATTTTTTATTTTGTGATGGGAACCATGTGGAACAAAAGGGTCAGGTGTTGCGCTTTAGTTTTTGGGTCAGGTTGGGTCCTTTTTAGCCTACAATAGGCTGTTGAATAATAGCTTCACAATATGGGAAGGACCAATGCGGCACATGATTCTGCATTTCAATGAGCATCATTGCGATCTTGAGTGATCCATACCTCCCCCGATCTGGCATTTGCATCAACTTGTGGCATTCTTCGGACTAGTAGGGTTGTGCGAGTTTACTTACAATTTGAACAATAAGTTTTAGACCTAACTTACAAAAAAACTTATAAGGTGAGGTCCACACCCACTTGTATATTATAATTTGGTTATGTCTCTAGTTGATATGGGATCTCTAACGGATAAGATGTGAACAAAAGTTATTGATTTTGTATCTATTTCTAGTAGTTAACAAATGCTAACTTAATGGGTCTATAGTATCAACTTATATTTTATTTTCTGAAGTAGTAAGCAAGAAGAGTTGGACACAATACCATTGACAGGATTGGTGTACTTGCCTTAGTGAAAACTCACTAGCTTTGCTTGGTTTAATTTAAAGATCAGTTCTGTCGAATTTGAACTTGAATGTTATGCCTAACTAATTTGTCCTGCCTTATATATTTTTGGCTTTTGGTTTGGACCATTTGTCAGCTAGCCTTGAGTTTCTCCAGCAGCCCATTCACTTATAGAACTGGATCTAACAGCTCTACAAGATCAAAACCGAATCTGTAAAAACTATTGTTCTAAAGGTATTTAGACCATTTGGAGTATGAAGTCCAAAACAGATCTTAAGGTCAGGTCTTTTATGTGGACTATGGTACATTAAAGAATTCAAATGATCAGCATAAAGCTCTTTGGCTTTGAAATGTTCGTAATGTGTGGTGTTTTCTTGGTACATGTCCCTCGCCTGTACTTGCATTGTTCTGATGCTGTTTCATTATTTTTCAATTATGGTTTATTGATTTTATCTTTTGTAATTATTTTCTTGTCAATAATTTTCTTCTTTGATAGCTAAAAAAGATAATTCATATCAGTTTGAAAAGGTCGTTTGGAAGCATATATATGTTTAATGTTAAAATAGAAGGCAATGGCACTTAGTAGTAGTTCTGATGATGCATAAAGCTTTTTGAATTGATATTTTTGTGATGTGTGGTATTTTCTTGGTACATGTTCCTCACCTGTACTTGCATTGCTCTGCTGCTGTTTTGTTATTTTTCAATTATAGTTTATTGGTTCATTCTTTTGTAATTATTTTCTCATCTTAACGATTTTCTTCTTTGATAGCTAAAAGAACTAGTTCAGATTAGTTTGAAAAGGTCGTTTGGAAACATATGTATGTTGAAAGTTAAAATTTGAAGACCATGGTACATAGTAGTTCTGAATTGTTTATGTATTGAATCTGCCAATAGTGTATTGTGGAAAAGATTCAGAAGATTATTGACACAGGATAACTCTCGGAAGTGGTGATGATTGAAAATTTCTGATAATCAGTCTTTTGAGAGAACAATCTTTTATATTTTTTCAGGAAAGAAAATGAGAGAGAAGATTTTGAAATGTGATTGAAGAGAAAATGGAAGGAAAGAAAATTTTGATTTTTTCCCTAAAGGTCAATCTTTTTCTTCTACCAAATAAAAGTAATTAATCTTTTCATCTGTGTTTTCTCACACTGCTTTCTTTAATCTCTGTCCTAAAAGACCATTTAGATCGGTATTTGGGTGACTATACAAAAAAATTGTGTGATGGATATCAATAGCAATTATTATCCACGAATCTTTTTTCACATAAGAAATCGATATATAACTATTGTTCATCCCAACCTGTGATGAGCAACTCAAATTTTATCTTTGCATCATATAACAAAATCATGCTTAGATTCATTTGCTTTAAGAGGAGATTGTGGTATAAAACTTGTATGAACAATTTTATATAAGGCACTCTAAAGACATAATTTTCAGGGAAATGCAGCATTCAAAGAAAAGCAGTGGAGTAAGGCACTCAGTTACTACACCGAGGCAATCAAATTGAATGGGACGAATTCAACGTACTATTGCAATCGAGCAGCTGCTCACTTAAAGTTAGGATGGTATGAGGTTTATCATGTTTGTCAATTGGTACAGTGATATTTTGCACCGTTTCTGTCGAATTTGGTATTTATCCTGTGAAATTGTGCAGCTTTCAGCACGCTGCAGAAGACTGCAGTAAGGCAATATTGCTTGATAAAATGGTGAGAAAATGGGCATGTGAATGTGATAAAGGCTATGAATTTTTTTTTTCCGAAATATTATTTCATTTATTATAATTTTTAAACTTTAATAATCTCCAATCCTTGGAATGGAGTCATACCAAGTATCATACCCTCTAATATTTATTTTTAAAGTGCTGTTCACACCATCTTACCTAACAGATATCTGTCTTTTGCATAGAAACTCACCACAGGTGGTTGTTTTTGTGTACCATGATAATGATTGATTTGGCAATGTTCAATTGTTTAATTCCTGTATTTTCTATCATTCCTTTACATTATGAAGCCAGCTGAATTTTTGCAAATGTTTACAAAATGAATATGTTTTGTTAAGAATAATGCATCTATTTCCATGCAGAATGTGAAAGCATATCTGAGACGTGGAGCTGCTAAAGAATCACTACTACGTTATGAAGAGGCACTTGAAGGCAAGTCTTGATTATTTTGTAAATGTATTTGGCTTCCACCTATTTTAATTCTATTAAAATCTTATGGTTGGATTCTTCCATTGGTGTATGGTTCATTGTCTTCCCAGTACTTTCATATATTTAACGCTGTTTCTCTTACTGTCTCATTTTTCTTTCTTGTTATGCAGATTTCAAGCATGCTCTTGTTCTTGAACCACAAAACAAGGATGCTAATCTAGCTGAGAAAAGACTTAGAAAACTGATGAGTTAAGACTTGGTGTGCTTTTTTCCCCCTTGGCCTCACCCCTTCAGTATAATGTTAATAAGCCACCTTCGGGGTGAAGGAAATAGAATAGATGAGTCACTATTGATGAGGCGTCTTCATTTTTCTCATTTGGTGCATATCTTGCAAGAAATCTCATTCAACCCTTTTTGATTATGCTTACAATTTTGGATCTACATTAATGAGAATGGTGTAGTTGCCCCCTGTACATTTAAAGCGAATGGTGCAGCAGCTTATTTACTTTTCCTTTTAGGTGTTGCATTTTCTCATGAAGGAAAAGAACGAAGTAAGGTTTCTCATTCTCAGTAGTTTTTGTAACAGGAAAACCTACTTGGGGTGCTGTCGTTAAATAAATAATTTACCCCGGTTCCTCAACCAATGTGATTATCAAAATAATGTATTTCATATTTTTTAAAAGTTACCATCAACTTCTGATATATTTAATAAATGTTAATGCCTCTAAAGTTAAACGTTTCACGGTGCATTTCATAAGTTTGATTGTCAATGGGCAACGAACACCATTTTTGTATGATACATATATGTTGGCGCATGATACAATACGTCCCAATACCACTACAAGGCCCACAAGAGAGCACAAAAAACCTCATTGGATGAAGGATTTGGTTTAATTTAGTTCAAGTGTTTACGTTCAATTCTGTTAATTATGGTTTGAAAGTTCAAAATAACAAACAAATAGTTTTGTAATTCAGGACACATTTGGCCCATTGCAACCTTATTTAGGATTGTTTTTGCTATGAATGAAGGGAGAAAATGTTTTTACTAGTTATTCTCTTTCTTTTCTCTTACATCTTAGTGTTAGTTGTAGCCATTTTCATTACTTTCTCTATGCCTTCCAAACCCCAATCTAAAGAAATAGCATGTCATTCAAGACCGCCTTTCTGCCATCCAAATTCAGATGAAGTCACAAGAACAATGTCAAGACATCATAGAAGCCAAACAAGAATCCCTATAGTCCTCCCTATTGGCCTTTCTTAAGTAGGTATCATCCTTAACCCCTCCTGGCTCATCTTCCACCTCCATTCTTTATATTCCCACCCATTCCAAGCATACTACTCCACGACCATGACAACACAACCTTTTCAACATTCTCTTTCTGCCCCCACCATCACTAATTAGACCACCTTTAGTTCAATTTTTTGAAGGTCGGCCCCTGATCTCAACATGAGTTACTTGGGCCACCTCATCTCATCTCATGGAGTAGCCCCTGATTTAGACAAATTGAAGGCCATCAACGATTGGCCTACACCACGTTCACACATGGAGTTACGTGGTTTCCTCAGCCTCACCGTCTTTTATCGAAAGTTTGTTCGCCATTACGTCACACACGTCGCTCCTCTCATGGATGTATTACATGATCACAAGTTTACATAGCCCTCAACAACCCAACAAGCCTTTTTACATAACTCAAACTACATGTCAGAATTACCTACACTACATCTTCCCAACTTTGCTGTACCATTCATAGTAGAAACAAATGCATCAGTTGTTGCCATTGGTGCCATCCTCAATCAACATGACCACCCCTTTTCCTTCTTAAAAAAAAGATGTTCCCTTGTCTCTGCATCGCATCAATGTATGTAAGGGAAATGTATGCAGTCACATAATTAGTCAAGAAATGACGTCAGTACTTGTTGGGTAACCATTTCAAATTTTTCACAGATTAGAAAAACCTAAACACACTTCTTTCCTAAACCATACAAACACCATAACAACAGAAATGGACAAGTAAACTACAAGGTTATGATTTCGAAATCTTATACAAACCTAAGAAATAGAATATTATTGCAGATGCACTATCTCGCCAAGAGGCCCTAACCCTTTCACTGCTACTGGCCATATCCTCTCCCGTTCCATACCTCCTTCAAGAACTCCAACACTTCTATTCCACCTGTGAAGGAAAAGCCCTCATTTTATCATGCACCAAAGACCATCAATTTCTTAGTCTCTTCTCAATACGACAGAGAATCTTATTTCTCGAAATCACATATTCCTCTCAGCCACACAAGATTTTTGACATCGCATCTTCTATGAACTCCACGCATCACCTACGTCAGGTCACTCAAGATTGAAACCCACCCTTTCTAGAGTTGCAACTTCGTTTTACTGTCCTGGATGGACTTAGGATGTCAAAACCTTCATTCAACAATGCTCCATTTGCCAAAGCAATAAATACCTGTCACACAAACCACAAGGATTAATTCAACCTCTACCCACTCTTGCTCAAGTTTGGGAAGATCTCTCCATGGACTTTATCACACACTTACTAGCATCAATAGGCAACACTATTATTTGGGTTATATGTGATCGCTTAACAAAGTATGGACATTTCATTGTCTTGCCTACAAGTTTCACAACCCCAAATCTGGCCTAGGGGTTCTCCATTGAGATTTGCCGCCTTCTTGGAATTTCCAAGTCCATCGTCTCTGATCGAGACCCACTCTTTATCAGCATATTCTGGCACACCCTGTTTAAAGCACAAGGAACAACTCTAGTTCAGTTCCTCATATCACCCCTTAATCGACAATCAAACAAAAGTGTTGAATAGAGGCTTACAAGCTTACCTAAGATGCTTCACCGACGAGCACCTGCATAACTGGTACCAATACTTGCACCTGTTAGAACTGTGATACAACACATCTTACCACTCCGCCATTGGCAACTCACCCTTCCAAGCACTATATGGCCGACCTCCACCCACCACCCTCGACATGCTATATACACTACACGATGGCACCACAATTTCAGACCTTCTGCATCAACATACTCTTGTCCTTCACAACCTCAAAACAACCTCCGTTAGACTCGCCAACATGTCCGATCAAGCTAACCTCCACCGCATTGATAGAAGTTTCGAAGTCCATGAATGGGTTTGGCTCCGCCACCAACCTTACCGTCAACACTCGGTCCATCGCCGACCTTGCACCAAACTCGCATCCCACTACTCAAGTCCCTACCAAATCATCTGTCGCATAAGCATGGTCGAATACGAGCTTTGCCTACCCCTTACCTCACACGTTCACCTGGTGTTTCATGTTTCGATGTTAATACCCTTTAGAGGGAATCTTCCTTATGAAACCATAATCTCAAGTTCCACTTCTAAAAACCTCCCCCTTAACTCACGCGTATCTAACAGTTTAGATGTGCAAGCCAATTTCCCACCTACAACTTTAACTCCACCGCCCACACCTTCCAATGAAAACGTGCCACCTCAACCCCATCCAGTTGTCCCACACTTTACAAGCTCACTTAACCCCCTCGAGCCCCTCCACTCTACAACTCTCTAGAACATTCAAAACCCATATGCATCTCCAATGAACACATGCCACCTCAACCCACTCCAACGATCCCACAATTTAATAACTCACCTAACCCCCTTAAGCCACTCAACCCCATAACCATACAAAACATTAACCAACCCCGCACACCAAACCCTAGCCTAATACCAACTTCCCCTACGACAACCACTTTGGTCCAAATTCCCTCCATTCCCCCACTTTTAGGACAAGGTGCAATCTTCAAGGGTAGGCAATGATACAACACAACCCAATATCACTACAAGGCCCACAAGAGAGCACAAGAAACCACATTGGATGAAGGATTTCGTTTAATTTAGTTCAAGTGACTACGTTCAATTGTTCAATTCTATTAGTTATGGTTTGAAAACCCAAAATAACAAACAAATAGTTTTGTAATCCAGGACAAACCTTACCCATTGCAACCTTATTTAGGGTTGTTTTTGTTATGAATGAAGGGAGAAAATGTTTTCACTAGTTATTCTCTCCCTTTTATCTTATGTCTTAGTATTAGTTGTAGTTGTAACCTAATAGCGCATTTCATTAATTTGATTCTCAATGGCTTTATTGTTCAATTCTGAGAACTGTTATTAAATATTGCACAGACACTCATTTTATAAATGGATGGTGGTTAAAATTAGAATAAAATTGAAATTAATATGCATTAATTTCCATGTTGCTACAGGGAGTTTCTTCATATACCTCCATATTTTCTTTTCTTTTTCTGCACCCCAATAAGAAAATCGAAAAGACAATTTTACCTTCATTTCATCTCCTTTCTTCTCCATGCGAAATGTGTGTTGCATGATTGTATTGCGTTTTTCTACACTTGATTGGGTGGACATCATGGATGGTGACAATATTGATTTTAATCATTTTTTTTTATTACTATTATTATCATTACTAATTATTATTACATGAAACATCATGATGAATATTATGAAAATGTTTTAGTAATTTGTAACTCTTTCCATGTCCACGTGAATAGAAAAAAATAGTTGTATTGGGTCTACCATTTTCGTGAGAAGTATGAATATCTCGAGTCCTATGTCACCGATAAAATCCTATAATGGTCTTATTCAATCTACATCACTTGAAATTTGGTCATAATTAATGTTAGAGGTTCTTACATGACCATAGTTATCTAAACCATACTAAGGACTCAATAGAATACCTACAAAGATGACTTCAAAAGTTTTGGTTCATCACAACAAAACAATGCAATTTTCAGGCAATATAACAAGTCATATAAGGCTAATAATAAAAGTACACTAACTTGACTAAACATTTGAATAATTGTTATATAAAGCCTAATAGGGATGTTGTTAAGGTATTGGAAAGGATGTGAGGATGACTCAATGTCATGCATTTGAAACTTGTTAAATTCAACCAAGAAAAAAAAGCTTGATGCACTTGTTGAGATGATCATAATTGATTAAATCCCGTTTAGATTTGTGGAGAAATGAAAAGTTCATGAGGCCTATACAAGAAGCTCAACCTTTATCTAAAATCTCCTTTCGTGTAAGATATTGCTTACTTGTATTTAATGATGAAAAGATGAAGTTAAACTCTTTGTTATCTAGAAACAAACATATGGTTTCACTTACAATTGATACTTGAAAATTCAAAATTTATGTGTGACAACTCATGATAGTGCATTGTTACATAAGTAAATATTAGTTTTATTTGATTGCTAATCATGAAGTTGAAACGAGTATTTGACTTCTATTTACTTGACTTATTCACTTCCTTAAAACTTTTGAATTAATTTTTATAAACATTGTTTTTATTTTTAATTTGGTTTATATTTAAAAATTATAACTTTTTTTTCAAAATCTTGGCCTAACCTAATCCAACCCAATCTTATTTATCTTTTTATGAGTTTAAAGAGTTTTCTCAAATTTTATCCAACCAAGCTGACAAATACCCTTAATTTATTTATGTAAAATTAATATTTAACTATGAAACTTATCATATAAAACTAGTCAATTGCAATCTTATATATTATACACCTTGCAATGTCATAATATCAACTATCTTGAATGTACGTTTTAGGAAAATATTTGTGAGTATTGACATTTTCATGTCTTCAATGAATGAGACTTTCCCTAAAATACCAAAGAAAATATATATATTCTAAATCACTAAACAACTTTGATAAAAAAAAATTGAGTTTGATACATCTTTCAAGATTTTTATCATATAGTTCAATATATTAATTAAACTTATATAATAAATTTACAATGTTTAGAGTTTTAATTAAAAATACAATTAAAGAAAAATTAAATTCTCCTCACTTACACGATTTAAATAATAAAAATGATAAAGAATTTAACATGTGATCTCTCTTACATTTTGGCTAATCAATACACAACATTTTTATTGTATCGTAACACACCAGATGAACGTGTCAATGATCTCACGAATTTGGCATCAAGAACTTTAAAATTTTGTTCTTTAGTATAATTCGGTTTTTGTACACCTCCTCCTTTTGTTATATTGAATGAAGCTCCATTTTCAAAAATATCCCTTATTGAATGAAAGTTCCATGTACCTCCACTTTTATCACTACTCTTTCTCCATGTTACCTACACATAATAAATAATTAGCATAACACTTAATAAAATCTTTATATATATATATATATATATATATATATAAGTGATTGGTAATATGGATATGAAATATTTCAAATAAAATTTTTAAAATCTATTACCTCCTTATTTCCTATCATTGGTGCTACAAAGAGGTTAGCTTCACTTTTGAGACTAGGTTCCATGCTTCCACCAATGGCATATTGAAGCCATCCTTGATAAAAATTGTTGGCTACATGTGCATATCCATGACGAATCCTAAAAGGTTAATTGTTTGTTAATAAGAGTAAATATAATTGCTTATTACTTTGTGTATTTTTAACTACCTAGTATAACAATGCTAATTTACCTTGGCATGCGTTGATTGCAATTAGGTCCAAAATGATTGTACACCACTGTAACCTTCATATTCTTGTCTCTCACATATCCATCATCATGTCCAAGAAGCATAACCTTATCTTGATTTTTGAACCAATTATTGGAGATAGTCACATCAGTAGAACCTCGTGTTACATCAAGCAAACCATCTTGACAATCATAAAGTGTATTATGGTCAATCCAAATCCTTGAAGCGGTAACCAATCTTATTGCATCCCCATCTACATGGCCTAAAGGAATCACCTTTCCTTCAGGCCCCATTACGATCCCAGGGGCTTGAGGTTTACAATGATGAATTCGAATGCCATGGATAATTATGTTAGTGGCCTATAATCAAATAAGCAAAGTTGCATACATATTGTTAAATCATGAAAATATTTTTCTTAACGTTTATTATTCTCAAAAGCTTAGTTTGTAACAAGTATTAATTACCTTAAATATCATTAAGCATGCATTATTAGCGATATGGACGTTAACACCTCGACCATCAATGGTGGTAAAACTACTGATGAGAAGGGGTTTCTCTAGTTTAATTTGCATGTCTTTTTGGAATGTGATCCACACTTTACCTTGAATAATAGAAGTTCCATACCTCAAGGTGTTGGGCTTGGGATTTATAGGATCATCACTAGCGTCGGTAACTTTATAATGAATAAGGTCATTACCAATGTTGTTTATCATCTTGCCCGCATAACCCACAGAACATGTGGCTAATTGATATCGGTGCATCCTCCATTCAGAATTTTTTCTCCAACATCGATCAATAACATTCATTTTCAAACCATTTATCTTCGATTGCTTTGCAAAAGTAAGTTTTGAAAGGAAAAAGAAAATCAAAAGAGCCAAAAACAAGTATTGAAGTTTAAGAAATGCCATATCGAAGAATACTTGTTCTTAAGCAAATTGAAGATAAGATAGATAGAAAAAAAAAGAGAATGGTGGTTTTATAGTATTTTTTATTTTTGTATGAAGTTGTGGTGTAAGAAAATGATTATATATAAGCAAAACATGTTATTGGAGTTAGTTTAAGTTGTTTTTTCAAGCTATAATAAAGGGGTGTTCCATACCAAAGAAGCTATGCATAGAAATAAGTGAATAGAAATGTTTAAGTAGTTTTAAATCTTAACCTCTTACCTAAATATATGCATTAACTAGAGAAGCCAAATTACAAAATTTTAATAATATTGCTTTCCATGGATGAAATTTAATTTAAAATTTTTTAAACTCTAATTTAAATTTAATACCACGTTTTACGATACGCAATGTCAATATCATAAATGGATATCGTGATGAACATTAACTACTTGTTTAATGTCACAATCGAAATTGGGATGCGACAGCAAATTGAGAAGAAAAAAAAAATCAAAAGTCGAGGTTTTGGATTTGTCACCGTAGTTTATTTTGAAAAATTATGGAAAAACCATAAAAATAAGATGTGGTTTGCGAAATAGAATCTTGGGTCCAAAAGTCGATTTTGCATATGGAAATATATTATCACTCTAGATGCCCATTCAAAGATTATACCTTTAATTAAATATGCAAAACAAATGTGGTTTTATCTAATTTGTTTTTCCTAAAAAAAGAAGATTATGTGAAATAAACAAAATACTTTTTAAAATTTGAGTCTGATAAAGATTGATCTTGTTCCTACGTTATTTACATAATTCTAAATGAAAAACTATTTGGAAAATGATTTTCAATTTCTTTTATAGAGAACTCACAAGGATTAACCTTGCTTCTACATATTTTCATTCAGAATGAAAAATCAAATATTATGTAGTTCTCAAAAGGAACAAAGTTTGAGTGTTGATTTTTTAGTTTTTGATTTTTTTTTGTATTTTAGAATTATTAGGAAAAAAGAAATGTATCAAGTACTCATATTTTTATTTTAGAGATATTAGAAAAGGCAAATGATCATACAAATACCAAAGAAAAAATGCAAAAAAAAAAATTAATTAATATTTTAAGAAAATAATCAAATACTAGACGATGTTAATAACAATGTAAAGATGACCAAAATTTATTTTAAAGCATATAAAACTAATTCTATTTGGTTAAAAGGAATTTGGATTTTTAGATTTCAACAAATAAAAACATAAAAAAAGTTGCTAATGCCAAAGAGACTTTGTCAGGGAGCCAAAATTAAAACTTTTGCATATATTTTTAAAAGGAAAATTATTTTTTAACAAAGTTTTATTGACAAACTTTTTTTAGTGCACACGTGACGACACCTTAATGGATAAAAGAAATGTTTGATGTACTTTGAAAAGAGAAGAAAAAGGTTTGGTATGTGTTTAAAATTAAAATTTGTCAAACTTTGTGAAAAAAAAGTTTATCAAAGTATCCTAGTCCTTTTTAAGAAAACTATTTCTTCTTGCACCCCTATATTTTCTTCTTGTACCCCAATAACACAAAGTAAATGACCTAAATATCCTTAATTCAAAAATCATTAAAATTAAAAATGCAAATATGAAAGTGTCCTTGCCCTTTGTGTTTGACATAGTCGTCACACTTCCATAAGCTTATGCACTTCCATACATAATTTGCACATCTCTATTATCGGAAGCAACATTCCATTGTCGGAAGGCTGCAACAACTTGCATATGTTTTAAGTGATGTGTGCATCAAGTCTTTGATGTTGTCAATGTGGTCTTTAGGTGTGTTTTAGGTTAGTCTTAGCATTGGTTTTTGTTTGAATGCATGTTTGCATGAGTGTTGAATGCCTAGGTTCAAAGGTTGAGAGAAAAAACATAGAAATTATAACTACTGCAGCTTTGACGCTCAGCCTTGTCCTGTACCGCTCAACCCCAGCGAGAAAAAATGACTATTGTAGCTTCAACGCTTAGCCTTGATTTCTGGCACTCAGCCTCAGCGAGAAAAAAATGACCACTACAGCTTCAACGCTTAGCCTTGATTTCTTGCGCTTAGCCTCGGTGAGAAAAATACACCTCTACAACTTCAGCACTCAGTGCCAAATTTGGGTGCATAGTGTTTTTGGCCCATCAACTCCAGCATTGCTTGCCAGTCGAAGGAGGGGGACCTGCTGCACCACCATCACCACCACCACTCAATCCTAGCTAGCAACCAGCTCCCCCTCCCCCTGAAGCATGGTAGATGATGTAGTGCAAATGCAATCCTTGGACCTCAAGCTAAATGCCCTCCACCGGCTGGGAGTGGTAGACACGGAGATGATCTGAGATGTGTCTTTAGCCATGCTTGAGCTGCATCTTTTATCTTCTGAGGAAGTCGAGGCTAGAGTAGCATGGCCTAGGGACCAAGCCAACCCTTTTAGAGGAGGAGAAATGGCTTCCTCTACTACAGATGCTGATGATGATGAGGAGTCTGATAAAGAGAAGGAGCCCGGTAATGATGAAGAGGAGGGGTCCGATGATGATTCCTCCGCCAAGAGCAAGGATAGCGTCTCATGAGATGCACATGTTGCTGATAGATGACTCTCTTTTGCAGGACTTGTTTTGTTAATAATTCCGATTTTCAATTATGCTTTTAGATTTCAATTTAAATTTCAGTTTTAACTTTCATTTGATAGTTGTTGAATTCTGTAGCTTGGTTGGTGAAGTAATCTTTTGCGATGACTTGGTACTTTTATGATCATATTTTGTGCTTGTTATGAAATGATGTTGAATTTGCTTGTGAGCATGAGCTTGTGTTTGTTCTCATTTTGATGTAGTGATGCTTGATTTTAATTGTGATCAATGATTTTAGCAATTGTTGACAATTGTGGAACCTAAAGTATCCTATGAGAGGTTGTGCCCCAAATTTGATTTGTGTGAATGCTATCACTATGGACTCATAATTGATTTTGCTTGAATTCATTTGCTAATCATTTACTTGCATGCTACAAATGATCAAGGCCATCTTTCTTTTTCCTGTTATATAATTGAGCCAATGTTTTTCAAGTAGATTTCTTGTGCAAACCCTTCGAGTCTTTGAGCCTTAAAGACAAAATGTGTTATTCCTTAAACCTTGAGCATAGTGAAGATTTTGACTACTTTACTTTGAGCAAATAATTGTTAGTCATGAATATGATTCAAGTATGGGGAAATTATTGCTGATAGAAAGGAACATGAGAAAATTTGTAAAGTTTTTGGTTCAATTAAAAAAAAAATTACTACAAAGAATAAAAATTGGTGCAAGCAAGTTGAAAATTGATTTTATTTATGCAATAGAGAAAGAAGAAAAATACTTTCATGATGATTTGATTATCGCTTCTTAATAGCTCTGCTTTTTAACATGACCAATGAAGTATAATGTGTACCCTTTCTGTATCGATCATCATACTATATCAATTGCTGCTTCCTACATCCCTACAATTACTCACTGCACCCCTTATACGCGAAGAAAAGACTAAACTACACTCCAGCACTGCATCGTATCACTAATGTCACTACTACCTCCTGTGTCACTGTTTTCATGTTTTATGAAACACATCTCACGTGAAATGTTTCAAAAATTTTATTTCGAAAGGTATTTTGGAAAGTTTGTTTCAGAATTGTGTTTTTGAAAAAACAAAATTCAAAATACATTGTTTTAAACTTTGGGAAGTTTATTTCGAAATATGTAATTCAGAAATCAACTTTTACAATGTCATTTTGATAATTTGGACGAGTGCCCAACGAAATTGTGAAGGTGCAGGAAGTAAAAGTTATATCTAAGTAGTTTTAGCTTCTACTCTACTTGTCCAATTGTTAAAACTATGCATAATAACGAGTTTAAAAATTGAAAAAAAAAATGTATTAGAAGAAAGTAAGTATAACTCTAATACTTACCATGCTTACCTACTAATCTTTTCTTAATTCATCATTTGAGTTTGTTCTTTATTTTATAATATAAAAACTAAAATTCGAACACATTATTTATATTTTTAAATAAAAAATGAGTTGTGTAGTTATCAGATTAAAAACTGAAAGTCCTGGAGACAATACTCTGTTTTTTTAATTTCTTAAAACTAAATATACTATCACGTCTTCAAGGTAAAAGATTCATTTGCCCTCTTCATGCACAGATCTATCCGAAAGTAATTGCATCCAATTTATCCATTACAAAGTTCAAAAATAAATTAGGTCAAATCAATTCATTCAATTTTATGGATAGTTAATGTTCCATTTATTATTTTTAAAAATTCAATAGATCCCCATATGAATATTTTAAGATTAAAATTAAACATACTTAAGTTGTTCAAAAATATATTTTTTTTTTAAATTTGTTTGACAAAATTTATTTTTATTTTTAAAAAAGTGTTTAGTTTTTCTTTTAATTTATTATTTTTATGACTGAATTTTGCGTTCATCCGTAAAAGAATTTATTAATGGAGGGATTGTATTATATTTTTATTAAATGGATGGTTCTGAATTAGATTTTTCATAAAAAAGAGTAATAGATCAAAATGGATTAAGAAATTTTTGGTTCCATCTATTATCATCCAAAATAAATTAGCATTAACCTGTCTGTCTTATTTATTTTTCAAATCGTGATAGACAATTTTCAGTTAACAGTGTATAGTCATTAATTAATGGGTTATAACAAGGAAGTAAAATAATGCCAAATAATTAAAAACCAGGTTAAACGTAGTTTTCATAGGAAATAATTGTGTAAATTTTTGCACTTTTTTTTTTAATATCAGTGATTTCATATACATAAAAAAAAAAAAATCTTAAATCTTTGCCATACCAAGCTCTGGAGGGGGAGTGAATGTAAAACGTGAATTGCAAGCTGATAACAAATAATTTAATTAGAAAATTTTATAATATTCTTTCTACTCCTTTATACGAAAAAAAGAAATAGAACAACTTTTAATACGTATTAAATTAATTACTAATTATCTTTTATGTTAATTTATTACGAATATATTAATGAAATGCTTACTCATTTTCTTATGCAAGTGAGTGTATTTATTAGTCTATGAAGTTGAGAGCATCAGGTTCTTACCTCTATCATAGTGAGAATAAGCATCAGAACCATATCTTTCTTTGAAGACGCAAATTTGATAGACAATTCTTAACACATTTTCTGATTTTCCTTAACAACTCACTGCTGTGGGGTTCTTCTACGTCGCATAAATAAGCATCTTTCAACCTTTTTCCAACACTGGGATTAGATTCTATGTTTGTTTCTCTTTTTCAAAAGAGAAAGTAAACGAATGCACGCTTCTGGGGCCCTTCATTGTCAATTATGCAGAACACAATTTTCAAATTTCAACATAGAAAAAAAGTTTACTTAACGTCTTGGTAAGTGCATGAACATATATGGTGAGAGCTGAAGTATATGAGTCTGCATCATAAAACTACAGTTAATGATGGAAGCTGCATCTAAATGCAGAAGGTACAGAAAGGGTGTATCTATGAATGGTTCCAAAAATATCTCTAGTTCTCAGTCAAATGAGGAAGCAAAGGTTACTTGTAGATGTTTCAAAGAAGAGTGTCACTGCTTATTGCGCTCGAGAACAAACTCACACTTTGGCAATTCAACTTTGGGACCGCACAGTTCAAAGAAAGAATGTGGAATATGCTGTCCAGTGAAAAAATTTGGATCCAAATTGTTGAAACTTGGTAATCTAGGAGGTTCAAACAAAAATGAAAATTTGCTTAGTGGGTCATTATCTCATTCAGTGGCCTCTTCCTCAGCGTTTTCTAGCACTAGCAGGTATAATAAACGAGCGGTTCTCTGTGGAATTTCTTACAGAAGGAAATTCAGACTCAGAGGAATCATCAATGATATTAGTAACATGAAGGAACTGCTGATCAAGAATTTTGACTTTCCAAATGAGTGCATACGAATCCTCACAGGTATCTCTACAAATTTGTTATCTGTTTCTGTTCATTTGATGGATCAGTCACTTAGTCCGTTCACAAAGTAAGTCTGAAAGCACGTAAATACAGTAATTTGATACTTTACAATTTAGATCCAAAGTGATGTTAATGTTTATATAGATTGAACTTAAGTCTCATTTGGTATTGTATCTGTCCGGTGATTCTGATACCTATTTTGAGTAACATGTGCAAAACTCCAATTGGTGTGCCAAAAAATCTTCTTATTTGAAAACTGAATGATGAATATTGCAGAAGATGAGCAAAATGGCAATTTGATACCAACGAAACACAACATAATGGAGTCTTTAAGGTGGCTTGTGAAGGACTGTGAAGCAGGAGACTCATTAGTGTTTTACTTCTCGGGACACGGTTCTCAGCAGCCAGATTTCAAAGAAGATGAAATTGATGGGTTTGATGAGACTCTTTGCCCTGTTGACTATTTGATAGAAGGAATGATCATTGACAATGAAATCAACTCCACCATAGTTTGGCCACTAAAGAAAGGTGTCACACTTCATGCCATTGTTGATGCATGTCATAGCGGCACAATTCTTGATCTTCTCTTTGTTTATAATCAAGAAAGGTAAGTGCCACTTTGCTGGTTTTGTTGCAATTCCACCTTACAATTTCATAATATATAAATAAGTAACTTACAAATCGGTTTCGTGAGATTAAGCGAGTTTTTCATTGTATATGAAAGTTTTACTTATATGAAAAAAATTTGAATTTTGATTGTAGTGGCATTTGGGAGGATAACAAGCCCCCTTCAAAAGAACCTATAAGAAAACATTCGAGTGGTGGATTGGCGATTTGTGTGAGTGCTTGTGAAGATAATCAGACAGCTTGTGATAGCTCTGTAAGAACGAATAATGTTTTGGATTTTTGTTTTTGGCAATGAAATGTAGTTTGATTTGTTTATAGTTGTTGACGTGATGGTGTGGGTTTTGAGGAACCTACGTAGGTTTTTGGTGGAAAGGGAATGAATGGTGTTCTGACTTATCTTTTCACAAAAGCAATAAGAGAATACCCTGGAATAACTTATGGGCGTCTCCTACAAAATATGCATCAAGAGATTAAGAAGATTAGCCGAAGTAAATGCAATAACCGCATATTGCCACATATCTTCAATCGTAAAATTGCACAGGTTGGATTTCACCACCATTCATTCTGCCTTCAAATTCTATCTCATGTTTGTTTCCTAATTCTTAGATAAATAATATATATATATATATATATATATATATATATATATATATATAAATAATAATAAATTAATTTCGTTAATTTTATATAAATTACTGAAAATTAAGATAGTTAAATATATTTTTTGTGTCTATAATATATGTCATGTCACATATGTTTATTAAAAAAAGAGTAACTATATCTAAGAGAGTCTTTTATCTTTATTTTCTAAATTTAAAATCTTTAATAATTACTTAAAGTTAATTAATTATTAATGTTAATTTTTTAATAAATATATAACACTTATAAAGGTCATACATATATTCAATTATGTTAATTCTATAATAAACTTAAACAAACTAAAATAACTAAAATTGTTATAATAATATTTTATTTTTTATTGTAGTAAAACTGAAATATGTTATTTATCATAATTTTCTTAAATTTGAAAATTTTCAATTGTGAATATTAATTATTATAGTAGTTTAAAAAAAACTGACAGATTTAAGGTAGATTAATGAAAATCATTTTATTTTAAATTTGATGAATTAGATAATTAAATGGTATAAATAAGAACGAAGGATGAATATCCTTTTTCTAATGTTTTCTTTGCTTTTCAGCTAATATCTTAGGCTTGAGTAGACTATCTGAGTCCGGTTTGTCTAATTTTGATTGGAGCTGATCTTTCAATAAATGAAACTCTTATATAAAATTAGTCAAATAAATGAAGAGATATACTAAAATCACACTCCTAAGATATTTTAAATTTTGTCATAAACTATAGTATTTTACGAGTCACATTCCTTATATAAATAGCATGATTAGTGATTTTATGATTATTAATAAATTTTACATATCTGAAAATGGGCATTGCATTATTTACTAAATATATAGTTTTTTATTTTCTTGATTGATGGAAAGTGAATACATGTTGCAGGATCCTCTTCTATCATCATCAGAGAAATTTGATGTTTCTACGACAATGTTGTCCTTGTGAGATGAGTTAACTTGAATATTTGTTTTGAATAACTTGAAGCTTAGCACCAATTAAAGGTTGTGGTATTGAGGAAAATCAGCATTTTACTTTCAGTAATTGTAGTGACCTATTGCAATCAGCATTTTGGATTATTTTATAAAATAAGTATATCAATGGGATATGTTCTGAAACATTTTAGTAGCATACCAATTTTTTCCATTCATTACATATCACATGATTTTGAATTTTAAGAAGACAATTTATTTCTATAAAATATTGAATGTATTATTGCAAATATAAATACTTTGGATAGAAAATTTTGAAAACATTTGAAGTTTTAAGAATTTAGAAGATGTAATTTTTTAAAATTAGATACTTTTAAATTTTACATTAAAAAAATTTAAAATTGTGTGCTCCATCTTCTCTTTAAATCATATATTTTTTTAAATTTTTGTTTCTATTCAACTTTAATTAAGATTTTGTAGACTCAATTCCGATTGAAATATTTTTGTCTTAACATCGAGTTATTTCATGATATTAATAATAATATTTCTTTTTTAAATTAAAGTTAATTGTATTTATTTTATTCTTACAGTATTATTTTTTTATACAAATATATCATTTTTCAATCAACATTAATTAGGGTAATTTTGTCAATATAGATGATTTTTGTTGTCTAATAAATAATATGATTTTTTTTTCAATTAACATCATTTATTAATTTTAAATTGTAACGTCTCATTAAATAGATAAATCTAATCAAATAAAACGTCACATACTTAATAATATCCAAAGAGCACCAGGTTTAAAGTATAAAGGATTTACAGTCATCTAAATATACAATAAGGAAACAGAGGCATCACACAATGCCATGACAGAAAATAAAAGTTAAACATGTTATCCAAAAGGACTTGCTCATAGAGCAAGAGATTACAATATAACAAGGTCCTTCAAATATGAGTCCAACATCAACCCATGATCATCTAAGTTGCAGCATCCCCATTGTCACTGCGATCACCAGGGGTTTCCATATTTGCTCACACCAAGGAATTGATGATCATTGCAAAAAGAAAAATCACACAAGAAGACAAACACAAGCAAAAAGGGTAAGCTAGAGTAAAAAGGATTTTATCATGCAATTAAGCATGCAATTTAAAAGTCAAGAACACATCAATCAACCAAACATGTGATAGTAAACAACAAGACTCTAAGACTCAATTTATCCAAATACATATAATCGGTCGGATTCACCGGATGCTTGCACTTGTGGTGGCCTCTATTGCTCTGCAGAGCCATTGCCCATGGGTTTCACCCTACCACGCACAAGATTAGCCTTCAAACATCTAAGGTCATTATCCTGCCAAAGACTAGGGTCTCCTGCTACTCTCACCACTTGAGTCAGTCCACTCTACGTGACACTAACTGACTCTTTAAAGTGTCAAGATGCAATCCTTACTTGAATCCTTACCTAATTATATACACTATGGTACCACCATGAAACCTTACCAAAAGGTTCATGGAATTACGTCAATCACATACGGCACTACCATATCTCACCAAGAGATTCATGGAATTACGTCCATCACATCCAACACCACCATGAAATCTCACCAAGAGTTTCATGGAATTACGTCAATTTCATACCATAGCCATGTCTCACCAACCAACCATAGATTTATCAAGCATAACAATCTCATGCCAATATCCAACCAATCAACCAATCATGATTCATGCACTTATTCATACCAAGCTCATCAATTTTGGTCCATAAATCATATAATAAATGCATATTCACACACTTCATACTTTAAATAGGGTAATCCAAACAAATCACGCAACCAACAACTGAAAACATGGAAGCATACAAGCCTTCAAGCACATTGTTGTCAACCTCGCTCAAGCTAACAAATTTCACTTAGGCGAGAAGAATCCCTCGCTCAAGCTAGAAGCTCTCGCTTGGGTGAGATTTCAAACAGAGGGCACTTCGAGTTCTCGCACAAGCTAGCCCATCTCGTTCAGGCGAGACTGCTCTCGCTCAGGCGATAACTCAAAACAGGGAAGGGAATGAGCTACTGCTATTATCGCTTGGGCGAGAGGTCCTCGCTTAGGCGAGAGCTTCTCGTTTGGGCGAAAGACACACTCGCCTAGGCGAGCTTAGCAGGTCTCTCCTGTTTTCACGCGAGCAACATCCAAAAACACAGTCCAAGCCACATCCAACTTAGTTTGATGCAAGCACAACATCAACTAAGCATTTGAAACATAAATCACAAACAAAACAAGCAATATGCTACAAAACTTGAAAATCTTAGCTTCCCTTATCTGAACATAGGCTAGCAAAGGACACAAGCACCCAACAAATGAGCACTATAGCTCCATGAGGAGATTCGTGAGCTGGAAATACTGACACTAGATCGAAAACAAGGTTACCAAGATGAGCCCTAGTCGGAACCACAAAAATAAAGCTAGAGAAAAGAAGGTATGGGCTGAGGACCAACTTACATGGAATAAAAATGTAGTTTAACTAGCTTGATGAAGAACGGGACCAAACCCTAATAGAGCTGTGTTGAAGAAAAGAGAGTGTGAGAAGAGAAACTGTTTTTTCAAAGTGAACAGAATGAAAAAGAACAAGTGATTGTAAGGGTTCTTGAAGTACCTATGGACTGACCTTTAAGCCCAACAAGTAAAGCCAATCCCTTAAACATTAAGAGCAGAAAAAGTAGGTCTTACATAAATAATATTATTAAGATTGTTTTCGATCAATATATATTAAGACTAGTTTTTAATTGATATCATCTAGAATTTTTAGTTTGTCAACGAAATTACTATTAGGTTAATATGAGTTAGAGTTTGTTAATAAAAAAAATATAAATATATAATTTTCTATTTGACAATGTTAATATTATTTATCCGTTCATGTAGACTATAATTATTTCTTAATTGATATTTGTTATGATTTTAGGAAGTAATGTTGATGACACTTCAATTTATTCTAACTAGATTTTTTTTTTTCTGTTTCTTATAGCTGTGTTTTCCTTTTCAATGTTTATAAGGTTGAAATAATAATTTTTATCTTTGATGATAATTGAAAAACTTTATGCAAATAAATACAGTAAATAATATTTATCGACTAAATATATTAACAAAATTATTAAAGTAAAATTCTTTTAGTTAATTATTTATTTCAAAATTTATCACAATCTAATAAATGTTCAGTTTCATTATTGATTTTCAGTTTCATAATGCACTACATATACATACACCAACTCATGCATTATATTTATTTATTAGTTTTAAAATTTTAGAATTAATATTGCAAACCCATTTATACTGCACAATATGGAAAATTTAAACTGCGGAAACTTCACGGCTTAAACCACGCAGACTTGGTGGGAATTTTAAACTGCCACGACATTACAAAGATATTAAACTGCTGGAACAGAGGTTTTAAACTCTCTGAACTTTTAATTTATACACTAACTTTAATATACTTACAATTTTCGTTGTTGTCTAATAAAAAATGCTTTTAAATTATACAATAACTTTAACATTCACCAATAATTTATTTTCTTACAGATATTTATGGAATGGTTTATTCAACTGAATGAGATAAGATGCATTTCATCTGTTCCTTATTCCCCGATTCTTGATTAACGGTAATCTGAATTCGACAAATAGAAAAACAAAAGCATGTCAATGTATTCAGTGTCCACTAGGAAAAGGCATCAGAATCCTATTCTTATTCTGCATAAATAGATAGCAGAAGCTGAATTTCATGATAGAAACATTTGAAAAAGCAATTGTACATAGTTTCTAATACTCTTCATTGTTTCCCAGGCCTCACCATGGCAAGTAGACAAGAAAGATGCATCCACTGTGGAGTTCTACTTGTGGTGCCACCAGAGGTTAATGTCTTTCAGTGTGGAGTGTGCCATGGCATCACCCACCTTAGACCCTCCACACCTCCATGGACTCAAGCCTACAATTCCTTTCATAGTTTCACTGGTCGTTTCAGAGGCTTCTTAAATACCATTAGGAGTACTGCTCCAGTTAACACCAATTCTGGTGGCTATTATGGTGCAAATAGTTTTGGCCTCTATCCCCACCCTCAGTCACTCAGACCATCTTTTCATGCATATGGCTCCAAGAGAGCTGTGGTGTGTGGAATTCGCTACCATGGCAAGAGTTACAAGCTGAAAGGCTCCATCAATGATGCAAAATGCATGAAATACTTTCTCATTAAGCACTATGGCTTTCCTAGTGACTCCATTCTCATGCTCACAGGTCTCTTTCGATACACTTTCTTATCATAAGTATTTCAACCTTCATCATATCAGAAAAACTTTCGATAGAAAGAATTTAGAGTCATATTTAGATTCCCAATACTTTTTCAAAAAATTAAGTTTTGAGTTGTGACAGATGATAAGGAGGAGAGAAACCAGCTAAGGATTCCTACCAGATACAACATTCTAATGGCTATGAGGTGGTTGCTTGAGAATACCAAGTCAGGGGATTCGTTGGTGTTCCACTTCTCTGGACATGGCACTCAGGAAATCAGCATGGATGGGAACGAAATCGACGGGCTTGACGAAGCAATATGCCCCGTTGATTACGAAGAGCAAGGGAAGATACTGGACGATGAGATCAACACTGCAATCGTTAGGCCCTTACCTCGTGGAGCTAAACTTCATGCCATTGTCGATGCATGCCACAGTGGGACTGTTCTTGATTTGTCTTTCGTGTGCAAGATGAACAGGTGAGTTTGAGAATGCTTCTTTTCTCAACAACAATTTCTGAATTGAATGATCTGTGTGTGATGCAGGGAAGGGTATTACTCATGGGAAGATCAAAGATTTCCCAGAGCTAATAAAGGTACAAGTGGAGGGGTAGCTGTTTCTATTTCAGCTTGCGAAGATAGTCAAACCTCCATAGATACCTCTGTAAGTAATACTTAAGTTTTTTTCTTTTTTTTACATTCACTTGAACAAATTTGAGGAATATTGATGTGGGTTGGTTGATGTAGGCTTTAAGTGGCACTGAAGCTACTGGTGTTCTGACCTATAGTTTCATCCAAACGGTGCAAAACGAACCTGGTCTGAGTTATGGTCGATTGCTGAGTGCCATGCGTTCCAGCATTCGTGGGACAAAAACAGGCATAGTGCCATTAAATGGTCCAATTGCATCGCTGTTCAATAGACTTCTTGGCATGGAACTGAGACAAGTAATTAATGTTTTGTGTGTTTTACATATATTATTATAGTGTGGCATCATAAGCTTTATATTTGAATCCTTAACCATGGTATGAATGAAGTTTGGACTTGGATTTGCAGGAGCCACAACTATCGTCTTCTGAGGTGTTTGACGTCTATACAAGTCGTTTTGTACTCTGATCGTTAATTGCCTCCTCAGATAAAATAATTGAGACTACATGCATCACTCAATTTTTTTATATATAATTAACTATATACATAGCTATGACTTTTGAATTTGGCGTACATTTCTCATATTATTTAAAATTTAATACAATGGTAATTTGATAATAGAACTTCTTTTACATCCACTGGATACCACTCCAGTTACCTTTTACTTTATCTTTTTATTTAGAAATACGAAAGTTAATTTCTGTTAAATATATCTTACTTATGTAAAAATTGTCAAAATGTTGTTAAATAATTTTTTTCTTTAAAATAAACACAAATCTTACTCTAGAGATAAGGTAGATCTACATGATTTCATATGATTATTTATAATAATTAGATTGAATAATCTCTAATTAAATCTTGTTTATTATTAAAATAATTCAATTCATCGTAAATTTTAAGATTAAATTTGTTTTTAGTTTTTACATTTGAACACAATTGAAATTAGTTAATGGTGCGAACTTTGATAAATAGTCATTTTAACCAAATGACATTAATTTCTTTTTTACTTGTTAAATTGTATTTTGAGCTAATATTTAAGTTAGAATGTGTCAAACCAGTGAATAATCCAAACCTCACAAAAATTTAAGAGAATGACAAATTCTAATATTTATTTCAAGTTTAAAAGACTAAAACCATATATATTAGCTTTTAGGAGAATTACTTTGGATTTTTATAGATTTAAATTCAAATGGAAATATAAATATATGTTTTCTAGAATAAATAGTTTTCATAGTTATAAATCGGTTCGATCACTACTAAAAAAACTCACATTTCTTACCAATTTTGTTTTGAAATTTTTTTCGTAGGCAATGCTTATAAATTTTGTTATGAAAAAAATTTACAGGAAATTACTGCCAATTTTTTTGCAAAATATTTTGTATAAAACATTTTTCGCAACAAATTTTGTAGGAAATACTTGTGAATTTTATAATTTTGTACGAAATAATTATCCACGAAGGAATTACCTACCAATTAAAATTCTTAGAACAAATAGCAGGAAAAATTCTTTTCTTGCAAATTTTGTTAACAAATTTGCAAAAAAAATTTCATGTAATATGAGAATTTTTAGTAGTGGATACCAATTTTAAAACCGTATGTTTTCAAAATTGATTGCAAAAATAATTTTAAATCAATGATAAAAACAATATGTTTGGTGGACACCAAATTTGTTCAATGTAACAATAACTAATATAATATGATATAAAAAAAATGTATTATTATTTAATGCAAAATGTTTTTATATGAAACTTAGATATATAGACAATAAATACCACTTTTTAAAAGTATAATAATTAAAAATATAAAAAAAATATTTAATAGAATATATTTATTGCATTCAATTTAATTTTATAATTCTTAGCAACACGAAGATAAAATAAATAGATACTAATAAAAATTACTTCACTCATTTTTTTACATAATTTGTTGCATTACTTTAATTTAGCACAAGAATAAGAAAAGACTATATAAAATTATTTTACAATTGGTATGAAATCACTTTGGAAAAAAGAAAAATAAGTTAAAAGTGACCACCAAAGAAGAAGAAATAATAAAGATATCCAACTTAATTATCTATGTAACATTAGTTCCTTTTTAGTTTAAAATACATTACTTTTAGTTCAAAATAATCATAAGATAGATCAAACTGGACAATCCTAACCAATTCAAACCTACTGCATAGACAATGAAATCAATTGAACAAAAAATCAAATCAAAACAATCACATAATAGTTTATAAATACATTTTTAGTTTCTAACTTAACATTCTAGATGTCCAATCTTACACAACTATTTTATCACACATCCACATATTACACAAATTTTCACTCAATTAAATCAAATCACAAAATTTCATTCTTACTACATATAACATATATATTCCAATTTTAGTCATCAAGAAATATCATTTCAAAGCATTTTTTACACAACAGATAATAACATTCTAGCATCACACACAGATCACACAACTCATCTTATAGTAATATATTTTTAAAATTTAAAACTATTTTTCCTTATCTTGGTTAAACTGTCTTTTTTCTCTAAATTTTTCCTTAGAGCTTTATTTCTCACAGGATGACATAACTAGACAAAGAAAATATCTATTAAAAATCTAAACATATCACCATGATCACATTGCAATTAAGATTCACTTTGAGTAAATTTGAGTCACATCACGGGTGAAACTTAAGTATGACAAGGGGGAATCCACGACTCTCCCAACATTTTTTTTCTTTATATATATATATATATATATATATATATATATATATATATATATATATATATATATATATATATATATATATATATTTAATATATATATATATATATTATATA
>Ga0214542_1001993_pt1 | contig 42318 bp, 17 predicted proteins | sample CNSS1metaG_FD_160096 | JGI IMG/M metagenome (GOLD analysis project Ga0214542, IMG submission 160096) | Root nodule microbial communities from cowpea collected in UCLA plant growth center, Los Angeles, California, USA - CNSS1 | ecosystem: Host-associated > Plants > Roots > Nodule | place: USA... | reverse complement strand
ATTGTTGTCTTTCCCTGGACGCATTCTTTGAGAGAATAATAAAAGTCTATTTCTGTTTCTTTCTGTGTTGGTGTGAGTGAGTTCTGCCCGAGTAGCTTGGGTTTCTAGCTCTAAGAAACCTAACACAGATTGATAAGTCAAGTGAAGATTCGCCACAAAAATGTTAATCTTTGATAAGAACTGAAGGTCTAAACCAAGAACAAAGAGAAATCTCTCTTTAATGAAATCAAATTCAATATATGACTAAAAGTCCCTACATTATATTTGGTACCTCTATATATAGGCACATAAGTTTAAGAAAACCTGAGAACTCTACAAGATGGCCCAAGCCCAAAACATCAAAACATAAACTAATTTATAAAAGAAAACCCAAAGCCCAAAAACATAGAACATAACTAATTTCCAAGAGGAAACCCAAAGTCTAAAAACATAAAATAAGTTTCCTAAAAACTATTTTCAAATGTGCTTCAAGCCATGATCTTCATATTCTTTGAATTTCATATTGCTTGTAGCATTAGGAGCCTTGAATAGTTTTGATCTTTGAATCTCTTGCTCCTTGCCTTTGTCATAGGTCCTTTAAATTGTAAAGGTTCATCTTCAAATTCTTCTTGTATGGAATCTTGAGATAGTCCTCTATCATTCCCTCCTTCTTGAAGAGAATTTGTCCTTAAATTTGTCTTACTTGAAGATTCTTTATCAATTAGTCTCTCTTATTCTTCTTCAGCCCCCTTTCCCTTGCTACTTATTACCACCAACAGCCACTGCCAGCCGCTGCTGTCACTGCTCGTGTCATGGATTTGAATAAAGATAAAGTGATAAATTAGGAGAGGATATATCTCTTTGTGGAACCGTGGGGCAGTTTCAATTAGATTTGTTGAAACCAATTTGAGTGGGTGCAGGTAAATTACCTCAAATGTAAGCTAGGGCAGATGGGCAGTTGGATTATCCTTGGGCTATTATATTTGGAGATAGAGGAAGAAATGAATTGGATGGAATATATTTTTCCTTAAGAAATAGGCAGTGGGCAACAGTGTTAACTTCCGATCTGATGCTAGTTCTATACACACACACATGAATGAGCTGAGAGATATATCAATCTCTTAAGTTTTTTTCTCAGTTTTCATTCTCAAGTAGCACAAACCAGAATTTGAAATTCATTCAGGAATCAGAACCAGTAGACATTTCAGATATGAAGAAAAACTGCAGATTTTTCTTCTTTTTCTTTCTTACAATTTAATTGTTCTTTCTTTGTGCCGAAAAGATACTTATAAACGAGAAAACTTTAATTCTTAAGTAGCTTTGTGCTTCAGTTCCCTATGAGTTTGACTTATTTTAATAAAAACATATGACCCCAGTAAACAAGACTACTACAAGTTACATTTTTCCCTAAAAATTTAAACTAGACGAATGCGGCACTCAAATAATATTTGACACTTCAAATCATGAGACAATGAAAATCAATTAATTAAATGGGCATAATTTCAATTATTAGGACACTTTAGGATTATGAATATCATACTCCGCTTGTCAACAGTAAAGGAACTACCATAAACATCTATTTGTTTACTCATTCCTGAAAACTATCACTTTGCCACTAAAGAAACTATAACTGATGAAAGCATACCTTTAACTGAGCCACATGTTAGAAAAGCATCAACTATTGCAGTGTAAGCAGTTCTATCAATGTATAATTCCCAACGAGATTTCATTTCAAGAACTATTTTCAGAACTGAAGCAAGATCCTTTGCCATCCCAAAACCCTGCAATAAAGAGAGTGAAAGAGAGAGAAAATTAAAGAGAGATGCTGGAGAGCCCTCCCACACCCAGACAAGCAAACAATGGGACAGAACTAATACAAATATTTGATGCGCATTGGTTATATGACTACTTGTAACTGAACATTAATATCAATCAAAATAAGATACCTGGAGGTAACTGAAAAAAACTACGCACACAACACATCAAAAACTTCTTCAGAATAAAGCAAAATTTGAACTGACCAACTTAATAGTTGTATATTATAAAAATAACAAATAGCAAGTGAACAAATTATTGAAATCTCACCTTAAGCAATGTCGTATATGTAACAATATCTGGAAACATATCATCATTGACAAATTTCTGTGCTCTGCCCTGTAAATATCAAATATTGAAAATTCAAAACATTTTCGTATTTCCCTACCAAAGGAAGATTGAAATCAAATTTCAAATCCTTACAATTACCTTCATTTCCTCAAAAAATTGCATCGCAGTGTCCAACTTTCCACTCTCAACACATGCTAGAATTAGAGTGTTATATGTGAGCCTGTCTGGCATTATACCTTGACGTAAAATTTCATTCAGCATGTTTATTGCAGTGTGCGGATAACCTGAGTTTACGTAGCCCTAAATTTTGAAAAAAGGAAACATTCAAGATCAAATTTCATTAAAACATCTACTTGCAATCCCAACAAAACATGTGATTCAGAACGATGCTTTTTTTATTTCAAGATTACAGATTAGAACAAAACCTTAATTAGTATGTTGTATACTGAGACTGAAAATTTGCCACCTTCTTGAAACACAAAACCATATCGGGCAAGGAGACCATGTGCACGACGCAAGTCTCCTGCACTATAGCATTGCAAGTAAAACATCAGCAGTCAACATGAAGTTTTGAAAATATCTTGATAGACTCAAACCAAAAGCAAACAAATAGCACTTCAAAATTAAAAATCAACAAAATTTCAATCAAGGCGTCACCTTATATAGTTAGTTACTACATACAGTTGCACAGTATGATGCAATATGCAAGTGCAAACTAAAAACATTGAAAGCAAAATTTCCACGCACAAAAACATACATGTCAAACCAGACTGTCTGACTAACCTCCTTTGATTAAGGCATTTAGCAGACCAAATATCAATGGAGCTGACAAGTTTGGACTTCCCATGGCAGTGCCATTTTCTACAGTTTCAAGCATTTCAAAAGCCTCGTCGACCCTCCGTGCCTCACCTAACCCCTTTATGTTGTATTTAAATTAAAATTCCAATCAAGCTCAGAAAGAACAAATAATTAAAGAGCATGCAACACTGAATTGTTAAATTGAAAAACAGACTATCAGTGAGACTATAAGGGTACATTTGAAGGGGTTTAGAGGGAAATGAAAGTGGCAGCAAATTTTTCAATTTCAAAATGAATTAAAAAAATAATTATAAAACTAAACTAAGCTATAACTGAAAGAATCCTTTTGTTAAAAAATATTCTCACAGAGAGAATATTTAATTAAGGGGTTCTACAATGTGTCCATGAACATGTAATGTGGACGCAGTAAAAACACTGAATTGCACCAAAATGAACCAAAGCAGATTGCATCAGTGATTTCAAAATGCTAAGCCCTTTTGTCTATGTTTCTCTTTCAGAGTGATTTCACCCACTGTCGATTGTGCTCCACACATCAAGGTTCAACCTCATCACACCCACTTAGACACAAACACACATTTTGTGCTTTTGTCATTTATTTGGCTCTCTTGTAGAAAAATACTTTAGTTGGCTTTATGTAATGATAGAGATTTGTTATGATTTGGTCTTCATTTACAAGAAAAATTTTCAAGGATAAACTTTATTTTTTCATCTCTAAATTTCTCAACTATTGTAGAATGACTCATCTCTGGCCTTAGCTCTGGATTTGTCTCACTGAAGTATGCATACAATTTACGGTAAAAATATATCACATAAACGCGAAGGACTAGGCAGAATCTAATTCTTTAAGATCAATGTCATTTCGTACCTCCCGTCTAAATTGTCTCGGTCAGTGACGATGTCACTGAAAAAACTATAACTGCAGCAGTTTTTTAATGACAGTTAGGGACAAAGTGGATCAGTTTAAAAATAAGAGATCAAATTGAACCAGTTACTAATAATGAGACTAAATTGAACCAAACAAAAAAGATAGTAGGACCAAATAAATAATTATGCTTGAAAACTATTTTAATAAGAAAATGAAAAAAGAAACAAAAATAGAAATACTTGAGATACCTTTATTTCATCTTATGTTGAGCACAACATATTTACCCGGTATATCATTCAAATGATCATTTATAGTTTTGAACAACCAGAATTCTTAAAGTAAAACTAACAGCGTCCTACCCATAAACAAATGAGGCAAAGCAAATTTCGAAAAGGAAAAAAGGAAAAGCCTAAAGTATGAACTCCAATATAGTACCTTCAAAAGTGTGGCATAGGTGACAGTATCCACACCACAGCCATCGCCCTTTTTCATCTCTACGAATATCCTAATAGCTGAATCGATATCACCGCAACGGACACAAGCCTCCAGCACGGCGTTCATCACAATCGTGTTCAGCTTCCCGAACTGCCTCCTCGCAACCTCAACCTCATTCAAAATCTGAACCAAAGCATTGCACAAATGAAATTAAATAAAATTAAAAAGAAAAAAAAAAAGCAATCCGCATTATTCTTTTTCAGTTTGGTTTTCAATTAACCTGCCGAAGCTGTTTCCGGCGGGTGAGTTGTACAATGCGCGAAGTGAGGCGCCGGAGATTGGCCTCGCCAGGAGTTGTGGTGGTTGCAACACGACGGCGTGCCGGAGCGGAAGAGGAACAGACACGCGAGGAACGGAGTTGCTTGGAGTGGAGTGTGGCGGTGAAAGGTGAAAAAATGTTAATGTGAGTCTGAAGCATTTTCAGAGCTATGGTTATCGTTATGGCTAAGGTTTTGCCATGGAATTGGAATGTGGAAATGGAACAAACTCTGTAATAGTGAGCTCAGCGAGTAGCTTGGGAAGGGCGTGTGGTGGACATTGGGTTGGGTCCATTGAGGTTTTGGGCTTTCTAATGTTGTAGGCCATACTTTATCTGGCCCAAAGAGTAAAGACAATACAATGGGTAGGTAGGTCCTTTTCTCCACTATAAACAACATTATCTAGATTTCCATAAATAAATGGTATTTTTAATAACTGGTTCTTTTCATTTTTCAAATTACATTATTTTATTTTTAATAAATAGAAACAATTGTATTACTTTGTGAAATATAAATTGTTAATTTTAATAAATATATGATTTGATAATGTATAGTATATTATTTATAATAATCTATAACACTATATAATATTACATAATTTCATTACTTAGTATGATATTTATTATTTATAAAAATATTTACTATTAATTATGATACATCAAAATCTATTATAATTCATATATAATATATTAATATTGTATTTTAATCCAATAATATACATATTTTAACATTAATTTTAATACCCATAAATTCAATGAAACATTTTATATTACATATTTGTTCTCTGGAAGCTTGTAGGGTCGGTTCTGTAATGTGAAATGGGAAGAAGGCCCAATTTCCAAATTTTTTTGGGCCTAAGAGGCTTCGGTTGGCTTTAGAGGAGATGGGTCTAGGTTTCACTAAAGTTGTATAGGTCATTAACCTACTTTTTTAATAAGGGCGTCTAAGGTCACAAATTAAGTTTTCAAAAGCTCAAGTTCTTTTGCCTAGAGTAACTAACACATAGTCACCATCCAAATAATGTCAACATCAACTTAAGGAAAATAACTATATTGACTCCTTTTAAATAAAATAGGAACTAAATTGAGGATAAAAAAAAAATTAATGTGTTTTGGATAAGGCAATTTAATAGAGCAATTCATTTGTTTGGAGAATTTGAAATTCTTTGAAGTAAAATGACTTGTTTGGATGAAAAAGTTAAAAGGAAATTGAAATTGAAGAATTTTAAGAAGGTATTTCAAATAACTAAAATAGAAGAATTTAAAATTCACTACAAAAAAGGAAATTGAAATTTCAATCATTTTTACTCCACTTACGAAGGTTGAGCCGAGTCAACCCGTTATGAAGGTCAAGTTGAGTCAGCCCAAGGCGAAGGTCGAGCCGAGTCAACCTAGGCTGAAGGTTGAGTCGAGTCGGCCTAGATCGAAGGTCGAGTTAAGTCGACACAGGCTGATGGTTGAGCCGAGTCGATCCGGATCGAAGGTCGAGCCAAGTCGATCTAAGCCGAAGTCAAGTTACGTTGGCTCGGCCTGAAGTCGAGCCGAGTCAGCCCAGATTGAAGGCTTAGGTCTATGGTCAAATCGAGTTAAGTTGTGTTGAAGGTTGAGCGGAGTCGACTCGTGCCAAAGGTCGATATGAGTCAACACGTGCTAAAGGTCAAGCCTAGTTGGCCCAAGTTGATGGGCGAGTCGAATGAGCCTGAGTTGAAGGTCAAGTCGAGTTCAAAGATGAGTTGAGTTAACCTAAGCCGAAGTTAAGCTAAGTCGACCTGGGTCGAAGTTAATCTGAGTCTGGTCGGGCCGAAGTCGAGCCAAGTCCACCCAAGCTAAAGTTGAGTTAAAGGTCGAACCAAGTCAGTCCGGACTGAAAGTCAAATCAAGTCGACCTAAGCTGAAATTCGAGCAAGCTGATAGACGTGCCGAGTTGGCCCCGGCCGAAGGTGGAGCCAAGTCGACTCGTGCTTGAATCTTCGTAAGTCAACCCTAACAAAAAGTCAAGACGACTCATCCTAGCTCGAAGGTTGAGCTACTCAACTCGAGCTTAATAATAAAGTTGAATTTGCCTTAAAATAGAAATTAAATAATTTTATCTAAACAAGAAAATTAAAATTTAAGATATTTCAGTTACTCCATCCAAAAAAAAACTATTTAAGAAATAAAAGGAATTCAATTATAAGTAATTTAAATACTACGTATTTCAATTTCTTATATACTTGCATAACTCAAAAGTGACAACAATAATATTTGTAGTGCAACACAAAGTAACATGAATCGAAGTGAATAAATATAAATAAATAAAAAATTGTTATTGTTTACTATTGAGAATCTCAATAGTTTCATCTTTTTTAGAAGTTGAAACTAAAAATAATTTAACTACAACTTTATATTTTCTTCTAATATATCTTTTAAAGACAAAATCATGATAAAAATTTTAGACTTCCGAATAGACATATAGGTAATTAGGGACGACTTTGGGAGGCCTAAAAAAGACTTAAAAAATAAGGTCTTTTATTTAAAATTTATTTTCAAACTTTTTTTTTATGCAATGAGGCCTTTGAATATAATTTGATGAAGAAAAGTGTCTATAATGTATATCCTTAGGAAAATTTAAATCAATGATTTTAATATAACCATTTTCTATCAACAAATCTCTCAAATTTGTATCAATATTCTTCTATTGACTTAAATTATACATATATTTTTATAAAGAGTAAAATCATCATATAGTCTCTCAATCTTCTCCTTGTTATCCTAGGTTTGAGAATCATAACTATCATCATCCGTAACTACTTCTCTTTTTCTATTGTTGTTTTCACCTATATCTATATTGTTATTATCTTGTTTATCCAAAGAGTACCCACTTGTATATTTTAATTCATTCTTATCTATTTGTATAAATTTATTCATAACTCTTTTTTGTGATACGATTAAAGTTTCAATTCTCCTCTTCTTTTGGGTTTTTGAATAGTTTGATTCAATTTTTCTAGTTGACATGTTTATTTATTTTTATATAAAATAAAAATTATAATATATAAAACACTACTAAAGATAAATATATAAAATGAATGAGTTAAAACAATCAAACATGGTTCTAATTATCAGAAAAGTAAACTCAATAATAGACTTTTAGTATCTTGAGTCTCAAGTTTCTTTAGTAGACTTGTAGTATTTTAAGTCTCAAGTTTCTTTCATCTTCTCAAGTCTCAACTTTCTCACAAACTGTAGATTTTATTTTAAGATTAATCATTAATAAAAATAATTAAAAAAATATTGTTCTTCTTTTTTCCTAAACTTGACCCAATTTTGAATTATGTTCAAATTAGTCTATTATCCACAAAAAAAAAGACTAAAGATTAATATAATTAATTGTTTTATAAAAAGTTTCAATTCCTCGTTAAGATATATGTAAAAAAAAAAAACTCTCGAAACCTGTAAGTATAAAGATATCGAAAAATAAAAGGTATCGAAAAATAAAACTAGACAAAAGAAACACATTTATAATTTTAATACAAATGCAACAAATAGAATAAAAGCCATAACAACACAAATAAAAAAAAAACATACTACCCATAATGGATGAAAAGATTAATACGCACAGGATACATGAAATTCAAAAAACGTAATTTGTCAAAACCTTAAAAAAAGACTCTAGAATAAAAGAAAAACAAGGAGAAATAAGAAGTCACAAAGAGATAAAAAAAGAAAATAGAATCAAGATTGATTATAAGAAAGTAAAGATAATTAATCCATTCTCTTCCTCATAAATAAAATTATAATTTATCAAAATAAGATTTTAATAATAATTTAATTAAATTTTATTCTCACATATAAATTTATAATTAATTCGATAAAACTATAATAGTAATAAAATATTCTTGACATTTTTTTCTTTAACTAATTAATTTAATAGAAAAACATAGTAAAAATTTTATAATATTTTCTTGCTTTTATTAAACATGTGTAAAGATATTTATAAAAATATTTTAATGCAATTAAATAAGACTTCGTCTATGTATAATATAATATCAATTTGTAAAATAAGAAAATGTAAATTATATTTGAAGTTTTAATGAAGCCCCAATTTTTAGAACCAATAGTTTATTACACAATCGACATATACCTTTACATTTAAACCTCATTTGAAAAAGAACACATGCTTGGGTAAGTATCATAGTGAAAAATGGTCATCAAAGAAAGTATTAATCGGTAATAAATGCACCAACATTTGAAAAAATAAATAGAAAAAAAAAGTAAAAAAAATAAAAAAAATAGATATCTTTCTTCTATGTAATTATTACAGAAGGTTTTACAGACAGTGTCTTACAAAATCAGTTATGATGACAATACCTCTAATCTCCTTGTGCACATGGTACAATAGTATTTTGTTTTGGTCTTAAAACATAAGGGTAGAAAACAAAATCTCCACTGGCTCTCTACATCAATGGCCTCAACCATCCCTCCACAATAAGGGCATGCCCCTGGTGCCATTTGCTTCCCCAACACCTTTTCCTCCTTGTCACACACAAAAACCAAACACATCACACTTCTGTCAAGTACTAAACAATAATTCTAGGTTGCGTTTCTAGGTACCGTTTGCTTTCTCAATATGTTTTGCGTTTTCAGATCGTGGAGTTGCTTATATATAGAATGGGGCAAACAACGTTCCATGGGGAATGTTCTAGAAGCACGAAGAAGTGATTAGAAAACGTAAGAAACTTGTGGTTGCTTCCCACCAAGCGCGTTCTAGAACGTTCTTTTTCAGCTTAAACTCAAGTGTTTGACGTGTTCGTGGAAGCGCGTTTATTATTATTAACTTTTTCTAGAATTAGAAATTTTTGGGTAAAAATTAGACGTTTTTTTTTTCTGCCAGCGAGATTTGAATAGTAGGAATAGTGTGATTAAAAATTACGGTTAATGATAATTAGTTAATTTTAATAATTATTATTTTAATTACATTTATTGGAAATTTAATTAATTAAAGGTTAAAAATGTACTCTTCAGCAGTATATTTCAAACATGTTCTATTGAGGCAAAACAGAAGTGATTTATTTGATTCTTCATATAAGATTTGTTATCACAATGGCTTTATTGTTTGATTGTTTGATTATTTTTTTATTTGATATTTGTGATACTGTAACTTTATTTATTGTGTTTACGTAAATTAGTTCTTCTAGATTTTATAGTCATATTATTTTATCTATATCATTTCCCTCAAAAAATATATTCTTTTTATCCCATAGTTATTATATGACTTTTTTAGTGTGTAGAGTCTTCATGTATGTCTCACGAATTAGTACAATAGCAAAGCGTGTGAGAGATGTACTCGGCCAAGTGCAGAACAGGAGAAGACGTTGTTCGAATTTAGGCGTGTTTATCAAAGGAGGATAGTAGGGATGGTAATGGGATGGGGCGGGGACGAGTTTCGCTATCTCATACCCATCCCAATAAAAAAAATTCATCCACATACCCAAACCCAACGGGTATCAAAGTTTTATCCCATCCACATCCCCACCGGATAACGGGTATAATCTCGTACACATACCCGTTTCCTTACTACTTTAATATAAATTTTAATTAATTTTTATAAAATAATAAAAATTACGGTAAAGGAAATATAATATTATCAAATATTCAATATTAGGATGATGATTATTTTTTCGATATCAAATACTTTGAAATAAATTATAATTGTTTAAATTTTAGATTAAAATACCAAATAAAATTTTATGAGAACTAAAACATTTATTAAATTTTTAAACTGCAAACATTAATGAAACCTAATTGATAAAATTTAAAAATATTTTTAAAAAAATTTAAAGGAAAACAATATTCAAATTAAAATATATTTTAAATGTTTGTTTACTTCAATTTTTTAAATTGTAATGAATCTCTTTTTTTATACACTAATAAAAATGATAATACATCACTTACTCAAAATGACGTAAATAACAAATAATAAACATAATAATAATAAAATATTCATGGCAATTACATTAAATTTTGATATTGTAGTAAATAAAAGTTATTTATACAATTATAGTGAAAAATTACAGTACAATTGATATAATGAGTTAAAAAATAAAAAATAATTAGATAAAATATACTGAAATAGTATTCTATATGATGAAAATAAATAACAAATAAAATATTAAAAAATTAACAAATGTATGTCTTGGAAACAATTTGAGAAACTATTGAAAGAAATTGCACAAAGGAAAACGAATATATAATTAAGGGTATGATAAGATGAAAAATACCTTAGACATCTAAGAACACTTTTCAAATATCAACATATATAATCAATGGTTGAAAAATAATTGTTTTAGCGAAATAAAAAAGTTCTTCAAATGAAACAAAAATTAATAAAAATAAGTAATTTTTTTTTATATTACCTAGTAAATGAAATGTTTATGCTATTAAACACTTAAATTGAGAGTATTAAACGTACTCATGTGAAAAGAAAATATACAATAAATAAAAATATTAAAAAATAATAGAAATATTTAAATATGAGACATAAAAAAAATTTAATTGACATACATCATTTTAACATAATTACATAAATGTTATGATAAGATGAAAAATATATTGGAGATGTGAATGAGTTTCATGACAAACCAAATAACTAGAAGAAATAAAAAATTGAATATATATATATATATATATATATATGGTTACTTAATTAATTGTGAATATTTTAATAATTTAAATGATGACGAAGATATGGCGGGGATATGTACATCCCCATAACCATCCCTATACCCAATTGAAAAAGTCGGGGATTCCCCATACCCATACCCATACCCAGTCAATGCGGGGATTCCCCGTCAAAACGGGGACAGGTTCGGGCAATACCCACGAGGGCGAGTTTATTTGCCATCTCTAGAGGGTAGGGAGAGAAGAGGCTAGATCCAACTTGGTGTGAATGGCCGCGTACATCTCGGCTCAGTGTCGAAAGGTACACTGTGGACAGTATGCACCCCTTGGCCTAATGAGGTCGCATGTACATCTCGGCCTAAAGGGTCGGGTACATCCTGAATTAGCGATGCAAAGGTGAGAATCTTTCCAATACTGGGAGAAGTAACATATAGGCCCAAAAACTCAAAGGCTCAACATCAATTGAAATTTGGAGATGTTACTGTTGCATTAAGGTTTGGAGTAGTTACAACATTCACTCATTGAGGTAAATATAACTGCACTCATTGAGGGACATATTTGGTATCACAGTAAAATTTTGGGGGTGTAGAAGAAAAGTTAGAGGTGCAGGAAGAAACTCACAATTTTGGTTAGGTCCTTTCAGCCAAATTCGATCTTTAATCAAATGTACATATGCAAATGCATTGTCTTACATAAACACACTATATATGCAAATACATTGAAAAAGTCAAATGTACATATAACTAATTAATAATTATTGATTAGTATGTATGTGAACAAATATAACTCACTCTTAGGAATGGCATAGGCAAGGTAGAGGCGGTAATGCAGGGGTAGGGGTTTGTTTTCTTTAGATGATGCATGCTCTACAAGGCTTTGGATGATACCTTAAGAATGAACTTTGCTGGAGCATTCCTTGAGTTATGGCTCGGAATGACATTCCTTGAGTTGTGACTCGGAATGACATTCCTTGAGTTGTGGCTCAGAATGGAGGGTGCACACATGGCGATCCCAGGTTGTGGCCTGGTAAGTGAGTATTGGTGTGAGTGTACGAGTTGTGGCTCATACGGATGGTCTCCACTTGATTGGGCAATCGCGGGTTGTGGACAATGATTTTGCTAATATTGTGTTGAGAGTACGAATTATGGTTCGTATTGAGAACTCCACCTGGCGTTACGGATGGTGGTTCATAACATGATAGTCCTACATGTGAATCTACAAGTAGTGGCTTGTAGATGGTGGAACCACGAGTTGTGGCTTGTGACAGCAAAGGTTATCTTAAGGTCATCATCTGAGGATATAGAACTAGGAGGGACATGGTGGTGGCCATATTGTCAGAAATTGGATAATGGTGGTTCTCCAACCAGTGTGTGTGCATTTTTATCTGGGTTATGAATTATTTTGTATTGTTAGCTCACCCTATCTATTTGTGGTTGCGATGACCGGGTAATTCGTTACACGGGAAAAAATGATGTTGCAGGTGGAACTAATAATGTTTAGAGTTGGAGAGGTGTTTTGAACTGTTTTGGTTTACTCTTTTGTAAACAAGGTTTTATTATCAGTTTGAAATTATGTAAACTTTGAATTGAAATTTTACGGTTTTGAACTTCGAGGCATGTAATAAATTTTCAATTTTCCCGCGCTTTGGGAAAAAGTTTATAATAAATGCGAAATTTATTTTCATATTATTTTTTTTCTATTTAAATTAGAAATATTCGACCAGGAGATTACATTTGTCGTTTAAAGAAATTATGTCTTTCAAGATATATTATTCTTAACTATACAACTTTTTCCAGGAACGTAAATATGGTTGACCTGTTGAGCTGGATGAACTATTTCTTGCCACTCACACCAAGAAGGACGGTGGTTGGGTGTTATAATTTAGTTACTTTACTTATTTCTTTAATTTTAATTGATAACAATTAGTATTTCTACTAATTTATTTGGAAAAGTATCATGAGCAGTTGAGGGTCATCCAAGAAGAAGCTTCCAAAGGATCAAGTTCTGAGCTCCAGCAAATTCCATCAACAACAAAGATTTAGTGTTGGAAGGATGTTGTCGAAGGCAAGAGCAAAGGTAGAGTTTATGGAACTACAGACTTGGCTGCCAACATTCGGCCTGGAGTGTCATCCCTCACTTAACCCTCCTTATTAGATGCTGTCACTAGCTACATTGACTATGGTGTTGAGAATGAACAACTTTGTCAAGAGGTCAAAGAAGCAAAGAACAAGCTCATCAGGCTAATAAAAAATATGATGTTACAATTAAAAAGTACTCCCAAGTGGAGCAAACATTGAAGTTGATGCAACAACAAATGGCCAACATGATGAAGTGAAATCTTCGTGATACTTCAACAAGCATGAGTTAGGTCCACCCTGGACTATGCTGACGACGTCGATGACTAGTCACTTTTTTAAAGTTCATCTTCAATGTAAGATAAATTATTCTTTATTTAGATAATTTTGTTAAGAATTTGGATATTATATTATATTTTGTCTATTGTATTTAATCTAATTATTTCTATTGTTTTTGCAGCTATTTAACCTTATAAAGAAAGAACTATGATGTCGTTTTGCCGTGGAGGATCAACTTTTTTTGTCGTGGAAGATCAACTTCTTTTGCAATGGAAGATCCACTTGTTTTGCCATGGAGGACCCACTTGTTTTTGTCATGGAGGATCCATTTGTTTTACTTATTTTATGTAATGAAATGTTATGTTTCTTTTGCTCTGTTGTTTGAGATTTACTTCTTGGTTATTTCATGTAAATGAAATGTAGGTATGGAGACAATGACAATGCATCTTTGTTCCAATTTCAGTTTTAGACAAAACTTAAATTGTATATATTACTAATTTATTAGTATTTCAAAATGTGATTTATATTTGGATATAAGTTTTAATTGATATGAGTTTATCTGGACATTGAAATTGAAATATATATTGAAATAAGTGTTTTTTGAATCAACTTTGCTAATTATGGTTTTGAGTAGTAAATAAATGAAACATTTCAATTTTTCCTTCAAGCAAACGCCGGCCACACCTACGCTATAAGATGAATTTATTTAAATTTTAATTGAAAGAGAGGGCTAAGGTCACACTACGTATAATTGGACTTGAAAATTTTCTATTAAAGAGAGGGCTTAACCCAAGCTACTATAAATCATATATTAAAATTTAAATTATTTAATTGTGTATCGAGGGTCCAACCCACACTAGGGATTGAAGAGTGGATTTGACCGTTGTTTTTGTGAGATAGTTGTGTCAGCCCTTGCTCCAGCCAATTAGTCGCCTTAGTATAAGGATGGGCTCAATTATCACACTAATTCGATGCTCAAAGAGATGTAAGAGACGACTTTCATCCATTTGGGAGCGTTTTTCTATGACATTTTTTTCATGCTTTTGTTGTAATTACCTATGATGCACGAAGATGGTATGTGTATCAGATATGACATGTATCTGATACATTGATACGTTTGTTTTGAAAATAATAGGATACGATACTGATAGATACACAATATATCAATTTAGAGACCAATTATAATTTTTTGGAACTATTTTAGTTGCCAATAATTTTTAGTTTTTATATTGGTACCTAAATTGGTCAATATATAATGACTAGTTATTTTTTGTCATAAAATTGGTCATTATTCAAATATTTTCTTGGAGTGTACTACAACTTTATAAATTAGATACTTCAATAATAAGTATTGATAAAGTATCCTAAAATATCAAATACAGATACGTGACCCAAGTTGAAGTATCGGTGCATCATAGCTCATAACACTTCGTAATAACTCGACTACAATATATATGATGGGTCCATAACTATCACATTCAAATATCTCAATAATGTTTACTCATATTAACATATTGTACATTGTATCATTACACTAGTCTATCTTTAGAATATGAAATAAAGTTATAATCATGCTAAAAAAAAGTTTTATACATATATGTATACGTAGGAATGTATATCTATACTAATAATAAATAATTATGGGTAGAAATCTGGTTATATATGTAAAGATGTATAAAATGTTAAATAAGTAATTACATTACAAAAAAAAAATTTAAATAATAATTAATTTTAGTGACAAAAAATATGTTTAGATGTCAATTTAGAGATCGATCTCCTAATTAAATATGAATTTAGAGATCAATTTCTTTGGTAGCAAAATATTATGATCTACCACACATAGGGATGTCAACGGGGTGGGTAAGGTACGGCTAGTAGCTTCCATGTACCCTACCCGTTGGATAAATATTTGTCTCGTACCCGTACTCATAGCCGTCGGGTACTCGCATAATCTTTTAATATTCACGTATATCCACAGGTATTTACAAAAGAAAAAGAAAAATAAATATTTAACAACATATTTTAATCGTAAATTCAAATAAAATAGAATACATAACATTCATAAATTTTAAACAAAGTCCAAATAACTCATTTAAATAGTGTTGAATGACAGTTTACAAAAAAATGAATTTCTTTTAAAACTAATTAATAAAAAAAAAACTCATTCAAAATCAATATGTTAATATTTTAATCATGTTTTTTTATTTTTTTTTTAATTTAAATTATACTATAGCGGATACGGGTATCCATTGGTACAGATATTATGATACCCGTACACGCCCCGTTAACATGCAGGTATTAAAAATACCCATACCCATTACCCGTGTGTATCCATTTACAATATTCATTTCCTATCTGTTGCGGGTTTTATCCGCGGATACCCACGTGTACGAATTTTTTTGACATTCCTAACCACACCAATAGTTCCACATATCGCTTAGAAGTCGAGACCTAAGGCGGTTTAAATACATCTTCCTGCTTCCAGTCACAGGAGTGCCTTGTAAGAATAAAACTGTGACGGACAAACTCCAAAACGGATGATACCTCAGATGTATGTTAATTGACAACGATTCTATCATTGAACTTGGGATCCAAATATCTCTTCTTCCTTCCACTCTCTATGGTGCTAGCTAATGTTAGTGACCAATAATTTTTTAAAATTATTTTAGTTACTAATAATTTTTAGTTTATAAAGTAGTATCTAAATTGCTCACTATAGTATTAAAATGATATATTATTATAATTTATAAGTTGATGTTAGAAATATTTTAATATAATTTAAAAAATAAATAATTAAAATAAAAAATTTACTGTTACTCATGTGTTGATAAACCTTTAATTTATGTGTTAATATTTTTTTTATGGCTAACGACTATATTTTTATTACCATTTACTTATTTGTCTCCCTTTTCTTCCTATAAATACCACCTAGGTGCATGGGAAAAATACAACAACAACAACAACAGAGACAATAAACACTTGAGTTTTCATCGAAATGTTCTTCTTTTTTTCTTTACATTATCTTTAAGACAATGGTGTTCATAAGGTTTGGAGATCCTTCGCTGCACTCAATCGATCTAACGGGTTGTTGTATCTTGGGAGAGAAATGCATATGATTTGAAACACATATGATTGTGTATTTGTTTAGCCCTGTGCAGTAGGAGCTTTCTCTCTCTAAGGATAGCGCTATATGTGTCTCAACCCAGGCTATTTCTACTCCTTTCCTCATCTACTTTTCATCTCTTATTGTTATTATAATTGTTGATCTCTTATTAATATTCATTTATTTATATACATGTTAGTATTATTATTGCTCTAATTATTATTATTATTATTATTATTATTATATTATTTCATATTTTTATTGTTATTAGTATTATTTGAGTAATCATTTTCTAACATTCTTAGAGAGAAAAATTCTAGTTATTTTTATTTTTGATTACTCGTTTGTATTCATTTCTAAAATTAAAAACAATATAAAACTGAAGACTGAAAACACATTTTATGAAATAATGTGTTTCTTATGGCTATAATTTAATCAGTTTGAACTAAGCCTAAAAATTGATGTGCATAATTGTTTCTATTTCTATTGGTAACAATAAATGAAATTATGGATAAATGAAATTCTTGCTCATTGAATAATATTTTTGTGATATTTATAGCTAATGTTTTGTTGTTATATTGATTTATGCTTTAATATTGTCTATTCTTACCATTGATAAAGATGTTCTATATCATGTATATATTTTAAGTGTTTTGTATGAAAATAATTATAAAATAATTTGTCTTACTAAAACTATTATTGTGTTATGGAAAACACAAAAAATGACTAATAATAAATATAATCTTTATCAAATTTATGAATTTAAAATTATTGTTTATGATATGACATTAAAATGAATTATTTTATTTGATATCATGCTTATGATCATGTGTGTGATGATAAAAAAAAAAATTCATATGATAAATTGAAGGGATAGTCAAGTAAAAATTAAAATTGTGTTCTAGATTTTTTCTAAATGTTTTTCATGTTTATGAATTTAGAAACTTCTTTGCTGCTCAACATAGTTATAAAGTGTTTCTTGAATGTAATAAGATTATTTATTCAAGACATGTGTTTTGGTTAATAAATGATATAGTTGTGATGGCTTGTTTGAGTTAAGTGTTTTTATCTTGTAATAAAATATTTAGCAGTTCTTCTTTGATTATCACAAATGTTGGAAGTATTGATATATGACATGCTATTATTATAATTGTTGAGAATTTTGGTTAGAGACCATTCAAATTATGAAATTTTGAGGTACAAAATTAATTAAATAGAGAAGTGATGATACATGTCTTTATAAATGAGTGTTTTTTGTGAAATTCATGGTATTATTCATTAAGTATCATACTCATATGGTGTTAATGTAATGGTGCAACAAAAAAAAAATGCTTTTGTTTGATATGGTAAATGTTATGCTTCAAGTTCTAGCTTGCCTAACATTGTATTAATGAAATTTTATATCTTGCTTACCATATTTTGAACATAAAAGATTGTGATAAAACTTTTATGAGTTATGAAAGAAAAAAGAACCACATTTAAAATATTTCAAAGTGTGGGGTGTCTTGTAAAGGTTAATATACCTTTTAATGAGAAAAAAAAATCCTTGGTTATTTATACCGATAAATCTCTAGAGATGTTTCCTTTAAATGATAATTAACTAAATTTGTTTGTGATACCTTTAGTACTGTTTTGTCATCTAGTGATAATATTATTTGTGTTTCTTATAGTTATGGAAATATGTCCAAGTTTTTGAGATTATTGAATGATATATATTAATGTGAATTGGATATTGATTCTGGTGGCACAATATCAACTATTAGTTATGGTTATGTTTTAACCTTGGATGAAGGTGTTCTATCATGGAAATATGTTAAAAAATTGTTGTCATAATCTACTATGCAAGCATAAATTATTTCTTTTTCTAATGCATCCTGACAATTAAATTGTTATATTTAAAATTTTTAGTGAAAATGTAATGAAATTGACATATGAAAATGAGAGGCAAATATATTAGAAACTTAATTACTCATGGTATTGTCTCTCTTGACTTTGTCAGGTTGGAAAAAAATATTGCAGATATGCTTATCAAAAACTGGATGCATCAACAACAAGAACTTAAGTCGTCAAGGGAAATGAGACTATAGCCTATAAATTAGTTGCAACAATGGACACCCATCTCCACATGAATGGCGATCCCATGGAATGAAGTTCAATGGGTAACAAAGAAGATGTTGTTGACTAAAGTACACCAAATAATTTGATTAAATTTTATGTCTCATTCCTATGGCGAGGTGTACTATAAATTGTGGTAATAAGTAGGTTGAGGTATATGCATTATTATGCTTATTTTATAAAATACCTCTTAATAAACCCAATGACAATTATTGTAGGGGTGTGAGTCACAAACCACCCTTTTGAGGGTTTACCTAGTGAGTGTGATGGTGGGGCCGCCATTGTGAGACATGGGCAAGTCTCTAAGTGACACTCATGAAACAAAATACATGCACAAGGCCGTAACGTGCACCCACTGATTAGAACCTATAATGAACACCGATATTGTAAGTGTTATTTACTAAAACCCAATCACATGGGATGTAGCTCAAGGCAATTAAGTCTCTGCATTTCTCTTACCTTGAACTACAATATTTTGTTTTAAAAGATAACATATTTTTGTTTTATTTTATATTTTAAATTATGTGGGGGATTGTTAGAAATATTTTAATATAATTTAAAAAATAAATAATTAAAATAAAAAAACTTACTGTTACTCATGTGTTTATAAATCTTTAATTTATGGGTTAATGTTTTTTATGGCTAACGGGCTATATTCTTATTATTATTTACTCCTTTGTCTTCCTTCTCTACCTATAAATACCACCTAGGTACATGGGAAAAATACAACAACACAACAACAGAGACAACAAACACTAGAGTTTTCTTCGAACTGTTCTTCTTTTCTTCTCTATATTATTTTTAAGACAGTGGTGTTCATAAGGTTCAGAGATCCTTCGCTGCACTCGATCAATCTAACGGGTTGTTGTATCTTAGGAGAGAAACGCATATGATTTGAAACACATATGATTGTGTATTTGTTTAGTCATGTGCAGTAGGGACATTTTCTCTCTAAGGATAGCGTTATTGTGTCTCAACCCAGGCTGTTTATACTCCTTTCCTCATCTACTTTTTATCTCTTATTGTTATTATAATTGTTGATCTCTTATTAATATTCATTTATTTATATACATGTCAATATTATTATTGCTCTAATTATTATTATATTATTTTATATTTTATTATTATTAGTATTATTTGAGTAATATTTTCTAACTGTTGAATCACTAAATTAGTAAAAATAAAATAAAAGTTTACTTGTAAATTATAAAAAGTTACATAAAATTAATAATTATAGAAAAATATAAAGATAACATTCTTAATCAAAACTTTTTCTAAAAATTGTGATGCTACCTTTTATTAACATATAATGGATTATGTTAAGATCATAATTAGCTATCTCCAACCGAATCAAAATTAGTATCGTTAAGATCACAAATAATTAATTATTTGAAGTAACAATTGATTATGTTGATCAAAATATGTTTTTCTTATTTTGCATTTAATCAATCATTTCATATAGATATGTCAAAATGGGTTAGAATTCGCGAGCCAACCCAGCTCACCACGGGTCCGGATCGGGTTGGGTTGAAATTTTTTTACAAATTTCAATACGGGTTGATTTTTGACCCAGCTCATTTAGAACCCGGCTCATCCGGGTTGAACCCGTGGTGAGCTAGGTTGGCTCACCAACCCGCAGATAAAAGGGTCACACAAGTGTTTTTATTTTATTTTTATTAAGTTGGGCTTTACATTTGGATCATGTTAAGTTGTTTTTTTATCCAACACATAAATAATTTGTATATATTTTTTATTTTGGTTTGTATTTGAATTGTATTAAAGTTTATTTAGATTTTAATTAGAATTACAATTTAGTTTTGATTGAAAAAAAATAAAAAAATAATATATTTTTTTAATTAAGTGAACCCGTGAGTCAACCCGTTTAACCCGCCAACCCGTGGTGGCCCGACCGGGTTCGAATTTTTTTGGCTCGCTAAAAAGTGAGTCTGGTTGGGTTAGTTCATTAAATCATCAACCCGTGGTGGGTCGAGTCGAGTCAGGCCGGATTACCCGTTTTGACAGCTCTAATTTCATATATATTAAAAAATTATCTTATAATAGTTCGTTTAACCCACTAACCCGTGGTGACCGGATCGGGTTCGAATTTGTTTGGCTCGCTAAAAAAATGAGTCGGATTGGGTTAGCTCACTAAATCATCAATTTGTGGTGGATTGAGCCAGGTTAGGCCGGATTATCCATTTTGACAGTTCTAATTTCATATATATTAAAAAGTTATCTTACATATCGTATAGTAGTTTAACTATTTTCATTATTACCTGAAAAAAAATACCAATTTATTGACATTGACATATATAAAATCCATTATATTCTTCCTCGTCATTGACTTTAACATCCAAACTTATTTCAAAGCATTTTGGATGTCAATTACATTACTACAAACACGAAAAAGACTTTTTATGTCTAATGTTTTTAATTTTTTACATTTTTGAATAATTCTTCCATGTTATTGACTTTAACATATCAAACTGGTTTCAAAGCATTTTGGATGCCAATTACGTTACTATCACACGAAAAAAAAAACATTTTAAGTCTAATATTTTTAGGTTTTTGCATTTATTAATAATTTAATATTTTTTGTCAAATTTGTTTTGAAATTTTTTATAGGAAATATTTACAAATTTTTTTCTGAAAAATAATTTACAAAAAATTGCTATCAATTTATTTGAAAAATATTTTGCAGAAAATAAATTTATAAAAATTTTATAAAAAATATTTATAAATTTTATAATTTTGTAGGAAATAATTATTTATAAATAAATTATCCGTCAATTAAAACTCTGAGAAAAATAATAAAAAAAAAATTCTTTCAAAATTTTATAATAAATTTGAAAAAACATCCCATGAAATATGAAAAACCCTAGTAATATAGATTAAACATAAATAATAATAATAATAATAATAATAGGCAAAGAGATATTCGCAATAGAAATATTCATATATTCGTGTTATTAATATTCCAAAAACAACCGTGAAAATATAAAACATACATTTCGATTGCGCAATTCACCAACAAAAACTCCAACGCAATTAGAACAGTCACCATCAAACACCTACAACCACCAAGAAAAGCCGTCGACAACAAATGAGACATTAATGAGTTTCCTAAAATACAATCACGATTTCAATATAAACAAGTAGAGTTCTAGACAACTAAACTTATACAAAAACACAAAACAATGGGACAAAACCACTTTTCAGGACAAATCACAAATAAAAGATGAAGAAAGAAGCTATTTTGGTTACAAGGGAGCCTCCACCACATTTACGGTTATGGGTGTATGAGAAAGAAGTCGGGAGCTTAAATATTTGGAGAAAAGTGAGAAAGAAAAGTCGTAAACAATATTTTAAAATCTCATTTACATTAGGCCCTTTATGATTGTGAAATGAAATAAACATGACACTACATACTTTTATCTTTAAATTTCACATGACCTTTGGGTAGAACACTTGGATAAACCTAGATTGAATATCTCATTGTTTAGGTTTGCGAGTGAGAATCCAAATGAACAGGCGCAGGCAATGGACAAGAGCGACTTTGAAAGGTTATTGTTGCGATTACCGTAGCCGCCAAACTCAGGTTACCCCTAATGTCATCCAACCATTTATCATTGTCCTTATGTGCCACCCACTTCCCTACCTTTTTCAGACCTTTTCTTTCCGCATTCTGTTCGCCTTCCAGTTCATCCTACGGAACGCAACTGTAATAAGATACTTTCGTTCTGTTATGACCTGCAACCAAAGATTAAGTCTATTCCTTAATAACTAAATTAATTCTACCACTTCAAACTTTTACATCAACCTCCATATAATAAGTGGAGTAAACAACTAGAAGAAAACAAAAGCAATACAAGATTCACTTGGGATGACAGAATCACCATTACCTTGCTTCTTTGATATAGTCGGTCGCTCTCAAAGCCAAATGAATGTTGAACTGTGATTTTTAGGACGGCAAACCACATTTATATAGACTTGTTGTGAAAAGAATATTCTTCTGTTAATATCCTTCTTCATAAGCTTTTATAGAACCAGAAATTGTAATAGAATTTCGCAGATTTGTCTACACTTGATATGTAGGTTGATGCAATCAATGCTGGTTTAAATTTCCACCAACAATGTTGTCCGCCGCCATATGATCCTGTGCATATAGATCAAGGTTACCGAAATTAAACTTAAATATATTATAATAAATAATTTAAAAATTATCGAAATAATTTTTCTAATACTGATTGAAAAACAATATTTACATAATGCATTTGATTTTCTTTTTCTACTTTAAATATTTGCAAATTATTCAAGGGCGTGAGTTAAGTAGAAAGTTAAATCTAAATTGTATTACCTCTGTTCCAAAATATATTTGTAATTGATTTCAAAGCAATTAATCTTCTTAGTTTAGAGTGTATTTATTATTTATCGTTTTTTTTTTCTTAATTAAAAGTGTAATAAATGTAAGATAATTATAGAAGGCAAACTTATTATAAGAAATTATACATTTATAATATATTATGTTAAGAAAACTAGATGTATATTACATTTATTGAGTACAATTATATTTCGTCCTTATTTTAAAGTATATATCAATTTAGCTGATGCCCTTCATAAAAATAATATAAAATATCTTGAACAATGGAAGTTGAGGACATTAGAGTCTCCCTCCCTCTCTTCATTGTAATTCTGTATCTTCTCATTGCAACTTCTTTTTTGGTGGCAACAGACCTAGATGTGGAGCTACAGGTGACGAGCTTGGGGTAGTAGTTGAAGGTGGTGCAGGTGGACATGGAGGCAAGGATTTAGGGTTTGAGGCGTCGTGTGCTTCCAACGACACCATAACCATATGTAGGGAGAGCTTAGATTGGGAGTAGAAGTGGAAATAAAGCAACGAGTTCTTCTAGGAGCAACAGTGCAGTTGGTGAAGTAGTACTCGAGTTGGATTTGATTTTGCAACAATTGTTGGAAGAAGTGGAGGATGTTCGTCTAACAGGGATGGTCTAAGTATACTAATGCAAATGCTGTGTGGGTCTACAGTCAGGGAAGAGGTGGGGGAGAGGGAAGGTTGTGGCAGAGAGATTGATGGGACAAGTGAAAATGGGAAGAAGGAGGAAGACATGATGAGAAAGCCAAAGTCATGAATGGAAGGGATTATATTTTAGGAAAATTATTTTTTTTACGAAGTTTTATTCGACAAACTTTATTTTAACTATTTATACGGGATAATTTAATAGATAAAAAAATTGATGTGACTTAAAAAAAATGTTTGATAGATATTAAAAATTAAACTTTATGAAACTTTATAACAAAATTTTATCAAAATATCATATTATTGTATTATAACATATATGAGATTTAAATTTAGAAAAAAATTAATTACTACCAGCAACTTCCATAACCACCGCCTCCACTAGAAAGAGAGTTACCATGATGAGAAAAAGAAAGAGAGAATTGCGGAAGAAGACGACTCTAATATTCTTAATTGTAATTTATTGATGATCATATTTTTCACTTTTTTTTCTAAGACTAATTTGATATATATTTTAAAGTAAAAACCAAATACAATTTTAATAAATAATTTGGAATTTTATTAAATTATCAGTAATTAAAATAGTTTATAATTGTAGATGGTACAACTAAATATATATATATATATATATATATATATATATAAATATATCATATTAATGTTATTTTTTATTGATAAAACATATATTTAAGATTTAAATTTAAATTCAAAATAAAATAAAATAATATATATTCTCTAATATATATTAGACATTGTAAATAAAGCAAAATGAATTTAATATTTAGAATTGTACCACACCTAGCCAAACTCGACCAAATAAGTAAACAATGTGCATATCAAGGTAGTCAAGTATCCAGCCTAGGCCGACTTAGCCTAACTTATACCAGTTTTGACCTAAACTAAGCATCTAAAGGGACAACCTACACCAGCATAAGTCAGCATAAGCTATCAAGACAAATAGCCGGCCTAGACCGACTACTCCAGCATATCCGATAAGTTTAGAATCTAGGCCGACCACTCTAATGAACTCAATATAACGGAAGCGTCCGCGTCCAATAAACCTTAAGGGCCTGGGTTAGGGCCCTGGCCCACTCACAAGCCCTAGTTAGAGCCCAAGTCAAGGCCCAGCCCATGGGATGGTCAAACGCCATTAATGCTCTATAAATACACGTGGACCTCATCATTTAAAGGTAACCCCTCCTGGGTTCAAGCTGACATGTGTCGACCAGAGAGAGGCCAACCGAAAAAATAACGGACTACTTGGTAAGGTGACGCTTGTGCCTAACTTATCTTATTTGTTCTACAGGAACAAGAATGTAACAGGAAAGTTATTTAAAATTTTAATAAAAGCAAAAAGATAATACCACCCATCAATATTATTGAATTGAAGCATAATTCTGACATATTAAAATATGTATTATAAATAATATAGTTAAATAAATAAAGGCATATCATCTTTTTCACTTAGACATATAACGCATCTAGCCGAAAATTTATTTTCATTTTGAAATATATTTTGATTTCTTTACGCTACATCGACATGGGAGAAGCAAAGATGGTTACGTTAAATGAACTTTAATTATTGTCTAACTGATATGTATCAGTCGTTGACTGACCTTTTCTATGTACTATTATGTGTGAAAATAGAAAAAATGGAAAAATTTACGGAAGCAACTCCACACACGTAAACAAAAATTCCACCACACTTTTTAAGTTGTGGGTTGGGAAAATTCAAAAACTAGAAGTGTGTTTCGAAGAATTTAACAAAGATCTCCAAAATACAATGTTAAAATATCATTAATTGTATGGTTAGACCTTGACCATGATAATTCGTCATAGAATTAAACGATTGATTTATACATAAGACGACTTAGGACATTATAAACACTTAAATAATAATTAATTTTAGTGATCGAAAATATATTTGGAGACCAATTTCCTAATTAGAGACAAATTGTTTTAATAACTGATGTTAGTGACAAATGTAAGTACAACTATTTCAATGCACACAAATTTTGTTACTGATTCACTCCAATGGAACTATATCTAGATGATCAAGACAATCTTAGCTTGATCTTCCACTAAACAAGAGGAATCTACAATAATTCTTATACTTGAATTCTTGTAAACACAAATCACACTATCTAGTTTCTTGAATCACACAAGAAACACTAAAATATATACCAAGAAACACTCTTGCAGAGCTGGACTCACACTAGGAACGCCACAAGTAGACAAGAAATATCAAACCTCAAACGTGACTCCCCTAACCAACCAAGAATTTTTCTTCAATGCACAAATCGAGAGAAATCACAACTCAAACACCTATGAGTTGATCACGAACTGCAACAACACTGACTTCTTTAGAGAGAAAGAGTTCTTCAAACTTTCCCAAGTGCTAAAAATATATCTCTTTTTCTAACAGAAAAAGACAAGCTTTATAGCTAGTCAACTAACATTCTTTTAACTGAAATCAACTAATTGATTGTTATTTCAGCCATCAAATATGTTGTTCACAAAACTATAAGTACAAGCTATTTAGGTGTTATATCCATGTCTAAGTTCCAATCCATTTTCCAATTATTCAGTACTAACAAATAGCATGATATTCCATTATACACATTAATAACTAAGATAGAACATTTGAATACGAAAAAAGAATATATTGCATTAGAAAAGTTACACAGAGAAATAACTTATGATTCCCTTTCAACTGCTCTATCTCATTGAGTGAGACGAATCTAGCCGTTGGACGAGTGTTGACAATCTGGCTGAACAAGATGGTCCTAGCAGACAACTCTAATCTTCTCAAATTTTCCATTTTCCTACACAATAATCTCAAAGAAAATGGAAAATATACCAAACTTAAAAGAACACATAACTACAACATCTCTCTATAGAATGAGCACAAACCACATGAATAAAGACAAATAATAAAGATTAATAAACACAAATACTAAGTATTTATCAAACTTATCAACTTTATTATGCATTTTCAAATAGAATGCTCCCCTTTGTTCAATTTGTTGATTTCACTTAACCTAAGTGAAATCAGCTGGTTGAATAATATTTCAGTCGATCAAATAATATTTCAGTCGATTAAATAATATTTCAGTCAATCAAATATGTTACTTGAAAAACTATAACAACAAGTCATTTCGTAACATCCCGACCGGATATTACGGATTTAAATAATAGAATAAAGAAATAAATAATAAAACTTCATTTATTATAACTTATATTCCAAAAAACGCGGGAAAATTTATATTTTTATAATAGCAATAATTATTCTCAAAACCTCTACTATAACTCAAACATTAAATCCATAATAAAAACCAAGTTTAATGATATAAAATATTATAATTGTTTTCTAGGGAGTACCTTAAGATGTCTTGTTACCACACCTATCAACCACAACTGATAGAGCACGTGCGGGAAACCATGCTACGGATCACACACCGTAGCGCCAGGTGGAGTTCTCAATACGAATTACATTCGTAACGTCCCAAGACCGCCAAACTCGTCAGTACACTCCAGCTGGACCCATCCGTACACACCACTACGTGCACACTCATAATGGCAACACTCGCCAACTCGAGCCACAACTCAAGAGTTCCTCATGTTCATCCGTCATCCCGAGCCACAACTCAAGAAATGTTATTATGAGCCACAACTCAAGGAATACCACGTGCTTAACCCCTATCCTGAGCCACAACTCAAGGGATACATTCCAAGCCACAACTCAAGGAACACCAACAAGCCGACCTTTAAGATATCCTAGAAGCCTTGTAGACCACGCAAATCAAACGAGCAAAATATGATTTTGCTGTGACAATATCGCCTAACACTGCTCACGAGACGCTAGGCACTTTCCACTTCTAGACCGCCTAGCGGTATGATGAGTTCCAACCTTTGCCCTCATTAAGTGTTTAAAATTTGGGAATTTAATATCATTTTTGCTCTTAAGGATTGATTTTAGTTGCATAATATACTATTGGAAATTCTTAAGTTTAATAATGCAACTGGAATTTAATTTAGGTCCTTAAGAGTGTAAATTGGGAATATTTCTTTCAAGTCATAAAATAAGTCCAAAAATCAGAATTTTGGAGAGGGATAATTCAGGAGCTATATGCACCCCTAGTTTTCATTTTTATACCCCCTTCTGCAATTGGGCCATCTAATTATGAAAAAGAATATTTATGGAGCTAAATGCAACTCCAGTTTTTATTTTCCACACCCCTCTTGATATTGGGTCTTCTAACTCTATTCTGCACCCCTTCTTTTTACTAATTTGCACCCTAATATCACTTAAACTACTCAACCAGATTACGCCACGTGGCAATCCTCCACTCACTAAAATAACCAATTAAAGTTTGCCAGGTCCTCATTCCTCCACTCACTAAAATAACCACTTAAAACTTGCCACGTTATCAATCCTCCACTCACTAAAATACCCAATCATAGAATGACACCTTATCACCTTCTCTTCTCCATAATATCAGAAACCCTAACCCTAATTTTTTTCTTCTCTCTCACCATCACCATGCCACAACCGCCACCCTCAACAACAGCCACCGCTACGTCCGACCACCGTTGCAACTCCTCGAAACAACAACCACCCTGTCGCGCTCATACCGGAAAACGTAACCACCACTGTCGCGCTCGTGCTTGTGTGCGCCGTGACTGCACTCGCCGAAGCAACCCAAAACCACCACCAGCACCGCACCAACGCGCACCAGCACCTACGACAACCTCCACTGATGGAGCACGAGTCTTGAAACGCGCATCAGCACCTGCACTCGCACCTCACCTTCTTCCTCGCAGGAACCATCGTGCTCGACGCTGCCGCCACACGAAACCACCACCTCCGCACTTGTACTGGCCGGAATGGCCCCTAGAAACTCTGACAGCGCCTGCATAAGCTGCCACCACTGTCGTTCTCCTGCTTGAATCACCATGACTGCACCATCGTTGCACCACATTAAGCTGGACGTAATAGTCCGCGCTTGCACATCCGCAACAGTTCCGTGGACCCAGCCCCTCCAGCGTTTCCGTCGCCACCGCGTCAACCACCGTAACCTTCGCGCAACCACTCCCAACAATCAAACCCTATTGGAGAGAGAGACTAATCTGATACATGGCAACCTCTCAATGGACTGTCAAAGAGTCAACTCTGGGCAAGGGCGGGTCAACATTGGTCAAACAGGCTATTTAGCGATAATTTTTGGCAGACAGTTCCTCTACAGGAACCCAGAATGAACTAGAAAGGAAAGAGTCGTCTGGTTGTAGTTCATAGTCGGCCAGACAGTTTCTGGAAATTTCCAGAAATACTAGCTTTAAACAGAATAAAATCTCAAACATAATCATACTAAATTTAGCATGCCAATCAGACTTAATTATAAAATTAACGCGTAAAGCTCCCCAAACCTAGTTTCCTTGCTTAAAACGCAATGTTAGAGCTCCCCCTTTGATCACCAAATGGTCTCCTTAGCACCACCTCAATTTAGCTCCTCTAATTCACTCTCTAATCACTGTTTTTCCTTAATTTCGTGCACCTTACAATGCTCTAAAAAATCCAGCCTCAAAACCTCTCTATTCTCTTATAAGGTTTAAACCCACAATCATGCCAATGTCAAATCAATACACAACCATTCAACCAATTAATGTTTCATGATATTTCATATAATTCTATAATTTTATCATTCAACATGATCAAACATATTGCTAAAATAATAATAAATTAAATAACACATAAATGACATACATAGGACTTGAACCAAGTCCCCTCACACAATCAAGTACTCTCAACCATTTGATCTAGTACTTTTCCACATCATATCAATCAATAATTAATGTCATAAAGGCTCCCACTACCTGCATTTATTATTTATTTATTTATTTATTTAATTAATTAATTTCCACGAGTCTTACACATTTAACCTATTAAAAATTATTTTAACAAATTGAAGGGCTGCAACCAGATACAAGACACCTATTTTATGTCAAATAGTCTTCAAGTGAAGCTCCATTTTCAAGCTTCAAGAACTTTGCATTTAGTCTAGTTCAATGTGCACTTGAAGCTTGATCAGATCAATCAACCTTCATCAATTCTTCATATCTTCATCAAACTTTTATCATTCTTTCATATCTTCATCAAATTTCTATGCACCAAAATAATTTTATGCTAACAATCTCCCCTTGATTTGATGAAGTCAACATCCATTGATTTCATGATGCCAACATCCATTGTTTTATTGTTGTACTATTAACTATCAAGCTTGAGGATCTGAAAAATACTGACAAAAACCAACATATATAAGATTTCAAACAATATTTATATATCATGATCATTTCCCCTATCACATATAGCATGATTTTTTGTTTGAATTAGATTCACACTAATGCAGATTTGGGCTTTTAAATTGCCCTTTATGCCTTGGCTATAGGAAATAAAAGCGTATTCAAACACAATGGAAATTTTGCAATTTTAGCAAACTTTTAACCCTCGGTTGTCTAACTAACCGATGCGTAAAGCCTTTTTGACTCAGTTCTAATACAACTGGAGCATAAAGTCTTCCAATTTTATAAAGTTCATGCTATTTTGAATTTTTTTAATTTGAATGCATAGTTTTGGGCTTCGGTTCCCATAAAACTGAGGTATAAAAAGTTTTCTACTTCAGTTTCTTCGTACCTAAAGTTGATAAATTGCTTTAATTTAGAAAACTAGCATTTTTTTAATTACTTTATTCGTTAAATGGATTCAGTTTATCTTGAAACCAAGGCATAATGGTGTATATGTTTCGATTTTTCTTAGAACTGAGGCAGAAAGAGGTTTTATACCTCGAGTAAGTAAATAACCGAGGTATGAAAGGGTTTATACCTCAAGTAAGTAAATAACCAAGGCAAAATCTAGGTTAAATATCCTTAAATCAGATTCATATTTAACTATTCTTCATCTGCACGTTTGTTCTCTTCTTCAACTTCCTTCTTCCTTCGACGAGATGCGCTACCATTTCCGCTTTCGCACAAGTTTTGTCGTAGTTACGCCACCAATCGACTTTCATTGTGCTGCGGTTGTTGTCCACCATTGAACCTCCCTCTTTATACAATATTTTCTTGTGTTTTCTTCTTTTTGTATCGCGTTTTGGGTTGTTGCTTTTGTGCATTTTTAGTCCATTCTTGCATCATACCCAATTTCGTTTTTAGTTGTAAAAGTTTGCTTTGGTTGAATATGCTTTGCTTAGGTGTGTAATTGGTTGAATATGTTATGCTTAGGTTTGGGAGATGAAAATTATATTTTGATAGAAATTGACACTTCAACCACAAGTGAAAAACCCTCACAAACTCCTCAACCTACTAACCAGTCGATTTTGACTATTGTGCCAACGATACTCAATGTTATTGACTCCAATGTAGAGAATGAGGAAACTCCTCTTACATGATTGCAACCAACAATCACGTTGGTAACTTGTATTCCCTGTGTTCTTTTTGATGATAGAATCGTCGTTAATCACCCTACATCTGAGATATTGTCCACTTTGGAGCTATGCTCTGTTACAGTTTTGTCTTTAAAAGGCTCCTCGACAAGTGGAAAGAGGAAGGAGTATTTAACGACGTGGGGTTATTGAGCGTGGTAGAAACAACTAACATACATTCTTTTTTTATGCTAGGTGGTATCTTCAACTAACCTTTTGTACCTTTTGAGTAATATGGATACATGTAAGAGAATAAATTCCTATTTCAAATATTCAGAAAAATTAAAGAGATACTATAATCCTCTTCAAGGTATAAAATAGGATGATGAGTTAGATATGTTTGTAGTCCCTGAACTTTGAGGCAAAATTGAAATTCTTTCCTGTCTGAAACTTTGATACATTTTGGTCCCCAAAATCTTAAAAATAAATAGATAAATTCCTTTTAACTCAATTATGTTAAATTTTTTAACGTGTTAATTTTACATTGAAATACATTTACATTTATTATTTAAATAACAAGTACAATAAAAATGCAACAATAGATATTGCTTAAATGAACAACAAATATAAAATTTCATTTTAATTCACCTTGTTCCTCTTTTTCTCTTTTCCACCAATGCAATGTGAATTCTCTCCATTTCTTCATGCAACCTTCTTCTCCTTGCAATCCTATAACCTTCAACTACCTTAATTTCAATCACTACTAGATGAATTCATTCAAAACCATTTAGATAGAGCTAGTTGTTTGATCCTCTAAACTCGTTTCATCAGGAAATAAAGTAGGTTTTGGAGGAATTTCCAAGTCCTCAACGCCTCCCTCAAGCATTTCCACTACTTTGTTCATTGAAGGACGATCGTTTGGTTTCAATTGTATGCACCAAAGAGCAACTATGATAAGTTTTTTTGCTATTATCTTTTCCTCTTTAGTCAAATCTTTTATATCTATATCTTCCTCTTCTCTAATATGATTATAGATCCAAAGGGGAAAGTAAAGTTGACTTGAGTATTCTACATGGGGATTTAGATTATTCCTTTTGCTTGCCATCTCCATCAATAACATTCCGAAGCTATAGACATCAGCTTTATGAGATATTCCTCCAACATTATTGTAAAACAATTCTGGAGCCATATATCCAATAGTTCCTCTTGTTGTCGTCATTGTGACAATGCTACTATCTATTGGATATAGCTTTGCTAATCCAAAGTCAGAAACCTTTGGGATAAAGTTTTCATCGAGTAAGATGTTATGGGGTTTGATATCGAAATGCAAAATCTGCATCTCACACCCATGATGGAGATAAGCAATCCCACGAGCCACTCCAATTGATATATTATGTATTTTCTTATAGCTTAAATCTATACTTCCAGCCCTTGAAAATATAAGTTTATCAAGAGATCCATTGGACATGAATTCATAAACAAGAGCACGCTTTGAGCCACTAGCACAAAATCCAATTAATTGTACCACATTTTGATGATGTATCCTTCCAATGGTTGCAACTTCGTTTATAAAATCTTGTCCATTTCCTTTAGATTTACCTAACATTTTGATTGCCACAAAAGGTCCGCTCCGCAACTTTGCCTTAAAGACAAAGCCAAATCCTCCTTCACCTAACTTCTCTTTAAAACCTCCGGTCATCTTCTTAATTTCCTTGTATGAATATCTAATAGGTGCCAAATGATTTTGTTCAAGGTAGTTTTCAATATTTGCATATGTTGATGCATGTCTTTTCCTCCATTTACATATAAAAATCACAATTAAGAATGGCAATCCGAACAAAATTTTGTAAGCCCATGCGAGAGAACATGCGAGAGAAGTATAAAAACTGATACCTGTAATAAATTTTTAATTCAGTAATTACATTAATAATGTAAAGTTCAAATATATAACCATCATTATATAATAAGGTATTTGTTAAAAGAAAATTTGCATTCATAAAATAAAATTATAGCATAAAAACTATCAATAAATTCCATTTTTGACACTATTATCTATAAATAACTTTGTGAGTAACATTGATGTGTCCTAAGTAGGGATGCCAATGGGGCAGGGTGGGGACGAGTATCGCTATTACATACTTATCACGAGAGAAAAAAATTCATCCTTATACCCAAACTAGGGATGTCAACGGGGCGGGTAGGGTACGAGTAGTAGCTCCCCCGTACCCTACCTGCTAGATAAATATCTGCCTCGTACCCGTATCCATATCCGTCGGGTATCCGTTATGCGGGTACCCACCTATTTTTTTCATATCCGCGGGTATCAACGGGTACCCGCGGGTATTTGCAAAATTATTTAAAAAACAAATATTTAATCATAAATTCAAATAAAATAAAATAAAATACATCACTGTCATAAATTTTAAATAACGTTCAAATAAACTCAAGTTGATACAAGTTGAAATAATTGTAAAAGTAAATATGACATGACGTTCAACACAATGAGAATTATTTAATTAGTGTTTTGATCAACAAATCCACTTTTTTCAATTAATTCTAAAAAATAAACAAAATAAACAAATAATAAACCTCAATTGCCACGTGCTAAGTATTTTTATTTTGATTCCATCATTTGGCAACAAGCATACCATTAACGTCACTGTCTATATAAGGTTTGATGTATATGTCCAATTTCAAAGAAAGGGAAGAGAAAAATGTCAAGGGATGTAAGTTTAGCGGGTACGGGTATCCACGGGTACGGATACTATGATACCCGTACCCGCCCCGTTAACATGCGGGTATCAAAAATACCCGTACCCGCGGGTAGCGGGTATCCATTTTTAATATCTGTTTTCTACCCGTTGCAGGTTTTATCCGCGGATACCCACGGGTACGGATTTTTTTGACATCCCTAACCCAAACACAATGAGTATCGAATTTTTGTCTCATTTCTATCCCCACTAAGTAACAAAGATATATTCGGACCCATACCTACTTTCTTATTGTTTCGATATCAATTAATTAATTTTTATAAAATAATAAAAAATTACAATAAAGAAAATATAATATTGTCAAATTATCAATATTAAAAGGAGGATATTTTTGTCTCTTCAATGTCAAATATTTAAAAATAAATTATAATCGTAAAAATTTCAAATTAAAATACCAAATAAAATTTCATGAGAGTCAAAATATTTATTAAATTTGTAAACATTAATGTTACCTAGTTGATAAAATTTAAAAATATTTTTATCAAAATATAAAAGGAAAATAGATATTCGAATTAAAAAATATTTTAAATGAATGTGATAAAAAAATATTCATGACAATTAAATTATTATATTATAATAAATAAAATTTATTTATACAATTATAGTAATAAAATTACACCTATGATAATGAGTTAAAAAATAAAAAGAATTAAAAAAATATCAAAACAATACTCTACATGATAAAAATAAACAACAAATAAAAATACTAAAAAAATTATCAAATGGAAACAATTTGACAGGCCGTTGAATAAAATTGCACAAATGAAAATAAATGTATAGTTAAGAGTATGATAAGATGAAAAAAATCGTACAAATCTAAGAAAAGTTTTTAAATAACAACCTAGTCAAACAATTAATAGATAATAAAAATTGCTTTAGTGAAACAAAAGAGTAACAAAAATTAATAATAATATAATACAAAGATAAATTTTTTATATTATCTAATAAATGAAATGTTTATGCTATTGAACATCTAAATTAATAGTGTTAAACATTTTCATGTGAAAGAAAATATATAATAAATAAAAATATTAAAAAAGAGTAAAAATATTTAAATGTAAGAAATAAAAAATATTTAATTAACATATATCATTTGAACATAATTACACGAATGTTATAATAAGAGAAAAAATATTTTAAAGAATTGACAAGTCAAACAATTAAAAGAAATAAAAAATAAAAAATATGGATATATATATATATATATATATATATATATATAGAAAAAAAAAAAAAAGAAAAAAAAAAAAAAAAATATATATATATATATATATATAAAAAAAGAAAAATATAAATATATATATATATATATATATATATATATATAGTCAAACAATTAAAAGAAATAAAAAATAAAAAATGTGGATATATATATATATATACCAAAAGATGATGAAAGAAAATAATAAAAATATATTTTTTAGCTTATCTAATAAATTAGAAATATTTTACTAATTTAAAACAGAAATAATTACGATATCAATTTTCATTTAATTTAAAAATATTAAATATTACTCGTATTTATATTCATACTCGCGCAATATAAAAGTTTTCCATCATAATTAAAACAAATATTGATAAGAACAATTATTTGTTTATCCCTTATCAAAATCAAAACAAATATTAAAAAAAGTATACATAAAACAACAAGTTATCATATAAATATGATGATATATTACTTTCAACAAAACATCAAAAATAACCATCATTACGGAAAGATGTGAAAAGTTTAAAAATAAAAGAAAATTAAAAAAATACACCGGTTTAATCACAAACGGTACTGGTCCAAAGTGGTTGAAATTTTTTAGAAAAATACACAGAATTGTATCATTAACCGTGGCCAAATGTTTTATTATTTTAATAGCATTTCTATTAATGATAATTTTAGAAGTACTGTTAAAATGTCTATTTTAATCATTGTTAAGCTCTACTCCTCTAGTGATTAAAGCATTGAGAAATTAAGATGATAAGATCTTACCAACGACCTCTGCCAGTATTATCCACAATAACCCTGGAATCAAAGAAAATATCAACTTTAGAATTCTGATTATCTCAACACTTATTAATAAAAAGACCGTTTTCATATGAAAAGGTTATAGTGGTAAAGAAGTTTAACAACTTTTTATTTATTTAAAGATAATAAATGTTAATTTAATGCACAGGTTCTTATAAATGCGTGTAAAATATAAAAGATAAAAAAATATCATATTTCTTTGTAAAAGTTGGTTGAATTATTAATAAAATGATTCAAACTTTGTTTCGAAAAATTCTCAGAAAGTGGTTAATAGATGAAATCTGATTTTCCTAATCATTTGAATATGTATAATTATGTAAAATGTTAATCGAAGACAATCGATTATCAATTAAAGAAATTAAAAATATAAATAAAATTATGCTACAGCAGAATAAAAAGAATTAGCTTAACAAGAAAACTAGACAAAAATTAGAAAAATCGTAGAAAGACTGTTAGTAGAAAGTGAAGTGATGTGGCATGTTAAAGGGATCAAACACTTTAAATTTTTCAAGGGATGATTACGAGAAATTCACATCGGTAGAAGTTACTGATTGTGTACCTCCTATATATTCAGTTAATTCAATTGGTTTTTTTATTTTTTATTTAGAATATTAAAGCTACATGAGTAAGGAGTATAATAACGGGCTTATGTCACTCTGAATGAACGAATTAATTTAAATAGAAAGTTATTAAGGCTAAGATTTTATACTCGCAAATAAAAAAATTATATATAATTAAGTTTGCATAAATTAAAAATGGTAGGTGATAAAACTAGTCAATTATATAAGTTTTTCATTTAAAATAAGATATGTAATAATTTCATGAAATTAATTGAGATCCAACTCACACGGTCGGCAACCAAGTTTCTGGCTCGCAGAGTCGAAATAGCAGAATCTAAGTGGACAATTCTGGCAGGCGAGTTTTATCCAAGAAATCTCAAATCCATAGGCCAAGCTGTTGTGCATGGAAGTGTAGGAATGGTTATTGAAAGTCCTCAAAGATGTTGGAACAACAAGCTTTATGTCACACCCAACTTCCAAGTCCTCTGCTTTTAAGTCACCAACAACAGCATATGCATATCCCTTTGAGTCCCACTTCACGCACTCTTCTGTTTTCAGATACTTCCCATTCTCTCTCACCGAATGGTTACAACTCAGAAACACTATATGCTCGAAAATCAGAGATTCCCGATTTTCATACGAACTTAGACCGGCTTGGTATGGATCCAAAGAGTAAGTGTAAGTGTAACTATCAGAGAAATTGGAGCGAGAGAGGGAACGCAGAGGATGGGATGAGCAATTGTGGAGTTGAAGTGCAGGATCAACCACTCTCACCGTGTAGTTCTTGTAGTTTATTGCCTCCACATGGAATTCTTCTGAGTTCATATACAACAGCGTAACATTATTTTCACAACCAAGCTCATACCTTTCCTCACCACACTTCTCTGGGTCGCCGTTTAATCGAAATGGATAACTGATGTTGGTGATTTTTCCACAGGAAGAAGGAAAACAACGGTGTTTTTTGTGGGCCTTGGAAGCACAAATATGATGGAGTAGAAGTAGCAGTAGCAGTAGCAGGAACAATGCCCTCTCTCTCCGCATCGTCACCAAACTGTTTCTCATTCAATTCAAATGCAAACAAATCAAGTTAGATACTCATATTCAAAACAACACAGACTCAATATATAACAACAAACAACTACACTTACCCTTTTACAAAATTGTGTGAAGACTTATGATACTTAAAACGTAGACTTTGACTCAGAAACGCTGTGTCTATCTGGCCTCACATCTTATTTTAATGAATACAAACTTTTAAATACTCGTTGTCAATTCTTATTAGGTATTTAATCATCTAATTTTTTTTTAATTTTTTTAATGGACTTCTTCGAGTTTCTAAAATCATCCTAAATTCTTCTAACTCGAAGGTTTTATTTACATGCTGTCTAAAATAATTTTTAGAGAATTACTTTGGGAGCCAAATTAAATAAATAGTTCAGGACTTATTTAAATAACGTCAAAACCCTAAATATAATGTTTATATAATGCATTTGAATTTATTTTTTCTACTTTAAAATATCTGCAAATTATTCAAGGGCTAAAATTTCCACCACATGTGAAGACTTTGGAGAAAAGAATAGTATACGTGTTGTAAGGTTTATAGAGCCACAAATTCCAACAGGTTTGTCTTACATAAGCACTTGATATGCAAATACATCATTGACGCAGTCAAATGACAATGTACATATAAACTACTTAATAATTATTCATCAGTACTTATAACTTACAACTCATACTTTTGGAAGGGGATAGGACGGTGCAGAGACGAGCTTGAATATTATTCTATTTTCATCTCTGAATTGAGTTCATACCTATATTTACTTTTATATTTAATGGCTATAAATCGTTTATCTCATCCCAATATATAAATTTAATAATAATTAATTCTTTTTTATAAAAAATGACGCTCCAATAACCATTAAGACTCATGTAGAGTGTAATGGATTATGTCATGATGAGTAGCAGGAAGTCCTAGTCTATGGACTCGATCAATCAAAGACGCGAAGAGGACTTACTTTGGGAGTGGTTGGGTGATAATTCCTTGTGCCCAAACTCTGCAGAGTTTGGGAACCGTCACAGGTACAAGCCATCAAGAGCTCCAATGTCTCTTACATAATCCGAATATTGAGTTTAAAAGTCATGTAGATGTACTGTGGTTGTGGTGGTTTAATTAATTCTGAAAAATATGACTAGTCCTTGATTGATATCTATTATTGAACTGCATGATTTCTATTAATAAAGTTAGTTTACCCTTCTTGCCTATGTTTGTCCTCTTTGGTATGTTTTTTCCTTTTGCAATGATCGCCTACATTTGGTGTGAGCAGATAAAAGTACAGGTGAAGACACTCTCCTCCTGGATAGGAGTTGATCTGTGGCATGAGAGATCTAGCAGTAGTCCTTACTCTATGTTTTGCTTAAACGTTGGGTGTTTTGTTAACCCTTTCTTAGTGTAGGCTGTAAATATAGCTAGTGCATATATGGTTAATTGGATGACTGTATTGATACTTCGTATCAACCTATTCCTACTATTTGCGTTGATTAATCATAATATAATGTTTTGTTTAGTAGCGTAAAAACTATTAAAACAAGATGTTACATTTTTGGTATCAGAGCAATGGTTCCTTTAGGATCTGTAGGTGTGAGCTTGATTAGTTTCTGTTGTGTATTCCTCGTAGTGTCTTTGGCATAGTTGTGGTATCTGTTAGCTAGACTGATGCTTCCTTTCTTTGTGTGGTCAGAGCTATGGCACCTAGGCCTCCTCCTCCTCTTCCAAACCCAGATAACCCTCATTTGGTGGGAGCAATTAAGGCGATGATTGCAGTCATGCAGCAGTAGAATGCCAACATGGTGAATCAACACAACCTAGCCTTGCAACACATGGAGTCTGCTAGGCTAGCAGCAGAGGCGACTCAATAGAGGCACTTGGAAGCCCTACATCAGATAGGAGAAAATCGTTCAACAGCTGGTTCTTCCCAAGCTCCACCACCACGAGTGCAAGAGTGGAGTTTGGAGAATTTCCTACAGCATCATCCATCCCGTTTTAATGGCAAGACTAGCCCGGATAGAGCAGATCAGTGGATGCGAGATATAGAACGAATCTATGATGCAAAGAGATGTCCTACAGAGAACAAATTAGCACACACTGAGTACATTCTTGCTGGAAAGGCCATGCATTGGTGGTCCTGCATGAAGATGATGTTGGAAGATAGTAGGGAACCCATCACTTGGGAGTTGTTTAAGAAAAAGTTCTATGCTGAGTACTTCTCAGATAGTGTGAGGTATGCAAAGGAGGTTGAGTTCTTGCAGCTGATGCAAGGAGATATGTTAGTATCAAAGTATGCTGAAAAATTTAAACACCTGGACAGATTTTACACCTTGAAGATGGCTGAGGACTAGCAGTGTAGGAAGTTTGAGAATGGGTTGAGGGGTGATCTCAAACTCATGGTGGCTCCACTCTCTATCAAGGAGTTCCCTGCTTTGGTAGAGAAAGCACGAGTAATGGAGAAGCTTAAGGCTGAAGTTGAAGCTTAGTAGCGATCTCAGCAGAAGGTGGGAGGACCATTTGGGTCCACAAGTAGACATGACGACAGAAGGAAGCTATACTCTAGGCCTCATCCTCAGGGGCCTAGGAGGTTCTCACATCAGCCTCAGCAATCTCAGCCTTCTAGACCGTAATGTTTTCATTGTGGAGGGGCCCATCTAAAGAGTGCTTGCCCCTAGCTTGTTGGTAGGAGAACATGTCATAGATGTGACCAGAAGGGCCACTTCATCAAGGATTGTCTCGCTGGTAGGAGTATAATGTCGAGGCCTCCAGCACAGCCTCAGCCACATCATACGAGGGGAGGTGCAAGGCGTCAGGCGGTTGGCCGGGTGTACGCCATGACGGGTGCAGAGGCGGTCAGATTAGGTAATCTCATCATCGAGTCTTATGTGATTGCTAGTAGGAGATTGCATGTTCTATATGATTTTGGAGCCACACACTCCTTTGTGTTGGAATCTAAAGTGGTAGAGTTGGGTCTTCCGGTAAGGGAACTCCAATATGACCTGGTGGTGTCCATGCCTGCTTCTAGGTTAGTCAAAACCTCAACAGTGTATACTAGGTGTTTGATCAAGGTTGAAGGACGCAAGTACAGGGTAAACCTTATCTGTTTACCTCTAGAAGGGTTAAATGTAATCTGGTTATTTCATTTCTATTGATCATTATACCTGTATTTATGCTGAGATATTCAAAATATTAAATAAATAATTTTTATAAAAAGTTGAAAAACACAGTATTTTAAACGATCCAATATAAAGAATATATGTTTTTTCAATGATGAAAAAAAATGTCATAAGAGATAAACAAAAATGTTCAATGAAGATTTGCAATCTAAAATAACTTTTACTTTATTTTATTCTTATTCCAAGTTATCTTAGAAGGAAAGTACAAGAATCCCCATTAATTATTAATCTGTTGTTGGGGGTCCAAAATGAATTTTTGAGTCTAGTAAAGCTGAACTTTGGTGTCATAAGTTGCTCCAGGCTTCCAATTAGCAGGAATAGGGACTTTTGGTATCATCCAATTAACGCCCACTTGAAACCTCAGCAGGATTGCACCTGATAGTATTTTGAGGTTGTGAAAGGAATAGTTGATGGGATAGATAAAATTGTGGAGATAGTAGAATGTGGAAGTTGTAGTTGGAAGAAGTGTATTTTGTAGTTGACAGTAGTTGTATTGGATGTTGTGTTAGTTGTTCTTCATGTTACAAATGGTAGGATACATGGGTATTTATAGACCCATAGATTATTCTAGAAACTCCTAGCTAGAACAAATGCAAATAGTTCTAGATTTTTCTACATAGTAGAATGTTCTTGATTTTTCTTCCTATCCTAAGCTTTTCTCCAATACTCTAGAAGTTTCATTACATTTCAATAACTCTATCTTAGATTTTTCTAGATTGTTCTAGAATTTGCATTATACTTTAATACTCCTCCTTGATGCAAATTTGGTAACTCCAAGCATAGCGCGTAGTAGTTCAAACCTTGGTCTTGGTAAAGCCTTTGTGAAGATATCTGCAATTTGATCTTCTGTCGGGCAGTACTTAAGTCGTATCTTCATATTTGTTTCCGCTTCTCTGATGAAGTAGCGACAAGTTTACAGTCATACTTCTTGAACTTCTTCAATAGGGCTTCAATATATTTCTTTTGAGAGATAAATGTCATCTTCTTGTTGTTTCACCTCTATACCGAGGAAATAGTTCATCAACCCAAGGTCGGTCATCTCAAATGTCTTCATCATGTCTTCTTTAAATTCTTTCATAATCTTCAAATTGTTTCCTGTATAGATAAGATCATCGACATATAAGGAGATAATGAGGTGATACTGACCTTGTGCTTTAATATATAGTGTTGGCTCACGTTTGCTCCTCTTGAATCCTTGATCGATGAAGTATTGATCAATCTTGCTATACCATGCTCGAGGAGCTTGCTTCAAGCCGTATAAGGCTTTTTTTAGTCTTAGTACTTTGCCTTCATTGCCTTTATTGATGAAGCCTTGAGGTTGTTCAACATAAATCTCTTCTTCGAGCACTCCATTTAGGAAGGCTGATTTGACATCTAGTTGATAGATGTTCCATCCTTTGTTTTATATACCCATTTCACTCCAATCATGTCTTTTCCTTGAGGACAATTTACGAGCTCCCAAGTGTTATTCTTCTCAATCATTTTAACCTCTTCTTCCATAGCCTTGACCCATATTTCTTGCTTTGATGCTTCCTCATAGCAGTTAGGCTCAA
>Ga0214542_1001992_pt1 | contig 42322 bp, 18 predicted proteins | sample CNSS1metaG_FD_160096 | JGI IMG/M metagenome (GOLD analysis project Ga0214542, IMG submission 160096) | Root nodule microbial communities from cowpea collected in UCLA plant growth center, Los Angeles, California, USA - CNSS1 | ecosystem: Host-associated > Plants > Roots > Nodule | place: USA... | reverse complement strand
AAAACTTGTAAAAGTAACCGTTAATTTTTAAAAATTTAATAAATAATTAAATTATAAAGGGTAAAGTTGGAATTATGAAATGTGGACACAAAAGAGGGAATCCCCTTTATATATAGTTATAGATGATGCTGACTTTTGATGTATAATATCTCTAATTTTCTTTTGGCCATCTCTAACTCCTTATATGCATACATATTATGATTTTTTTTTAATATCTTACTTTCATGTATGAGATTCGAACGAGATTTTTTTAAATAATTTGATTCTATTTCTTGAACTAGTATAATGTTAATTATGAATTATAATATTAATTAGTGAATTAACATACTTAAAAGGTTACAAAATTTGAACGTCGTATTATTATAGTTTATCAAAAACCGTTATTATTAGCTTTTTCATTTTAAATTTTAAAATTAATTTTGTTCATGAAACGTTTTTAAAAATTAAATAAAATTTTCCAAAGATAAATATATTGATAATTTTTCTTTGCTTTTACATTTCAACCAATTAGTCGATATAGCAAAACAAATTATATAATTCAAATTAATATAAAGTAAAAACCTTTAAAACAAAAATAGTGGCAGTTTTGTAAGAAATGTTAAACTGTTAAAATTTTAATGATGAACATTTGTACATATATATTACGTTTTTCTTGTAATAATAATATTATAGTGACAATAATAACAACGTAATGATAGTAATTAATTCGAGGGAAATAATTGTTTTTAACTTTTTCATAAAGAATTAACTCAAAATACACAACAAAATCAAATTAAAAATTATTTATGTTTCATAGTCTACGTAAAATCTTAAAATTAAAAATTTATTAAAGATTATCTATTACAAGTGGATCAACTATGTTGTTATTAAATTTAATCAAACCTTGATAGTTAAATCGATAATACCTCGTTCGAGAGAGTTCTCTTTAATCATATAGATTTATTGACTTGAAATGTTGATGTTAGAAACTAGTTAACTTGAATTAAATTATTATAAAGGCAGCATTTCATATGTAATAAAATGTTGCTACGTTTTGAAGTCCATGTTGTAATAATATGTAATAACGTTTCACTCTCTCATCTATTCAAAGCCAGAAGCATTATAGTAGAAGGTCAAACATTGTATTTAATAGTTTACAGCATTTTCCTAGCTACCACTACTTTGTTTGGATATATATATACATATATATATATATATATATATATATATATATATATATATATATATATATATATATATATATATATATGAATCTAAGTTTCATATTAAGTGAAAAAGAAAAAGTGGAGCACCATATAAAATAAAAACTCATAAACTTATTGTCTTAAAATTTTGGAGTTTAGGGTTTAGGATCTAAGTCTCACATTGGGTAGAAAAGAAAAAGTGGAGCATCATATAAATATGAAAACTCATAAACTCATTGTCTTAAAATTTTGAGTTAAAAGTAATATCAATCTCTTATATGGTTGAACTCAAATCTCATTAATGTTCTATCTTTCCGGTGAATGAGTTATTGATCTACAAGTCAATTTTCTAAAAACTTATAATCATTATATATTTTTTTATATCTCAAAATATATCTATTAGTTATCCGAATGAGTATTTATAATATTAATTTTATTTCTAGATTGTTCAAATGCTTTAGAATTTGAGTCAAAAAGAGGAAAATAGCTTAATATAAACATCTTCTTTACTTTAATTCATAAGTGTTAAAGAGGAGTCCAGATTCTTTACTGATTTTTTATGTGTTGTTATCTGCTGAACATTAAAAATGCATTATATTGGTACTTTATCAATGTTTTATAAAGATGTAATAAAGGAACAACACAACAAAAATTCAGTAGAAAATCCAAATTCTGTCAAAGAGTCGTATCATCTTTTATTTATATATATATATATATATATATATATATATATATATATATATATATGGCTGTCATTTGAGTTTAATTATTTCTTTGGCTACAAACTAATATATATTAATATTGGTACGAGAAGAAACTTCTATACACATAAAATAGAAAAAACTTCATTATATAAAATATGGGCATTTATTATTTAATAATATAGTTTGTAATTAGCATATAACCACAAATCTAAGTTTATTTAGAAGCATTTGTTCCCCATCACAAACTTCATGAGATTGAAACACGAGACTAAACATTGAACTTGATTTTGACGGGGATAGTTACAGGATATCAATGAAGAATATCAATATAAAAAAAAAAAAAAACTCAAAAATTTTAAGGTATACAAATATCGATCTATTGAATTTGAATTGTTGTCATTTAAAATTAATTCATAACTTTGGATAAAAATTTTAATTTTATTAAATTTTAATTTTATTAAATTTTAATTTTATTTTTTAAATAGAGTATTTAAATTCATTTATGAAAACTTATTTTGACATTAAAAAATGTTTAATAATTCAAAAATTTTAATCGATAATGTTTTTTAGTTGATGTTATTTGAAGTTATCTTTTATTATTAAAGTTCATAAGATTTTTCAATTATTGTCAACAATAGTTTTTTTCGATTGATATCGATCGAAGTTACTTTTAACTGGAGACATGAGCAAAAACAATCGGTCGAAATTGACCAAAAGTTTATCGTTGAAAATATATTATTTATACCAACTTCAAACAAAAACAAAAATAGCACTTGTGATATGAATAAAATAAAAAAAATCTTTGGTGTTTATAAATAAATAAAGAAAGAAACATCATTTATGCTGATTAAGAAAATTTCAACTAACGTCAGTTGATAAATAATAATAAAAGTAATCGTGATTGACCTGAAAAAGAATATCGTTTACACCAGTAATATCAAATTAATGGTATATAACTTCAGTCAAGTAGATGATATCTTAATTAATATAATATGTCTCAATCTTGACAAAATTACGGATATATGATCAAAGATAAATAAAGAAGAAGATAATAAACATAATTTGTAATTTGTAAATTTTTTTCAAAATTTTCTAACCTAAATATGAATTTATGACAAGTTAAGTCAGTTCAAGTTCAACTCAAGTTGAATTAATCTAAATTCAAGTTAAGTTGAATTGACATGAATCCACTTCAAGCTCTCTAAAGGCAGTCTCATGTCTGAGTGAGTTGGATGAGACTCAAGCAGTGACAGATGTTAAGAGGGACGGAAAGTGGTCATGGTGCCCAAAAAATTTTATGTAACCAAAAGTTATAAATTTTTTTTAATTTTATATAGTGGTCAAAAATTTTGATTTTTTATAAAAATTATATGCAGGCAAAAAAATTTAAATTTTTAAAATTATATGTAATATATTGAAAATTGACGAGAATTAAATAAACATTTTTATTTTTTTATAAAATACAACATTTAATTTTAATAAATAAAAAATTAAAAAATCAAATATAATAAAGAATAAAAAATTTTATTAAGATATTTTTTATTTTGTCTCTCATTGTTTCTTAAGTTTTCTACATATTGTTCTCGTCTTTCATTCTTATGTTTTCTTTTGTTTTTGAAAAGATACATACTCATCATTCACGCTCTCATTTCTCATTTATTCTCTCCCATTCTTGAGGAATAAAAAAAAGACAACTCTCTCTTGTCTTACTTGATAGTAAAAAGTATTGTATTATATGTTTTTTCATAATCGATTTTTAATTGTGACTTGATTATCATAGATTTTTTCTTTTAGTATTTATGTCTCTCAATTTTTTATTAGATTGTGATAAATTATTTTGTAGTCTTAAATTTAAAAAAAAAAATAAGTATATTGATGAAAAATAAAAAATAGAATCATTTTTTTTAAAGTGATAAAATATAACCTAGTCATGAAGATGAAAACAAGACAGATTTAACTTGTTCATATATTTTGAATCATAATACTAAGGATTCAATTTTTCAATTAGATGAGTTCTCTCTTAAGGTTCTTGCCAACAATGGTTATTTGCATTCAGAAAGAAATACCAAAAATTTTTAGTTCTGATTATCGATGAGTTTAAGAATCTTAAGGAACGAAAGACAATCTTTAAATATATGTGATTTCTTTTATAATTATCATTATACTAAATTATGTATTCTTTTTATTGTATTAGTGACTATAATTAAATACATAAATTTTGAGTATATTATTTTGTCTCCTTCAAAATTATTGGTCTAAGATTCATCACTAGGCTCAAGTCAAATCCAAGTAGGATTGAAATGACCATATCAAGTCAAATTGGCCCTGTATTAAGCTAAGATGGTCATGTTTACATTGAGTTAAGTGGGTTAGACACACATAAAATTAGATCGGGTTAGGTACACATTGAGTTGACCAAGTTAAGTCAAACTCGTATCGGGCTAAGATGGTCAATCCCATGTCATGATGGGTCAAATTATTCTTATATTAAATTTATGTGGTTGGGTAGGTTGAATTTAGGTTAAGCTGAATCCAAGACAAGTTAAGTCAGATAAAACTCAAATTGAGCTTAGTTAAGATAAGATTGGAGTTGAACCTATATTAAGTTAATATGGATGATTTCATAACTACATTGAGTTGAATTAACTTTAATTCATTATAGATCAAACTAAATTGATTTCACCTTGAGTAGAGTGAAATGTTCAACTTAGATTAAACCACTTCGAATCTAACTCACATCTAATAAATTGAAAATAGATTCACGATTGTCTTATTTTTTTTTTAATACTTTTCATCTATATTTTTATATTTTTTCCTACTCTCCTCACTTTTCCATATTTTTAAAGGATTATTTTGTAATTAGAAGACGTATAATTATAACATTACATTAATTGTAAATAATAATTCAGTTATGTTAAGGACACACAAAATACTTATAATAAATTTTTCATTTTGCTTGATCAAATCTTTTGTATATAAATATATGATAGAATATTGTAATTGTCCTAACCACACCGTAAGTACACGATCACGGTCCTCAAAGGGCCGGTCACTCCAGGCCGACGACTAGTCCACGACATACAGCCACCATACACATTTAGGGTTGAACACTCTAGGCCGCGGACTAGCCTGTGACAATCACCAATTTATCCTCCATACGGATTACGACTAATATCCCTCACAGAGAAGGCAGTCCTTGGCGTCTCCCTCAAGTCGACTACCACCTAGCGTCCCAAGGAAGTAAACCACACCTGATCACGACCACTCGAGAATTAAGCGGACAAGAAGGATGTGAAAGTCGAGATCCGCATGATCGCATACCGGGTACCGAGCACTCCATGGCAATTGTTGACAACATCTGAAGGACCAAATGGCAATTCAGCCCCTAGCTCTGGACCTAAAGGTAATTGGGAAAAGGGAATTCAGGCCCAAGACCCATAACAAGTAGGACCCACATGTATAAAGAGTATAAATAGCACACTATTTTAAGCATTGATTACGCATTAATGTATTATCTGAGATTCTGACATCACCTGTGTTAACTTAGGCATCAGAGTGTCTTTTGTAGGTCTCCCTGCACCGCCCTTGAAATTCACCCGAGGAAGAGTAGATTTGCCTGCAACCGAATACAAGACCCCTTTCAACAGATTTACAGAATACAGTTCGGTCCCTACAAAAACAGTAATAAAAAAATATTTTCTTAATATTATTGATGTGGATTATCCAATGAGTTTGTGGTTGAATAAACTCTTTCCCACCACAATCCGGTTTGTCATTAATCACATTTTTTTTTTCTAAAACACTATCAAATATGAGACCTCACTTAAAGAAAGAATCAAATCCATTACAAGGAATGGAACCAACTTTTACGGGCACCGACGGATCTTTAAAGTGACAGAAGGCTTGCTCCCAGATTCTTTTATATTTATATAATTTAATATTTAAATTCAAGTATTATTTTTAAAATTTTAATATTTTTAATGTATTTTATATATTTGGTATTCTCAATAAACTCTATACATTTATATTTATATATAAAGGAAAAGTTTTTTTATCCTCATTTATTTTTTAATTTTATCTTTTAAAGTTTTTTTAAATTAAAATAATTATTTTTAAATGATCATTTGTTTAATTTAACTAATTTTTTTATTTTATTGTATTTTTAAACTTAATCATAATAAATGAAAATTAATTATAGTAAAATTATAAAAATTATTTGTTTTTAATTTTATAATTATAATAATAACAATAATAATAATTTTAGTACTTTTATTATCATAAAAAAAGTAAGTCCAATATTTTTACTAGTTTATATTAAAATGTTGGAATTACTCTTTTGGTCTCTATTCGTTCAAAATTATCAAATTGGTTATCAGTTCTTTTAGTCTTTATTTGGTCTTGATTTTTTGAAAAATTGATGCAATTTGATTCTTTTTTGGTAAATTTCTTGAATCAAATCAAAGTTTTTTCATCAAAATTGAAGTTGTGAATAAACATAATTAGTTTTGTTAGTGTAATTGACATGATCCTAGTATCAATTTTGATGAATTTTTTTTGATGCGTTTCAAGAAATTTAATGAAAATAACTAAATTGCAACAATTTAAAAAAAATACAACCAAATTGAGATTAAAAAAAAATTATAGGATCAACTTAACATTTTTGAACGAAGATAGAAATCAAAACCGTAATTCAAACAAAATATTGATACTTAAAATATTGGTTGAAAATTCACCACGGTTTACGGGACCAATATCTTAGAATAAAAAAATAAAATATTTATGTAAAAAAATAAAAATGTTATTATCTTAACAAAATAATATAGAAAATAAACAAATAGATAACAATAAAATAGTATTATCTAATTAAAATAATTTTAACATTTTTTAATTATATATATGTGCGTGAGAGAGAGAAAGAATTAGAAAAGCTGGGGGACCAAGACCTTCTAAACTATCAAATAGTATCTGTCTTTGTCCAGTTGGACCAACAACGTGGTAAATAATGTTTATGAGATATTACAATTTTATAATATTATTATTTAATAATCTAATAATAGTGTGTGATGTACATGACCAAAAACATTTTGTAGTTTTATTGGGGAAGGTATAAGTGAGAAAGATAAGTTATATTTTTTTTTTGAATATATATATATATATATAATGTTTTTATAGACAGTTTGAGTTAGAAATTAGGGTAGTTGAGAAAAGAAGTGCACTATGTTGGATGAAACATAATAAAGTCAAAAGTAAATGCAAGAAATACAGCAGCAGCCATAGTTTGTTTTGTTGACACACAGTGTTGAGCTGCCATTGCCTACATCATTCTATTTCTAGATTAACACCTATTTCCATCAAATTCCACCCATTCCAAACCCTAAAAAAATAACCCTCAATTAACACCTTCTTTTCTCTTCTCCCTCATATTTTGCTTAATTATCTCCCAAAATTCAATTTCCCATCAAAAACCAAATTTGGCTTTTCCCATAAAACTTTCTCAACTCACCCTCTGTCCCCTTGTCCCCATGGCCATGTACAAAGAAAAATATAAAGCCCTTCTTTCATAGAACCTTTTTTCTCCCTTCTTTCTTCAAACTTCTAAAGAAAAATCCTTATGGGTTATCGTTAGAATCCGATTCGGAGAAGAAAGAAGGGAAAAAAAAGAAAGAAACTTTTTTTAAAGAACTAATAATAACTGACTCCGTTAGGCAGTTAGAAAACAGTTATGTCAGTTCTTATCCGACCGGCGGTGTCTCACCGGAGGATGCCGTGTCTGGGTCAGAGCGAGCCCGGGACGCGGTTGGGGGAGGCGGTGGGTGGCACCGCCGCCGTGTGCTGCTGCTTCTCGTTCGGGCTGGCGAACATGGTGTATGTCGCGGTGTACAAGGTGCCGGCGAGACTTTACCAGAAGATGCTGCAGCGGAAGCGGCAGCGGCAGCTGAAGAGCTTCAAGGAGAGGCTGGAGGCGGCGGCCGCAGCCGCGCACGTGCGGAGGTGCACGTGCGGGGCCTGCGACGACATCATGGGCGCGGGGTGCGTGTACCCGCTCTGCATCGACGACGTCGTAGACGTGGCGGCGCTGCGGCGGCGGAGCGAGGCGGAGAATGACGCAGAGTTGTTGGAGCTGGAGAATATGATGTGGGAGAGGTTTCGTGGGACAGGGTTTTGGAGAAGCCCTTCACAGATAGAACGAAACGTTATTGCTGCATCTTCTTCTTCTTCTTCATCTGCTTCTTCTGCTTCCAATGTTCAGGTTCCTTTGTGAATTCATGATTCCTTGCTTCAACCCTGTAACATGAAACTGAACAATATTTGTTCATTAGTTAGTGGGGTGTGTCTTGGTTTTTGGATTTATCCTCAAGTGTTCATCTTTTTTTGTATTACATGAACACAATTATCAATTTCTCTCTTCGTCGCTTCCTTCCAAATGCTTCAAAAGTTATCATCATGGAATGAATTAGGTTTCTCAATCTAAATCTTAAGAAATAACAATCAGTATATGTTTCTTAGATTAAAGTTAGGTTTTCATAATTTAGTTAATACATTAAAAGTAACCAATGCAGAAATTAAAATATCTTCTAGAAGTTAATGAGTCAACTAGTTTTAGTCATTGGAATGTAAATACATAATTTATATATTCTCTTCCTAATTATTTATTTATACAATTTCTATCCAACAATGTTAGTCAAATAATTTATGTCAAGAAAAATCTATTTTATTTATTTTCTTTTGTAAGTAATGATTGGTAAGTTTGTTTTTCAAATTATTATTTTATTTTTGGTTCGCTCTTGTTAAAAAAATTACCGAAACATGTCATATATTATACTCTCGGATTTAAGTTTTGTAAATTGAAAAACATATGGTTGGAAAGGAAAAATATTTGTCTGTCGTATGTGAAACAAATCTTCTAATTTAAGATAGGTAAGGAAAAAAGAGAAGTGATATAATGTGATGTGGAATTAAAGATAAAAAAAAAAAGATATGTAAAATATGTTGAAAAAGCTTATTGTATAAAATAATAATATTCTCTTGTCTTATATGGTGGTCCTATATTTATTCTTTGTCTCCTCCAAGTTACTTTTGCCACAAAAAAATTGAGCCACACATATAATGCATGCAAAAGCCTACTACGTCAGGGTCGTTCTGAGCCACTTCAAGAAATTTACAGCTAGTTAAACAAAATTAAAAATTTGCAGGTAAAAAGGGATAGATTTATTGTTTGGAAAATAACAATGTTTCATTATATTGAAATATCTTAAAGTGTTATAAATATATATTATACAGAAAGATAGTTATATAACTTTATTAAAAATATATGATTCACTTTATTATGTTCAACTATATTAGTAGTACAATTTGATCAATTTTAAAAATATATATTAAAGTTTAAAATAAAAAATCAATAGAAATATTTTCAAAAGAATTTTATATTAGTTTAGGGTAAATGTATTTTGTCATGGACAATATCAAATGGAAACGACATGCAGTTAATTGACTTAACACGTGGCAGGAGTTTTTTTTCAGATTTCTATGAGTTTGAGGTTGACACTTGTTACTGCTGAGGAACGGTCCCCTCCAATGGACTTGTCCTAAACATGTAAGAATCACCTCTCTCTCCTGAACTTGTTCGCTCATGCCACGTTTATCATCATCATCATCACACACACACATATATATATATATATATATATATATATATATATATATATATATATATATATATATATATCATCTTTTGGATTTAGCCTTACAACCGGATAAAAAGTTATAAGGGTTAATTAGGGTGTATTAGGGTGTAATTCTTTATATTTCAAAGTATAATAGTCTAACATCACGATTTAATTGTAATTTAGTATATTTAATTGTCACGAGATAATTGATTTCACTTATAATATATTGATCATATACTCTTTGATTTTATTGAAACATAAAAAAAATCTCTTAATTGTTTCTCTTATCTATTTTTTAGTGACGAAATCTGACATAGTTGATTTTTGGAGAGTCAAGGATGAGACAGGTTAGAACAGAGCAGACTAGCCCGTTTTGTCATCTCTAGTTGAGAATAATTTAAGTGTAAATAATCAAGTGTAAGACTAAGTTTCACGTTATATAGAAATGATGAACTTAAATATCATATAAGAAAAAAAAAATCATAAATTTAATGTTTTGAGGTTTTTGATCAAAAGTAGTGTCAACCCTTATGTGAGTTGAGTTTATATCACATTTATATATTATTTTCTAAATGAATCTTTTCGAAAGATAAAATAAAAGTCTAAATATTAGAATGTGTCATTTTAGTGATAAACTTATATTGCTGTCCCAAAATAAATTCAACATCGGTTAACAAAATGAGAATTAAACATCTAGACTCCCTCGATTTGAACGTGTAAGTGTTGGAACATTGTCACACAAAATTGATGTTGAGCAGCTAGAAGCAAATATTCTCGATTGCATGAGTTTTCCATAATGGGAAAGAGGTTTATGGTTGAGAGGTTGAATGTATCCAATAATATTTGTGATCGTTAGATCATCATTCTAAGCACCACAAAGTTGAAGTTGAAGTTGAATTGCTTTAGTGTCTTAATTAGTTTGTAGTTCATTAGAAGAAGGAGAATGAGTGATTTAATATAATTGAAATTGAATGAAAAATAAAAAGGAGATGCATGATTGGTACGTATGAGTGAGAGGGAGCAGGTATTTAATTGAAGCATGTGTATGCAGCATATATGTGGGAAAAGACATAGTCCTACATAGGAGTGTAGTGGTCCAAAACATTAACAGTAGCAGTGTTTGAGTGAGTTTGAAATTGAACAGAAGAGTAGGGTTGTGTCAGTTCCTCTTCTCAGAAATTATTTCACAGTCTAAGCTATAGGACATTTGGGATGATGGTGATGCTCACACCACCCAAAACCACTTCACTTTCTATCATCTTTTTTACCTTCAAAACCCTTTCCATAAAATTTGCAGTAAATAATGATATTATGACTCTCATTTTTTGACTTTCATTCTTTATTTCCTGACGTGACCTAGTGTGGGTCATTGATTAATATACCATTATATTTTTTTTAAAAAAATCAATAGTTTACACTAATTCACGTCAAGTAAAATATGAGAGTTAAAAAATAAGAATCAAAGTATAATTTTCCATTTACAATATTGATTAGGTAAAACAATCATATTTGTGAACCCCGTAAACATGATAAATCATTTTTATTTAATGTATTCTTGGTATTCAATAACATAATTAAAAACATGACAAAAAAGGTTTAAAGACGTTAATTTTCTCATAATTCTTTTTTAATGAAGAATTCAATCAATTCAATATTTTATTGATTTGTCAAAATAGACTCTTATGATAAAGAAGAACCTCTATATAGAAATCTTGTCTTTTGGTCAAATAAAAAAAAAAAGGTTCATGTCTATTTTATTTACAACACATAGTACAAATAGTAATTGATGTGATTTGTACATAAATAAGACATTATGATACTTGAATTTCTATTTGAATTTTCTATTTGTTTTAGTTGAATATCTTCTTTTATTTGATTTTTTGAATTGTTTATTTTACAATAGTCGATGATAGTCACAATAGAAATTTCAACGAATTTAGTCAATGAGCTATAATGAGTTATAAAGATCTATTTATAGATAAAAAATCTAACCTTTAAGAGATAAAAATTTAGAAAAAGATAAATTCTACACGAATTTTAAATCATCTTAGCAGATGAAAGTAGGGTGAACTATAAATAAGTTTAAATCTCGAGGAAGTACCAAAATTTTTTAAAACCTTTTTTTAATTTTAATTGTTTTGATTGATTTATCTAGTTTGAAAATGAGGTGAAATGATTATTTTTAAGAAAAATCTTGATTATCTCATATCTTAAAAAAAAAGACAATAAATAAAACTCTAGAGTAAAATACTTAATCCTATCCCATTTAAATGTTAAAAGAGGAAATAGTTACGGTAGTCACTTTTTAAAACATACATAATTAAATAAAGTTACTATAAATTAAAGATAATTAAATATATAATGAATCCTTATAATTTTTCAAGTTTCATAAAATATTATTTAAATTTTTTATTATATTAATAAAAATCACTTTAATTTTTTAAAATTACTTTAAGTTACAGATAATTAAATTAATCATAGAATCTTAATACTTCTAAGATATTTTTAGTTTTTTAAATCGAACAAATTTGTATATCTAATATATATATATATATATATATATATATATATATATAAATTATAATTTTTATATAAAAAATAGAGAAAAAATATTAAAAAATAATATATAAAATATTTATATATATAATATTTTTTTTTTTTTAAATATAAAAAATATTTATATATAAAATATATATATATATATATATATATATATATATATATATTAATTCCAATTTTGATAGAAAATTGAGAGACAAAAACATATTAAATCCTTTAAATTATATATGATTCGTCATGCCGGCCCGACACAGTCAAGTCATTGTGCCACCCAACCTCACAAGGTCGGGTCGTCGAGCCTGCCTAGTCAATACGGGTTGTCTGGCACGGCCTGTCCAAGTCGTTGGGTCGACTCAATCTGTCCAGGTCGTCAGGTCGACTCAATTGTCGGGGTCATCGGACCCGTTTGCCCCATCAGGGTCATCAGACCCGCTTGCCCCATCGGTCCATCTAAGTCTTTGGGTTCACCTGACCCATTTGGGTCATCATGTTCGCTCAAATTGTTTGGGTTATTGGGCCTGATGACTAGTCTGATGTCGGGCCTGCCCAGCCTATTCTGGTCGTTGGGCCCGCCCGACACTTTAGGGTCGTTGAGTCTGCCTCGTCCGTACAAGTCGTTGAGCAAGGTCCATCCGAATCTTAATTTATCTAGTCCATCTCAACCTTTAGCCTAGTCCATCTCAACCTTTAGCCTAACCCAACTAAAATTTTAAATTAAAAATTTGGATTGAATTTTTTGGATTGCCTATATTTGAAAATCTTGTTTTAGATAATGGATATTCAATCCATAAAATATATAAAATGTAGATTTGATTGAAATCCAGATCCATTAAAGTGAATTTTAAATGGATTGAATTTTTTATAAAATAAATTTTAAATAGATTGCATCATAGCAAAAGTATATCAAATCAAGAAATTTTTTTTTTTCCCGCACCTAGTTTTCTCCTAAAAATTTAAGTTATATAAAAGAAAACAACATGTGATAATAAGAAGTTGTAATGAAGTTTATTGGTACTAGATTACCTTTTATTGTATACCTTTTATTGTATAATTTGTGGTATGATGTGACTCTATGTTCTAACAGAAGTACATGTACATTTGTAGTGGCAAGTATAAAAATTCAACAATAATAACCTCTTGCAAGAATATATTGGATAATCTGTATTGTATTTTTTTATTTGGAATTTTAGTTATATACGTAATTCTTATTACGAGGAAAATAGTTTGTTTAAAATTTAAAAAAAAAAAAATATATATATATATATATTAAATATAATAATTTTTAGAGTGTTATATAAACTATATGGGGTATATATCGTGTTTGAATTTTTAATTATAAACTAAGTTGAGGTTTAATTAAATACAATTAAAAAGAAAACAACTCGTTCAAATTTTGAAGTTATTTAGAGTTTGAAGTAAATTTAATATCTAACCTAATATGAAAAAAATGTCAAATATAAGGTGGTTTGCAACTGATTTACACATAAAGTGAAAAATGGTACTGTGGACCTTTGTTTATTTGACTTCTTAAGACATGTAAATGAGACTTTTTGTATCACCCAAATGGCGAGTTAGCATTGTTATATTATTTATTTATTTATTTAGAATTAAAATTTGTACAACTTAAAGCATTATTGAAATATTAAAAATAGTTATAAAGATGATTTTTGGTATTGAAATATTTTTTATTGTTGAAACTTAAGTCTTTATTGTACTACATTAATTTATGTTAGTTAGAGTTTGTTATAAATAATTTTTAAACATTTTAAGGTTTAATTAAGTTTCAAATTTATAATAAATTCAGTTATTTTAAATTAAAATTTATTTAATTATTTATTTATTTATTGTGGACTCAAAATTTCATACTTTTAATTAAAATTTTAGTTTTTTTATTATATTATTATTCTCTTGTTTACTTATTTATATTTGTTAAGAAATATGAGATGGTAGGATAATATGAAATGATATTTAGAATAGCTAAGTGACTTTATTATTTTGAAGACATGTTAGATAAAAAGATTGGTCATACTCCTAATTTCATATCATTATCTACAAGAATCAAATATTTGCCATTGTTATTCAACATATTTTCAATAAAAATAATAAAATTTATTTATTAATTTATGTTAGTTACAATATTATTTTATACTAATTACAAAATTTTATATTTATTAACACAAAAAAACAAATAAGTAAGATAATAAAATAAAATAACAATTATGTTATTCAATTTATAAACAAGTTAAAGGAAAGAGACTAGTTAAAAGATATAAAAATTCTGAATATTTAATAGATTAAAAATTTATTTATAATATAATTAAAAGTATCTAAATTTATAAGTGATTTAAAACTTAATTAAGATATATTTTCATATTAATACTCTTATATAATATTTTCATGTCAGTTTTACATTATCACTAACATGTTAATAGTAGTTTAAAATAATATTTACATAAAGAATAAAAAAAGAAAAATGTACATAAAAGAAATAATCCCTTCATTAATGATATAAATATGTATCGATGATAGTAATGTCATGTATTCATATTCTAATAATAAATTTTACGATTAAGTATGTTTTAAAATTTTGGATTTTATGTAAAATTAGAATAAATCTGTCTGTATATAAAACATATATTTTGATTTTCAAATTTTTAAAATAGATGAATATAGTAATTTTAATTAAAATATGTTAAAATTTTTAAAATAGATGAATATAGTAATTTTAATTAAAATATGTTAAATTCTTTCCATGTATCAAATATGTTTTATAATTGTCTTTTAAGTTGTTTACACCATATACATTCTTATATTAATATTTGTTATAAAATACATTTGACATATTAAAAAAATTAATGTAATTAAATTAAAAAGATTATATCTATTTAATTTTAAAATTTTAAAATTTAAGATATATCAAAATTTTAAATAAAAAAAATCTTAATTTTATGTACTAAAATAATACTTAATCCTAATTAAAAAATACTTTATTTGATGATCACGATGTCACAAATACATTGAGTACTTTTAAGCCAACATAAACATAAAAACTGAAAATATTTATTCAATAGTTATAGCTAATATCTTTTGGTTCCAAATCTTTGGGATTGTTTTCTCAATAAACTTTTCGGTTACATTTATTTATGTTATTTGAAATTTTATGAGTAACTTTAAGATGTTTCATTCTCACAAGTATCTTAACATTTTCTATTAACAATTGACTAACGGTAGAATAACATAACTTAATTTTAAAGATTTAAATTAACAAATTTGCTGTTGAAATTTTACAGAGACTAAAATTTTACATTAACAAAAAGTAGTTGAAGTCCATTCTAAATATACTATTTGTTAAACAATTTTAAGAAAAAATAGCTTTATTAAGTATATTTCTGAATAACCACTCGATTAATTCTGACCTTTTAAAACCTGATTAACAAATTATGAAAAGAAAAAAATAGAAACAACTATTTATTGGTTCAAATGTCAATTGTGAATTAAAAATCAATGATAAAATAATTGAATTTAATCCGAAAACTTTGTTAGACAGAAGTTGAAGTGACAGAAAAACCATAAAAAGAAGAAAATAAAAATGGCAGAATGAGACATTATTGTAAGGCTGAGAAAGCCTGAAAAAGTGAGCCTTTTATTCATAAGGTGTGGGGTCTTTTTTCCATTACACGCACAATTGTTTTGGTAGACAAATCCACAAACCCACCAAACATCCTACAAGGTAAACTGTAACTGTCATCCTTTTCTTTTTTTCCCTTCGTTTTTTCTTCATCACTTAATCACAATCTCTTGCATTCTCTGTTTTCTGATTTCAGGGTTTCATCCTCTCTTCTCAGGGCCTCTTCCTTCCGTTTCTTGGGCCCTTTTTCTTTTCTGGGCCTTTGCCTATTATCGATGGAGGTCATTACTTGAATCTTGCCATGTTTTTTTTATCAAATTTCGTGTCTTTTTGTTTCTTTCGTGATTCCTTGTGCAATATCAGTTGTAAAGATTGGTGCTTTTTAATCTGGGGTTGGTTGGATTTGCCCCCTTTCGGTGATCCTTTTCTTTGACGTGTTCTTGCAAAATGTTTCTATTCCTTTTTCTTTTCTTGGATTTTGTTGTGATCTCACCGATGATTATTTTACTTTTCATTTTGATAATTATGAAAGTTAATCAAATGTGCATCCATTTATTGCTGGGAAAACATGATCGAACATGTTCCGGAAGGATAGGTATTTGATAGTTGGAAGCGGGAAAACTGATGATTGTTTGAAGTTATTTGCTCAATCCGTGGAAGTCTTTTTTTCGAAGAGTTCCTAAAGCTTAATTGGGTGCATAGGGCTGATGGAAACTGCGTTTATTTTCATGGTTGATAATAAAGGTCAAGGTTTTAAATTGTGGTCGTGGTTTCATCGTGATTCTTTGACATTGAGGGAAATTGCAGAAAAATTCAGCCGCATTTGCAGCAAGCCCAGATACATTCTTGTACTGGCCAAGATTGTTGTCATCAAACATTTTCTAAAACCTTCTGCAAATGAAATTGCAATTGTGACTGCAATATCAAGAACTTTAGGCTCTCGCTCTCAATTTTCCACAACATCAAGGATTGTGAGGAAATTGCAACAACAACAATTTGAAATTTGTTAATGATATTTCTGAGTGTGATGTTGTTCTTGTTGTTTTGCTTTTAGTTTAAAAAGTATGTGCAACAGAATTCTTTGGTAACTTTCTACGGTAAGGTTTTTGTAATTTGTGCTGAGGGTTGTGCTTGCCACAATTCAGAGCGAGGGACTGTGCATTTGGCTCAACCTAGTTGAGATTTTGGTGAAGCAGAATTAGCCTAGTATTATCACTGCATCATTTCCTTGTCTACCTTCACTTGGTTTAATAGATATTGGGGAGTAACCTGGATACTATGTTTACTTATTGAGATTGCTTATAATGGCTCAAAATATTTCATCTTGACTCTGAGAACTCTGAAATATACAGGTTCCAGAAATGGGAGGCAAGACTGAAAGCCGTTTGACATCGGCAGCAGCCTTTGTGGAAGGGGGGATTCAAGACGCATGTGATGATTCTTGCAGCATATGCCTTGAAAATTTTAGCAAAAGTGATCCTGCAACTGTAATGTTCAGTTTTTGTGCTTTCTTTTATTCTTTTCACAAATAGAATTATAAGCAAGGATGGCTTGATTTGGAAAGCATTTGTTTACTCCTTTTCCCTGTCTCTCTTTCCAGGTCACTAATTGCAGGCATGACTTCCATCTGCAGTGCATTCTTGAATGGTACATTTTAATACTTTTCATGTTTTTTTCATAAAACTTAGCTATCTAATTTAATTTTAATATTATGGTGTCAACCTTAGAGTTGGGTAGGTGGGACTTTGCCAAAACTTTAACTGTAACTTTTCGACAAGTGCTACCTCCAACAAAGTTTATACCCTATGTGTTGTTTGTATGCAGGTGCCAGAGAAGCTCTCAATGCCCTATGTGTTGGCAAGCTATCAGCTTGAAGGATGCTACCAGGTAGTTAAGGATTTTTCTTATTATGGCCTACTTTATGATTCATTTCATGATTATATTCTTACAACTCTATGAATTTCATGACAGTCAAGAACTGCTCGAGGCAGTAGAGCAGGAGAGGAGCTTGAGGAATATGCCATCCAGAAATGCTTCAATTTTTCATCTTTCGCAGCACGAATTTCAGCGTGTCAGTCTGTCTGTCTGTCAATCAGTTTTTAGCACATCTTGTTTCCACCATCTATACATGCTAGCAATTTTCTTACTTGTGCAGTTACCAGTGGAGCGTGATTCTGATATTGAAGAGCGAATCCTTCGACATTTAGCTGCTGCAGCATCAATGAGGAGAGCACACCCTCTTGGTCGGAGGGAAAGTCAACGATCTAGGTCATCTTCTCTTGGCAATGTACACTCCTTTGTGTACGCAACTCATCCTAGTGCACCTCCATCAGTTACTGGAGGGGGAAGTGAACCAGCTGCAATTCCTGCAGGAAATCCATCTGCTCCTCTTATATTTGATGGAACACAGCAATCATCACCACAGCAGAGGCCCCTAGTACAAACTCGGAGTTCTTCTTTTACTTCTGCCTCTACGGTCCCAACAACAAATCTTCAACGAGCTCACTCCAATGGGTAGTTAGACCTTAATATTTATTTTCTTGTGGTAATTATTGGTGTGTGATCATGTGAAGTTATACATTGTATATTTACGTGTTTGTAGAAGCTTTGCCTCTCATTCCTTGCCTGCAAGCCATGATGAACCACAGCCATCAGAACAATCATTCTCAGATTCTCTCCTTTCCAAATTTAATGCAGTATCCATGAGGTACAGTTTCACAGAAACCTTGTGCCTGCAAATTCTATATGTTGTTAGGTTGACTCATCCAGTGATTTTTCTTGTGACAAAGATACAAAGAATCAATTTCAAAGGGCACAAGGGGATGGAAGGAGAGGCTGTTCTCTCCTAATTCTTCTGTGTCAGAACTTGGTTCTGAAGTTAGGAGAGAACTGAATGCCAAAATTGCTAGTGTGTCCCGATTGATTGAGCGCCTTGAAACTGCAAGAGAAAATAAGAACGCTGCAGGCACTTCTGTATCAAATCATTCCGTTGCAGAGACCAGCAACAACCAAAACAATGTGGAAGTTCATGGAGAGAACTCTTTTCCTGGCAGTAATTCTTCTGCTACTTTTTCTGCCGTCCCAGATTCAAAGTGAGCTCTAGTTTACTTCTGTTCATGCATCTTTGCTCAGCATATCATGTTTGAAGGTGAGCCTTGATCTTAGTTTACACTTTTTTGCCACACAACAGAATCAATGGAGATTTCATTCATTCATTAACTAAGTTTTAGAGTTTAATAATTTCTGTGAACTATCTGTGTCAAATATTTTACTGAGTCCAAAATATCTACTGAGTTTTTTTAGTTACACTGGTGTTAGTATATTAAAAGTTGATCAACCAATTAAAGATGATCATTAGTATAACTTCAAGATAGTGTTTGCAGAAGTTAACTTGTTCATTCATGGTGGTTAATGATTGAAAGACAGTACTTTTTACACTAGTGGTGGTGTTTGATTACAACGTATAAGAAATGTTTAGTGTGTGTATCAGATATCATTTCTCAACTGAGTGTTTTTGTATTATTTTCAGGCAAGCACTTGCTCAGATATGACATGGTGAGGAATATATGCTGATGGAGGTTATTGGCTTTGAGTAAGAAAATAGGATATGAAGCAAAAAGCTTTTGCTTTTATGTAAATATTATATGCGGGGAACTGTAGGAAGTAAGTATTTAAGGTATGAACCAAGGGAGAAAGTGTTATGAAATTTCTCCAATCTTAGGTATATTGCCATATATGTTCATAATCTGTCCTTGAAATTACTTTATAGATATCAAGATGGCAACTTGAATTCTTGGTGTTTCTGCTACTTTAAGCTAAAAGCTTAGTTTTGAAATTCACGTTGGGAAAACCTGAAGCTATCATACTGTTATGAATTAAAAGTAAAATCCGGTGATTGCAGTTCTGAAGTTGTGGCCATTCTGGAATGTTTACATTTTTTACCTTTTGTTTTAAATCTTTTGATCAACAATTTGCACTGGTTGTTTTGTATAGTTTTTAAGTTTTTGTCACTATCAGGGTTATTTTTTTGCCAGAATAAAGTTAATATTTTTTTCTTAGTTTAATTAGTTTGTTTTCTTTGCAATAAAAAAAAGAGTTGCGTTATGGTTATTTATCTTTCTTCACCAATAATGGTGTTCTAATGAATTTTTAACTTGATATGAAAGATTTTTCTTATTTAATATTATTAGATAATTACTACTATATTTTAAATTTATTATTTAAACTTGAGCATGAACAAGGAAATATTAATGTGCAAAGGACAAATATTTGACATGAAGTTTTTTATTTAAAATGTGGTTGAGAAATTATACTAGATTTGCTTTTTCTAATCTGAATCTTATTACTTTTCCACAAGCTTGCAATTTTTGAATGTTTTCTGAAAATTTGTAAAATTATTTTAAATCTTAGAAATTCATGAATTTATTTTAAATATTTTAAATTCAAAAAATCTTTTAAAAGATAAATATTTTAAAAGTCCTGCTATATTCCATTCCTAACCAACCAAACTAAATTTATTTCAAAAGATCATTTAATTCATTTTGTAATAATCATGGGATGATAGTGAGAAATTTGGGAGAAAAAAAATTACCCTTGCAAATTTTTGCCATAGAAATATTTCCTAGCAAATGTATATTTTTGATTACTCTATTTTTTTTCGATGGAATTATGACGAATAAACTAAGTTCTTATGTTTTTTTTTTTTATTCTTTCTTGTTAATAAGTTATTAGTGACTATTTTTTTCGTAGTTAAAAGACATTTGAAATTTTTTGACAAAAAAGAAGTGGTAAAATATTGTGCAAGCTAGGACAAAGATAAGATAAAAAAGCTATATCACCTGGTTTGGGTTGGTATACATAGTTTTATTTTGGGTGATTCTAATTGGTTTGATTGCATTTATGTATTTTTGAAAAGAGGAAGAGTAACAAAGAAGATTAGATGACTTTGGATAAATTTTGAAAGAATCTTGAAGTATTAGATAGATATTTTGAAAGTTATTATCAACTTTTAACTAATTAATTAAAATAAACGGTAGTCGTAGTCTATATATCGTCCTTAAGGTGATGTAGATGAGGTCAATGTCTTTCCTTAAGACTCTACACTTTCATCTCTATTGAGAACTTGAACTTGATGGACTAGTGGTCTTATGTCACTTCCAAGACGATGTAAACGAGGATAATGTCCATCCTTTAGACTTTACACTCACATCACTACTGAGAGCTTAAGCCTGAGGGGTTAGTGGTCTGTATATCGCCTCCAAGGTGATGTAAACAAGGACAGTGTCCTCCCTTTGGACTTTAGACTTTCATCATTTTTGAGAGCTAGAACCTGAGGGGTTGGTAGTCCGTATGTCGTCCCCAAGGCAATGTAAATGAAGATGATTGATATGAGTGGATCCATTAAAGTCGGGTTCAGGACGTCGTCATAAAACCCAAGTCCTTACATCATGCTTGACTGATGACACATTCGCCACATATGTCATCTTCTATATCTACACCGCAAGGCATGAGACAATCATGAACACATCTTTGTCATGTTCGTAAAATTAACTAACCACCACAATGAAGTTGGTTGGTTTTTTTTTCTCTTATAGGCATGTAATCGAAATGATTCAAAAGAGACACATGTTTTACTAGACAATAAAAAATAGAAGAGAAAAGGAAAAATAAATAAGTGTTTTTGACATAAATTTCTACTTCGCCTTTGGTAGAACAAGTAGCTTGTTTTGTTTATTTTCAAGCTATTTTTGTTATAAAATGGTCTTTTTTCTATATTTTTTTCACCTTTATATTATTAAACTAGTCATTTTGAGAATTATTTTTTCATATTTTTCTATAGTTGAAAACTATGATTCCATGATTACAATAACAAACCTTTGTCAAATTTTAGCTAAATAGTTATGAACTCATTTTTTTATTCTCCTACTAATTAGTTATGACATAAATAACTCTATATGACATGTCATAAGTTTAAATCTTAATCTCATGTTTAAGATGTCCATGTGTTGATAAAAACAAATAATAACATGTGATGAGTCTAATAGTTTGTATATATGGAAAATAGGTATATGAAAGAGTTCAAATTAATGTTAAACATTTGGTGTTAAAAGTCTTATAAGAAGACATAACATGAACACATTTGACACAAGTTCTTAACATGAGACACACTTTTGGATGAGATGACATTTAAAGAAAACAAACTTAGCAAGAACACATTCCAATGATGATTATAACATAACACACAAATCATTAGAGTTTGTGTGCTCAAGATGACATTGATAGAAACATCATGAATGTTATCTTTTTACAATACTTTGAGTGCAACAATAAAAGGTATCAACATAAAGTCAAACACTTTCTTAAAAGATGTTAGCATAAAGTCAAGTCACACACATGCAAGCTTCAAGAATCCAATTTAGGAGGTGTATAAAAGAAAGTTTCAACATGTATATATGATTAATGAAATGCACACTTCTCACATGAACTTATATGAAAAAAAAGTTCCAATCTTCCTAGTGTTTAGCATTATTATTTATAAAAGGTCTTTGTTATTCTGTCGGGATATCCGTTTTGGATGCGTCTGTAATTGTCAATTTTTTGTTGGATGTGGACCTTTATCTTTTTTTCTGTGTTTTATTCTATGATTGCTTCACTTTAATGTTGTATATAATGATATCTTTATTTTTTTTATAAGGATAGAAACAATCCTATAGTCAATTTTTAAATTTATATTAATTATTACTGATAAAAAAATTGGTGAAATTATGACTATAAAAGTAAATAATGTACATTCGTAATATATTTTCAAGCTTGTCATTATAAAATAACTATATTGTTATATAATCTATTGTAATTAGTCCACTCATTTGCATGTTATAAAGAAAAACTGAACATAAACTTAAATTGGTATAAACTAAATGTTCACTAATTTTTCTACTAACCGAGTCTTCTATTATTGGTTATCCCTTTTAAAGATTTTTATGAAAAGTTTGTCAATTGGTTTCAAAGTCTTTAGACAACACCCACCAATGTTTTGCAAAAAATTGTTTGAAATAATTTTAAAACTCTATTCAATGTTTAATTAACCAATGTTTAATTAACCAATGTTCAAAGTAATAATGATCATAAATTGTAAAGTAAATTCATAATTTATTCCTATTATATAACTTCATTCCTTACAAATAGTAAATTACTTAATACAAATACAATATTTAAATAATTGGATCAAACGGACAAAAGCTCATCAAACTTATTGGTTATAGATTTCTTTTTTAAATATAAAACTCACTCTAAACCATTTATAAATATTTTGAATTTACTATTTGTATGTATTTTTATAAAATTAAAGATTAAAAATTCTAACTTCTTTTATTGAAACATTTTTTATGCTTTTGTCATCTAGAGTGTTCTTTTAAGCTTTTAGTTTAATTTGTTTAAATTATTATTTAATTAAAATAAATACACATACAATATGAATATTTGAAAGTTATCTCAAGTTATTGATACGTTTTTTATTTTTATTTTCAGAGTATGATCAAAGCCACATAGGGATTTGACTATTCAATATGAGTATAAGATAGAAACTAGAACCCCAATCCCTAATTTGGACTATGAAACCGTTGTTCTCCAACTCCGTCGTCGTGAAGAAGAAAAAATGAACTGAGGAAGAAGCGAAACATTTTTTAACCCAAAATCTTTTGCTTTCTCCCGCTTGCACGTAATCGTAGTTTCTTCAATACCCTTCCTCTTACTTCTTCTGTGGCCTCTTTTTTTTCTGCGTGCTACCGAATTTCGAGTCCAGTTGTACATGGTGTGACTCGATTTACGATTTATCACTTTATTGTTGAATAAATTGGGACTTTTATGGAAAATTTTCTGGTTTTTTGCGAATGGGGTGTGTTGTGCGATATTGAATTTGTGTACTACTTGTAAAGTATTAACTGTGTTTGATGAATTAATTGAAATAGAATGAACATTGGTACTCTAAAGAGGATTTCTTTTCTTCTATCTCTTTAAAAACTTTGCTCTTACACCTTACAAGAAAAGGGTGGTTTCGTTTTTCTGTTTTTCATTTGCTTAAATTTCGTTGTTTTATGAGAGCGAGTCTTGGGGAAGAATTTTAAGCCTATCCACCTTCACCCTTGTAACTTGATGAGAATTTGTTGTCTATAGTAGGTGAAAAGGGCAATTTGTGTACAGACAGATATTGGACATGTACTATCATGAGTAATGAGGGTTCTCATAAAATGGTTTAAATATATTTTTTCTTTTGATGTTGTTTCTTGTATTACTTAGGTTATGTTTGGTTTTCAGTTTGGGTTGCTTCCAATTCAGTTTGGCGAGTAAACTCAGGTTTGTAACATATTAGATTTTATTACCTTCAAAAACACATTTAGGCATTAACATTTTTTTATGAAAACTCGATTTTGTAGAAGTTAAGACTAGTGCTAGTTTCGAAAACTCAGTTTGCTGACTTAATGTTGATTAAAACGTATGTTTGCAAATTTAATCCAAACGTGCACTTGATTTTCAATGCAATGATTTCTTTTCCTTTCTCGATTATGTACTTTAACTGAATTACGATTTTGTTTTGCGAGTTTGAATTTTATTAGGTTGAATTGTTGAAGGAATTTATTCTAGTGTGCTTTGTGCATGATGCAGTTCTAGATATTTGGTTCTGAAGCTTCTGTACTATGGCAAAGGACAAAGCTGTTTCTGTCAAAGATGCAGTTTTCAAATTGCAAATGTTACTCCTTGAAGGCATTCAAAATGAAGATCAACTGTTTGCTGCTGGATCTTTGATGTCGAGGGGTGACTATGAAGATATTGTAACTGAACGGTCCATCACAAACGTGTGTGGTTACCCACTCTGCTGCAATGCTTTGCCGTCTGAGCGCCCTCGGAAGGGTAGATACCGGATTTCACTGAAGGAGCACAAGGTCTATGACCTACAAGAGACTTACCTGTTTTGTTCTTCAAATTGTGTTATTAGCAGCAAAGCTTTTGCTGGGAGCTTGCAAGCGGAGAGATGCTCAGCTTTAGACCCAGAAAAGCTAAACAACGTACTTAAGTTATTTGAGAATTTGAATCTGGAACAAACAGAAAATGTGCGAAAGGATGGAGATTTAGGTTTGTCCAATTTGAAAATCCAGGAGAAAACTGTAACAAGCAGTGGGGAGGTGTCTCTGGAGCAGTGGGTTGGACCATCAAATGCAATTGAGGGATATGTTCCAAAACCACGGGAGCGTGAATCTAAGGGTTCACGGAAAAGTGTTAAAAAAGGTTAGGATCTTCTGGTATTCTAGGTAATAGTGGGAAACCATAGATAATGAGATAGCCATATGTTATTTCTTGCTTAGGAGTATCTTGTTTATTATCATGTTTATTCTTAGGCCTATGGATGATTTATGACCTAGACTGTGAAGGTGAAGCTGAGAACTTAGTTTCTGTGAAATGGAACAGTGTAATTACTGATTCTTATCCTTTTTTTGCTTTTCAACAAAGTGAGCTTTGCTTGTACATTGCAGGGTCCAAAGCTGGTCATGGCAAGTCAAACAATGACGAAGATTTGCTTAACAATGAGATGAACTTCGTGAGTACTATTATTATGCAAGATGAGTATAGTATTTCAAAAGCATCCCCAGGTCAAACAGACACAACAGCTGTAGACAGGCAACCAGAAAAGGTTGGCCTTAAAATGGTCAGGAAAGATGAGGATAGCATTCAAGATCTGTCTTCATCTTTTAAGAGTGGTTTAAATTTAAGTACCTCAGAAAAAGAGAAGGAACTATCCAAATCATATGAAGCAGTGGTCAAATCCTCTCCCAATCTGGCTAGTAAGAAGAAAGATGCACATTCTGTTTCCATATCAGAAAGACAATGTGATCAGGAAAAGAATAATTCCGCAAGGAAATCAGTGCAAGGTAAAGGGGAGACAAGTAGAGTTACTGCTAACGGTGGTGCTTCCACTTCCAACTTTGATCCTGACAATGTTAAAGAGAAATTCCAAGTAGAAAAAGTGGGTGGGTCGTGTGAGACTAAACTCAAATCTTCCCTTAAATCTGCTGGTGAAAAGAAACCTAGCCGCACTGTTACTTGGGCGGATGAGAAAATCAATGGTGCTGGGAATAAAGATCTTTGTGAGGTTAAAGAATTTGGAGATATTAGAAAAGAATATGAATCACTAGGTAACGTAGATGTTGCTGATGATGAGAATATGCTACGTCAAGCATCAGCAGAAGCTTGTGCAATTGCATTAAGCCAAGCATCAGAAGCAGTTGCATCTGGAGACTCAGACGTCACTGATGCTGGTAACTACTGTTTCTTTTACGAGTTATCTATTTAAATATTAATTGGTTTACAAAGGGCTTCTCATCGATCAATGGATCTTGTGCAGTTTCTGAAGCTGGAATTATTATATTGCCTCGGCCAGATGATGTTGTTGAGGAAGGTACTATGGAGGATGCTGATATACTACAAAATGATTCAGTTACTGTGAAATGGCCAAGAAAGCCTGGAGTTTCGGACATTGATTTCTTTGAATCTGATGACTCATGGTTTGATGCTCCACCAGAGGGTTTCAGTTTGACAGTAAGTCTAGTCAAATTTTTTAGAAAATGCCAATCTGTTTTAGTGTTCACGGAATATTCTAAGATACCTTGCGATTTTTTTTTTTGCATAACTTCAGTTGTCACCTTTTGCAACTATGTGGAATGCCATCTTTTCGTGGATGACATCATCTTCTTTGGCATATATATATGGAAGGGATGAAAGTTTTCATGAAGAATACCTATCAGTCAATGGGAGAGAATATCCTTGCAAAGTTGTCTTGTCAGATGGTCGGTCATCTGAAATAAAGCAAACATTAGCGGGTTGTCTTGCTCGAGCTTTTCCTGCACTTGTTGCTGGGCTTCGACTGCCAATACCAATATCCACCTTGGAGCAAGGGATGGTAGGACCTTTGAGTTATCTGTGTTGTTGTGGTTTATATTAGTACGGTTGTCCATTGAGTCATTACAGTTCTATTATACTCTAGGAGGTCTGATCTGGTATACTTATATTATTCATTGGGACTTATGATACTAAAATGGACTATTAAACGGTGAAAAAGGCAAAATCATATCGTATAATCTGTGCAAATTGATATGGGTATTGCTTGAAATAAGAGTCACATAGAAGTTAGGTAATGGGCTGAAGGATAAATAGTACATGTAATTGAAAAAAATATAAATTGCTTGGGAATGAGGTGTTCACCCTGTACTCATTTACTTCCTCCGTACAATTTCAATTCCTTAATCTTTAAGTAGCTCAATTCAGGGGAAATCTGCAATATTTGGAAGATACCAAGTTGAATTGGTCTTTGGCACGTAACAAATATTGACTTCTCAATTCTGGAAACAAATACTAAATTGATTTATCCCTGTTACATAGATTTAGCATCTGCACCACTTTAACTGCTTTAGATTGACAATTATAATTTTGAGAATCAGTTTTTAAATTTGTGGAAGTAGAGGGTGTCTTGGCACCAAAAGTCATCACATCAGCCTCTTGCAAAGGCAAGGTTGGCAACTGTACATCCCTCACATATTGCGTCCAAGCACATTAGCACGAGGCTACCTTTTTTTTTTTATGAAGTGTAATTAAGGCTATGAGTTGCAGACAGGTTTGAGATATAAACCTCATATCTATATTGATAGAAGTCTTTAATATTACCCGATGACTTGTTTGTGAGTTAATGAGTTATATGTTAGTTCTAATGACTTTCTCTTAGGCATGCTTGCTGGAGACAATGTCATTTGTGGATGCACTTCCAGCTTTCAGAACAAAGCAATGGCAAGTGGTTGCTCTTTTGTTTGTTGATGCATTGTCCGTTTGCAAAATACCTGCTCTTATCTCATACATGACGGATAGGAGGTCTTTGTTTCACAAGGTGAGAGACCCTTTGTTTAGATCATACTGACTTACTATTTTATATACATTATTATAGAAGGAATCTGTTTGATGTGCATGAAGCATTACATATTTATGTTGGATTGTACAAATATTCTGGCCAAAAAGGGACAAACTCTTGTTCTGCACTGGTCTTTTGATTTGGGGTAGTTCAATTAACATTTATCTCTATTATTCATTTGCTAAATCTGGTTACTTTTCATCTGCACTTCCTTACAAATGTTATGTTTTCTGTTTATGGTTCAAATGGGAGCTTAGCAACATAAACCCATCGTAAATTAGCCATGATGATGTGCTTAATGTTTTCTCCTTCAGCTTTAGACTTGATGCCGCCACATTTATTATTCCATAACTTAGTTCATGTAGTGTGGTTCTCCTACCATGGCTGTGGACTTGAAATTCTTGTTTGCACTCCAATGGCTTCCCATCTTGTAATGCCAGGCTAATTTTTATTTTTATTTTCCTTTTAATTTGATTCCCTACGTAGTGTTGGGGTTGCAAAAATACGTATATGAGCTGGAATTTGGAGCCTAATAATATCATTTTCTTTTGTTGTTTTATCTGTTTTGTCATGCCAGATTTTGATGTATAATTTTGAGCTATGCTTTTATATCTGTTAACCATTGTTTTGTTATTGATTTGGTGAAACAGGTTTTGAGTGGTTCTCAAATAGGAATAGAAGAGTATGAGATTTTGAAGGATCTTGTAGTACCACTGGGCCGGGCACCTCATATCTCTGCCCAAAGTGGGGCATGACAAGAAATAGGCCAAACGTTGGAGTTTGTTCATAAATAGGCCAATGATGAATTGAAAAATTACCTTTCAATGGAGTGTGTTCATAAATATCAAAGAACATGCAATGACAATAATACTAAGCCTCGAGCAACACTGAAATCAGATTTCTCTATGTTCTATGCTGGTTTGAGGGAGTGATGAATGTAAAATTGATATTGTTCCAAAATATTGTAGTTACAAAAAAAAATCTAAAATAGTCCGATTTAACAGACAGTTTGTAGAAGGGTCTGAAGATGTCCATTGGATTTTCTTCTGAGGTCATGTCAGGATGGGGACAACCACATGAAAAAAAAAATGACAGAATTCCAAATTCCTTTACTGAAGTGATGTCCATTGGATTTTGCCGATTGATCATATTACTTTTGGTTTGCAAGACATTGAGCGTGTATCAGTATTTGGATGATTATTAGTATGGTCAATTTTGGATGAAATTGATATTTGTAAAAGTGATTCTTGTGAGAACAATAATACTGACAATTAAAACAGCCATATACAACAATATAATAAATAATGTAATAGTATGAATAAATAACTGATAAATTGATTTCAGTACCGAAGTGATATATGTTTGTGCTTTTACATTAAAAGCAATAGTAAAATTTTGTTCTTTGTTTTTCTTTTTAAGTTTTTCAACTTAAAATCAATTTTTAGCATGTGAATCCAAACAAGCGAATTATGATTCAACCTGAATTTATGTATACACTAACGCCATGTTTGGTTCTGTATTCAACATGGGAAAAGTGGTCTAAAGAACCACATTAGTTGGAAAAAAAAGTAGCTCTGGTTGAAATGATTTTGAAGTAAGACAATTTGTTTGTGTGTTACTATTTAAAGAAAATTTAAAAGTAAAATTTGAGTTTTTTCTTTTCTTCAAGACTTATTTTAGTTCTATCAATTCCAAACTTATTAGTAATTCTTTAAGGTCCTTTAATTTAAATAACTCAAAGTTCTCTATGTATCAATGGTTTTTAGTTAATTTTTCTGTGTAGTTGAGTATGCATTAACTATCGGCAAAATTGGAAGCAATATCGATAGACAGTTGAATTTCATCAAATAAATTTATGCAACTTTCAAGCCAACTTTAGGCATATCTAAACACAGTATAAAACTTATGCCAAATCCAAAACAACATTAAACTTCAGCAAATTAAAGTGGGAGTGCTTTCCTTGAACATTGTCTACAAGTTCAGTTTTTTATTTGTAAGTTTGATTTATGTGATGGATGAAAGTATCCTTACAATTAACATGGAAGGGTATCATCTTGCATGCTTTTCATCATGGGAAGCAACAAAGAAAAATTGTCTCAGTAAAAATGTTCACTTAATCAGAGGCAAGACACATGAACAGTTTGGTAAATAATGAATTAACAAAATATTCATTACAAACAGCAACAGTTCAATATAAGAACAATCAACCTATCTTCAAATGCAATACAAGATTATAATGAACATGAAACAATCTCTATATTCACAACAACAATGAAATAACTGGTAACAAGGAGTCCTATGTTTATATAAATACTCTCTGGCTATATATATGTGAATCTACACTCCCACAGTAACCTCGTATGATACAATCTCGGGTGTGGATGAATTTAAGACCAGTGCACCATTCTGAGTAAGCTCAGTTTTGGATTCTAGCTCCATGTCATCTTGATATTCAGAATTGCAAACTGGTGGATCATGGCATTCTTCATTGTTTCCTGTGCCTGCTTTCACATCTTGGTTGATTTTAGTAGACTTCACAGGATTCTTCTCAGTTTTTCCAATTGCAGTTTCCTGAGACTGCACCTTGGCTTGAGTTTTTCTGATTGGTTTCTTTGAAATCACTTCTTTATTAGTACCCTTTACCTTTGCCTTGGTTGAATCATTCTGTTGCTGTTTTGCATGTGGACTAGAACAGGATTTATCATCTGAATGGTTCACAACATATCCTTTGTTTCTTCCAAGCTTTGGAGATTTTGGGCGTGTTATAGGTATCTAGTTGGTAGATAAAATACATCAAAATAATGAATATTAAAGGTTCTCTGGCTAAGAATTACTTCCATAACATGAACCTTCTTTTGTATTACTATGACAGTGAGCTTCTGTTGCCACAAAAGGTTTAGAAAAACAAATTTTAAAAGGCATTAACAGCTATGTGAGCATGTGGTGGTTAAATTACCTTCTTCAATTCAACTTTTGGAGGAGGTTCCTTGTAGAAACTTGGCATTGGAGTGGCTTTGAATGTCATAGTCTTCCTCAATTGCTTGATCTCAGCCTCCTGGTTTTCCTGCCACAAAATCAGAAGAAGATAAATGAAAAAAAGGTGATAACCTGGCAATGGGAGCTCAAACCACATGGAACATAAATTACTGAATTCATTTAGTTGTTGGTTTTGACACCTTTGATTTCTCTTGCTGATTAGTTTTCTCTGCTTCCTTTTCCTGAATTTTCTCTTCTAACTTTGAGAAGAACTGGGGGGAAAGGAGAAAACAGGATCAATATCGGGAATATTCAATATTAACATCAATAGGCCGCAAGGTTTTAACAGTCACCTCCTTCCTCTTTTCAGCTCTTTCTTCCAATCTGAAGGAAAATCCAGAACCACTGCTTCTCCTTCGAGGAGTATGACTTCTGATAGCACATAAACAAGATTTCATGAACATTTTAGCTAAGGAAAAAGAGGTATGACATTTTCTTTGTGAAACATTATTGAAATCCTAATGAGATTGGCAGATACACAAGGACAACATAGTGAACTGAAAGTAGTAGTGTCACAAATCATACGAAGTTGTGGAGTGAGCATCATCATCCTCTTTATTTGGTTTTTCAGTTTTTGCTGGGGTTGAAATCTGATCATCAGGTCTGCAATAAAGTAAAAAACCACAAGGTGGTAATCCCTTCAGCAAATAGATATACATTACAGAGTAATCTCCTACATGTATTGAGTGTTCACTAGAGTTAAGTTCACCATAGAGTGAAATATATTGATATAGAACCTAGCAACAACATAAAGAAAATTAAGCAAATCTGAGACGTTAAGACTTACAAGGATGCCTCAGATGTAAGGCTCTTGGAAACCGCATTCACCGCCGGAGAGGACTCTCCAATCTAATATGCAGAATAGAAGTCATGAACATGGAGACTAATGAAGAGAAGCTATGAAAGAAACTGAGTTGGAAAATTGTTTCTGTACCTCAGAGGTTTTAAGGTTATTCATGGATGTTAAAGAGGTTCTATGGTTAGAATTTCCAGTGTTTTTTTCAGACTCCTTTGAGTTAACTTCATTGTTTGTCAGCTTGCTTGAACGACGAATGGAAGGCTGAGCTCTAGCCCCATTAACATGCTTAGTTTCTGTCTTCACAAGACTGCCATTGATGCTTTTCTTCATGGCATCTCTAGCAGCTGGTTTGGCTGGGAAAGAAAGGCTCTTGGAGAGGTTTGGCCTGTGTGTTTGAGGTGATGAAGCTGTGGACTTCAAATTGGGTTTGTCTTTGGTGACAGATTTGTTCTTCTTTGAAGCGACATCACCTTTGCCACCATGTTCCTAACCATGTTCACATGAATTAGTTTAGGTGGCAGATCATGATTACAAATGATCATTAATAGTTCAATTGAAGACACAATTCTGATGCATTAGAGGTACCTTGGCAAGTTTTGAGTTTCTACTTGCTGTAGATTTGGGCCCTTCAACTTTTACAATGGATTCAGATGCCTCATTCGTGGTCTGAATTTCAGCATTGCAAGTTTTCTCAGCTTCCTTGTTTATGTTCTCGTTAGTTGTTTCCCCAATAACATGTTTCTCGTCCTCCATGGCAACTCCATTTTCAGATTCCATTGTGCTACAAACAGTGACACAAGGTTGAGTTTGAAGATGACAAAAGTAGTAAAGGTTTCTGAATCAAATAACTAAAGACAAGAAACATGTATTTTTAAGTGTTTTTATGTCAGATCAGACTCTTAACCCCATTAAATTTCATGATGGGAATCATTGGGCAGTGAAAGATGAAACCAATGAAGAACTATCAAATCTCTCATCCACTTTATGCGACACTTTCGACTAACACCATGTTGTTTTGCAGCAAGGAGCATATATATGTATACGCCATTGCAATTCAACAAAAGCTAACACACTCAAATTATAGATTTTACTCAGAATTTCAGATAATTTCCTGTAGACATTCTCTGAAATGAAAGTGCTATTAAGGACAGATGTAACTGGAGTAAACAGTGTCCCTTGATCCATCTTAATGATCATTCTCTGCAAAAATTTCCTTCCATTCCCCCTCTTCAAGTTCTCAACTTGAATACAAATTCTCTACTAACAGAAACCAGAAATAACACTTGAATTCATTGCAATTTTGCAATGTTTGACACAAATCTAGACTCACTTTTCATCACCTCTTTCTGTACAACTATTATCCTGAAATAAGATGGATAAGTAGAAAGAAAACGAAGCTACATAATATAGTTTCAATGAACATTCCATTGTTCTTCTGCCTCCACCTCCTGCACTCAAATCCTCATAATCCAATGCTACAGTTTCTCTCAACAAAAGCAAAAAACAACAAAGAATGACATTGGATCTTAACACGTAACACAGACCCATATAAGATGAGCTTGATTTTTATTGAAAACACACGCAATCCAACAAAAGAAGATACACAGAATCCAAATCAGAATAAGAAAAGGACAAAATGCATCTCGGAAACAAACACAAATGTGGGAATTCAGAACTGGGAGATGCAATAGATGATGACACAAATACACACACTACGGGTACCTCTTAAACCTGGGATTTTGTCTGTGGCCCTGATTGATAAAAAGGACTAAAGAAATTCAAAGACTGAATTTTTGTAAAGATTGGTAGAGTAACATGCAGAACACAGTTTCAATTGTGGTGGGTTGGATTAGAAGCACCAGAAGAAGTGGATTTTTAAGTGTATGTGAAAGATGAAACTGAAAGATGGAGTTGGTGACACTCAGGTTTTCATTGAAGATATGCAAGATAGATTTGTGGAAAGAAAGCTCAAGTGGGACTAGCTTTCAATGAAGTGGAATAGATAGGAACTGCCACAATGACTCTTCTACCACTCCCTCAACATGTAACTGTCACAGGAATCTTATTCATATTTTTATGTCTTATGTTGTTTTGTTATGTTATGTTCTTTATGTTCAATTTTCATATACACGGTAAATCTAACAAAATTTACATCATCAATCCATCATAAATCACCAACTAACATAACTTCTAACTTTACCATTATTCATGATAATTTCTGCAGGAAATCTACTATTTACTCTTTCTCTTTTTTTTTTTTTACTGTGACTGACAATTGCCTAAGCATTTGAGGTGAAACTATTTGGTGGAATCGAAAGTTAAAAGACAACATGCTTGCAATGTTTTTGTTTTATTGTTTGATGATCTGAGATAATTGATGATTTGGATTATTGGTGCTAACAAAAATAAAATGATTATGTTGTCTGTGTATGTGCACTATATGCATGTGATTAATGTTTAGTTAATTAGTGAGGTATTCATTAGAAAGATTAATTAATCAATCATTGCGTTCATATATGATCATAAATAAATAATTTGTATCTGTCTATGTAGCCCCAAAAAAGAAATGATTTGTATCAATGCTTGAAACTGACTCCGGGAAGAGGGTGCCACTGCCAGCAAAATTTGTTTATAATAATATCAGAGAATAAAGAGAAAGAAAAGGAGGTTGCTAAAGGGTGTTTCTGCATAATGGAAACACAGAAATAAAGAAGAAAGAATAGTTCATTAGTCTGCTTTTTTAATTCTAAACCTTGATACAATATGTTTTAATGTTTTTATTTATATATTAGCCATTTTATTTTACTTTTCAATTAATTAATGTGAAATTTGAACTCATTTTAATTTAAATTTTTATGGAAAGTTAAATTTAAAAGAAACAAAAGAAGAAAAAAAATACACTTGAATTGGTTACAAATAAATGTTGCACATGAATCGATTGTTCCGTGATGAAGACTAAATGAACCAGATCACAATCAAATCGTGACATATAGATAATTATATTCTTAAGTAAAAAGATTTATATTTTGATTAATGATTAAGACTTTTGACGAAACTAACAATAAATATAAGAGTTTTCATCATCAGTATGATACTAATGTGAAGTTTGATTAGATATATGGAGAGATTTAGTATCAATAAGTTATGAAAAATCAAGACATCAGTTTCAAAATTTTATGATAATTAATTTATAAATCTTCTCCTTATATAATATTTCTTTTATATGAGATTTCAAGTGAGTTTGAACTTTGAACAAAATATGTGTTAATTGTAATGGAGAAGGGGAAAAAAGTGAGATGGGGAGGGAAAGAGAGGGAAGGAATGAAAGGAAAGATAAGTGAGTGTTTAGGAATATGAAAATGCAAGCACGAATTTTGGGGCCAACATTTGTGTCTCTTATCTTATAAGCCAACAGTGATAGGTGTAACTATCACAATTCCACTCCTACCTAATAAATTCTTACTATATATGTATACTATTTTCTTTTTTTATTCCTTTCAGATTATTTCTCAATAACTTTCACCTTATTCTATATATTTTTATATAAATTTCAAATTTCCTTTATTTTAATTTTAAATGTTTTAAATAATATATGAAAAAAAATATATTAACAATTACAATAATTAATTTTTAATTTAATAAAATAGAATATCGTGAAAAGATAGGAACACACGTTATGATCTCCTGTATTAGAAAAAAAAATAGCAACCTTTGTGATTTTTGTGTTAATTAATATTGTAATATTTATGGTGACAAAAAACAATGTTGATAAAGTGGTGTTTTATTAGGGTTGCAGTGACGTGGCACTACCGTGGAACGTGATTGTTCGCACGTTAGGCTTAGCACCTGGCGCCAACCATGTGTGAGCTGTCATTGAGTTGATGATCCAACGGTTGCTGTGATCTGAAGCCAAAATCAGCACCGTCCATGTCAGTCCAAAATCCAAATCATTCTCCACGTTTTGGTGTGCCCCACTTTTTATTTTCTTTCAAATTAAGACTCTGATTCTCACCATTTTCACACAATTTTGGTTATTTTGTGAGTTTAGATTTTTTATTAATTTTTTGTGTTGTTTTTTGTTTAATATTAAAAATACATTATATTAATATTTTAAACATTTTTTTAATATATTTTAAAATGTAAAAATTAATAATAATTAATATATTATAAAAACATAGTTTAAAAATAGTAAAAAAATATTCAGCAGAAAATTCAAATTTTTATTTTGTTGTCATAAGTTTCATTTCTGTTAATGTAATACACAGTCTTCCATTTTCGACTTTTCATTTTCAGGTACACGTAATTAAAATATTTGGTTTAGTATTAATAATAATATGGCATCATTCGTATAATAGGACAAAATTTACAAATTTTAATTTTCGACATTTTTCTCATATCTTATTCGGTTATATTTTACAAAGAAAAAGTATATATAATATGATAAAGACTTTAAAATAACTTTTGCTGCGTCTAATAGTTATCTCAAAAATAATTTTTATTTATATAGTAATTAGTTTTTAATGGATTCTATTTTTATATTAATTTTTAACGATGAAAATTTAATTCAATTTTCTAAGTTAACATAACGAAAGATGTTCTGAAAGCTTCTCCAATTATTGGTCTTCATCGTTGCTAGTGATATAATAATAACAATAATGGATGGGATGATACTGCAAATTTCATAAAATATTATAACTCTAGATCTCGCCCTTTCACTTAAATTAAATACTATTATATCAACGGTCATAAAAGGCAGCATCCTTTCGTTTATATTCTCTCCAGAACACCGTATAAATCCCCACTAGAAAAATCCAAAGGAAAAAGAAAAACGAAGAGAAATGTGTTTCTCATTCTATTATTTATTTTTTTCGTCGAGTAGTGTGTGCATGATTGATTCCGGTGCGAATTATTGTTTTTCATTTATTTCTTGCGTTGATAATTTGAGAAAAATTAAATTCATTTCATTTTAAATATTTAATCTAAATAATATGATAATGTAAAGATTTTTAAACGTTTATCTTCAAAAATTAGGTTGAATCTCTTTAACTAAAATTTTATAGATAAAAAAAAAATGGAATAAGAAACTTTTTGTTAAAGCTACGTAAACAGGTGTAGATTAATTATAAACTAAGCTACATACCAACTTAAAAATAATTCAATAACTAAACATGTTAATTACCAAAATTAGTCATTTTCATAGAAAGTCATGATGAGTAAACAGACAAACACAAATGTCTTTTATTTATTACGTAAAATTTCAATTTTTACAGGGTATTCATTTGTATCATTATATTAATTATATTGTACCGTATAACCTATTAACATTTTCAACCAGATCTTGAGTTGATCGATCCAAAGATAAGCGGTTGAAAGCCGCCCAATATGGACGGATAATCTCGCGGTTTGTTGATGTGACAATTTCTCTGGAGTACTTTTTAAGAGGCTCACAACCCAAGCAGTCGTGGTTCGACTGCAACACCCAAGTAATTGAACGACCACATTGGTAGCGTCCCAATTTATTAGTAGAATTTTGTCACCATAACATAAAAATGTGACCTTCGACAACACGCTCAGATCCGGTCGGTCGGTCGGTCTTACTAGAATTAGATAACTATAAATTAAAGTAAAATAAGTCAGTAATCAAGTTTAAAAAAACAATTGGGTCGTGATTAAGAAAACCCTAATCACAAGCCCATGTCAAACACTATAAATAGAAACCCAACGTAATTTGGTAAAGACTTTTACTTCGCATTTAGTACAACATTAATTGCATTCACCTGAACGGACTTGAATTGAGTTAAGTATCGAAATCTTATTGACAAGTACCTGATCAGCTGGACAACCAAACGGAAGAAAAAAAAAAAGACCAAATATGAGAAGCTGTAACGAGGATAAGATAAGGACAAATTCAATGTTTTTAAATAGGTGATAGTTCTTTATATCTGAAACATATATTAAAAAGTATATACCCAATAAAAATAAAAAATTACCCTTTCTTAATCCAAACCCCCACTCTCCCTAACTCATCCCATAACTAAAAAATCTATTTTCAAAGTCTTTTTTTATTATTTTTTATTTCAAAATCCAGAAAATTCGTTAGCTTATGAATCTTTTAATTCTTTCCGAAGGAACAATGATTATATATCAGTTGCATGCTTTTTGTTTTTGTTCTTGTTTTGATTGTTTCTTTGGTACATTTTCTTGTTCTATCTATATATAAATAAAATTGGATGTGGATTTTGTTGATGATACATTGCATTGGAAAACAAAGGCAGAGAGTATGTGTTGAAAGTTGGAAAGTGAATGAATGGGATCACGGCAGCGCGTGGATTGCACGCGCAGACATGGATTTAGGGTTTGCATGGGTGAAGATGTTGGTGGACCACACCATTGATGGAGTTCTGCATAGCATCTGCAACACTCACACATGGCATTGGACAAGTAACTAATGCTTCTTCCACTCTTCACAATCGAATGTCACACAATTATTTGATCCATGCATGTGTCTCTGCTTCATATCGGATTTCACAATTGTATTATTCTTATTGTTGTCTAATTCCATTTTGTTGTGGGTGTTCCTTCTTCTGCATATTTTGAAATTAGGTTTAGTTGATTTTTAATTCATTTTAGTGGATTTTGAAATTAATACACTTGTACGTTATCTCATCTCAATCTTCTCATATGATTCAGACCTCAAAATAAGTGAATAAAAACTTTTCAGAAAGAATGATTTAAGCTCATAAGATGATTTTACAGAGGGAAGAAAACAAAAGGTTTTTAGTGCTCCCACTAAACTTGATATAGATAATAACTTAGTAATATTATAAATATTTTTTTTTTGTACTGTATGACCTGTTGATATTTTTAGCCAAAATCGGTCAAGCGGTTCAAAGATAAACGGTCGAAAATCGTCCACTACAAGCAATCGATTCCTTAAATTGTTGATGTGATAATTTTTCTAAAATGATTTAAGGTAACTTACGATCGAACGGATCGAACGGCCTCTGTCATATAATACAATTTCTCTTGCAACTTATAGCCTTTATATATTGTTTTATGTAAATGACCATTATTATGTTCTTACTTCATATGAATCCTTTTGCCATCAAGTTCATTTTCATACAACTACTTTGATGATTGGAAGTTGTAATATTTTATTTCATGAAAATTACAAAAGGAATTAATATTTACGATCTTTAATTTATTAATCATCAATTAACACTAATTCTTTGGTGATCAAAATCTTAAAGTTAATGTTAGAGAGAAGAAAAAATTAAGATTTATATTTGTTTTAGTACAATGTATTTCTTTCACATTCAATTCAGGCTCACTTATCCTTAAAAATAAAAAGAAACTTACTAATCTCATATGTTAAAAGGCTTACGTATTATTTATAATTCACTAAAAATAATAAAAAGGTTAATTTATTACATATAAAAAGTCCTTTAACCTGTATAATCAAATGTTTACAAAACAAAAGAAAATGTAACTGATTAAAAGGTAAGAAAGGACAGAAAAAATCACAGAAAAAAAAATTAAAGACCAAATTACAGATTTTATAAAATACATATACTAATTCTTAGAAAAAAAATAAAAACTAAAACTGAAAACTTATAAAATGGAGGATCGAAACTACTATTAAACCTAAACAATCTTAAACATATGGGTAAGGTTTAGTTAGCTATAGCTTTGCTTTCTCTAGCATAAATTTGTTTAACTAATTACATTTTTAAAATTTTTCTTCTTTTATTAAAAACTTACTTTCATTTCATAGAGTTTCTATTAAATTATAGGTCAAAACTTTACTCTTTACTAAAAAAAATCATATTTCCTGCCAATTTTGTTTTGAAATTTTTTTGTAAGAAATACTTACAAATTTTGTTGTGAAAAATAATTTACAAGAAATTGCTACCAATTTTCTTACAAAATATTTTGTATAAAACACTTTTCGCAACAAATTTTGTAAAAAATACTTGTAAATTTTATAATTTTGTAGGAAATGATTACTCACGAAGGAATTACGTGCCAATTAAAATTCGTAAAAAGAATAAAAAAATTCTTGCAAACTTTTTTAACAAATTTGCAAAAAAAATATCATGTAATATGAGAATTTTTAGTAATGACTTTAAAATAATAGAAAATTTGTCAAAAAAAATTAGATCAAGCAGAAAACTTAATTTATTAATGAAATCATTAATTAGATAGATTATATAGTAGAATATTATAAGAATATTATATATATATATATATATATATATATATGATTTAATTATTGGTTGATTTTTGTTTTCTTAAAGTTAGCAGTCATAAGCATGAAAATTTTATTTGGCCTATAATGTATGATTGAAAGATGAAACCATGGTTTTGTAGTGTTTTTCATAGGTAAATCCATGCTTTCTTCTAAGCTTAGAATAACCTTTTCATCTCTCTAAGTGACCCCTCTCATTATGCTAATTACGTACCTCCTAAATCCATTTTCAAGACACATGAGTTTATCTTATTATGTTTATGGAGAAAATAAAACTTATTAATTATCAAAACTACACTTTTTTCACTCTTCTCTTAATTAACACATGAATTAATTATGTTCATAATTTCCAAAAGTTCAAACAAATTCCGTTTTGGTATATTTTTAAACTTTGCTAACAAGGTCAATATAAAATTTGTTTGTAATAATCTTATCATAGCAAACAATTAAGAATAAAGTAAATAGATAGTTTTTATTAATTAGGTAAATGGTTTAGCCTAACAAGGGTAGATTAGATTAGATAGCATTCTCATTAATTGTGATTGACTAAGTGAAGGATGATACTTAACAATCAATTAAATCTTTTAAGACAAACTTGAAGCATCAACACTTTTTGCTAATTTCTTGATTAGATGCCCCACATAATTAAATACTTTTAATTAATTGCCCCCAACCAATCCAACTCATTTGTGTGCATAGGGGACCTTATTCACAAATAAATAGGGTTTCATCATTGTTTTAGAGTGGTCTTACAAAGGGTGATGTGTTGGTGCATATTCACTAAAAAATAATGGTGAAAACAACCACATATAAAAATCTTAAGCAAATCCTTGTCATTTCTATAATAACATAGCAAATAATTAGTGGCTTCGTAATTAAGATTAGTTTAAAACTCATTTTGTTGATTAGCTTATAAAACTTAGTTAATTAATTAAACGACTTGTCAAGTAATTGAGTTCAACTTTAAATATAGTTCAACTTATTTAATCAATCCAATCCACGTGAAAGTGTTGATTCAATCATGTGCTCTCTTTGCACGTGTGTAAAATTTTGTTCAAGTTGAAGAAAATAAGTTTAGAAACTAAAATTCTAATTAAACTTGTTTCTAAAAGGGTTAAAATTACATAAATCAAGCCCATTTTATAAGAGGGGGCCAGCCCATATATTTTTGTTCCAAAAATACATAGGTAAAAGAAAGAGAAAAAAATAATGAATGATTTTAATTTTTTTTTCTAGTATGAAAGTTGTTCATTTATAACAATATATAAATAGATATTTTTTTTGTGTCATTTTTATTTTATTTTTAATTATTATTTTTAAAATTAATTATTATTTTAAAATTTCTTTTGTTTTTAACTATCATGTTCAATTTTTTTTACATATTTTATTTTTAAAATTTTACATTTAAAAGTTATTTTAATAATTAATTATATATTTTTTATTCGTCTTAATTCAAACTTTTATAAAAATTAAAAAAATGTGAACACAACGCAGATGTGTTTGCTAATTCTAGTAAAAAAAATATAAAAGATAATGAATTATTTAAAAAATTATTTTTTATTATAAATAATGTTTTTTAAGAAAAAAAACTCTGAATTTTGAAAATACAATAGTGTCGTATGTGACATGAGGCAAATTGAAGCAAAAAAAAAAACATAGTTTGGATGACAGGTAACAAAAACCTAATAATTTAGGTGACCACAATTCAGTGTTAGTTCCATTGTCCTCATCACAGAATTAGGGTTGTTTGAACAATAATTATTGAATGTAAACCCCTATAATTCAACCACTCAGAGTTGTCATTTGCTGTCACACCAAGCATTATATAAAATATTATTTTTATAAACATTTTCTATATCATATGTTCTCATTTACATAATTCTTTTTTTTACATGTAGAAAATTGAACTATCCTTAACGTAATTCTTAAAATTCTCATCCAAAATATCATAGCAAATTATATACGATGGCTTATGTTTGAATAACTATATTTCATAGTGGATGTATACTATTTAAGGTATGTGGAATAAAATTAAAATAGTTGCAACACAATAATAGTTTGGAATTGGAAATGGATAAATAAGTGTAATCATGATTATTGTCTCAATTTTGATGAAAGATATTTAATTTGACTACGACTTGAAAAATATTTAATTTTTTAAATTAAATAAGGAATGAAAGATGTGAATATATCCGTATTAGTCTCATTATATTTTACTTTTATTTTGATTTTGAATTATTAAAATATTCTTTTTTTCATATATTGTTGATAAAAGAAAATTCTTTTCCATATGTTGAATCACTTAAAACTACTAATTTTTCATATATTGAATTATACATTTTTACATTCTTCTAATTGTCTGACTGATTTGGTATCTATTACCTTTGGTCATTACAAATTCAATTATTACCTTCTTTTTTTTGATATGTTTAAACGATGTATTTCTGGACTTTTCTTTTTTTCTTTTGGCATCTTGAAAACAAAATAGATGTTGTAGTTATGATAAAATTTTAATTGCGTTTTTTTTTTTTTTATTTATTTGACTTT
>Ga0214542_1001990_pt1 | contig 42350 bp, 23 predicted proteins | sample CNSS1metaG_FD_160096 | JGI IMG/M metagenome (GOLD analysis project Ga0214542, IMG submission 160096) | Root nodule microbial communities from cowpea collected in UCLA plant growth center, Los Angeles, California, USA - CNSS1 | ecosystem: Host-associated > Plants > Roots > Nodule | place: USA... | reverse complement strand
ACTTAAATCAAATCAATTTAACAAATATGAGGACCAAATTGAGATTCATACATTTATTTGACACGTGTCACCATATTAGATTGACACGTGGCACACTACAAAAGTGACACGTGGCATAAATATTTTTTAAAAAAAATTAAAAAAAATTTAAAAAAAATTTAAATAAATTTAAAAGAAAAATTAAAAAAATTCAAAAAAAAAATTCAAAAAAATAAAAAAAATTCAAAAAAACGAGGAGCTGACACGTGGTACCTACTTAACGGTGTTAGTTATCTACTAACGGAAAGGACCTAATTGATACTAATTTACAAAAATGAGGACCTTATTGAGACTAATAAAAATACGAGGACCAAATTGAGATTCTGCAACAAAAACGAGGACCAACGGAGTATTTTAACCTAAATATAAATTTTAAACTAATAGTAATTATTTTAATGTTATAATAAAATTAATTAATTACAGATTTATTTTTCTAATTTTAAAAATTTACAATTAAGATAAAAAATGAAAATTTATTTATCTACAGTAACATTTATTTAAAAATGTTACGATATCATGGTTAACATTATTTATGGTAACATTTTTCATTACTTATGATAACATTTTCAAAAAATATCACTATAGTTATTCATAAGGTAACATTTACAATAAGTGTAACAAAAAAATGTTACTAAATCTAATAAATCCTGTAGTGGTGGTAAAGGTTAAATATGTTCCAATTGTGTAGGTTGAAACTAATTTTCCCTTCACTTAAAACAAAAACAAGTACTTTATTTTTTAAATGAAGAAAAATTTTAATGGTTAACCTAGTTTAGGTGAGAAACAAAAAACTGAACCAAGTTTCAATACCATGAATGCAACAATCTATATTATAAGGTGAAACACGTTAACTACATCACGCATGCTTCACTAAGAAATTAGTGTTTATAAATATATCCAGAAATAATCAACCGGAGCTATGTACTCTTCTGTGTCCACGAAAGAGTTTGATGCTCTCATAGGTTATGCCCACAAAGACAACTCAGCACACTTTTAAAAATGTAAGCAACTACAGTTTGAAGACATCAACCAACACATCATCTGAGTGCACTTCTTCCTTAACATAGCAATCCAAGACCCAGATACAAATAAATCCTTAAAACTATAAAATTGTGTACATCAAATAATAGGGACCGGAAACAGGGGTTGCCAAAAACGGTTACAAAAACCCAAATCTAAAAACCACTTAACACGACTTTGAAAATAAAAAAAAATGCAAGAAAAACGGAAGTTGACCATTTGATGTAAAAGTGAGGACGAAAACTCGAGATAGAGAACAATGCACCAAACCCTAAAAATAGAAGCAATACGTGAGAGGCTGAGACATAGTGAAAGAAAGCCCGAGAAGAAGCAACGATGCAATGAAACAGATGAAGGAAAGCACGAGAGACTAAAAATGGAGAAGGACCGAGATAGACGTAGAAAGAAGGAAGAGCGCGAGACACAAAGAAAGGAGAAAAAGCACGAAAGGAAAAATAATTGAAAACCGGAATAGCTCTCTCTTTGAAGTCAACATGGAAAATTTTATGAAAATTAAAAAATAAAAGTAAAAAATGAAACATAGGAACCAACTCAGTCAAACGTTTGTCAAAATTTATGTTTTAATATATATCTTGGATAAAAAAAATATATAAAAGTATACCACGTTAAGTTCGTTAAAAAATAACTTTGTCAAAAGATAGTTTTAAAGTAGTCTACTAAACAAAATATTTCAAACTCGCCTTTGCTTTTAAATAATAAACAAGACACATTGTCAAATGAACGTTTTTGTTTTGGAAAATGTTAAAGTGACTCCATATTTTGACTCCATACTTGACTCCATGAGGTGGCCTGCACATGTGGATTTTAATGCTTAAATTAAAATTAATTTTATTAAAGCATCTTACTTGAGACGTGGCACATTTTGGAGAGTGGGTGTGGGCGTGAAAATTGAGAGGGTCAGAAACACGTTTTGGAGAGTGGGTTTGGGCGTGAAAATTGAAAGGGTGGGAAATTAGGTTTTCTTTGAAGAGTGGGTTGCGCAGAGAAAGCAAAAACGAAAAAAGGGAAAAGAAAGAAAGAAAGGGAAAACCCACTCGAAAGGAGAAAGGAAGAAAGGAGAAAGGAAGAAAGGAGAATATGTGTGTTGTAGTGAGTCGAAGAAGACGAAGAGAGAAGACTAAGGGAGAAGACGAAGAGAGAAGACGAAGGGAGAAGACGAAGAGAGAAGACGAAGGGAGAAGACAATCCTCCCAGAGTTAGGGTTTTTGTTCGTCTCCATTGTTGGATTCAGCATCGTGGTTCGTAGGTATGTTTTCTTTTCTTTTTTGTGCATTTCTCCACTACGCCAACAGGTTTGTGGTATTTTTTTTCGAAGTCGTCGTTGTGGGTTTTTTGGATAAGGAACTGAGATTTTGTTTTGGTTTTCACCTACATAATCGAGTGAGTTATTTTTTAAAGGCAAATTTAACATCTATCTTGTACAGGTGAATGACCACAACACTGTAATCGAACACAAAGCTTACGAAGTTAGGGTTTTTTGTGCTTTCAGTTATTCGATTCAGTCGGTGGTTGGTAAGTTTGTGTTATTTTTCCGTTTCTATGATTTTGGTGCTTTGATAGGTGCATGAATACTAGTTTTCTAACTAGGTTGATGAAATCTGTCTTATTTTACTGTGATGACCTGTTTGCTCACAAGTGATGACCTGTGCTGCATTTTGTGCAATAATGTGGTTTGACTCAATTTTTTGAACTCATACCAGTCAATAGTTGATTATGGGGTGATTAAGTATGGGTAATATGCGTTCATTTGTAATAATCTCTTTGATGTGGTTTCAAACCCAAGTGGATTAAAGTTGTATGATTTATTGATGATGACTTGTGTGCATCCAAGTGATGACTTGTGCTGCATTTTTTGCAATCAGGTGGTTTGACTCAATCTTTTTAACTTCCATATTATTTTATTCCATAATTGATTATTGGGTGATTCTGTTTGGATAATGTGAGTTAATTTGTAATTATCTCTCTGATGTGGTTTCATAGCCAACTTGATTACACTTGTGTGATGTATGAGTGATGACCTGTTTGGTCACAAGTGATGATCTGTGTTGAATTTTTTGGAAGCGTGTAGTATGACTGAATTTTTTTTATCTTTCATGTGATAGCACTAAATAGTTGATTATGGGGTGATTAAGTATGGATATTGTGATTTCATTTGAAATTATCTCTTTGATGTGGTTTCAAACCCAAATGGATTAAAGTTGTATGATTTATTGATGATGACTTGTGTGCATCCAAGTGATGACTTGTGCTGCATTTTTTGCAATCAGGTTTGACTCAATCTTTTTAACTTCCATATTATTTTATTCCATAATTGATTATTGGGTGATTCTGTTTGGATAATGTGAGTTAATTTGTAATTATCTCTCTGATGTGGTTTCATAGCCAACTTGATTACACTTGTGTGATGTATGAGTGATGACCTGTTTGGTCACAAGTGATGATCTGTGTTGAATTTTTTGGAAGCGTGTGGTATGACTGAATTTTTTTGATCTTTCATGTGATAACACTCAATAGTTGATTATGGGGTGATTAAGTATGGATACTGTGATTTCATTTGAAATTATCTCTTTGATGTGGTTTCAAACCCAAGTGGATTAAACTTGTATGATTTATTGATGATGACTTGTTTGCTCATAAGTGATGACCTGTGTTGAATTATTTGGAAGCATGTGCTATGAATCAATTTTTTCATGTTTCATGTCATACTAGTCAATAGTTGATTATGGGGTGATTACCTGGGGTTATGTATTCAGGTCATAAATATGGTTGCGTCAGTGAGGGAAGTGAATTCAATGTTGACCGCAAGGTATGATAAATTTTGGAATTCAATTTATTCTGAAATTTGTTATGATAAAAATGACATAACTAAATTTTTTTTATTGTTCCATATTTGTTTTAGGCATTCATGCCGGACAAAATTGATTGGTAGTTTGAATAAGAAGTTAACAGATGAACAAAAGTCATTTATCCGAGGAACACCATTTGGATGGATGGTTGAGTTGAAAGAGTCTGTTAAAATATCTAGGAATCTTTTGAGTCCGTTAATTAGTAGGTGGGTGGAAAGGTTGGGGGGGTTTCACATGAGTACAAAAGTTGTTGGATTTACCTATTTAGATGTATGTCTTGGTCTAGGTTTGAGGGTGGTTGGTGAGAACATTAATTTAAACCAGGAAGGGTTAAATAGTGATTCAAGAAATTTATTTGGAGCTTCCAAAGTTGTTGATATCGAAATGGTATATGATTACATCTTAAAACATATTAAAGTGCTTTGTTTAGAGGATTTTGGTAAGCTTTACCTTTTGTTAGCAATTTCTGAGTTTTTGTTGCCCAATCGTAGTGGAATAGTTTTTTCTATTTTGTTCAACATTGTTGATGACCTTGGTAGTATTGGGAAATTTAATTGGGGTCGAGTGGTGTATGAGTTTTTGGTTGGCAGTATATGTGAAGCTACATTGTTCTTGAAGGAGAAACAAAGTACCAAACACTTCCATGTAGTTGGATGTGTTTATTTGTTACAGGTACTGTATGTTAAATTAATTTCAAACTTGTTTGATTAGTTTAAAATATTTGGTTATGAATTTTGACTGATTTTGATTACAATTGTGGCAGTTATGGTCTTTTGACCATTTCTTGATTCCGAATTTAAAGTATTGTCAGCGTACGACAAAGTTTCCCAGAATCTTGCATTGGATTGAAATGAAAGCAGGGGACAATGTAATTAAAAGGAGTTTGACAAATAACACTGTAAGTTGGGTATTTTGCTGTTTGATTGTTTTCCTAAATCTGTCATCTATACTGATTGAAGTTTGTTGTGAATTGTTTCAGGTTGTTGCAGATGTTGCTGCCTCTGCAGAAGAGCTGACCAATTCCTTCGTTAAAGAAGGTTTTGAGGTATATGGACGTCAAACTAAGGGTACTAAAATAGTTGACTTAATTAAAGCTGTTGAACATCAAGAAAGTGTGCTAGGAGAATTGCAAAAAGAACTTGTAGACTTGAATGCAATGATGATTGAGAGGAAGAACCAACGCCAGCATCAGCAGGGCAAAATGAAGTTTTCTGAGTTTGGTGAACCAAGTGTTGCTCATTCGCAAATACGGGTTCTTAAAACAATAATTACCTGAACAACTACAACAGATCCGGCTAAGTTAAGGCTACGAGTATTTATCTTTTCTCGTACAACCTTACATCTACAATTGAGTGCAGAGATCAAAAAACTATGCACTGAATCTGCCCAGTTATAGTCACTTAAGTTGTCAAGGTTGTCTAAGACTTTGAAAGGCATATTGGTCACTGTCCTAGAGGTCCTAGGAAAATAAAATACAGTAAAACAAAGTAACAGATACAACCTACAAGCATTGTCTACATCATCATCACTAACCACTAAGTTCTTAATCTTGTTAATTATGTCTCGCAAGGTGATTGGTTTCTTATCAAAAAGTGAACCTACTACCCCACTTACATCAACATCAAATTCAACACATTTACCAACCATACTAAGACCTAGGCATATACAAAAATCATAAACCGATAACCCCACCAAATGCTGACCTACACGAATGTATTCCCCTTGTGGAACCCATCTACGCAACACTTCCCTCAACAAAGGACAATTTATTTCCAATGCGTTGTCCACCTCCAAACACCATCTAAATGGTGTTGCCTGAATCCGCTTACGGTGGGTGTCGTTTAGTACATTGTTTACTTCAACAATGTACTTGCTTTCGCACCTATGCACAATTCGCACCTAAAGCACCATGAAAAAAAAATATTTATTATAAATAAATAAAAAGTTAAATCACTTAAAGATTCCAATTATACCTGATCAACATTTTTTACCACCTTCTTCTTCTTCCCTTTATTGCTTGCTTCCGGAATACATTTGCGTTGGCGTTTACTAGACATCTTACTTAAAATTCCTAAGTAACATACCAAGTTCATTGAAATTCATCAAACATATATCTACAAAGGACCAAATATAACTGAAAATTTATCACATGCAACAAAGTAAATAACCTCATAAACAATTATTGACTGTTATAACAAAATAGATAAAAAAAATTGATTAATAAACTGATTGCAAAAAATGTATCACAGGTCATCACTTGGGTGCACAAAAGTCATCACCAACAAATCAGACATCTTTAACCCCACTTATTACAAATCACATCTTATTAACCAACGTCATTCACCCCAAAAACACGAATTGACTGTTATAGTATGAGTTCAAAAAATTGAGTAAAACCACATTGTTGCAAGAAATGCTGCATAGGTCATCACTTAGTTGCACACAGGTCATCACACACAAAATGTGACAGATTTAATATACCTATTCACAAAACTAGTACTTGGTTGAATAATGAACAATCAACCTACAAATTGTTAGTAAAAAAATTAAAAATTGAAACAAAATTAAAATATAGGAATCAAACAGCACATGCTGTAACAAAATTAAAATATAGGAATCAAACAGCAGATGCTCTGATCCATGGTCATGGTGAAGGTAAGAACTGGAAACTTGCTTATCATTTGCTGATTGAAATGTTGGGTTTGGGATTGCTTCCAAATATAGACACTTCAAATTTAGTGGAGAGTCTTTTGAAAGAACATGGTAGGTTGGGTCTGTGTGTTAAATTGGATACAAAATTAGAGAATCAGAAGTTGCAAAAGTTGTGTAGAGGAGGTGAACTAAATGCTGCTTATAAGAAAGTGATACTAAACTGTGCAAAATGTTCTTACGGTGATACTAAACTATATTGTAGACTTATGCTCAGTGTTGTTGATTCATGTATTCATAAGCTTTAATTTATTTGCAGTCTAACAAAGCACACATTTTTGGGGACTTTTATGTCTTGAGCAGCAACTTTATAAAGGTGTGTTCTTGTATTTCATGTAGTCTTGTAGAAGTCAACTTAATTATTTAATTTTACAAACCACGTTGTCTATTTAGTTAGGCAAACATGCACTACTGCTAGTGTGCAGTTTGAAGATTGGTTTAACAGGTTTATTATTGCAATGAGAACAAAAGTTTAGGTGATAGACGTTTGTTATGAAATTGTCTTACAAGAGGTTCAGGACTGCCATCAATAAACAGTTCAGCAAATTAGTACTCAGGTCTCCATACACGGCTATCAATGGGAATCCTAAAAAATGTTGTGATATAAACTGCCTGCATTCTCATCTACTGTTGAGAACTGACTTAGACGATAGGTTATATATTCGACCCTATTTTAAATGAACATATGTATGACCCTTGTGGGCTTTATATTCCTTTTTGTGATTAATTTCCTTCACAATATGCAGATTTTGTTTTGGTTCTTCTCCTTCCTTGATTAAGACCTGAGAATCAAGTGTAGAAGTTATTGCTGAATAAAAATATCTATCTCCAACTATTTTTTATCAATGGTTTCCTCATGCCTGTATATTTTTCTCCATCATCTACTAGGACATCTGTGATCATGTTATGAAAGAGTTTGAGACGTTAGATGTTTCAAGGTCTGTTGGCTCTACCATGCTTGATAATGTTAAAGTACCCAATGAAGCTAAAGTAGGACGTGAGTCGAGCAGGTTGAATGAGTCCAATGACATGGCAAGTGATGGTGGTGCCAACAGGCAAGCTGATAAAGGATCAAAGAAGAAAAAGGGGAAAGCCACAACAAATGTAGTAGTAAATCTATCTGAAAGTGGGGCAGATAACCAGGAACACACTTCAACAAAATCTAAGAGAGGCCAAAAAAGAGGTAAGGACACATCTGCACAAACATTCGATTCGAAGGCAGGTTCTAAGAAAGAATTGCTTAAAATAAAAGAGGAAGATCTCAGTCCCTCAGAAGAATGGATCATGCAGAAAATTACAGCATTAGTTTCTGATTTTGAAGAACAAGGTCTGTAGGCTTAGCTATCAATTTTGTTCTTTCTTGCATATATATTTTCCCCATTTTTCTCAAATTTAGATATAAATTGATAGGTATAGATGACCCTGAAATAGTTCTTAGGCCTTTGGCTAACCAATTAAGGCCTACAATAATTAGTTCTTGGATGGAGAAAAAGAAGGCACTGCTTACAAACAATGCAGAAAAAATGAAACATTTGCTTGATAATTTGCAGAAGAAACTTGACGAGGTTTGACTGCTAAAATTGCATCGTTTTTTTTTACTGCATTCACTATTGTTTTGTCTTTATGTAGCTTTCTTTCCTTCTTTCATTTGGGGATACTCTTCTAGACAGGTAAAATTAGTGTGTACAGCTCCCTATGTTGATTGTGTATTTTTCTGGCAGTAATTTTCAACAAGGTGTGTCTTGCATGATAGTTTATATCTTGGCAATTTGGAAGGTGATATGCAGCGAAGCCAGAAAGAGAAAAACAACAGTAAATCTTTACAAAAAAATTGTTCATACCCTGATGGCTGGTCAATCCATGAAGAACAATCAGGACATCTAAGAATTATCTTGACGCAACAAAACAAACCCTAAGACAACAAATAGAAAAAAAATCGTCATACCTACAATCTGCTACAAACCCGATCCTTCGTAGAACTGCGACCTTTGAAAACAATGGTTGAACAATGGAGGAGATGTTAGAACTCCCTTTCACTCCAAAAACCATTGCCGTTGCCGGTGACAATAGAACCTACAACTGCGACCACAAAAGGGGGTGAAATGAGAACTCATACCAGTTAGCGCGGGGGAGAAACGAAAGAATGATCAAATTTTCGACCAAAAAACCATTCGCCATCTAGACTGCACACCTTGCCGGTGGGAAGAAAAACGGCGACTGTGCGGAGAAAAGAGGGTTTTCGACTGAGTGCACGGGAGAAGGAGAAAAGACAAACGGTTGAACTCCTCCACAGCAAACGCCCTCCCTGTCCGCAAACCCTAACCCTTTCAAGGTTTAGCCGCCACAGAGATTCCGCAAACCCACACTGTGCTATCTTCTGCTATCTTCCTTCGCCAGAAGAACCACTCCAAAAACCGTTGGCGTTGCCGGTCACAAGAGAACCTACAACTGCGACCACAAAAGGGGGTGAAGTCAGAACTCATACCAGTGAGCGCGGGGGAGAAAGGAAAGAATGTTAAATTTTTTACCAATAAACCCTTCGCCATCTACAATGCACACCCTGCCGGTGAGAAGAGAGTTTTCGTGCGGCGACTATGCGGAGACAACAGAGTTTTCGACTGAGTGCGCGGGAGAAGGAGAAAAGAGAAACGGTTCAACTCCTTCGCTACAAGCCACGTCTGACGTAAAATGCTTCAAAAAAATTAATTTTAATTTAAAAAATAAAATCCACCTGTGCATACAACGTCATGGAGTCAAGTATGGAGTCAAAATATGGAGTCAAAATATGGAGTCAGGATATCATTTTCCTTTGTTTTTACGTGTCAAACAAACGTTGCTCTATGAAGATTGAGTTGCAACTTTCTTTCAGGTTTGGCTCTCAGTCCAACGAACCTTCCTGTCTCCTCTGTGCTTCTCAGCAACCACTACAAGCTTATAGTAAATCAGAACATTAAGCCTTCACAATACGACTTCACCCTTATAATGAGGTTCAACAGTGTCACCATCTTCAAATTCTTCCTCCACCTCTCTACACTCTTTACGCACCTCCAAGCTTACACCACAGTCAACAATGTCACAATCAGTTGCGGCACCACTGGAACATCCTACGACGGTGAAAGAACATGGACAGGGGACACAGGTTCAATGTTCTTCTCTAATCAAGACAACACCGTTTCCTCCAACCCAACAACACCACAACCTAATTCCACCCTTAAGGTACCCTACAACACAGCACGTGTGTCTCGTTCCCAATTCAATTATTCCTTCCCCGTAACCCCAGGCTCCTATTTCCTTCGCCTCTTCTTCTACCCAGCTTCTTACCCTTCCTTTCCCCGTACACAAGCATCTTTCACCGTTCATTGCAACCAATTCACACTCTTCTACGGTTTCAACGTCAACGCGGAAGACACGGAATTCATCTTCAGAGAGTACGTGGTCAACGTTCACAACGGTGAGACACTCAACCTCAGCTTCACTCCCTCACAACCTAACTCCCACGCTCTCATCAACGGAATCGAGGTATTTCCTATCCAAAGCGATCTCAATTACACCACACCACATGGTGCGGACTTCAAGCTCGTCGGAACCGATTCCTCGTACAGCGTTACAACCGACACTGTTCTGCAGACAGAGTATAGGATCAAAGTAGGAGGTAAAGGAATTTGGCTGCCAAAAGACACCGGTTTGTTCAGAAACTGGACCGACAAAGACGAACATTATTTAATTGAACAAGAAAATTGTAGCTGTAATGATCTCGCTAGCAACGTGTATGGTAAGATGAACATAACCTTGAACCATGGTTACGTGCCATCCAAGGAACTGTACAGAACAGCGTGTATCACGGAGAGATCTAAGTTGACTTGGGACTTCCCCGTTGACTCTGGCTTCTACTACTTGGTCAGGCTCCATTTTTGTAAACTTGACCAGAACATTACTGACATCGCTGACAGGTTGTTCTGCATTTACATAGGTAGCGACCTGGCTGAGGATCACGCTGATGTTATGAGGTGGAGCAACCAACATAAAGGTTTACCCGTGCAGAGAAATTTTGTCGTTTTGATTCCCAAAATGGATACTCAGAAAATGGTTAGTCTCTCGCTCCAATTGCATCCTTGTTTGAATTCGAGCATTCCGTGCTTGAGCGGTCTCGAGATCTTCAAAATCAGCGACTCCAACAACCTCGCCAGACCTAACGTGCAGAACGATCTTGCAGTCGGAAAGAGAAGGAACGTCTTATCAATCGGAAAAAGCACGAATTACATCACAAAACATAAAATTATCATAGCAGGGGTGGTATTCGTCTTGGTCTCGTTTCTTGGTTTCGCCGTCGTTTGGTGTGTAATATCCAAGTTCAATTTATGCTCGTTCTCAACCAAAGTACACCACCAACTGTCAACCAATTCACACGAACTGTCAACCAACACGCTCATCTGCCGGCGCTTCTCCCTCGTCGAGATCAAAGCCGCCACCAACAACTTCGACGACGCTGCCGTCGCCGGCGTCGGGGGATTTGGCCACGTGTACAGGGGCATCATCCGCAGAATTTTCATGCCAGTGGCTCTCAAGCACTTCAGACCGGGTTCAAATGGCCCTGCAAAGTTCCTGAACGAGATGGAGGTGGCTATCAAGCGCCACAAACCGGGTTCAAAGCAGGGCGCTGAAGAGTTTCTAAACGAGATCGAGTTGCTCTCGCAGCTCCGCCATCGCAATCTCGTTCCTCTCATCGGTTACTGCAACAGCAAGGAGGAGATGATTCTGGTCTATAGTTTCATGGCACGTGGCAACCTCCGGGACCATCTATATAACAGCGACAAGCCTCCGTTGCCATGGAAGCGACGCTTGCAGATTTGTATCGACGTAGCGCAGGCGCTTCATTACCTCCATAGTGGCGCCAAAGCATACACGATCATCCACAGCGACGTGAAAACCGCGAACATCTTGTTGGATGAGGAGTGGGTGGCCAAGGTTTCGGATTTTGGGCTTTCCAGAATTGGGCCCATGGTTGAGTCCAAGCCCCATGTCGGCGACACCGCCATGAAGGGAAGCTTTGGGTATATAGATCCAGAGTATTATAAACGGCAATATTTGACGGAAAAGTCTGACGTGTACTCTTTCGGGGTAGTGCTGTTTGAGGTACTGTGCGCTCGTCCGCCACTGATCCGCACCGCGGAGCCGATGCAAGAGTCGCTTTGTAATTGGGTTAGGTATTGTTACCAAAATGGGACAATGGCTCAGATATTGGACCCCACGTTGAATGGGAAGATCGCGCCCAAATGCTTTAGAATGTTTTGCAAGATTGGGGTGAGTTGTTTGTCGGAAATTGGGACGCAGAGACCGTCCATGAATGACGTGGTTGGGAAGCTTAAGTATGCTCTGCAACTACAAGAAATTGCAGATATTAGCGAGGCGCATTCTAATACTAAAATCCCATTGTCTGTTTAGGCGAATTGAATTACTTCATTTCTAGGATCAACGATTTTGATGAGGCTGGTTTAATACGATTGTTCTAACAAATGCATATATTTTATGGTTGTTTCAGGAATGTTAAGGTTTTACAACCATTTTTTTACGGTTGATTTCTTTATGTTGTTTTACCAAGGTTGAACTTTTACAATCCTTTGCATTTAAGGACACTCTTCTTAAAACACTTTCCAATCTGCATACAATATGTATCTTCACCTTGAAACATCCAAGGTTTCCTACAAATGTCACTTCCACCTTAAAAGATATTCTGGTAACTACTATTACACATTTGTAGTTGTGAATCAAACATGTAATCTGGTAAAACTGTTTGCATAAAAAGATTCTAAATCTAGACATTTCAGGAATCTTGTTGCTATGCTTTCTTTGCTGAGCAAGCTTGTGAAGCAGATCCAGGCTGAAAACGAAAAGAATCATAATTCAATTGTTGGACAGTTATGCAATAACTTCATGATTGTTTCAAGAAAGTAAAGAGTGAATTCTTTACCACACAGGCATGAACATCATTACAACCGCACAAGAGCTTCCCATTGAGAGTATCCACAGCTTTAAAGGAACCTCCTCCTTCACTTCTCTGCACAATGATCCCCAAATTATAACTGATATTAGCATGAATGAATAAAAAAGTTTCTGCTGCAAACAACAAAAAATAGTAGTGAAAACAAAAAATATGGCAAAGTTCTACCTTGTAATAATCAACAGCAACATAATTTGCCCACCTGTTGCCAGCAGCAACATAACAGGTCTGTAGCATGTCAATGAGACCTCCAGAGTTATCTTCACATGTGATTGCCTTAAGTGGAGCAGACCGAAAATAGTTTACCAAAACCAAGGATTTGCTCTTGTCATTGAGAGCAGAAGATTCTGCTCTACTTGGACAGCTTCCTGCTTTTCTTCCACCATCCCCATCTGATGAATTTAAGATCATCAAAAATGAAAATTGACACTGTAAGGAAGAATAAATGTATAACATATTCTCGTATTTTCCTTTAATTTAACCAGTGTCTATTAGAAAATAAAGAACAGAGAAGCCTTAGAAATTTAGAAGTTGGTATTATCTTACACTGATTTTCAACCATGTAATTCCACTGGTATGCAATGCCTTCACTTTGTTCTTTAGACCTGACAGATGTGAACACTAGTAATCTTTGATTTTTTGCAACCATATCACTCACTAGAGGCCAGTCTCCTCCTTTCTTTGGCATTCTACTCACAGGAAACCAAAACTTCATCAAACCAGCGTCCGTGAAGACTTTTGTCAATCCTTTTGGGGTTTTAACATAATCTTCCAATATGAGCGTGACAATTTCTGTTGGATTGGCTGATAGAAAAGCTGCAATTTCCTTCAGTGTATCTATAGCTGGTTCCTACTTGTTGAGTATAAAGTTAGGGTCTTTGTGTAGAGGAACTTGTTGGTCATTCATTAGTGTTTGTAAAGAAACAGAAGTGGGAAGATGATTTTTACATACAAAAGCTGTGAAGTCATAGCACTGGCCTTGAAATGAATGACACAGCCACACTTTTCCATCAAAATCATATGTATCTAGCATTAGTGCTCTAACTCCATTCTACAAATGAAACATTGATGGAAGAAGACAGAGTGACATTAAACACTTATAAGAGACAGAACATCAGAAAAATTAGCAGAAACTAATAATGAATGAAATAATACCTTTAGCTGTTGGGTTACACTGTCTTCTTGGTTAGTGATGGTAACTCGAGGCACACCTGTGTGTGATGGCTCTCCATCAATGGCAAATGCGTTGTGCGTTGTCAAAAATGCATATTTGTTGAACGGTAGAGAGTTATTCTAAACAGAAAAAACAATCAATAAACAACAGATTAAGATGAAACAACTCTAAAGACTGAATTTAAAGATTCCGAAACAAAAGAATAGAGAATATGCACTGACAATTTACTGAATTTTTTTTTTTACATTTTTCCCAAAGAGGCAGTTAATGTTCAGACAATATAAAATTCACCAGAATCTGAATCACCCCAATTGTCTCTGAATTTTTATCACTTGATAGCATGTTAAGAACTTTGACATTTAAGAAATAAGATCTTACAATGAGTTTGAATTGATCTGTGATGGATGATCTCACACACCTGGAGCCTAAATACCCAAGTGGGCAAGAGAAGCAGTAGAGTCCGGCTTCACAATCGCCATTAGAAGAGCACTCATCATCTAGCTGATCAAAGATTCGAAAAGAATGTGATAAAAAAGTTGAAAACACAGAAATTAAAGGCATAATTCAAAAGCAGAGGGTGTAGGGTACACAAACCTTGCATTTTCCATTAGAGCAAGCAGCATCAACACGATAACAAAGCGGAAGCATAACAACCACAAGCAAGAACACACGAAAACCCATTTGTACAATGACTTGTGGGATTCGTGAAAGGACTTGAAATGGGTGAATGAGAAAAGATAATCACAAAAAGGTGTCAAATTTATAGTGAAAAAAAATGCAATGATGGATTTTCTGTTCTGGGTGAGGAAGAAAAAGGAACTCCAAGATTGAAAGGGAAAGAGGGTATGCTGCTTTCATTAATAATTGGAGACAAATCAATTCAAAACATTAGTTGTAGTGGTGGACTAATGAGAGTGTGAAAGGTTTGTTAACTTTTCAGTTTTCATAACCTATCGCCGAACTATAAAGAACAACAGCAACGGTTGAAGTGCTGTTTTTGGATTTTTAATAATTAATTTGGACTTTGGAGGACAGAAAATATAAGATATTTTGGTAAGCAAAGAGCACTTCTCTAGGTTGGTGGTTGAATGCATTAATTTAAGCATTGGTTTTCTCGAATATAAGGTTGTGGTTACTGGTTCTTCCACCATTATGGATGCTGGAATAATTAATACAGTGGACAACTACGTAACTACATAAAGAAGGAAATAAATATAAATTTACCCATGACTCTATATATATTGAGTAGCTTATGGACAAAAGATAACTAATAATAATTAAATAAACATTTTGTCTTTTTTATTGGTTTGAGTTCCACTCTCTTTTTCTTTTCTCTTTTTTTTTTCAGTTCGGACTTTAATTATACGACAATCATATTCATAGCCATCAATTCTGAGATTTATGGATGATCCATACGTGTACAAAGAAAAATAAAAGTGATCCATGACTAAAAAGCAGAGGATATTCTTGGCATTTGTGTTTATTCCTAGAGGCTATTGTTACGAAGGGAGATAATCCTCTTTTTATTGAACAAGTTTATTAAATCAATTTAGTGATATTGAATTAATTCCACTATTTTAATATAAATGGTATCCTAACAATTTTACATCTATTAAAGATTTAAAGATAGAGTAATGTTACCCTTTCATTAGCGTCGGCTTATGACTAGTGTCTAGGGATGTCAACAGGGCGGGTAGGGTACGGGTAGTAGCTCCCCCATACCCTACCCGCTGGATAAATATTCGTCCCCGCTGGATAAATATTCGTCCCGTACTCATACTCATATTCATCGAGTATCCGTTATGCAGGTACCCGTCTATTTTTTTCATATCCGCGGATATCCGCGAGTATTTACAAAATTATTTAAAAAATAAATATTTAATCATAAATTCAAATAAAATAAAATAAAATACATCACTATCATAAATTTTAAATAAAGTTCAAACAAACTCAAGTCCATACAAGTCCAAATAATCATAAAATAAATATAAGATGACGTTCAACACAATGAAAATTCTTTAATTAGTGCTTTGATTAACCAGCCTACTTTTTCCGATTGATTCATGAGACAAATTTATTTCATAATTTTTTTTATATATATATATATATATATATATATATATATATATATATATATATATATATATAAGATTGTGAATTAAAGTTTAGCGGGTACGGGTATCCACAGGTACGGATACTATGATACTCCTACCCGCCCCATTAACATGCGGGTATAAAAAATACTCGTACCCGCGGGTAGCGGGTATCCATTTTTAATATTCGTTTCCTACCCATTGCGGATTTTATATGCGGATACCCGCGGGTACGGATATTTTTGGCATCTCTACTAGTGTCCATTTTCAGGAGACGCTATTTTTTAACTTTCTTGTAGTCACAATTACAAAAAAAAAAATTGCATGATTGATACTATGATTCATAGAGCCTTATTATATGTATTAGGATTATGTTTAGAATTTGTTTACAACATTAAAAATAGAAAAGTTCAAATTATATTTTCTTAGATTTTAAATTTTAAATCTGATATATAAATTAATTTTAGTTTATAGAAAATTTTATTTTACTGTCTTCTTTCTTAACATTTTATAGAAAAAGAAAATATGTAATAAGCAATTCACATAACTGGATCGAATTCATGTGGACAACAATTTTGATAGAAAGAAATAAGTGGTTGGAATTCATGTGGACAAGATTTCAACAATGGTAGCTAGGATGTGAAAATAGTTTATATCACCCACCTAAATATATCTTTTTCAAACATATATTAAATATTCATTCAAAAATTAAAAAAGATTTTTTTAAATAAATAAAAATACAAAAACTAATTTGTAAAAGTTATTATATAATTTATTTAAAGCTTATTTTTAACTTAAGCTAATTTTTTTCATATTTCTTTTTAAAAAAAAGAAAACTTTACAAATATTTTCTTAAAATAATCCTTATTTATATGAGAAAAGTAATTCAAACCAATATGTATAATAAACATATCATGCATATAGGATTCATCCTATTTGTATAGGGTACAATTGATAAGTTATCTCCACTTATTAATATATATATATATATATATACCTATTGGAAACCATTTTAAAATTAAATACAAAACTTTAATTTCTTTCATTCCACTAATTTCTTAGACTAATCCAACTCATTCAAGATATTAATAGAACATGAGAAAAAAATACCATAAAAACAAGCCACAAATGCATCCATATTCTGAAATAGACAATTAATTAGATATATTAATGTATCATCCTTCTCAACTTTCGGCTATGCATAAATTAGGGTTCAAGACACGTGGCAACCATGCATAACATTTGCATACTCTTGTTATATTCAACAAATACACGAAAACCAATAATGAAAGAATTATTTACCCAAGTACACTTGGTGCTTTTCAAAACAACGAATATTTTTCGTTAATGATTCATTTTTCATTTAACGGTATTCATTTCCTAAAAATAACGAATAAAATGTTTTTTTCTAATTAAAAAGATACTTTTCAAAAGTAACGTGAAGCCCTTTTGGATTTTCATAATAGATACAAATATTTTGACTTTTTTTTATTTACTTATAATACACCATTCAATCATTCTTACATTATCACATCATATTATTTAAAAAAATCAAAATAAATAATTAAATAATAATTAAAATAACGAGTTAAGAGTAGATAAAAAAATAATTAAAATATTATTATCCTTTTATAATTTTACCAAACCAACAATGATAACTTGGGCTCGTGGTGAAAATTTACTGAGTTTAAAATATGTTTGGAAAAAAAAAGTCTAAATGCTTTTAATAGAAGAAAATATAAGAAATATAATAAAAAACTGAAATTAGTTTATTGAACTTCCTTCCTAATAATTTATATAAAACCTTTTTTATTTTTTATATAATGTTAGCTTTTAAGAAAATGTGATTTCACTTTATATTCTTAGTTTTTTTCCTACAGTTGTATTACAAATTTGCATCGTTAATGAAAGGCGTAATTTTAATTTTATTTCTTTTTATTGTATTTAATTTATGTTTTACTTTCTATACATACATTTAACTTTTTTGTTCTGATTTTTCAAAATTATTCTATTTCTATTTTGTATTTTCTTAATTGTATTATGTGTTGTTCAACTGACATGTTAAATATATTGATGATGTAACATAAATATTGCATGCAAATTAGAACTAGTTTGGTGTATATTATGATAAAAAAGTGGATAAGGATAATCGTAACAATAATAATAATAATAATAATAATAATAATAATAATAATAATAATAATAATAATAATAATAATAATAATAATAATAATAATAATAATAATAATAATAGTGAAAGAAGTAGTTATAATGCAAATCACAATCATTATTATGACAACAATAATTGCATCTTAACACTAATAATAATGACAATTGTTAAATAGTTATGATAAGGATATGATAATAATGGTGACAAAATGATGATAATAATGATAAGAGTGATGTGAAAACGTGGAAATGGTGGGAAAATTTTTGGGAACAAGTGGTGATGGTGGTTCCTACAGCAACAATAACAATGGTGATGTAATAAAAAATCTAATACAAGGGACAATTAAAACAACGACAATATAATATTAACAAAAGTAACGATAACATCCGATGATAAACAATAATTCTCTTCCATTCAACAAATATGCCTTTTTCACAACACACAATCCATTCTTTTGCTAGTTAAAGGGTTCTTCAACGTAACTTTTGGATCAGTGTAGACTTCCACAAGAGTTGACTTTGTGCGTTATAATTCTCCCAAGGGTAGATCACAAATTGTAGCAATCGATGGCAATCACATTAAAGATCACAACTTTTCAAGTCAAGCCCACAAATTTGACCACAGAGTTTGAATCAAGCCATCCATTCATAGCAGCAAGAACAATGCATTTTGTAGTAGCATTCAGTTATATATGCTTCACACACAGCATTCAATTCCACCCCAAAATGGCTCCTTTTCCCTGTCTTCCATTTTTCACCACCACAAAATCCAAAACCACAAGCAACTCTAATCCAATAGAACAGCTCTGTCACCGCTTCTCTTTTTCTGAGCTTCAAGCAGCCACAAATGGGTTCATGCCGAGTTTAATTGTCAGTGGAGAAGGTCAATGCAAGGTCTACAAAGCCCACCTCAAAGGCCATGGAGACGTAGCCATCAAACACTTCGAGATTAAAAGCCCAGATCGTGATATAGAATTCAGGGTCGAAGTCGAGATTCTGTGTCAACTACACCACCCAAATGTTGTTCCTTTGGTTGGTTTCTGTGAGCACAAAAATGACAAGTTTGTTGTGTATGATTATGTCTCCAATGGAAGCCTCCATGATTGTTTGCATGGCACCAACAAAAACAGTGCTGTTCCCTTGTCGTGGATACAAAGACTTAACATCTGCATCGGGGTGGCTCGTGGACTGCACTACATTTACTTTGAAACCAAGATACCCATCATGCACCGTGCTGTGAAATCAAGCAACATTCTTTTGGACCGTAATCTGGTGCCTAAAGTGGCGGATTTTGGACTTTGCAAGAAGCACCCGCAAGAGGAGTCAAGGCCAAAGCCACCAAGAGTTGAGTTGAGGGAGAACTTGGAGGTTAGTTTGGAATACATGGAGCCTGAGTATTTTATGACTGGAAGGTTATCAAAGAAATTTGATGTGTACTCTTTTGGGGTGGTAATGTTAGAGATTGTGTGTAGGAAGGAAGCATGTTTTTTAACCCCAGGTGGAGATTGTGAGTACCTTGTTAAGTGGGCTTTTGAGGATGAAAGGAAGGGGGTTCTTGAGAAGATTGTTGATCCATCTCTTATTGGAAAAATAGCACCTTCTTGTTGGGAAGTGTTCATTGAGATTGTTCAGAGATGTTTGGCATCAGTTGAAGAGAGGCCAACGATGGGTGAAGTGGTTGTGATTCTTGAAAATGCATTTTTGTTGCAAGAGAGAGCAGATGTGTGAAAGAGTGTGATGAGCCAAAGGCCATTAGGAAGAGAAATATAAGCAAAAAGAATACAGTTGTTGTATTTTTCATGTTTCTGTTCAATTTTTGTGATTTCACAATTCTTGTAAAGCTTTTCCTTTTTCCATATTTAAGTGCTTCCAGCAGTATATCACAGTAAAGCTATGATGCATCGATACTTCAACTTGGGTCACGTATCAATGTTCAATACAAATTGTGTCTGATACTTGAACGATACTTATGAAGTATTTAATTTATAAAATCGTAATACACTATAATAAAATCTTTGAATAATAACCAATTTTAGTGACTAAAAATAATTAGTCATTATATAATGACCAAATTGACAACTAAAATAGTTTCAAAAAAGTATAATTGGTCTTTAAATTGATAATTAAAATAGTTTCAATTATGAATTGATTTTTAAATTGGTCACTAACATTAGTTACTAGGTTTTGGCTACCAAAATATTTGGTCCCTAATTAGAAAATTTGGATTCACACATTAACAATCATATATTTATTATGTTTGTAAGAATTATTGTACATTTTTCAATATTCATCTATCATATATTTATCACGTATCGTATCCTATTATTTTGAAAATAAACTTATCGACATATTGAATATATGTCATATCTAATACACATATCGTATCTGTGCATCGTAGCAGCAGAGTTATACAAAGCTATAGATAAATTTTTTTAGACTTGAAGACTCTCGGATTATGATAAACCATGCTAGATTTGTCTCCACACATACTACACCCAAACAACGTCTATTATTAAATATACAAAAATATTATTAAACACAATTTTTCTGTCAAAATTTGCAATTTTTTTCACTACACATGACTACACAGTTTCATATAGACCCAAGAGACCAAGTTACAATTCTCAAATCATCTCTTTACTTAAACAATAGTTTTCTACTTTTTTTTCTTCTTCACTTCTTCACACATGCTTACTTAGGATCAATAAATATTTTTCGTGACGCAAGTTAGTTTCCTGCTTTTTTCTCTTCTAAATATTAGTCCAAAGTTGTCTTGAAAACAACACAATATACATGTACATTTTATTTATGAGTTTACTTGATTAAAAAAAAAAAGTAATCTTTCCTGCGTTTGTTTGTAACTTACATATACAGGAAAAAGTTATATATTTTGTTCTACCATAGTAGCATCAACAATAGTTGTTGAACCGGAATCTTGTATCGTCAACACCAGGATCTAACACTCAAATAAAAATCCAAAACAGCCCTTCAACTGTTGGTGTCGTTCTTTAAAGTAGAAGATAGCTGGGAGACTTTCAGATTCACCTTAGTGAAATACTATTTTGAGTTGCCTTTATTTCCAATAATTAATGCAGCATAAATACGTAACCTCTTACCCTTCGGTTGCTCATAAGAATTGAGAATGCCATGAGTCCCTTCCATCTTTTCATTTTTAACATATATTAGAGCTTTTGTGATTACCTTTTCCTTATCACTTCCTTTCAGACACTTCAACTTTGTCACATAACAAATGAGTTCTCGTTCGTGCTTGCTTTTGGCCATTATTCTTCCCTTGTGTTACTATGTTGATGCTGCTTGCTCTAATGGAAAATGCAAGGTTTGTATACCCTACCACCTCTTATTTGAATCATGCCTTTTACTTTTCAGTTTCAAAATTGGTATTATATTTGTTTTCAATCTTTGATCAGCTAAATGAAGAGTGCTCGTCTAACGGTGATTGTGGAACCGGACTCTATTGTTTCTCATGTCCACTTGGGTTTTCAGGCTCTAGGTGTGTGAGATCTTCTGTCACAGATCAATTCAAGCTCATAGTAAGATTCTCACTTCTCCTTGGTCTTTGCCTTATTTCACAAGAAACTGTCACAACACAGGTCTAAAGATTTTTTAAATGCCAACACTTGGCAGGGTTTTGGTTCTGGTGGTGTAGGCTAGAAACTAGTTCCATCATTTTACATGAAATGAATATTAACTGCTATTATTTGAAAAAATCATGAAAAATTTTCAGGACTTTGTATTATTATATTTATTTTTGGATACCAAAAGAGAAACCTAAGCTATAGTATGAGATATGTCACTGTCTTTAGAGTGAAAAGGAAATTTAGGAGTGTTTCTTCTTAATCAGTTTTTTAACTGTTTGTTTTCTTTCGGTATAGAATAATTCTCTTCCATTCAACAAATATGCCTTTTTGACAACACACAATTCTTTTGCTATTGATGGAGAACCATCTAACACAGGAGTGCCTCGAGCCACCATCACTAATCAAGAAGACAGTGTAACGCAGCAGCTAAAAGTACGTTATTCGTTACTACTAGGCTTATATTCTGTTAACTTCTATGATGTTCTGTTTCTACTACTCGCAAGGATGTTCAAGGTTCATTATTTCTGCCATCTGTGTTTCATCTGTAGAATGGAGTTCGGGGACTAATGCTAGATACGTATGATTTTGATGGAGATGTGTGGTTATGTCATTCATTTCGAGGCCACTGCCATGATTTCACAGCTTTTGTATGTAGAATTCATCTTCCCAGTAATGTTTTCTTTTTGGCCTCTACAAAAATACAAACATTTATGCTAACATTAGTTCAGCTACACAAAGATGCTAACTTTGTATTCTACAAGTAGGAACCAGCTATAGATACACTTAAGGAAGTTGCAGCTTTTCTATCTACCAACCCAGAGGAAATTATCACACTCATACTGGACGATTATGTTAAAACACCCAAAGGGTTGACAAGAGTCTTTACAGAAGCTGGTTTGATGAAGTTTTGGTTTCCTGTGACGAGAATGCCGAAAAAAGGAGGAGAATGGCCTCTTGTGAGTGATATGGTTGCTAAAAATCAAAGATTACTTGTGTTCACTTCAATAAATTCTAAAGAACAAAGTGAAGGCATTGCATACCAGTGGAATTACATGGTTGAAAATCAGTGTAAGATATCACCAACCATTAAATCTTTCTTTGTTCTTCACAAAAACATTTTTATTCCTTTGTTAGTTTTCCATTTTGGTGTGTGATCTTAATTTTCCCCAGATGGAGATGGAGGAAGAAAAGCAGGAAGGTGTCCAAATAGAAAAGAATCTTCTCCTCTTGATGACAAGAGCAAGTCCTTGGTGTTGATAAACTATTTTCGCACTTTTCCACTTAAAGCAATCACATGTGAAGATAACTCTGGAGGTCTCATTGACATGCTGAAAACCTGTCATGGTGCTGCTGGCAACAGGTGGGCCAATTATGTTGCGGTTGACTATTACAAGGTAGAACTTTGGCACATTTTCTCTTTTGCTACAAATTTTGTTGCTGAGCATAAACTTTTGACTCAGTCGTTCCAATATTTGTTATAATTTGGGGATCATTTTGCAGAGAAGTGAAGGAGGAGGGTCCTTTAAAGCTGTGGATACTCTCAATGGGAAGCTCTTGTGTGGTTGTGATGATGTCCCTGCCTGTGTGGTGAGTAAATTTTCACAATTTCTTTCTTGAACACATAGTAAATAACTCCACGACATTTGATTTTTTATTCTTTTTCATTTTCAGCCAGGATCTACTTCACAAGCTTGCTCAGCCCAGAAAGCATAGCAAGTAGCAACAAGCTTCTTGTAATGTTTGAGTCTGTTTAAGTGTAATTTCTTGCCTTCATTACCACGCTTTCCTGGTTCGATATAATCATACAAGTACTACTGTATGCCAGTGCTACCGGATTATGAGTTTGTATAAACGTGAAAATGACACTTATATAAAACTATCGGTAATTTAAGATAATGGTACTTCTTTTAAGCAAATGGGAAAATCTTTTAAGATTTGCACTTAGCCATGCGTTACTCTATATTCTAACCTCCACTTATAATGATAGAAGTTCTATTCTGTTGCCATAATCCTACTAATTTATGAGCAATTTGTGAGGAATTCAAATATAGAATTGAAAATCTCACATTGAATAAAAATAAATAAGATGAACATGTAAAAAAATAAAAAAAAACACACAAACCTATTGTCTTATGGGCTTTTTATAAGAGGTGCCTATGAGATCTCATGTATGTTGACTAATGATTCAGAACTCATCATATTCAAATTTTTTTGGTTACAAACCAACTCTCCCCAATTCCAATCGTAACTATATGGTTTAACTTTTCCAATATTAGTTTTGTGTTGGATTTTAACCCGACTAACGCAATGAAATATCAAGAAATGTTGATAGATGAATTAGAAATTTCATTTCGAATGTAAACTTGCTATTTACAGATCCTCGTCGGTTTGGTCAGGTGTTTCAGATTATTATGCTCTTAATTTGGAAATCACATATTGGACAACCGATAATGGGACATATAAAAACAATTGGAATGACAACTAGTTTTCTCATGACAACATAGCTCAAATTTCTATTATCCTTATTAACACAAAACACTTTCTCAAAGTTAGGGTTGTGGATGCTTGGGATGGGTCTATTCCTACCTTTCTGCAACAAGTACCGAGAGTGTAGAATCTATAACATCTGATTTTAACTTGTGCTTATTTTTATCCTTCCTCGCATCCATGTTCTTGGAGTAAGAGTATTTGGTTGCATAATCCCTCCAACTAAAACTCTGATTCTTAGGAAACTCTTAATAGACTCCCTTCTGATAGCCATGCAACACAACTCTTTTCATGTAGTAAGCAAGAACACAACTCTTCTCATGTTTTTCTTTTATGTTCTACCCCTAGAAGTTTCTGGACTTTAGCTTCAAGGGATTTTTTTCTGGTTTTAATTCATGTCCAACCATGATATTTTGAGTTTGCTATGTAGTGCAGGTAGTCCCTTGACAAGGAGATTCATTAAGTCATTATACATATTGTCAGGGTAAACAAAATTTATACGCCAATCAATATAAAATCTTCCTAAGTATGATTCTAATTATTTGAAAAATCACCTCAATTATCATACAAGGGAGTCTGCGAATGATTGACCGTGTAAAAACTATTTACACCCAGTGCATACACTATTAATTTCTAATCGAGTGGAAATTATCAGATATTTTGTAAAAGCTTGCATCTGTACCTATAAAAGATACAACCAGAGAACTTCTACAACATCTTAGGTTACTGTTCATGCCTCATATCGGTAGTTCACACAATGAATTGTTAAGTTATGGCTTGGAGGTTTGAAGAAAACAATCAAACACTGCACAATTGACAACCTAACAATCTTTTTTCATTCATATTGGGCATAATACCGGAAATGTTCATCCGACACAGCACAACTAAAAAGACGAAATGAAAACAGATTTTGCCGTTTCTTAAACCAAAGGACAAGTATATCATGTAAGTTATGAATTTGCTAAAAGGGAATAGGGAGTGAAATCACATTATATCGAAGGACAACAACACAATAACCAAAGGTTGCCAATCAAACTCACTCTCATGACATAATGGCGCAAAATTGCAGATTATGCGAACACAAAATTTCAACTTTCAAAAATCTAAGTTGTGTCTTAAAAAGATAAGCATGTGGAAGACCTACTTCTTAGAAGGCTTCCCTTTCTTTTGAGAACCTTTCCCCTTTGTGTTATCCATTGAAGAATCCATGTTATTGTCCTTTACATTAATGGCACCCTGGCTGAACTCCGGAGACAGTATCTTAGCAATCTCAGGAAAACCAACGGTGTTTCTTCCACGCAACAAAGTTTGCAAATTCTGCTCCCAAATCTTGTCCTTTTTAATACCAGGACTCTGCAGACCAAACATATCACATTAGTAATACCCTAAATTTAACCTCACGAACTAGGAAGCACAAGTTATATAATCAAGTGTAAAATAAGATTGGAAATGATGAGTGAGGTAAGGTGAGAGAACCCGGAAATTGTAGAGTTTGATAAACTTCGAGAGAATGAGAGCAACTTCGGAACGAGAGTGGCGAGGGATGCCGAGGAAGGTGCAGAGTTCACTGGAAGACTTGCGGATTTTGGTGTTGCCGGTGCCGGTGATTTCTGCCACCGCTTTCGCCACCGTGGACATGCTCCTCCGACCCAACGAACCCATTTTCGCGATGTGCTATGACTGCTACAACTGTGAGTTCTTCAACAAATCAACACCAGTAAATGAATACTATCAAAAACAAAGAGTGCAGACACAGTTTTGTTAAGTGATGTATTTAATTGAACTTTTTTAAAAGTTACTTTTTTATATAAGATCATCATATAAATTTTAAAAGATTTGTCATAATGTAAATTCTTTTTGAAAGAATTATTATTATCATTTGTGTAATATAATCTAAAAGAAAACATGAAATATTAAATCATAAAATTTGAAAAGGTTTTATATGTTTATAAGAATTTTATGAATTTTAGAAAAAATCACAATTATTTTTAATCTTTATTATTTTTACCGTAGAAACTATTTTTACTTATTACTAAAAATAACATGAACAAATTTATAAGTATAAATATAATATAATATATATCTATATATATAATAAATAAATAGAAGAAAAAAATTGTTTATTCAAAGTCATAGTCATAAAGCATACATAAACACTCAACTCAACCAATACATTTTAGTCTGTTACTAAAAATATGGATGTGTAGTGTATGTACAGTATTCCTTTTTTCTAATTTACTTTACTTACACTTTTTTGTTTAGTTTATTTTTTATAAAAACAATTGCTTTGAATCACTTGTATAAAGGGGTGGATGTTGACTAATATTTTAGGAAAATCAAAATAACACAATAAAAATTCATAGATTGTCACTAACATAAAGATAACGAATACATAATTTAGTAAAATCATAACTATATAAACAAATAATAATTATTGTCATTTATTCTTTTATATTCTTGAATTCATCAATAATTGGACCACAACTAAAATTTTTAATTATTTCTTTTTTGATGTAAATAAACAAATTGTCAGTAAAAAATTCATCTTTCATCTTATTCAGCAATCTTATTTTGATAATCTTCATTACAAAAAACATTTTTTCTATTATAGTAATAGCTCACCAGTAATTCTTTGAACTTTAAGAAAAAAAAAATTATAATTGGACAATTGAGTCAGTAGTATCATGGTTTAGAATATATGTGAAAAAGTTGAATTTGTTTTGTTTTCATCTTCACACACAGTTTTCCATTTTATCATGTTTAAAATATGAATTTGTTCTTTTATTTTTCACCGATATATTTTTTAAGATTAAGACTAAAGAATAATTTGTCATAATCTAATCAAAAATTGAGACGTAAATGCTAAAATAAAATTTTATAATAATCAAGTTACAATTAAAAGTCAATTATGAAAAAACACATAGCATAATATTTTTTCCTTCTATATTCCTAAAAATGAATATAGTTAGATAAAAAGTAATTTTAACTATTAAATTAATATTTCACTATCAAGTAAGACAAAAAATTTTTTTTTTCAAAAATGAAAGAGAACATATAAAAGATAAGAGTAGAGGCAACAATTATTTTTCTCTTTAAAGAAAACAAGTAAAATTAAAATATGAGAATAATATGTAAAAAGTTCATGAAACAAATACAAAATATCTTAATAATTTTTTTTATTCTTTATTATATTTGATTCAAATTTTATTATCAATTAATATTAAATATTATGATTTATAAATCAAATAAAAAAATTTAATTTATTTTTCTTTGATTCTTGATATACTATACATAATTTAAAAAAGTTTATGGACATTACATTATTTAAAAAATTTCAAAATTTTTAATTACATAAATTATTAAAAAAATTAAATTTTTTGGGCATACATAATTTTAAAAATTTTAAGAATTTTAATTACATAAATTAAAAAAAAATCATAATTTTTGGGAGACATTACCATATACTCTTATTATCGTCCGCCACTGCTTGTAAAATATTTTCACATATTATTTTTCAAAAGTGATTTAATTAAAATATATGAGAAGTAATTTCCCAACTAAGTATATATTTAAGAACCCGGAAAGTCGAGCATAAGTTTTTTTTTTTTAATCTCATCAACGTGTTCTCTTATTGAATAAAAACTTCTAAGAATAAAAGTAATTAAAAATAATAATATATATTCATCAATAACCATGTTTTTCAATAGCACTGATATTTTTTTGTTTGAAAAATTTTGTTAACAGGAATACCAAATTTCGTAAAATAAAAACTATATTGATAAAATATTAGGTTAATTACTATTTTAGTATTTATATTTTGAATTTTAATTTATTTTGATCACAATTTTTCATTTTATTGAATCAATTCGCATTACGTAGTTTTTTTTGTCTTTTATGTATATTTTTTTCTGATTCAATTGATTCCATGTATTTTTTATATAGAGTTGTTTTTTTATTATTAATGTCTTCCTCAAATCTTGAAAATGTATTTAAAAGTCACAATTAGGTTTATGTATCTATCTATGATGATATAGTAGAGAAAAACGAAGATCATAGAGTTGTGATCTTAGTTCTAAAGGAGTCTATCTTGGATTTGAACAAAACGATTTTTGTGAAATTGTGTAGCAAAAAAGAAAAGGGAAAAGAGGGTTTGGACTCACATGTAGTCATTTTTAAACAATTTTAATGTTGAATTCACGAAAGAAATCACATTGTCTTTGTTTAAAGAGTATAGGGACTTTTGAGTCCAAAAAAAAATATACAGTGACCAAATGAATAACTAAACATATTATTAAATAGATATATGGTTACCTTTCAACCAATGATAATGGCAATTTCACATAATGAATGGCATTAAATGGGTTTAAAGAGTTGTCAATTTAGCTTTGCCCATAGAGTTTAGCCTTGACCCACGTGGGTTATAGCCCAAATAGCCTTCAATTTAAAAAGCCTACATGACCAAAAACCCACAAAAATCCTATGGGTCAAGGTCAACCCATGGGCTTCCCTTTTAAACATGTTTTAAACATGAAAAACATATTAATTTTTTAAATATATTATTAAAATTTCAGTTTAGGTCGACCACTCTCGACAATTGACCTTAGACCATCCATCTCGTCAATCAACCCAACCCGACAAATATCGGTTGTTAGGATGGCCTATCTTGGGCGTTGGCCTAAGCCGACCTGTCTTTGCTAAAACATCCTGGTGAGATATTACTAATTTAAATAAAATAAAAACAATGATAGTAATAATTGTGCATTTATTAAAATTTCTTTCTCAAAACGCGGGAAAAATTCATACTTTATTAAATGCATCGGAGTTCAAAACCATAAATTCAATTCAATTGACTGATAATAAATCACTATTTATAAAATATTAAATATAATTCATATAAAGGTTCCAATGTTGCCTCGCTCCGACCTCTAAACCTCACCAGCTCCACATGTAATATCATATGCTCATGTATTACACGATCATCGTCAAACACAAGCAGATAGGGTGAGCTAGCAACATAAACAATTGTTAACCAAAAATAAAGTGCGCACACACTCTCGTTGGGGAACCTCCATCCCCCGATTCCAGAAAACATGGCCACCACCATGTTCGTCCACGTTCTACATTCTGAGATGATGACCTTAAGATATCTTTTGCTACAACAAGCCACAACTCATGGTTCCACCTCCACAAGCCACAACTTGTAGATACACATTCGGGATTATCCTGTTACGAACCACTATCTGTGACGCCAGGTGGAGTTTCCAATACGAACCACTATTTGTATTCTCAACACAAGATTTGCAACATCACCGACCACAACTCGTGATTGCCTATTCAAGTGGAGCCAACCTATACGAGCCACAACTCGCATATATCCCATACTCTTCTATTGTTTCCACCGTCTACATCGACCTTGTTCACAAATAATACAAAGGGAATGCTTCGGGATCACTCATATCAGCTTGAGATCAAAGACCACACTAGATTAGTTGGGTTTCACATGGTGAAGCAACAACTTGAAACCTGTGAACTACATTATGCATACTAAACTTAAAACCAAAACATTTCACTCCTTTAGCTTGATTGAAACCCTAGTTGTTCTACAAATTTTGGGAATAGTAAGCATTTTGTCATCCTTATCATGATAAATAATGCAATTTCAAAGGGAAGAAAATCAAAATCAAGAAATAAACTTTAATCCCAAACAAACGAAACCCCAAAACTAAGAAAATGTCATATCTCCACCCAAATCATATAAAGCAACTAAATTATCCAACACAATGACAGAAAGTTGTAAGAGCAAAAGTTGTAAAACGAAAGTACTGTAAATTTTTTGTTTTTGAAAAATATTACTAGCTAACAAACTAGAGATGAGATGTATGAAGATTCAATGTTGTACTTATAAAATAATGAATCAAAGCATGAAAAGGTTATGTCAGCCTCGACGGTGAGCAATGACGCTAACTATGACCTTGAACGATAACAATGTGCCCAATCGCAGGTCTTGGTGTTGGTGTTGTTTGGCCTCGTGCGAAGAACGACAAGGAGGTGGGAGACGCTATGACTCCAATAACGACCTTTATGACGACCTTCGTGATGAATCATACCGATGACGGTAACTCCAATCGACAATGAGACCCAAGGTTTGTCGTTCACCATCAACATCAAAACCCTAGATTGCCACCACCGTCCATCGAAAGAGTAATAACCATTTGGTCGTGATGGAGGATTCAATTTGTGAAAAGGATGATGCAAGTCATGGTTGGGTTTTTTGTGTTCTGTTTGGGTGAATGCAAAGAAGTGAGAAGTTGATTGCAAAAAAGAAGCAGAAAAACATGTTTTCTCTGTCTTGATTTGGGGGACGAGAAAGAATAAAACCTAGCACCTTCTTAAATTCAACAAAAATGTCCATTCTTAATTTTATTTCCTTAATGCTAGCGTGGAAAAAAATATGATAAAAAATATCCTAAGTCACAGCCATGTCATGGAGTAAGAGAAGTTGTAAAAAATGAGTAGTCATTATATCATTTTTCAAGAGAAATTTGTATTGAGCTCGAAGAAAAAGATGTGCTTTGACTCGATAATAACAACTATAGAGTCTTCTTTGTAACGATTGTTCAAATGTACGGAAACCTTATAAGACTAATTAATCTCTTCTTTTGAGACATTATTTGATAAGAATGCACAAACAATGTAGCATTCTCTATGACTTTTTGACATGTTGATTATAACTACATCCAAAAGGGTTGGGGGAGAGGTTCTTGATTCCACAAATGTCTAACAAGAAGAAACATAAACACGTTGAAAAGAAAATATGCCAAATTTTGAAATTCTAATTAAGTCATACATTTTGACTTTTTTTTATTACTCTTTCTAGCCACTTTTAAGTAGTTTGTTATTTTGGTGGAAAGGTCAATCCTATAAACCTTAGAAGTTAAAAGTTCATAAAATTTATAATAATACCTAGCCTATCTATTAAGACTTGTCCTTCCTGAGCGGAAGGAAAAGACTATTTGACAAACTCTATAGAAGGCTAGTCCTTCTTCTAGTCGCAGTATTAGGTTAAACCTTTTGCTATTAAAGTCAAGCAATTTAGCATCTTTCAGTGAGGTGTAGTAGAACAATATTGAAAAAAAGAATGAAGAGAGAACCATTGATAATAAACAAACAGGTTGGCAAACTCCCAAAAAGAAGAGGAACTTGATCCAAAAGACAAGGGAAAGTTTTCACAAAGAAAATGTGTCAATGCTTACATAGTTTAAGTTTACATGTGAAAAACATGAGTGAGAATTAAATGATAAATCGGTTAATAAAAACTAAATACAAGTTATTAATATTTAATGTGAGATTCCTAGTGATCTAACATGATAACTTTTTGGGATTATTTATCACGTGGAAAACCATAATTATTATAAAATATGTAATAAGTGATAAGAAAGAGAAGAATGACAATGGACATAAAGAGTCTCAAAAGAGTGATAAAACAAGTATTTATATAAAAGAATCTTTATTTTCTACTTTTCAAAAGTTAACGAATTCTACTTAGTGGATATATTGAGAAAGAGGTGAGTAAGGTTGAGTTAAACAAAGTCACAAAAAGAATAAAAGAAGTTATTTCTAAAGAGATGGAGAGATATAAGTTGCATACTAGTTATACTACAACAAAAGTGAAGGTCACAAATGTGGAAGTTATGCAATAAAGACTTATCTTTGCACATTGAACAAGTGGACTGATGACAAGGTAGTATAAATGTCAATATAATTGGACTACAGAAATCAAGATAGGGGTCATGTGTTGGTGTGACATCAGGAGGGTTATGGTGTGGAAATCATCAGACATTTTGAAAAGAGGAATAGACAGAGCTACAATGATGAGCTCTCATACCATAAAAGAAAACCGCAAAGACAATGTAAGACTTATAGCCAAAAACCTCTATAGCATAAATGGATAACAGATGACTAAAAGGAATAACAAAAAAGTTACACCAGAATTAATTCTAATAATAAATTGCAACAATGAATAAGACAAAAAAAGACAACGAAAAACAAGTATTGTATATTTGTATAATGAATAAGGATGAATGTAGAATCAAGTTTGTTGATCCCAGATAATGATACTTTATTTTGAATAACTGTGTTCTTCCCCTTCTTTTATATACATGTTAGAATCACTTTACAAATAAACATTTTTTACAGTTCACAATCCTTAATGCATTAAGAAATGTTTACTCTTCCTTTCTAAAAGCAGAATCTAACTAGTACACATAGAAAGCTTCGCAACAAGCTTCTTGAAATGTTGAATCTTTCTAAATGTAACTGCTTAACCTTGTCCCAAGCTTCCTGGTTCCAATATAATCATACAAATGCTATTTTATGCAGACACAGAATTACCATCATGTTTGATTAGCTTTTCGTAACTACAGACTGCTTAGGTATAGTTTAAAGGTGCAGGTGAAATTAAGATACTTGTTTCTGTCAGATCAGAAACATTTTCCTATTCAACAATACTACACAAAGATAACGAAATTTGGTGCAACATGACTCCATTCCCATAAAATTATCAGTAATTTTCAGCAATCCATGGTGCGCAGTTCCAAATTACGTATTCAAATCCTTTTATGCTCGTCGTGATCATTCGAAAAAATATCATCCCAAACCAAAAAATAAAACACACTAGCTACAAAAACCAGCAACAAACTACATTATAGTTCCAAAAAGCCATGGAGTCATGTTTTACTTCATTTTTTACTTAACAGGCTGATAACAAAAATGTTGAAATTAACATAAATCATCGGAGAGAAAAATTGTTACAATAATTAAACACGTAATCTTGAAATTGTCTTACTTTGCAACCTGTCTTCATTCACAAGAGATAGGAGCAACTTGATTCTGTACAGAGACATCGCAACATCAGAAACATGAAACTAAACACATTAATTTTGAGCTTTAGCAGCAGTAGTAGTAGTAGGTGTTCTCATCTACTTGATTCCCTCAACGTGGTTTTGGGTCAACAATTTCAGAGAAAACCGTCCCAGACATTAATCTATCACTCTCTTTATAGCTGCTACTAAGCTCCTCGCTGCTGGTACTCACACTCACCACACTCGTTCCACTACTCTTGTTAAAATCCGAAACCTGACCCACACTCGTTCCACTACTAAACAAATCTTCGTTACCGTCCTCTCTTCTTTCATTACCACGCTCACCACCAACCACGTTATCATTATCGCGCTGTTCCGCACTCTCTTGTAACTGCAACGCAAACTCCAGCATCCAAACGACGTCGTTCATCGACGGCCTCTGCGTTCCATCGTCCAACAAACAACTCACCCCAATCTCGCAGAACTTCCTCAAGCACTCTGGTGCGATCCGACCCTTCAATGTGGGATCCACAATCTGCGCAATGGTCCCGTTTTGGTAGCAGTATCTCGCCCAATCAGCCAGTGACACCTGTTTCTTCTCCGCGGTGCGGATCAGAGGCGGACGAGCGCAGAGTAACTCAAACAACACCACGCCGAAAGAGTACACGTCAGACTTTTCCGTCAATTGCTGTCGTTTGTAATACTCTGGGTCTAGATACCCAATGCTGCCCTTCACCACGGTGCTCACATGGGCCTTTGACATGCCCGTGGGCCCAATTCGGGAAAGCCCGAAGTCCGAAACCTTGGCCACCCACTTATCATCCAACAAGATGTTCGTGGTTTTCACGTCGCGGTGGATGATCGTGTGCTTCGCGCCGGTGTGGAGATAGTGCAGCCCACGCGCGGCGCCGATGCAGATCTTCAGGCGCTCCTTCCACGGGATAGCGGGGTTGTCCGTGTTGTAGAGATGGTCGCGTAGGGTGCCACGTGCCATGAAGTCGTAGATGAGGATCATCTCGTTCATCTCGTTGCAGTATCCGATTAGGGACACGAGATGAAGATGGCGGAGCTGCGAGAGCATCTCGATCTCGTTCATGAACTCGTGCGCGCCCTGCTGTGAACCAGGTTTGAGGCGCTTGATGGCCACCGGGGTGGAACCGCCGTCGATGTAACCCTTGTACACGTGGCCGAATCCCCCGGCGCCGACGATGAAGACGTCGTCGAAGTTGTTGGTGGCGGCTTTGATCTCCACCAGGGAGAAGTGGCGGCAGAGATCGGACGGTAGAGAGGAGTTCGTGTTGGTTGACTTGGTCGTTGTGAAGGACAGTGGACCCCACTTGGAAGTCGCGGAAGACTTTGACTTGTTGTAATCTTTTGGCTTTGTGGTTCTCTTGCGTCTGAAAAACACGACAAGGAAAACGATTATCAAGATCAAAACGATGCCAGACACCACCCCTGCTATGGCTCCAATAATCGCCGTTGAGCTTCCGCTGCTGGTCTTTCCTTTTTGACCGGGAATGTTGTTCTGTGGAGTCTGAACCGGGTCAGGGTTGGGTCCGGCTAGGTTGTTTGAGTCGGCTTGGCTGATTTTGAAGATCTCGAGACCGTTCAGGAAGGCGTCTGCGTATTTCGAATCCACATTGCTTCCGTAAGGCTGCATTTGAAGCGAGAGATTAAACTTTTTCCGACCATCATTCTCAGGAATCAAAACGGCGAAGTTTCTATGCACAGCTAGACCCTTTTGTTTCTGACTCCAGTTCATTACATCTGCACGATAATCAGCCAACCTGCTCGCTATGTAAATGTAGAATTTCCTGTCACCGATGTCATTAATAGTGGGATCAAGCTCGCAGAAGTGGAGTCTGAGAACGTAAGTGAAGCCAGCATCAACCGGGAACTCCCAAGTGAGGTTGCTCATTTTGTTCAGAGTGGCGTTTCTGCCCATGCTACGCGCTGTTCTGAATAGTTCCTTTGGTGCCACGTAATCGGGATTCACTGTTATGTTCATTTTCCCAGACGTATCAGCTGGTAGATCATCATTCCTTGGATTGTGTTTGATAAAATAGCCTTGTTCGTCAGCCCAATCCCTGAACAAACCGGTGTCGTTTTGTGGTGGGATTTCTTGTCCTCCGGCTTTGATTCTATACTCAGTCTGAAGAGCAAAGCTGGTTCCAAGGCTGTACAGCGTTTTACTGTCAATGAACGTGAAGCCTGTGTCATCTACTGTATAATATAAATCTGTTGGCATGGAAAGCACCTCGATTCCATTGATGAAAGCGTAGGAGTTTGGATGCGAGGGAGTGAAGGTGAGGATAAGCCTCTCACCGTCGTTGACGTTGACCACGTATTCTTTGAAAATAGTGTCGGTGGCTTGAGCGTCGGCGTTAAGAGAGGCATTGAAAGCGTTGAGGAGAGTAAATTGGTTGGATTGAACGGTGAAGGATGCTTGGGTGCGGGGAAAGGAAGGGTAGTCTGCAGGGTAGAAGAAGAGGCGAACGAATTTGGTGCCTGCGGAGACTGGAAAGGAGTAATTGAATTGGGAACGGGACAAGCGTGCGGTGGAGAAGGGTATTTGATTGGTGGGAGGAGACTGTGTTGTAGCCTTGTCTGAAACGGTGGCATGTTGGGAAGATAAGTACTTTGTGTCTGCGTCGCCGATCCACGTTCTTTGACCGTCAGAGGAGTTTCCGGTGGTGCCGCAATTGATGGTGAAAACTTCCTCGGGGGTGTAGGCTTGGAGGTGTGTGGTGAAGTGTAGAAGGAGGAAGAAGAAGAGTGTTAAGGAGAAGGGGAAAGTGAAGATGGTCATGGTTTGCAGTGAGAAAAGAAAACTGAACAAAAAGTCAGTGAAACTATGAAGACTTAGTACATATTATGGTGATTGATGATGGCTCGGGGTAGTTGCTAGGAAGCACGGGAGATAGTGTTGCTAGTGGAAGACGATTGCGACGACTACTGTGTGGCGAAATATGATTCTTGCCTTCGTTGCAGTTATCTCTTTTTGACCACTTCAACTTTGATACACAAAGTTCCACGGTTTTGGTTATACAAGATTGAAAATGTTTTACAAACCTTACTTGAAAGAAAGGGAAAACAAAACAAAGATTAGGGTACGATAATTTCAGCTTAGTGCTTTGTCTTGTCTATACAATTACTAAGCTTTTGTTCACATGCTTAAAGAATAATCCTTTCTTTCTAGAATTTCTTTTGGATCTTTGCTAGTCAGTTTCATTAGAAAATTAAAAATATCATTGAAAATTATCAAAACGAAAATTAAAAAAAATCATAAATATTGATTCTTTTATTAATTACGTGAAAGTGAAGTTGTTATTTGTTACAAGGCCTCCTGAATTAAAGATAAATTCCAACCTCAAACATGTATTAGTCAAATTATCTCATTTTTTTTATAATTTTCTAATCATATAAAATATTATTTTAAAGAACAGTAACATGTTACGTTCCTTTCATGCAGATGTTTTTTTTACATCACTCATGCATGGCGATGTGATTCATAATCATTCTAAACAATAGCGCAATTTGTCCATTTGATTAATTATATCCTGTTATTTTTTGTCAAAAACATTACATTAGGTTGATGGTAAGTGATACGTTTTAACAAAATTTATCATTAAGAATTAATACTATGAGATATTATTTTTAGATTGTAAATAATAGTGTGGTAACATCTATAACATCATCCTTTTGTCTTCTAATATTACTTATCTTGTGATGCCTAAGTGAAGGGTGGATATCATTTGGACAGTGTTGTACTCTAGTGATAGTGGCACTAATAAAAAACATTACAATAATTGAATGTTCTATTCAAATATGGACTTTACCCACTTGTTGTTCTTCACAAGACTCCATGGTGGAATCCATTTTCTTCGTCATGTCACTTCAAGATTTTTAAAATCATAGTTTTCCACAATATTTTATTCCAGATATGAATTTTTCTAAGCACAGCAAGCATGTCAAAGAAGTAACAATGATTCAATAACCTATTAAAAGGGACACTAAATCTATTAAAACGGACACTAATTGCTGAATTTGACCATTGAAAATACATGACAAGTAGTTTTTTTAATATATATTATTAGGCTGTTTTTTTTTTAAATAGATAGATTTGAAATAAGTTATATAATAAAAGGAAGTTAGGTTTTAAAACACGGTTTTATTTTTGTTATTCACTTTATGTAATTACTAATTTAGTTCATTGTTTGAATATTATTTTTTATTTCAATATTTAAAAATTATTCATTTTTATTTCTACACATGTATTTTAAATTTATTTTAGTTCTTTTATATATATATATATATATATATATGTATATATATTATATAATTTTAATATCTGCTTCGGATATAAGGGTTAGGCGTCTACTTAAACACTTGACTTGTTTGTCTCTTCTTTGCTTCATGTCTTTGTTCGGTGTCGTTTTCTCATGCTCGACAGTATAGACAATCGAATTACCTGTCAATTAGACTCATATGCTTGAGTCACTATATGCTCATTTGGTTTTTTCAATTAATGTTGTAATAAAGGCAAAGTAAAATTCCTTACTAACTTATCTTGCAGCTCTATTTATAGATTTTTGTATGGAATTAGATTAGGCTTTAATTAATTGAGGCCTAATTGTTTTTTAAACTTTGATTACTAGCCTTGTTTACCTTAATTATACATATCCATATGATTACTAGCTTTGTTGCCCAATCGACGCGACCGTGCGGTCACATATCACTCGATCATGACTTTGTCACCTAACTGTTGGATGAGAATGGAAGTCATGGTCGGTGTTGCCAAGCTCGACGTTGTACCACCGCACTTGTTCAGGAAGTGGATGGTTTGCTTTCAAGGAGAATAAAAGCATCCAAGAAGGGCCTCAGTGTGATTTTCAGTATGTTGTTGACAAAGCAAATGTGGTCATGGGCCTGCTCTATTGGGCCATGCGGCCTGGTGTCGATCGGTTGTTGACCCACTAATATCACTCTAGAGAAATTGCCACATCAATGAGCCACGACTTCAAACCTCAATCGTTGAATCGCAAGACAACCAACAATGTGGCATGGGACATGTGGCTTTGCGTTGATCATCGTTGTGCAAACTTCTTTGAGCACCGATCGACTTTTATGGGGAATAGGGCCCTACGGTAAGATTTCTTTTAGTTTTACTATTTAAAGTCACGGACTAAAGAAAATTCAATGCATCGAAACGAAAAAAAAAAATGCTTTTTAAATTTAAGAACTAAAAAGATAAAAATTGTTAAACTATAACAACCAAATGCAAGGGCGGTCCTTTGAAGGGACCGAGGGGAGCCTCAACTCCCCAAACCTTTTTTTAATTTATATATTTTAAAAATATTTTAAATCTTTTTATATATTATTTTATTATTTACATTAATTTAGTTTAAAAAAATAAAAATGTGAAAATTACGTTTTTTTTTCTCTTCTGTTACTTTTTGTTCTCCTTTATTTGGTTTTTTTTTTGTACTTCTCTTTTTCACTTCTTCTTTCTATCTCAATTTTCACCCTTAATCTCTCATCATTTTCAAAATCAAATTGCACCAAAGCGAAATTAAGGAGTTAAGGAATATTTTGGACTAAATAATTTTTTCATTTTAGTAGGTTGATTTTTTACTCCTTTTTTGTTCGAAGCAATATTTTTTCTTTTGTATGTGATTTTTCTACATTATATACAAATCTCTAGTTGTTATAGATAATAAAATCATGACCTAATTATTGATCGAACTCTTCTTTGTGTAGATGAAGTTATTTTAGGCTTTGAAGTTGTGTAAGGGAAGAACAATATTAAGAATCTACTCTAAGGTAAGGGAAGTTAATCATTCAAAAGTTGTTAGTTTTCTTAAAATATTGAGTTTTGATTTTGAGATTTAGTTTGGGGTATTCATAATTTTTTCTTTTCCTAAATAGGTGAGAAGTGACAAATTCATATTAGAAAAATTCTGATATAGAGTAAAAAGATTGATTATTTTTTCTAGAGGAAACTTGTGATGATGATGAAAAAAATGTATCTACGTCAATTAAACTTGAGAAACTTCATGAGAATCCAAGAATTAAAGAAAATGAAAAACAACTCTCTAAAATTCCTAGAATTACATATAATGAATTTGAAAATTTTAGAACGTACGTGATTCATGATTCGGGGAAGCGTCCTCAAATTTGACAATACCTATCAAATCAAATTGACGAAGTACGAAGGACTTATATTAAATGTGATCCATATCATGACTCTTCCCGTTTCTATAGCTACAACTGAAAGATATTTTTCTGTAATGAAAATAAATAAGAATAGATTGAGAAATAAGATGGAAATTGAATTCTTACCAAGTAGCATGTTAATCTATATTGAAAGAGATACTGTATTAAACTTTAGTTCTGATTCAATTATTGAATATACATTTGTTTGTTTTGAGTAAAGAAAATAATGAGAAAAAATGATTTTTTTTAATTAAAAAAAATAATTTATAAATAAAAAATATATCTTGACCCCTTCAAATTTTATCCAAATTCCACCACTAGATATTTATCTTTTTTAAAGTAATTTAAGATTACTATTTATTTAAAACAAGTTGTTTATAAATCACGACTTCAATTACAAAATTAGAAGTCGTAATATTAGATATAAGTTTTTTATTGACATGAAATAAAATAATATTTTAAAATGCAAGTGCTTTTACTAAATTATGCTTTATGATATTATTTATATATTTCATATTTTATTTATGTTTTAAATTTAAAAACAATACTGGGTTATTTTTTTTTTCGTTTCTAAATTATTTTAAAAAATTATATTTCGTATTTAAACCAAATTATATATTTATTTTATTTCTATAATTTATGAAACTAACGTAAGATATCTTTATAAGAAACAAAAATTGTTTTTTAAGTGACAAATAGACTTCGAGGACTAATATAACTTTCACGGTGATTATGCGTAACATTATATTTATAAATTACAAAAATGAAAGATGTACATGATCGATACTATTTTAGTGCAGAACTAAATGATCTCAAGAACCTTCTGTGTTGAACTTCCTTTTTTTTCTCTTCGGACTCCTTCTGTGTCTCCCTATCGTCTACACTCCGAGGGTGGGGTACCTGTAGGCACTCCAACGCTCAAGTCAAATAGTGATTTGATATGAGGTGTAATTAGTAAAGTGAGAAAAGCATCCCTTTAGGTGTTCACTAGCTAGGTCTTAATTTATACTAGTCTCTTGACGGACCTGCTATTATTATTTGCGAGCCGTTTGTATTCGAGGATCCACTCTTCCCTTTTTGACTAAGTTGATACGCGTTGGTTCTTTTCTTTTTTGACTGAGATTGCATGTTATTGCTTTCTCAAAGATCGACTCTTTCCTTTTTGAGATTTGTCCGTCTGTACTTCTCCAAATATCAACTCTTTCCTTTATGGGATTTGTCCGTCTGTACTTCTCCAAATATCAACTTTTTCCTTCTTGGGGTTTGCCCGTCTGTACTTCTCCAAATATCAATTCTTTCCTTTTTGGGGTTTGCCTGTTTGTACTTCTCCAAATATCAACTCTTTCCTCTGGAGTTTGCCCGTCTGTACTTCTCCAACCTATTTGTTCGTTTGTACTCCTCCAAATATAAACTCATTCCTTTTTGGTTGAGATTGCACGCTGCTTCTCTATACCTCTGTGCCATAATCCCATTTTCCATCTATCACATCATTGGCCGAGATGTACACAGCCAAAAGGGTCCAGAATATACCCTACCATCACACTTATTGGATCCTCTGTGTTGTGCTGGAAAAAAAGATGAAAAGCAGGTACTCTAGTGACCGGACCACAGCGAGAGTGCCCCATTCTTGGGCTGGGGTGATCCCAGCCATTTCTGTGTCATTGGGCCGGGATATACTCGGCAATACACCAACAAAAGAGATATACAATTTAATTTAAAGACAAAAAAATATTTTTAAAAATAATTTAAGAACGAAAAGTGTTTTTAACTCTAATTAAATTGCATCATCTGAAAAATTAGTTAAAAAGGATTTTTTTTTCATGAATAAATTTTACTAAATAAAGATTGAGTTTAAATAATATTAAAATGAATTGACTTATATACGAACAAAATTGTTTTTTAATACATGAAAATAAAAAACTTTAAGCGTCCAATTCGATTGAAAAATGGCTCGAATAAGTTAAAGGTTCATACTAAACAACCATTTTGCTAATTTGTTTATTTCTTCAAATTTGACTTTTTGTTAGCTTATAAGCAGTGGTGGAACTTGAACAAAAGATGTAGGAGTGTCAAATTAGTTTTGTTATATATAATTTTTTTAGTTAGAAAAAAGGTTCTTCATCTTTTTTCTTCACATAATAGTAGAATTCAAAAAAAAATATTACTATCATTCGGTATTATATCATGCTATTATATCATGATATCAAAACATGAATACCATTTTAGATAACCTCATCAATATGATTTGGTGGTATTGTCACATTTGAGGACGTTTTTCCCGAATCGCATTCTAATGAATTTTTAAATTCATTGTATATAACTCTAAGAACTTTAAAGATTTATTTTTTATTGTCTTGAATTTCTGGTTCTCATGAAATTTCTCAAGTTTAGTTAACGTAAATGCATTTTTTTTTTTATCTTTATCACAAACCTTCTTTAAAAAAAGAATCAATTTTTTTTTTACTTTTTATCATAATCTTTTTAATATAAATTTATCCAATCTCGTCTATTTAGAGAAAATAACATTTATATTCACAAATCACAATTATCACAATGCAAAACATAACAAAACTCATATCACTTTAATTAAATAAGCAACATTATATAAATTCAAAACATTAAAAAAATATTACCATGGCAGCGAAAAACACAAAATCTCTAAATTTCATAATTAAAGATTATAATAATCTGGGAAAAATTATAATTAGGGTTCATACCACCAATTTCATAAAAGAATTCCTAAAATCATAACTAGAGTTTATATTAATTTGGGATAAACATCCTAAAAAGAATCATAAATTTAACATACATAAATCATAATAAGATACTAACTTTGATATGTGGGAGATCATGCAAGAAAATATACTTCAATCTCAATCTATGTGTTTCCCGACCTCTATTTCCCAATCTATCTCTTTATATTTATTTCTCTTCACACACTTTCATGATCATTTACATGGTAGAAAGATCTTATAGCCAGAAAAAAAATCCTAATCTCTTTTATAAATCAATGTCTCCATTAATTTTTTTATTTTATCTTTTATTATTATTTTTCATTACATAAACTTAATATAAATAATATATAAATATAATTTTAAAAAATATATAAATATATATA
>Ga0214542_1001989_pt1 | contig 42358 bp, 15 predicted proteins | sample CNSS1metaG_FD_160096 | JGI IMG/M metagenome (GOLD analysis project Ga0214542, IMG submission 160096) | Root nodule microbial communities from cowpea collected in UCLA plant growth center, Los Angeles, California, USA - CNSS1 | ecosystem: Host-associated > Plants > Roots > Nodule | place: USA... | reverse complement strand
AAATCAATGTCTCTATTAAATTTTTTTATTTTATTTTGTATTATAATATTTTATAATATAAATTTAATATAAATAATATATAAATATAATTTAAAAAAAATATATAAATATATATAAAAAAATTCAAAAAAAAAAAAATGGGGGAGCCATGGCTCCCCTCTGTCACCATATAGTTCCGCCAGTGCTGAGCAGCTATAAAGAATATTAATCTTGCAATAGAAAATTATTCATTAAATAAAGAAGTTCACTCGAATCTTTTCGTGAAAAGATTAAATTAAAATTTCAAACTGAAATAAAATTGATACAACATAAAATCTAAGATAAATAATTAATTTTTCAAATAAAGATTATTAGAGTCTCACCATGAAAAAGGAACAATTAGATTCTATAGTCTCACCATGAGAAAGGAACAATTAGATTATAGAGTCTCACATGAAACAAGAACGATCTATATTTCATAAACATGACATAAACAATTATATAATGTTACAAAAAATTGAAAAAAGAGAAAGAGAAAAGTTAATACCGCATGTAGACAAATTAGATTCTCCTCTTATGGACATTTGATTAAGAATTTGAGTTGGAACTTCAATATATTTCTCTGTGTATATTGTGGCGTAAGCATTTGAATTAAAAATTGATGCATTGTTGAACGCAGTGTTCGTTTGCACGAATTTCACTGTTCAACCAGATTTGAGAGAGCGGATTTGGGTGCTATAGCGCGTTCATTTTCGATCATTTGAACGGATATGGGAGAGCGTATTTAGGGGATGGATGGATTAATCCATCCCTTCAAAACTGCGAAGATAGTGCATAATGTTTAGGCAAATGATGAAAATGCCCCTTTGCTCCCGTTTCCATGCACGTAAAGCACCTGTGAGATTCCTTCCTCTGCCAAGATTCCCTGGTCAACTGACTCAGATTCCGTCCTGCACTGTTTAATTTTGGAAGTTCAGTTTAAATTGGAAGCAGTAGTGTGATTGTGAATGGTGGTCCAGCTTGCAGTGGTGTTTTGAGAGGTGAGTTATGGTATGTGTGTCTGTGTGTGTATGTGTGTGATTGTTGAGATGGAGGGGGAAGAAGATGAGGTGGTTGGGTGTGGTGGGCGAGGAAGAGGATGAAGTGGTGGTTGTGGTTGCACGAGGTGGTGGTTGTGGTTGTACGAGGTGGTGGGGTGGTGATATGCACCGGTTAGCTAACCGGTGCTACAAGTGTGTGGTGAGTGGATGGCACCGGTAACGTAACCGGTGCCTTGGTTATGAAGGGAATGACACTGGTTACGACACCGGTGTCGTTGGGTGTTTTTTTTTATGTTCTGTTTTGTTTTTTTGCAGGTGGAGGAGTGGCTTGCAGGTCGCCAGAGTTGTTGGAGGAGTTGTGTGTCTCCACAACTAGTGAAGGTGGTCGGTCAGAGCTGTTGGTTTCTTCGCCGAAACGAGTTTTTTTTTACATTGTTTGGATAATTTTATTGTATGTGAATGGATAATTTTATAATAACTGGGTGATCTGAAATTGTAGGCAGCAGCAGGCACAAACAAATAGACGCAGAGATAAGAAAATTTGGAAGTGTCAAAAATGATGTCAAAGTATTCACATATGCACAACTTGTTGAAGCAACAAATAACTTCAATTCTGAAAGCCTGATCGATGAAGGTGGATTCAGGAATGTTTACAAAGGATACATAAAAAGTGTTGAACAAGTATGCCTTGTATTTTATTATCTAATAATGCTTAGAGCTTTTCACAAGGTTATGAAAATCTCATGTAAAGAATTTTGTGTTCAGACTGTAGTTGTGAAGGTACTGACAGGTATGAAGCACAAGGAACACGAGAATTTTTTGCAGAAATTTAGGAATTATTTTAAGAACATCAATTAAAAAAATTCATCTCTTTTTACACAAGGGTATTATGGTAACTTAATAAATATATCTATTTTAACAATTAATTTTATCTATCACATCAATCAAATCTCTCACTAACTTTCATACAACTTATCTCCAAATCCACTCACTTTACTCTCTAAATTCACTCAAAAAAATACAAAAATTCATCCACCTAAATCTACACAAATCTATCTTCCCACTCTCCTTCATATCCACTCCCATATAAGAACAAAGCCTAAAGAAGGAGAGAACTATGGAAAGAGAAACTGCATTAAATTATACCACAAAATATCTGACTAAAAATTTAATATTACATTAATATTCCAAATTTTAGTAAAACTAATTGTCAATTTTCTAATAGCGCCAAATAAAAATTTCTAATAACGCCAAATAAATTAGCTTATAATTTTTGTTTATAACCGAACTTTCATAATAAAATCCTGATATATTAAACAAACAATTTTATATTTAAATTTTTTAAACTGTTTGATTTTATATGATAAAAAATTTAATATTTAATAATTTTTTTTTATAATTATATATCTTTGCATTAATAATAACTTAATAATAATTATGTAATAATATATCCTATAACGCTAGCAAATAAATTTTATAATCTTTTTAAAAAAAATCAACTGTATAATATATATATATATATATATATATATATATATATATAAATATAAATATAAATATCGTAAATAAGAATCAATTTTATTTTTAGAGATATAAAATTAAAGATAAGGTTTAATAAAATATATAAAAAAATAAATTTAGTTCATAATTTATAATTAATTTATTGATTTAATTTTTAATTTATTAAAATATTATTTGGTATATTTAATTAAATTTAATAATTTAGTAAATATTGGGTATCTATTGATATTTGAGATATATGTAGATCATAAATTATTGATATTTGAGATATATGTAGATCATAAATTATATGATTTTGAAAATTATTTTAATGATAAAGACTAAGCTTTTTATTCTTTGAGTAGCAAGAAAAATAAAAGAACAAATTCTTTATCATGCATTCATCTTAAGGTTTTGACATCTAATCCCAATAAAAAGTTTTCTATATATTGTTTTGGTAGAAGAAAATAGAAAACACATTTTTATCCATTCATTTATGTGTTGACGCAATATTCATCAAATTCAAAAAGGAAAAGAAAAAAATAATTTCTACCTTTCAGATTGAAACTCTCTTCAGTCATACCAATAATTATCGAATCCTTCCTTCAGAAAATGAAAAAAAAAATTGTTTAGTTGGTTCTTTAGGTTAATGGTCCTCTTCATTCATATGAAATGACCTATATACCAAACTCAAATTCTTTAAAAAAATATAGTTTCTTTACATACGACCCTCCTTGTATGAATTGTCACTAATTTTATTTTGTTTCATTTACATTGACAACACCCTCTGTGTGGGAATGGTAATCGATTTGGTTGTATTAGGACCCTCTCCAAAGAAATAGTCATTGATCTCTCTATGTTTTATTTAATTCGAGGTCTGTTATGTTGGAATGGTCATAAATTTGTTTGCACCTAAACTCTGTTCATGAGATTGGCCAAATACATTTTTTCAAATCGAGACATTTACTTGGTATTTGTCACCAAATCTTTGTAAATAAAGATCACCTCCTCGGAAATGATCTAATCCATCTTTCAAATGATAAAAAAAAAAAAATCAAATTGGTACCCTTTACATGGTAATGTACTATCTTTTTGATAAAAAATCTTATCCTTATGAATGGTTGATCATGTAAACTTCAAATTTTAAAAAAATTAAAATTAAAAGAATATGTTAAATTTAGACATACTATATAATTTAGATATTTTGAATTTAATATGTTGAATTTAAATTTAAAATGGATATATTATTTATTAATATCATAGTATAAAAGTATGTACAAATAGATAATTTAATGTATTAGTGAAATTAGTTTTATGAACATGAAGTGGCGTATGGAAATAGAACTAATTTTTAAATAAAAGAACTAGAGTTTAAATCTAAAATAAAACAAATTTATTATCTTTTTAACAGTTACCGATAATATAATGAAAGTTAATATTATATTTTTATAGAAAAAATATTTTTTTCATAATAACTATGATATTTTGTTGTTTTTAATAAAATTTTTAAAAAACGGTTACATATATAAATAATGACAAATTTTGTCTCTATCACTATTAATTATTAATTATATTGTAAAAAAACAAAAAGAATTTATTTTTTATAATAGTTATAGTTACATTAATAATTAATACTATATGATAATTATTAATTTATAAATATTTAATAATTTTATTATTAATTATATTCTTATTAAAAGAAAAACAATTTTATCATATGACATTTTAGGTTAATGAACAATTATTTGTGACATATATATTTTGTCATTTTTAATAATTTTTTTTGTGACAAATTAAAAGATAATAATAAATTATATATAAATGGTGACAAAATTTATATTTATTATTATATTAACTACGTTGTCACAAAATAAAATAATATCTACTTATAAAATAAATATATGGTACTCAGATCTGAACAAATAAGAATTTAATATTTTTTAATATATATATATATATATATTTATGTTAAACATATGAAATAAATTTGTTATACATTATTATTATAATTATTATTATTAATGAAAAACATATTTTAGTATTTTAATAGTTAATAGTTTATCACTAATAAAAATAAACACTAAGTTATTAATATTTAATAATTTATATATTAATAATAATTTTTGTTTAATATAGTTTTTGTGACATTTATTTTATTTTATTACTATTATGATTAAAATTTGTGACAAATAAAAATTTAGTCACAAATAATATATAAAAAGTGACAAAATTTATATTTGTCACTAAAATTCATTTTTGTTCACAAACCTTCCTCTTGAAAAAAGAATAAATTCTTTTACAATTTATCATGATTTTTTTAAAATAAATTTCTCACTTCTCACCTATTTAGAAAAAAATAAATTTATCATTGTCCAGTGGTACATAATACACAAATTTATCAATGCAACATAAAAAAAGTAAAAAAATGAACTTACTTATAAGAAGAAATTGATCGATCAAAATGTTCAATAACTCTTCAATTTTATCGTGATATAATTTAATTTTGAAAAGGATGAGAGGTTGATAGTGAACATTTTGAGATAGAAAGAGGAAGTGAGAAAGAGATGGAGGTACATGAGAAGAAAGAAAAAAAAGAAGGTTAAAATTCTAATTTGATTTTCTAATTTTCCTGAAAAATTCAATTAGATTCTTCATTTTTATTTGATTCAATTTAGTCTAATTTTCTAAAATAATTCAATTAGGTTTTTCTTGTTAGATTAAGTTAAAATTTATTTATAATTTATATATAAAATCATTTCACCTAAAAAATAAAATTAATATGAATATTTAGACTTTTTAGATGAAGTGATTTGATATATTAATTTTTAAAAAAATCTAATGAATCTAATGAAAAAGACTTAATTAAATATTTTATAAGATTAAAGAATTAAATTGAATCAAATCAAAACTACGAATCTAATTGAAGTTTTTATAAGAATTAGAGGATTAAAAAGTATTTTAATCATAAAAAAGAAGAAGAAAAAGAGTGAGATTTTTTTTTCTAAAATTAATATATATAATATATAAATATATATATATATATATTATATAAATATATATATATATATATATATATATATATATATATATATATATATATATATATAAAATTAAATGGGAGGATCCCTGACTCTCCTGGTCGTATAGAAGATCCACCTATAGATGTTTCCATACAATATCTATTGTTTTTAGTTGTTCATTTATATATTTAGTGCATGAAGATGAAGAGTAAAATCTTTTATTGCTTCTTAGATTGGTTTTGTTTGGAAAATTCAAAAGATTGCTCAATTTTGTTCTCATATTGTTTACAACGATGAATGTATGTTTTATTGTTTGGAATGTGTCACTTATCTTCTTAAAATATATCATTTTGTACACAATTAATAACATTCAAAAAGTATTATTACTCATTTTTCATTTGTGTCTATCTTCAAGTATATGACATAAAAGCCATTAGGTTAAATCTACCACAATCAAACATGGACATAAAAAACAAAACAAAAGTACATGTTTAATAGAACAATTCAAAATTTAATTAAATAATAAATGCTATATTAATTATTTTATAAATCTAAAATAAGAAGAACAAAATGAGCACTATTTGTTGATAATTTTATTTTATTAAAAGTTTTCCTTTCGCTAAAAAGATTTCATTTTTATTAAAATTATTATTATTGTAGTTTGACTTTCAATAAAAAATATTTACTCATTAATTTACTAGAGAGATATTTATATAAATCTTTTTTATAGTAAAACTCATAAATTTAGTCTTTCTTCAAATATTTTTTTTTTCACGGTGACTAACGCAATTAAAAATATAATTAACCTTTTTATTAAATAAAAAAGTGTTGGAGATTATTTTCGTCCGGAAAGAGTTTCAATTCGTGGAGGGAGGGACAGCGGTGGAAATTTTGAAATGTTTTTGAAAACGAAACTATTCAAATGAAAAAATCATTCACACCTTCCAAGAACGTTATAAGCCAGAAATGGAAAAATAAAACAAAGCAAGGAACAGCTGTCATCATTACACAATCCCTAAAAACATGCTCAATTTGAATTTCTGAGTGAAGCCCTTTCATTCTGAAACGTTGTTTCTACCACTCAGTTACCATTCTCTCTCTTGCTCTTCAACACTGCCAAGTGCTACTTTCTTGCACTCAATTGTATAACACAGGTGTTTTTTCAATTGAATTTTGCAATTTTCTTTTCGTTCCGTGCTGTTTGATTAATTGGAAGCTGGAATCTGCCTTTCTTTTGTTCCTATTTACCCTAAAAGATGAAGATTGCGTTTTTTGTTTGATCAGTATAGATTCAAGACCACAAAGGGAGTAATTAAGTAGTTTGCTGTCAGTGGGGGTTTTCATTCTTTTTCTACGTCGTTTCACTGTCTTGTTTGCAAGATTAATCATTTTGTGCTGTGAAACATTAATTCAAATTGTTTATTTTATCATTCACTTTGAATTTTGACTGTCCCAGTTGTAAGATTAATCATTTCTCCGTTTTTTTTTTTTTTTTGAAAAAACCGTGAACTTTGACTCAAACTGTTGATGTAGGGAATTGGGGTGTGTTTTCTGGAGTAGGAATATCCAAAATGAGATGGATCTTTTTATGAGTTTGCTCATTGTGGTTTTGTAATTGTCTTGTTAATTGCTGCTTATGAAGTTGTTTTCTTTGTTTTAGCTCCATAATGGGAAGGAGTTTGAGTCCAATGCTCCAAAGAGAGATCCAAAATCTTGACAAAGATGCAGATAGCCGAAAATCTGCAATGAGAGCATTGAAGTCTTATGTGAAAGATCTAGACATGAAGACAATTCCTATCTTTCTTGCTCAAGTTTCCGAGACCAAGGAAACTGGTTCTTTGTCTGGAGAATTCACAATTTCACTGTACGAGGTTCTTGCTCGGGTTCATGGAGTCAAGATTGTTCCCATGATAGACAGCATTATGCAATCCATAATTCAGACCTTAGCTTCAAGTGCGGGCTCTTTTCCTCTTCAGCAGGCGTGCTCAAAGGTGGTTCCAGCCATAGCAAGGTATGGAATTGACCCCACAACACCAGAAGAGAAGAAGAGGCAAATAATTCACTCTCTTTGTAAGCCCCTTTCAGACTCTCTCTCAAGTTCTCAAGAGAGTTTGGCATGTGGTGCAGCCCTTTGCTTGAAGGCTCTTGTGGATTCAGATAACTGGCGTTTTGCTTCAGATGAGATGGTTAATAGGGTTTGCCAGAATGTTGCTGCGGCATTGGAGGGAAAGTCTACTCAAACCAATTCACACATGGGTCTTGTTATGACCTTGGCGAAGCGTAATGCTTTGACTGTTGAAGCCTATGCTAGATTGCTCATACAATCTGGATTGCGAATACTAAATTCTGGCAGTGAGCCTTTGGAGGGAAATTCTCAGAAGCGGTTTGTAGCCATTCAAATGGTGAATTTCTTGATGAAATGTCTAGATCGCAGGAGCATATTTTCGGAGGTTGAACAGATAATTGAGGTGATGGAGCTGGCTCAATCAGACAAAATGGCATATGTCAAAGGAGCTGCATTTGAGGCTTTGCAAAGTGCTAAGATGATTTTGACTGATAAAAAATCAAGAGGTGTGAAGACTCCTGCTTCTGTGACGGGTTCAAATTTCAGTAGGAAAGACTTTATGGAGGGAGAAAATTTTTCTGGTGGAGATTGTTCTCCATCGTCTATTTCCCCCGAGTCACGTACCAGCACCTTGGACTTCTTCAATGGATTTGCATCCCCTGTTGGGTCTCCCATTTTAACTAGCCTGCATTCTCCAAACCTCTACGAGCGAAGGAGTGTGAATAGGAAGCTTTGGAGTCTTGAAAATGGAGAGGTTGATGTGTCTCTCAAGGATGGTTTTTTCTCAAAGTCAGGGCATGGAAATGCCTCTTTGGAGCGCACTATGGATCATGAATTTTCTAATGGAGGGGGAGATTTAACTGGAGAGTTTACTGTTTTCACGCACAAAAGTCCTTGGCGTGGAGCATCTAGAAGTGCCAGCAAAAGTCCTCGAGTAAGTTTATCAGATATTAATCAGGTTTTATTAAAATTCTGGTAATAAAATTGAATATGCTGTAGGGATGGCCTCAGCCCTCACTCACAATTTAACATTTACAAGTATCAATTTTCAATATGTTTGTTTCCTTTACTTGCTTTTTGTTAACTTGAAATTGTTGAATGTCATATTGCATAACCAATTGTGAGACATAGGAAGAAGAACGAACATACTTTTGATTGTGATGTCCTATTTCTTTTACCCAGTTTAATTTATACCTTACATATACTTAGCTTGATGTTTTTAGCCTTTCGTGCACCGTTTAATAGTGTATTTGCCACAAACATGAGTGTTTCTTTACTTAGCTTAATTTTTTTCTTTGCATATCAGTTCAAACTTTATGTAAACATAATTTTTAGCAGGCTATAAAAGCAACCCATTTTATGGAAGTACAGACAAATCACATTTTTGCTAATTGAAACTTCAATGATTTCCTATGCTGGCATGTTTGTCATTAAAAACAGAAGTTCTTTTTGTTCCGAATAGCTAACAGATTATCTTCTTTCCTGTACTCAGAAATCCCTCACGCAGGAGAACTTCAAAATTTTTATGACTCCTAGAAAGCTCATTCACTCTCTTCAAGACCCAAATGATGAGATCTCAGATTGCTCTGAGAAACCGAATAGAAGGATCAAGAGTCTATCATCAGGCAATATTATGTGGAGTACGGCATCTTTTTCAGAATATGATCAAAATGGTATTGCAGATCATGTCAACTGTGATTCTAAAGAGAATGGAGGCTTATATGGTGATGATCAGTTCCAAGGTGGACCAGAGTCAGTCTCATCAACTGATGACAATCCTGTTAACTCTGACATGCAGAGGCCTTCCGAGGTTGGCCCTGAAAGTAGAAGTGGTACTGAAACAGTTCTCATGGGAAAGCCATTTCAAAAGACTAAGCATAAATTAGTTTATGGCATTTCTTTTGCTCTTCTTGCAATAGCAACTCCTTTACTCTGGATCAACAGTCAGGATGAAGGGCATTTTCTTGTCCCGACATAATGTGCTCATTCTAGTGCCTACAAACTGATAATTATGAGAATTATATAATTTATGTGAAAGTATTACCTCATTCCAACTAAATGTTGGGAATCTCAGTGTAGAAGTAGAAGATTTGTAAAATTGGGCACACCTAATGTTATTTAATTTTTTCTCTTAGAGTCCCAACTTTTGAGTGAATGAAATCTCAAATGCTGTATTTGGAATTGAAGGGATAATTTGATTCAACCAAAATTAATATAAATGATGGTATATGTTGAAGATTAGATATCGATATATTTGTTTTCATTTTTGTGTAATATCTGAAGTTACTTGCACTCGTGAGATTTCTACTAAATATAAAAGTAAGAAATCAAAATATTAGGGATATTATCCAAATGTTTTTGACACGTGTTGTCTAGTTTTGTATTTTCGACTTTTTGGAATGTCCCAAACCATTTGAACTTGTGGTGAGCATTGCAATGGCGTCAATATTGTATATGATGTGATTGCTTCCTTTACAAATTGAGAAAGTTGTTAAGGAAATTATTAGCCACGATTGAATTTGTATATTTTGTTGTGGTTTTGCGGGAACGTTCCTTCCTTTCTCTCCTGTTCATATTTCTGAAATTCTAACTTTATATTTTTTTTCTTTGACTTTTGTTATTAAGGTTTTGGTCTCATTGATTATGTGATTGTTTTGTTTCCATTTCCATTTTCTATGATTATTTTGTTTCCATCTCCTATTACCGTATTGTTAGAATATCAAGACAAAATAGAAATATTATATGACACGATTTTTGTGTTTAGAAGAGCTTGAAGTTTGCCTTTGCATTCTTCAACCCCTTTTCTTAAATAGGCTTCATAGCATATTTTTTACATAAATATGAGAGATTGAAGGAGATATAAAATAAAGAGAAGGATTATAGAAGATATCCTATTATCGAGATTCCTAATTAAAGACACACATTAACATCCCCCTCAAATTGATGTTGGTAAGTTAACCAACAACAATTGCCAACAAGAAACTGATGACACTGTCCAGTCATAACTTTGGTAAATATATCAACAACTTGAAGATCAATGGAGATGTAAGAGAGAAAGATGATATTGTTGTTCAAGGCTTCTCGGATATAATGACAATCCACTTCGATATGCTTGGTACGTTCATGAAATATAGGATTTGCATCAATCTGAATAGAACTTGTATTATTAACATGGCGAGTTGTAGGATGAGATTGTGAAAAACCAAGCTGCTCCAAAAGATGACGTAACCACACAACCTCGGCACTAGCAGAAGACATTGAACGATATTCAGCCTCAATATAAGATTTAGAAACACGATCTCGCTTCTTACATTTCCAAGAAATTAAGGCACCACCAAGAAACATACACCAACCTGTAGTAGACCTTCAAGTATTTGAGCATCCTGCCCAATTAGCATCGCTATATGCCATAAGCTATAAAGTGGAGTCTTTGGGAAATAATAACCCACATGTAGGTGATCCTATAAGATAGCGAATAATGCAATGAACAACAACAAAATGAAGATGTTGAGGAGCCGACATAAATTGGCTAACTTGATGAACAACATACGAAATGTCAAGTCTAGTAGTCGTTTAGGTAGATAAGGCTTCCTACCAAACGCCGATAGAGAATAGGATCGGGCAAAAGATCTCCTTCATCCTTCTTGTATTTAACATTTACTTCCATAGGAGTATCAACTGAAGACATTCCATCTAAACCCTCCAATTTGATCAAATCTTGAATGCACTTTTGTTGATTTAAAAAAATCCATTGGATCGATGATGTACTACCAAACCTAAAAAATATGTGAGTTGATCAAGATCTTTCATGCGAAATGTTGCATGGAGCTCAACTTGCAGCTTAGTAATTAACCCATGATTAGTACCCATAATGATGAGATCATCCACATAAACCAAAATGAGAACAATACTAATGGGAGACTTCTAAAAGAAGAGAGAATACTCATATAGAGGGGCCTGTTTAAGCCCATACAAAGGTCGTTGTAGTTTACAAACATAGTAGAAGAAGAAGGAGCCATACAAAAGTACGAAGATTAAAGTATGAAGGCGAATGCCCAAACAACTTAAAGAGAGGAGAAACATTATGTAGAGTAGGAGAAGGTAGTTGATTTATCAAATGAAAATTTGTATAAAGTGCTTCACACAAAAAATGAGAAGGAATAGAGGATTCAAGAAGAAGAGTACGAAGAACATCAAGAAGGTGACAATTCTTTCTTTCAGCAACACCATTTTGTTGTGGTGTGGAAGGACAAGAACGTTGAGATATAATCCTCTCATTTTGAAGAAAACTATGAAATTCTATTAGACATATATTCACCTCCAGAATCCGATCTTAAGATTTTTATGTGAGCAGAGAATTAGGTCTTAAGAAATGAGACAAAACATTGAAAAATAGAGAAAACTTCGACCTTTGACCTAAGAAAATATACCCAAGTAAATCAACTGTAGTCATCTATGAAAGTAACAAAATACTTATAACCCGCATGCAAAACAACAGGTGAAATCTCCCAATCATATGAATAATGTTAAAACAATGATGAGCACGAGATGCATTATGTGGAAAAGGTAAAATTTACTTTTGCCAAGTTTGCATGTGGTACAATAACAAAAACCGAAGAAGCTTTATTGCCTAAAGAACCAGATTTTAACAAGGTACTTAGTACATGAAAATTTGGATGACCTAAATGATTATGCCACATTTTATTCACCTGTCTATTATCAATATATATTAGGGAAAGTAAAGGAACATTAGGATAATTTAAGGAAGAAGATAAGCATAGTGGGAAGAGTCGTCCCACTTTATGTCCCTTTAGGATGATCTTCCCAGACACTTGATCCAACACAACAAAACACAACCGGAACGAGAAAATTGGACATTATAATCATGATAAACTAAGGCCAACAAAAATAAGATTTATGGAAAGACCGGTAGACAGAAAAACATTAGGTAAAGAAGGGGAAATATCACCAGTAACACTAATATGTAAAGTGTCATCTGTTGTGTGAATTTTCTGATGACCATCTCAATTTTTCACAATGGATAGAGACACCGAAGAATTTGTCATATGGTTAGATGCCCCAGAATCAAGGTACCAAGGTTGTGAGGAAAAGTGCGGATTACCTAAAAGGCCAAAAGTAGGAAAGCACACATAGTCATTTGTTGTACCATTTAAGGGGTAAGTGTGTTTGTAGAAGGTGTAGGAACAGAAGCGAAAGCAGACAATGTAGTAGAACTTCAAGCACCAATAGAGGCATGATAAGTAGTTCCTTTCTTCTTTTCAAGACGAATTGGACAAGCAGTGATAATATGTCCTCACTACTTGTAATAGTTACAAAAATTTTGTGTGCAAGCCTTTGCCATATGACCAAATCCTTTGCAACTATGACATTGGACAAAACACATATATTTGGTTTTGTTCTTCCCTTGTGCTGCATAGGCCATATTAATAGAAACAATAGAACTGATGTTATGTTCCATGGTTGCATAAGTTGTTATACGTTGTTCCTCGCGAAGAAGTTCACCAAAGCAAACATCCAAAGTTAGCACCGGGTTACGATTCATCGAATTAGAGCAAATGGCTTCAAAGTCAGATCACAACTTCATAAATAAATCATCTCTCTTGCTGATCTTGTGCACATTTTGAATAGTAGAGAGGGTTGCAACAGAAATACCATCATAAATAATATTGGAATATTTAACCCAAAGATTCCGAAAACCATAAAAATATTGCTCAATTGATAGACTCCCTTGTGTGAAATTAGTCATCTCATACTCCAATTGAAGCCTTCGAGCTGCATTGTCTTAATGACAAACCTTTTTCAAATAATCCCACATGCCCTTAGCAATAGTAGTATTAGGCCACAAATTAATAAAATGAGGCTCAATAGAGCTAAGGATCTAGGTCATGATTTGAGCATCTTTGATTTCTTGTTTTGCCAAATTTGCTACACTAGTAGGTGATGAAAGTTTGCCATCAATATGACCCTATAATTCTTTGCCTTTAACAAAGAGTTTAAATTGAAATTCCCAAATAGAATAATTTTTGTCATTAAAATGAACAAGATATGATTCAGATTTATCATAAGACATGATGAAGAAAAAAAAATCCTCCAATTAGGGTTTTTGATTTGCTGCAATCTACTATGTAGCGAACTCCCGAAACTTTTCGAATCACAACGAAACCCATGAAGAAGATGACGCCTCACATTTTGTGTGGTGGTCGTCACACCTTCAATAATGGCTTAAAAGAGGACAAAGGTAACACCAAGGAGAAGGAGTACGGATTAACGAACTCACAGAACTTTTCGAAAAAAGACGAAACTCACGAAAATTCACAAAGAAGATGATGCAAAAGATCTCAATCACATGAAGACACCCACAAGAATACAAAACTAGAACCCAAGAGAAGACCACGATTTAGAGACCAAGCTCTGATACCAGGCCAGAATATCAAGATAAAATAGAGCATATTATATGACACAATTTTTGTGTTTAGAAGAGCTTGAAGCTTGCCTTTGCATTCTTCAACCTCCCTTTCTTAAATAGGTTGATAACATATCTTTTACATAAATATGAGAGGCTGAAGGACAATAAAGAGAACAATTAAAGAAAATATCTGAGGAATAATTATCGGGATTCCTAATTAAAGAATTTTATACACATTAACACGTATTTTCCTAGATCTATCGAATGGGTTTGCAGTTTGTTTTTATTTTTTTGTATTTGTTTATGATATTGATGGTTAATTTGCTTTGTTGGTTTTGCTATAAAGGTTTTGTTTTCCTTCATGAGGTGATTGCTGGTAAGGTTTGTTGTGACTTTTGTTGTTAAGGTTTTGTTTTCCATCTTGATGTTTCCATTTGTTTTGTATCTTGAATATGCATTTGAAATCCAAAAAATCCTTTCCATGTGAATGTGTATGTAATTTTTTTGTATCTTCATTCATATGCCATTTAAATTGTTTCAAGGACCAGAGAGTCATGCAAACCATAGTGATCTTGCTCAACGTCAATATTCAAACCTCTTTCCTATTGAGAAGAAGAGAGTCGCGCACACTGAACCTGCCAAGCAACCTGAGCTTGAATCCGAACTCGAGTCCATGGAGTTGCCCAAGGAGGAGAAGAGTGCGAAGCAGAGGAAGGCTAAGGTTTTGAAAGAAAAGGAAGTTGTCAATGCAAGGTATAAGAAGAAAGGTCTTAGGGTTGCCCTCTTTTTAATTTTCCTTCATTTTAATCTTTCCTTTGTTAATGTTGATATTAATATTTAGGGTTTTATTTCCCCTTATAAGTGGTTTTGGTTTACTTTCTGAGTAACTTTATTAACTAAATCAAAGAATTGAAAATTTGTGTTAAATTTTATATTTCGTATTTTTGCGGGCAAAGGCAATACAAAATCCAAAAATTCAGAAGAAACTACAATCTTTACATTGTTAAAAAAGGTTGAATCATTAATTTATGAAAAATGATATAGTAACATCCACTTTTTGACAACTTATCTCACAACATGATGTGACATATTTTTTTCAATTTTCACGTTGGTTTTTTTTGGAAGAAAGCGGGAGGAAAAAAAGTAAAGAACATGAGTGGAAATTGGAGGAGAAAAAATAGAAAGCAAAAGTGCAAATGGTTGAACTAAAGAGTATATTGTTCGTCATCTTCAACCATTGATGTTCGTCTTCAACCGCCATTCTTCATCTTCAACCTCTATTTTTCTAAGAACCCCTCTTCTTCTTATTCGTCGCAACATTATGGGTTCACCCATTGGACGAAAACTTTGACGGTTCGACGTTCGTATCCATTGGGGTGGAAAGGAGGGATTTTTATTGTTGTTTGTAATGCCGTCATCATTGTAATGGCGTAAATTTGTGGATTTCATCTTTGTGGTGGAATCTAATCGAGGTCGCTTCTTCGAAAGGTGCGTGGTGGTAAGTTGTATTTATTTTTGTGTATTGCTTTTGATTATTTTTTGTTTAAAAAGCAAGAACAAAGATGAGTTTTTGTTTTGAATGTGGATTGTTGTGGTTAGGGTTAAGGTTATGTGTTCTTATTTTGGTTGTTGTTGTTTCTGAAATATTTCCACTTACATTTTTCTTGGATTAAGTCAGTAAACTATAAATCCACATATGTGCTTACTTAAGACTTAATATCTGCGAACCCATGTTGTATGATTTGCACATCAGATATCCCTGGTAGTTATAATGGAGCAAGAGTGATTTTGCATTTGTTAACTTATTGAGTAAACTATAAATCTACACTTAAGATATAATGACTGCGAACACTTGCTCTATGATTTGCACATTAGATATCCATGTTAATTATAATTGAACATGGATGATATTCATTCATTGGTTTACTAAGTAAACTGTAAATCCAAATATGTGTTTACTTAAGAGTTCATAACTAAAAACCCATGGTCTATGATTTGCACATTGGTTACCCCTGTTAGTTATAGTTGAGCAAAAATGATTTCAATCCATGGACATTGTAGTCATGTTCTCAAGGTGGAATCTAATTTGGCTCCAATAGAAACTTTTTCTTATGTAGGTACTAAACTGGAAAAAAGAATGTGTTATGGGAACTCTCAACCTGTTTGTCCATCTTGGTGGTTTCTTTGTTGAACATGAAGACATCAACCAATTGCAAAGTAGTAATTTGTATCACCGATTGAAGGATCAACCAAGGAAACATTTCAAGAGCCAAGCCATATGAACTTTGTTTTTTACTTACGCGAGGAGAAAACACCATAATTAGAATAAACTTAAATTACTAAATTTTGCAGTCCTATGTTTGTGAATGTAGCCATGTTGAAAATGTATATATTTTTTGAATGTCTGAAGAGTATGATACATTAGTACTTGTCTTTTATGATGTTAAGTAAGAATTAATTATAAAAATGTTAAAGTTATATTATTGGATTTTTCCCCTTACTACATGCCCACTCATGACTTAATAAATGCTAACCCATGTGCAATACTTTGCACATGAATTTTTCTTTCTTCGATAACTTCAATAGTGGCACACTTTCATGCCTTGAGTTTATGTGATAAAGTTAAATCTTCATACTCATATTTTCCTTCAAGCAAGTCTAATTTGCCCCTCTTTGTGTTTTGGAAAAGGAAAATAAATGTGCCTATATTTCTTCTTCACTTCCACCGTGCAGTATTATGGCTTACCCATGCCTACGTAAGTGCTAACTCGTGGTATACATTTTGAACATGCGTGAAAGGATGTACAAAACCTCTTTAAATCTCCACTCTCTTCATTACCAGTGGGGAGTATATGTTGGTGAGTCAAGGAATACAATTTTCTTAATTTAATCCACAACATCATATCACTATATCCCCTAACTATGTGCCAACCTCTGACTTAATAAGTGTTAATCCAGGTGCAATGCTTTGCACATGAATTTTTCTTTCTTCAATAACTTTAGTAGTGACACTTTCATGCCTTGAGTTAATGTGATAAAATTAAATCTTCATACTCTTATTTTTTCAAGTGAGTCCAAATTTGCCTCTCTTTGTGTTTTGGAAAAGGAAAATAAAGGTGTTTATATTTCTTCATTACCACTATGCAATATTTTTGCTTACCCATGACTATGTAAGTGCTAACTCGTGGTATAGGTTTTGAACATTTGGTAGGAATCTTCCTATAGTTTATTGATATATTTGGTTTGTTTTATGTTATGCTTTGCTTAATGTTTGTCACTATTTTATGTTATACTTATCATTATTATTGTTATTGTTCTACTAAGTTATAAATCTGTATTTTTATGAGGGTTCATAAATTTGCTTATTTCTGTGGTGCTTCAAGTTATGCAGTAGTTTATGTGATCATATAGTCATATAAAGAATGCTGATAATGGAATTCAACCTTTGAAGGAGCATATATTTTGTCACTTTAAAATTAAAGACTTGTATCGATTAAAATACTTGCTAGGAATTAAATTTGCTTAGTAAAATTGTGGAATTGCCATCTCCAAAGCAAATATGGATAAATGGTACAAAAGCTGAATTATTTCATTGTAACCAAACTAGATATTTTTTAGATTATGGTTTGGTACAACGTTTATATTTGATTTTAATTTGTTTCTCTATTTATTAATTTATTAGTGCTACTATTTTAATTTTCAATGGAGGTTAAATATATATTTATTAAAAATTGGAAAAATTTATTACATTTTATTATTTTCACCAGAAAGATACTAAAATTAATTAAATAAAATTATTATTATTATTATTGTTATTATTAGTATTAGAATTATTATTACTACTAACAGTCTTAGTATTGATGATATTAGTAGTAATATTAATATTAGTCTTAGTAGTATTCGTATCAGCAATATTTTATTATTATTATTATTGTTCAAAACAAAGTATGTTTGTTTGTCATATTTTTAAAGGATTCACACATTTATGTTTATAGTCAATAATTATATGATTTGTTTCTAAAAAATGTTTCATTAATTGTTTTTAATTTTTAATTATGAATGAATTGTTCTTTTTTATCTTTTCTTGGAATCTTTTAAATTTATACATTTGTAATTAATAATTATATGAATAATTTTTAAAGAATTTTAACAATTAGTTGATTTTATTCCATTAATTATTTTAAATTCCTTTAATTATGAATGAAGTTTTTGATTGGTAATACTATTATAATTCCTAGTATTTTTATTATTATTATTATTTGAATCGATGAATATATTTTATTTTAAATTATTCCTTCATTTATTACTCAACAAATCTTGAATTAACATTTATTGAAAATATTTATTACATTTTATTACTATCATTTTCAAAGCCAGTTTCAATATTAATATATTTTTATAATTAGGGTGGAGATAAACTATTTTAATCATAATAATTATATTTGATTTTGAACAGTTATGTTTAATTTTAATTTATTTCTCTTTTTATTAATTTATTAATGTTACTATTTTAATTTTATATGGAGGTTCAATATGTATTTATTGAAAGTTGAAAAAATTTATTACACTTTATTATTTTTATTGAAAAGATATTGAAATTAATTAAATAAAATATTATTATTATTATTATTATTATTATTATTATTATTATTATTATTATTATTAGTATTAAATTATTATTGTTTGTATATTGTAATTTAGTTTTGCACATTGTTCGTCAAAATCACATCCAACTAGTTGGATGTTGTTAGAGTATCATTGTATATTACACTAAAATCAACCAAATGAGAGTTTTTAAGTTGAGTCATAAGCTTTGAATTGGATGGGTTTCTTCGGCACCATTTTTGCTTTTTTTTTGATCTGGGATTTCTGTACGTCTTGCTATCAATTTTTTCTTTATTTATGTTGAAACCGTGCGGTGCTGTGAAGGTAAAAGTTACATGCATTAAATGAATTTCAACATAATTTTGTGCTAATAAGCTAAGTGATGTCTTCTTATGAATATGTGTGCATACGTGAGCATGTTGTTTTTTTAGGTTACAAACGACTGGGCTAACATGGGTCCTCATTAATAGGATGACAAAATGGGCCAAGTATGCCGGGCCGGCCCATCCAAAAAAGGCGGGTTGGATTGAAATTTCCAATTCGTTAACCCGTTGTACTCCGGTCTGCCTGATCCGTCAGTTTAGCAGACCAAAACGGGCCAGCTCGCCAACCCGTTTTTTTTTAATTTTTTTTATGTTTAAAATTTAAAATAATAAAAAATAATACTTCTTTTATATTATATAAATAAATTTTTATATATAAATAAATTTATAAACACAATTTTAATAAAAAGTTAAAAAAAGTTAAAAAACATTAAAAAAGAAGTAAAAAAAAAATGAGAGATGGGCCAGCCCGCCCGAAGTCGGGACGGGTTACAGTTTTCGGCTCGTTTATTGATGGCAGACCAGTCCGGTCCGACCCGTTTTTGGGGGGCCACATGCGGGCTAGGACAAAATGGGTCGGACTGGCCCGTTTTGTCACCCTGCTCATTAATCAATTGGGAATTGAAATTAAATCTCTATTGTAGAATGTTGGATTTACAATTGAGGATGAATAGGTTTAATGTAAAATTAAACAATCACTTATGCACTTAATTTTTCATGCAAATTTTTTTTCAAGATGTTTATTTATTTAAATTTGAAAGTGAACAAGATAAGCATTTTGTCTTAAGATGTCTAATTGATTAAATCGGACGACTTTGTAAGCCATTTACTTGACTAAAGTTTTCGTGTATGAATACTTCATTAATAAATTGATATTGTATTATATTGTTAATGTTAACTCATGAACAAACCCAATTGAAGGTCAAATCAGTTATGAATGTGAAAATGTGTTATACTTCAGTTGAAGGTTGGCAATAGTCTCATAGGATAGGATACTATTATATTGCAAGGATATTAATATGGGATTGTGTAATCACTTACGAAGGTTAATATATTTGATCTCAGTGTTCACAAAGCCCCCATCTGAAGATAAAATTCCAACATAAGTAAATAAAAAATTCAATTTAGTAATTACTTGTACTCATAGTATACAACTCGAAATTGAAATATTCTTTCTTGATTTATAAAATATTTTAAATATAAATTTGAAACAATATTGTCCTGAGCATATGTTTTGAAATGATTCAAACATGATCAGGAACATTTTGAAAGGACTAAAACATTTATTTTTATAATCAATAATTGTATGATTTGTTTCTAAATATTTTTCATTAATTAACCAATTAATTTATTAATTGTTTTTTATTTTCTAAATATGGATGTTTTTTTTTTCTTTAAATTTTTTAAATTTATGCATTTGCAATTAATAATTATATGATTACTTTCTAAAGATTGTTTATCAATTAGTTGATTTCATTAATTTTTTTAATTTCTTTAATTATGAATGGAGTTTGTGATTAGTTATTGATAATATCATTTGAGTTATTTACATTGTTTGACACATTTTTATTTCGCTTATGTGATGACTTTTTTTTATACTATTATTTTTTATATTACACTTATAAAATTTTAACACATAATTTTACAATAACATATAACATACTTAAAACATTCACACATACATATATTTATATATTTTACAGTACTGTATGCATCTTAAATTTACATAATTTGGTACATATTATATTCTTCTACATTAGAAGAGGAATAAGTATTATTTATTTATAGTTTCCCCCTCGTATATTAGCCTTTAAAAATGTGGAGGAAAAATATTATGGATATGATTCACTTGCACTATTGAGGCTAAATAAAAAGTGACTCCAATATGTCCTTCAAGGATAACAGGTGCATTTGGAGTATTTAGGAATGTAATGGTATAATTTCTCGTTCCTTGAAATGTTACCGAATTATTTACCGCATTAGTCTGTCATGTGTTTCCTGAAAAGACTGCTACAATATCGACAAAGAATGGGTCAGACATGTTAGGGGATACCATCTACGATGAGATTATAATATATTTTTTATACACAATCATAAAATAGGGAAGTGAGAAAAATATCACATAAAAAATACAACATATCTCAATAAAATAAAATAAAGTGAAAACTCTTTCAAATCCATAAAATTGTATATATATTTTTTTCATACTTTATAAAGATTTTGATTAATTTTGTAGTGACTAGTCAAGATAAATAAGTCTCAACATGACCAACAAAGTAACCTAAGAATATCTCATCTTGAGTAATACTAACTCGTTTAAATCCCGAAGGTCATACCCTCAACTACAATAATTAAATCTTTATTTATCATATATTTTATGTTAATATTAACCATAATAAACAAATAAAAAAATCAGTAGATAACTGAAAATAAATATAAATAAATAAAGATGACCAATACGTGACTGAAGATAATATAAATAAATAAATGAAAATAAATAGGACCAGTACGCAACTGAAGATGAATATAAATAAAAAAAATAAGAATGAGAACTAAATATAAATTAGAATGAGGTTAAAGACACTTCACTTAAGGTAATTATAGAAATAAAAATAATTATAAAGAGATAAAAAACTAATAGTATTGCTTCGTTTCGCTCTCTATGTCTTTTTCTTTTTTCTTTTTTTTTTCTTTTTCCTTTAGCCGTTTGAACCTTTGCTATTTATAAACATCTTAATCTATACATACATATATAGATACATTTTTTCATTCAATTTCTTTAGATTTTGAAAGTTTTTCTCCGTCCTGAAATTTCTATAGAAAGTTAAGCATTTAGTGTAATAGACACTTTGTACTTGAATTTTATCCTTCGTTATGACTAAGCCAAACAGTAGAATCTATGATTATATTCTCTACATCCTAAATTCCTACATATCAAAAAGGAAAAAAAAAACTAACAAAAGACATATATGTTACTATATTCTATATATGTTAAGTCTTGTCAAAGTCATCTAGGACCGGAGGACAGGTGACTCTACTTGGGAGCTGGAGGAAGATATGAGGAAGTCACATCCACATCTATTTTCTGGTAAGTCTTCATTTTTGAGGACGAAAATTTTTGTTGTTGGGGAGATTGTAAGGCTTGTTTTTCTTTCTGTCTTATAAGTTTAGGGCTTGGCCTTCTAGTGGGCCTAAGGTCAACCCACTTAGTGACTTCAGAACCCTAACTGCCCTTCCACTTTCCATTCTGCAATCACTTTGCAAAATAGCTCACTCTCTCTCTCTCTCTCTCTCTCTCTCTCTCTCTCTCTCTCTCTCTCTCTCTCTTTTTCTCTAACAGAAAGCTCTGCTAGGGTTTGAGTAAGCTCCCCTATTTTCTCTTCGTTGAACGCTTCCCTCAAGTAAGTTAGACTCCACCCTTCTCTTCTTTTTCCATTCCTATTGCTCGATTTCTGTCTTGGGTCATCCTTATAGGCTCATTCTTGCCTTTATGTTCGTGCTCTACAGCTGCTGAGTTTGTTCTTAGAGTTGAGGACCCTCCGCTGTCAGTGTCTAAAAAATCCTCCTCAAGCTTAACTCTACTCAAAAGGTAAGTGAAGCTAGGGTTTTTTGTATTTTTTGAATATCTGTCTATTTTTAGCTTTGCTTCGTGTTTATATGGCTTGTGTGCTATTGTGGTTACATGGAATACCTTGTTATGTTGTTTGGGATTGAATGTATGACTAATGCAGATGTGAACAATGGAAAGAACTGGTATTCTCGCCCAAGTGAGCTTGTCTCGCCTAAGCGAGAATAGCAGAAGCTGGCCCAGGTTTCTACTCGAGCTCTCGCTCATGCGGAGAGTCTTCATTTTGAGTGATAAATCGTCTCGCTCAGGTGAGATGGGCTCACCTAAGCGAGAACTCATGGGAATCTGATGTGTTTCGCTTTAGTTGTAGCTCAGGCGAGGGGTCTCACTTTTGGGCGAAGAGCAGTCTCGCTTAGGCGAGGAGATCTCGCCCAAGCGAGAACTCGTGAAACCTGCAGCGCTATCTGATGGCAGTCTTGCCTAAGCGAGAGCCTGTAGCTTAAGCGAAAAGTCTCTTTCGCTTGAGCGAGGGCCCATGACTTGAGCGAGACTGGTGCATGCTCTATTCTCTTCCATGTTTTTGATTGTTGGTTGCATGATTGAGTGGATTACCCTAATTAAAGTATGAAACATGTGAATATGTATGCATTATCTGATTGTGTGGGTTGGAATTGATGAGCTTGGTATGAATAAATCATGGATCATGGTTGATTGGTTGGTTGTATATTGGAATGAATTGGTATGCATGATAAATCTATGGTTGGTTGGTGAGACATGGCTATGGTATAAGTTGGACGTAATTCCATGAACCTCTCGGTGAGATCTCATGGTGGTGTCGTATGTGATGGACGTAATTTCATGAACCTCTTGGTGAGACCTCATGGTGGTGCCTTATGTGATGGATGTAATTCCATAAACCTCTCAGTAAGGTTTCGTGGTGGTGCCTTAGTGTATATAATTAGGTAAGGATTAAAGTGAGAATTCAAGTAAGGATTGCATCCTGAAACTCTAAAGAATTAGTTAGTCTCACGTAGAGCGGACTGACTCAAGTGGTGAGAGTAGTAGGAGGCCCTAGTCTTTGGCAGGATAATGACCTTAGATGTTTGAAGGCTAACCTTGTGCTTGGTAGGGTGAAACTCATTGGCAATGGCTCTACAGAGTAGTAGAGGCCACCACAAGTGCAAACATTCAGTGAATCCGACCAATTATATGTATCTAGATAATTGAGTCTTAGAGTCTTGCTTGTTTGCTATCACATGATTGTTTGCCTATCTTGTTGCATGGTTGTGATCTGTTTTTAAGTATTTGTGTATCATAACATGTTAAAATGATTTATACTCTAGCTTACCCTTTATGTTTGCTCGTATGTTTGGGTATGGTTTTCTTTTTGCAATGATCATCAATTTATTGATGTGAGCAGATGTGGAAATCCGTAGTGGTCATCAGGGTGATGGAAACTCAGCAGTGTAGCCAGGCTATGGTTGGATCTCATTCCTTCAAGTACTCTCTGTAGGCATTGTTGCCTATGTATTTTGACTAACTGTCAAACTATTACATTCTGTTTTGTTAATGGCATTGTGGTGTGTCTTAATTTTCTCTTCGAGTATTTTTGGATGACCGTAATGAGTGAGACTTATACTTCATGGCGTTGCTCTCCATATTATATTCTATGTGATGTTTCATTTAATTAAGTTTATTTATTAAATGGAACGATATAATTTTACTACACATAAGTAATTTTATAATTTAACACACATAAAAAAAACCAAATGCATAATTCCAAACAAAAAAAATCATACATTTGTAACCATAATTAATTATCATAATGTCAATATCTACATTCATAACAACGTTTGACTCTATTTTTGTTTAAAAATTTTAATATCAAATTCATGTATTCATGTTACTTTAAGTTTTTTAATATGAATTACATTTCATATATAGCATTTTATTCAAATATATACATGTTAATTTTATTTACAATATTTTAAGTTTAATTTTATTTTAATTTAATTTTTTATTTGATTTGATATGAACATTGATATTTCTTTGTGTTTTAACATATCCTTCTACTTACAAATTTTAACATCAACGTGTTATATTTATTTTTTTATAGGATCATATTACAAAATATAAATTTTATTTTAATATAATATATAACTAAAAAATTTTAATCATATAATAATATTATTTCTCACACATCACTGTTAATTATTATGTCAATTTTATAATTTAAAATAAAAAATTAATGTCAAATATTAATTTTTAATCTTATTGTTAATTATTATTAGTATTATTAGTTATACTTTTAATAATGTATTATTTTAACATAATAAAATCAATATTAAAATTATTTTGTTTTGTTTGTTACATAAAAAAAGTACTCATCATTAATTATTTATATTTTTCTTATATCATTAAAATTTTTATTAAAATTTTATATTTATAACTATATAAAATTATAATGCTTAATTATATCATATAAATATACCAATAATTACATTAATTTTTTAATATAAATTAAAATAAAAAATAAATAAACCTATTTTTTTAAAATATAATAAAAACTAATTATTTTTCTTAACATAAAATTAAAAAAAAAAATAAAAAAAAAAAAACAGAACCATGGGTCAAATATTAGTTTCTGTTTGCATGAGAAGGATAATTTCTAGAATTCCATATTAGTAAAGAGTTCATGCCAACACATTTGCATCACATTTCAGATGTGCATAAAAATTATGTATCAGGATCTGCATAAAAGCATACAACCTTCACAATTTCTAACCAAAAGACAATATATAATGTATCACATGTTCAAAGCGTTGCAAACATACGACAGGATTACCTTAATTTTATCTTTATATTAGGTAAATAATTTTATCACTAGAATTATTTTGAAGTAGATTAACTTGATGAAGAGATGAGGAATATAGAACAAATTTATGAGTAGAAAATGTACAAATCTTTAGGGTATTTTGCATATGGAAAATAACATATAGAAAATGTCACTCTGTTGTAATCAGCAATTTGCATTGCTGCCAAAAAATAAACATAATGCATATGTGTGTCTTTCTATTTCATAGCAAAAACAAAATTATGCATCAAGATTTGGATTGTATATAAACTGTTCTCCTCTCCATACATCTTGAGGATTTATAGTTATTGGTTTGAGGATGGAAGCTTGGCCTACACATATGTATGAATATTTACTGTAAATTTCAACGCGTGAGCCAGGACTGAACAGATACATTTCATCAAATCCGCTTCTTCCAACTGACACTGAGTTTCTTCTACCCTGATCAAACCAGTGATTTTGGATGAGATAGAGTAAAGAACTAAAGGATAATGATATTTTGACCACTCTTTTTAATCCACTTTTAACTCACCGTGAATCAAAAAAGTGGGTCAAAATATCATTATCCTGAAATGAAACTACAATGCAGTTTACCTATGTAACATTGATAACAAAAGTGTTAGCTTCATGTGCTTACATTTAATGCAAAAAACTGAATGAAGAAATGGAGCTATGATTGATATGTGAGGTACATACATGCACAATCTCAACAATTATCAATGGAATGAATGAAGATATGTGAGAAGTGTTTAAGTGTATGCAACTTATCAATATTTATTCCACATGTTGTGAATGAAAATTGCGTACCCTGTCAATCAGTGTGAAACTTCGCGGTGCTTCTGTGTACACAAGACTTAGTTCCTCACTTAACTGCTTGTAGTTGTCTATTTCTTCATTCTTTACCTGGCTACCTTCTAATCCATTATTCTTACTCTTTGTACTCCATTGAGGAAATGCTTTTCCAAAGCCTTCTCGGCCTGAATCTTGAGGACTCAACATAAACTCAGATTCAAACAAGGGTGTGCTACAGTAACTTGATCCTTCTAACCCTATTGCATAAGTTGCTTCTGGTGAGCTTAGTGTCAAATGACTCAGTATTGACCCTGTCATCCGAAGGGGTAAAGACCTTCTGTTTGAGATTTTAAGCTCTGAGTTTAAGGTATCTTTTTCCAAAGTCACTATGTATTTTAATCCAATCTTGTCATCTGGTGTTCTGCTTGCTAATTCTACCTGCATCAGATATCCTTAAGATGTCTTAAGCAAATTGTTATTGTTACAAAAAAATTGCAAGAACAGCAAGGCTACTAATGTACATAATTATGATACATGTTTTTTGAGGATAAATGTATTGAAATAATGAGGGAAAATGAACTTAAGTATCTTTGTGCAATGCATGGAAGCTTGATTCAGAATGTAGAAATCTCTTACACACTCCACTGAATTACTGAAAGGAAAACAGACCTGAATGGATTCCCTAGGTCTGCCATGAATCTTATGCACAACCCAATTTGTTGGAGACCAAGAGAGTTCACCATCATCATCATCATCATCATCAGTTTGAAAATTGAAGTTTAAAGACACCCCTCCTTGAATTAAAGGATCACCATTGTCTCCCTCTGACACAGAAGTGTGAAGCAACTCCACCTTGCCCCCATGCCACATGAGGGCCTTGTATGAGGTGATCAATCCACTTGGCAGCATCATGGTCACAGTGCTTCCATTTCTGAGCTCCATCTTCACAACACAACTCTCACCAGCTCCTTCAAAGCTCACTCCATGCCCACCGAATTCCTCTTGCAGGTACTCAAAGTTGATGGGTTGGTAAGGCACTGAAGCCACTGCAAGAGAGTGCTTCTTCTGGGGAATGAAACTGCCACAAGTGTGTTGTGGAGAAACTATGTTTGTGGCAGTACTGAGAAAGGGTGTGGGAATGAAACGAGTGGAGCAAAAAAGTGAACTAAAAGCCATCATCATACCAAATGGGGTCTTGCTATTGACATTGAGGAGGAAGAACAGAACATTTTCTTGTTCTTCTTGGCATACCTAAAATCTGGTTTAGAAAGTAGATAAGGTGATAAATTTTATCGCTTTGTTGTAGTATCTTAGATATTTCAAGATATTTTAGTGGCATTTGTCCCTTTATAAAGACTTATGCTTCTTCTTATTTTTGTTTCATCGGCAGTGTGTAGTTACACTCATTTTAAACATCATAGTATCTCAACTATGTTGATTGGAATGGTATTTCTATTCATCAGACATGATTTTAATATTCAGTTTGACCAAACACTATTAAGATAGTTACATTATTTCTCTTGAGATAATTTTTGTTCTAGTAAAATTTTGTTATTTGGGTGATTTCTTTTAATTGAATAAAATAATCGTGCTCGGCATGTTGTGATTTATAGTGATTCCTATGTTGAATCTTGGATTTGTTGGATAATTAAAATCTCCATCTATTTCATAATTTTAAAAATTATTGATTATCATGTTAATTATCAATTTACTTGATAATTAAAATTATTAAATATCATGAGTTTTTAACTAATAATTAATGTTTTATATAAAAATACTTATTAAAACAGTTGTAACTTCTATATTTTCGTATTTTTATATTGTACTTTTGTAAGTTGTCTATCTTAACCTTTGTTTATTGTTTTGTTTATATCTTTTTCTGTAGATGTAATTCTATTTTAGCTTCTACGCTTATTTCTAGTTTTTATTATTTCCCCATTTTTACAGTTTTTCTGATTACTTCAGTTTTTTCGATTTTAGTGTAGTTTTTGTTGTGTTTGATTCTAGTTCTTTATTGTTTTCCTTAATTTAATTCAATTCAGCTTAGTTCATATTCTGTAAACTTTATTTTTACATCATCAAACCTTTATAATTATTTTTTTCTCAATTTTAGTATTCAATGGTTTGGTTTGCTGTTTTCAGTATAGCTTTTGTTCCGTTACTTTTTCTAGTTTTAAATTGTTTTCTTTAATTCAATTTCAGCGATTAATTCATATTTCGCAAAGTTTATTCTTACATTTATATTTTTAATCGTATAATCTTTACATTTCCAATCTCGTCTTTATATTTTCAGATTACATAATTCAAATTTTTTGAAAATATATTACGGATTACATAATCCATAATACATTTTTTAATTATACAATCTAGAACGTATTTTCGAAAATACATGTTTAATTATATAATCTAGAATATATTTTTGAATTCCACAACCTAATAATCTAAAATATGGGGATTTTAGAGCTTTCCAACATCCCATGATGGTACATGACGAAGGTAAACAATCAGTTTTAGTCTTAATCTTCATCCGTGCCTGCAGGTTGCTCCCCACTCCTTGAATCGCCAATCTGAAGAAAAATATAATAAAAAATCATCTACCATAAATTTACACTTAGAAAGGTATAAAATGATAAATGGAAATATGATAGGATTTTCAGATCAATGCTAACTTTGGCATTTTCAGATGCATATTCTGCATACACAGAATATGTGATCTCCATTGCATTTAGCACAACATTCTCAGCCAAAGATCTAGGAATCATTTCAAAACTTTCAGAAAATTTTGCTGTAGAATACTGATCCAACCTGCAGAGCCATTGCAAACATTTAGTCCTATAGGAGATTGTGATTTGATTACATTAAATAGAGATATGATATAATATGTTAAGGAAATATCTTTCAAATAATATTTCACGTTATTAGACATTGTTTTGTTTCTTATTATTGTATATTTTCTTCATTATAAATAAGAATATTCATGTGTACACAACACGAAGTTCATTACATTCCTTCTCAACATGGTACCATTCCGTCTTCCATAACCCATTTTGTCATTAATTCTTTCAACAAGTCCATTCCATTAAAATGTCAAAATACCAAATAAGCATCGAAGAAAATAATTGAAAATCCTGAAGCATAGAGACATAATAACTATATGGTGCTTTTGCTAGGTTAAAAACATCTGAGATCAAGATAGATTTTAGAACATGTTGACCTTAACTTTGGAACCACAACATTGAAACAGAAGAAGAGATATCCAGGAAGATAACATGAATATAATAACAATGCATTAGTCGTGAGTGATCCCAAAGGGCTAAAAGTTAATGAAATGCAAATACATAATAATGAGTGCATGTTGAGGCATACGGTATCTAGATGTAGACAATTTAGTAATAATGATAGTACGTTGGTTCGTCATGCCCTAGAACACTACTAAAGAAAGTGCTATCAGAAATTCATGTTACATACCTGCGAATAATGTCAGACAAAGTCACAAGCCATTGCAAAAACAAAAAAAAAAAGTAAATTGCACTGAAAACTCAACGCAAATTTCAGAAAATGCAGCGTATCAAAGTATGAATCTAATTATAAGATTGTTATAAAAAAGCAGCAAGAACTAAATAAGTTAACCTCAAGTCATAGCAGTTGTTCCATCTTCTCAACTTGGCTTTGTAGGATGGCCTTTTGTTGATGTTGTAGTCCTCTCTCACTTCATTTTTATTCTAACATTTAAAAACCCAACCACTTAGTTCTTTTCATTAACAACTCCCTCTAAATCCAACTCCATTAATGACTCTGTTAACACTGTCAATGACTCTGTCTTCTTGCTGCTAATCTTCTGGCATACAGAATTGATCTTCATGAAAATGAGGGCAAGATTATGCCGTTTTGTGTTGATTGTTGGTAAACAGGCAGTAAAATGGTCAATGGACTACAGACTGAGGCTCAATGAAGCACATAACCCCAAGGAAAGGAAAAAACGAATCTTTATTTCTAAAATCTGACCAAGTTTTTCCACTAGCTTCACCTTCTGGATACCAATCTGAAATTAAATGGTTACCCACAATGTATTCTTGAAGGTCACTTTCACTTCTATGAGAAAATGAAATATTCAGTTAATTGTTTTCATAGAAATCAAATGCTGATTATTCATTTAACTTGTCCTACAAGAATCAATTGCAATACCTCCAATCTTGTCATATGATCCTCCATTTTGAATATTACTTTTCATCATGGAAGAGAAAGCTCAAGCCTTGTGAGTGGAACCCCCCAAGCATGATAAATGGGTCAAAAGTGCATGCAGTGAAAGCTCACTGCAGATATTTTTCACCTGAAAAGGAGGATACAGAAACATGGTTGCATTACATACTGAAAAGGATAACTACCATAGTGTTGATTCAATACAAGACAGTCTACCAAGGTACTCAATAACCTGGTTCAGATGAAGTAAAGGTGTAGAAATTGTAGGAACACTATTCTAAAAGTATGAAGTCACTTTCTTGTCCTAAAATCTATCCATTATTTCATGTTAGAGTTCTTACCAATGGCATAGGTGACCAATGAAAAATAATCTGCAACACTTGTCATAAATTTTGTTCCCTCCTGCAAGTCTAAGTGGATTCTTGCAATGTAGTGAATCTTCTGCCATCTTACCAGTAGTCTTTACACGAACAAAAACCATCCTTAAAATGATGAAAGCGGTAGGAATCTCTCACTACAATCACTCGATCTGAAATCTTAGAGACATACTTAATCCAATTATGGCAATCACCACAAACACGAAGGTTTTTGAAAACATGGATAGGACTAGAGCTAGACAAACTAAGCAATCCAAAAGCAATTGCAAGTTTCTCACTGTGAATAATTTGTGTTGGGCCCTTCTTCAATCGTTCTACATCATTCAAAAGGCTATTGGTCTGTGGAATGTAGCCCTTTTCAGCTGTCTTTTCACTCAAATCACTGAGATACTCATATATTTTATCAACATGAGGGTGCTTCTGATCACCAGCAAAAAATGCATGAATTGAATTATTAACCTCTATCCAGCTACGACCAGGCTCTTTTTTCACACCTCTATCTTTCATCATTTGCCGTGTTCGATCCCTACAACCCCATTTCCCAGTCACTGCATACATATTTGAAAGTAGAACATAGGTTGCTGAATCTTCAGGTTCCAGTTCTAGAAGATGACTTGCCGCAAACTCTCCAATATCAATATTCTTATGAAGAATACATGCACTTAGAAGGGTCCTCCACACCATTGCATCAGGTTGAATTGGCATCTCCTCAACAAATCTCCTTGCACGGCTTAAAAGACCAGACCGCCCAAGAAGATCAACAACACATGCATAATGTTCAGGTTTTGGCACCAAACCATGAACTTCACTCATTGATTGAAAATAGCTAATTCCTTCATCAGCCAAACCCACATGGCTACATGCTGATAAGACTCCCACGAAGGTGACATGATTTGGCAATACATCAAGCTGCTTCATTTCCTCAAAAAGGCTTAAGCCTTCAAATCCATAACCATGCTGAGAATAACCAGTAAGCATGGCATTCCAAGAAACCTCATTTTTCTCAGGCATTTCAAAAAACTGTCTCTTAGCATCTTCAATGGTACCACATTTTGCATATAGAGTGATCAAAACATTAGAGACTTCAGTTTCTGAATCATAGCCAGTTTTTAAAATCATGGCATGAATCTGCTTCCCTACTTTAATGTTAGCAACATTCGCAGCAGCACTAACTGCAGAGCCAAAAGTGAATGAATTCATTTCTAGTGCAGCTTTATTCATTTCAGAAAATACACTCAATGCATCCTCACAATGTCCACTTTGTGCAAAACCAGATATCAACGAGTTCCATGATATATTATCTTTAGCAAATATTTTATCGAAAGTAAAGTATGCTTGTCGTACTTTCCCACACCTAGCATAAAGACCAACAAGTGCATTACCAACTGAATAATCATCTGAATAACCACAGACACATGCTTGAGCATGAATTTGCTGTCCTTGATTAAGTGCAAGGATACCTGCACATGCACTAATTGCACTTGCAAATCCTATATTATCAGATTGTATCCCTTCATCTTGCATTTCTTTAAAGAGGTTAAGAGCCTCAACAAACTTTTCATGCTGTGCGTACCCAGCAATCATGGCTGTCCAGGAAACAACATCTTTTTCTTTTAATCTTCTAAGAATTTTCAGCGCTGTATACAAATTTCCAAGTTTAGCATACATATCAATAAGCACACTAGAGACATACACATTGAACTGAAAACCAGTTTTCAGGACTTGAGTATGAATTTGTTCTCCTAAATCAAGAGCCTTCAAAGAAGTACAAGTTCTCAAAATACTTGGATAGGTGAATTCATTTGGTACAATACCTTCCATCTGCATCTGTGTAAATATTTTAAATGATTCATTTAGATTGTCTATCTGGCCATAAGCTACGAGCATCACATTCCACAACACAACGTTTTCAGTTTCAGTTGAAAGGAAAAATTCGTGAGCAGTTTTTACATCCGAACATTTTACATAAAGATCAAGCAGTGAGCCTTCCAAGATAATATCTGAAGACATTCCAGCCTTTATAGCATACGAGTGAAATTGCTTTCCTACCAGAAGATCCCCGACGGATGAACAGGCACTCAAAAGACTTGCTACTGTAACACAGTCAGGCTTTAGGCAATCAAGACGCATTCTTTTAAACAAACCTAAAGCTCTGTCACTATATCCTTGTTGAGCCAAGCCTGAAATGAGTGAATTATATGAAACTTCATCCCTCTGCGACATTGCATTAAAAACCTGCTCAGCAGATATGAAGTTCCCCAAACGTGAATATAATGTCACAAGGGCATTGCAAACATAGGTTTCAGAAGAGAATCCCTGCTTGAGAACAAGGCTATGGAGCTGCTCTCCAAGCTTAAATAGCTTTATTTTATTACAGGCGCTTAGAACGCTTGAAAATATGTAAGGGGTAGGATAGACTCCCAGTTTGTGCATCTGACAAAATCGAAGAATCGCCTCTTCTTCACACCCACTCTGCGATAAGCCCGATATCACAGCTACCCAAGAAACACTGTCCCGCTTCTGTAAACCGTCAAAAACCTTCTTAGCCGAATTCAAAAACCCATTTTTAAAATATAAATCCATCAGAGGATTAGATACCGACAAACTATTTTCATAACCATGAGATATAGTCGTTGCATGTATCTGTTCCACATAGTTGAAAGGAACATCACCACCTCCACAAGCCCTCAAAACCCCAGCATAAGTTCTCTCATCAGGCTTTACATTTTCCCTCACCATTTGCCTAAACAAACCAAGAACATGACCCGTCATCTTCCCAGCAACAAAGCTATGCAGAACCTTATTCCAACAAGACAAGGGTCTAACAGGCATTTCATCAAACGTCTTGATTGTGCCATCCAAATCACCAAGGGCAATGTACAAGTCCATAAGATGTTCACACAAAACCACTTCTGCACAAAATCCCATCTTCAGAATCTTGGCATGAAGCTTCCAACCATTAGTTAACGACCCAGAACTCAAACACCCGTCTAAAAGCCACAAATAGGTCTGGCAATTCGCACGAACCCCGCGTTCTTCCATGAGGTGCAGGAAATCAATTCCATTTGCATCCCCGTCGTCGCTGCTGTAGTTATAGCTCAATGCTGTGTTGCTGAAAGCAACAAAACTCAAATTTTGACACCGTAACTGCACAGAGAAAAGAGAAAAAAACTACTTTTTCAGCACAAGAACTGTGAGGATAACCAAGTAGCTTCGGATTTAGTATCACCTTGTAATCTTTGGAAAAGGGTTTGGGAAAATTTTGATGTAAGAATTTGCAATTACGTGAAAAAGAATAGGACTTGGGGCATAGGAAGAAGAAGGGACGCAGGGAAATGGGAGAAGTAAGCATAGAGGGTAGAGTTGGTTTAACATCAATGGGATGAGTATGAACAAAATTGTATATATATGGTTCTAGCGAAACCAAGCTCACTCCTCTGCATCAAGTCTTCAACAACAGTAGTAGTAAGCTACAAACTCGCTTGAGCGAAGCGCGATAAGGCTAACTACAAACCTTCTTCACTTCACTAGTTTCTATGGTTCTCCAAACACAAAATTGATTTTCCCAGAACATAATATCAGAAATATGTTATATTTTTTATTTTCCATCTTGCATATACTCAAGCAATTGCCCCTTAACAAGTAGGCTGTCATTAATCAATAATATCAAAAAGTTTTATCATTCACACTTTTTTTCTCTGCATTACTTTTTTAGTTTTTTTAAATATATATTCTAATAATATTTATATACTTTTAATTAATAATCGAGAATAAATTAAAATAATTATTATATTTACATATTAAATTATTTTATAATAATTAATAATTAGAACGTTAGTATTAATTAATTAAATTACAAAACTATTGCATACTAGTATTCTTCAAGTAATATAATATAGAAAAAATAATATCCTACTTTTTATTTTATATTTAAAAAAGGCTAACAATTATCTGTCTCATCCTATTTTAGATCTGTAAAACTTTGGTAGATTAATGGGTAGGTATGTGGATCATGACCCACTTTGTCATTCCTATGCAATAGTATGACTTGGACCGATTATTTCATTTTAGTTTCAACCAAGTAAAGCATCTTTTAGATGGATAAATTATTGACATTGGAAAAGATTAAGAATCAAATTACATATATTTGTTAGGCATTTCCAATTTACAACACAAAGCCTTTATCCATCAAGAATGGTAATATTTCTGTAATTGGTTTCTTTACAAAATTGGATATAATTTCAGATGAACTTCAAAGTTTTCAGCTCAATCTGATTTTTTTTCTTGCTTACCACAATATCCTTGGTGCTTTCCTATGTTTTGCATACGAGTAACACATCCTTAATGGTGGTGTTCTTGGAAATCCCAAAATTGAACCGAAAGGCACATTAATCAATGTAACAAGTTCTAATCTTCCCTCATTGGCAATTTGTGGCAAATCTAGTAAGATTAAAAGCATTTGTATGAAAACACGTAAAACATACAAGGGGATGGTTTAATTGTGTATAAAAGCTTTTTTCAATATTTTGAAATATTAGTTCATGATGAACACAATTAGATAATGTTTCAAATTAATAGACTTACTCTCAAAATGTTTTTGCAAGATTAGCATCTAATTAAGATAGCCAAACATAATTTTAAGTGAATAAACTCATTGTTAAGATGTATGTTCAATTCTAGTTCAACATACTTTCCTTCTTTAAAGTAGGATGATAAATCAACAACATGCAATATAGTAAGGTTTGAGAGTAAAGAAATATTTACAATTGATGTTTTTATATTAGTTTGTTTGTAAACTAAGTTTATATTTAGTTCTTAATCAACTTGATCAATTTTTACTATGCAAACTATCGCTATAAATACAAAGCGAGTATTCTTTAGAAATCAAGCTCTCTTAGTTGAAACTAAGTATTATTTGAACCATAGTAGCTCCTGGTTAGAATTGAGTATTTTTTGGAATGTAGTCACTCCTGGATAAGACTAGTATTGTTTGGAACACTATATACATCGGTTTGCTTGTAAACTAAGATTGTATTTAGTTCTTAATCAACTTGATCAATTTTTTACTATGCAAACTATCATTACAAATACAAAGCGAGTAATTTTTAGACCTCAACCTCTCTCGGCAAAACTAAATATTATTTGGACCATAGTGGCTGTAAGACCTGAAAAATTTAAATAATTAAATAAATAATTATTTAATAAATGCGGGTAGTGGAAACCTTTATGACATTTAATGTTGGGGTTCATGATGTGGAGTAGTACTAGCTCAAGTGGTTGAGAGTACTTAGTTATGTGAGAGGACTTGGGTTCAGAGTCTTGTGTATGTTATTTGTATGTTATTTTAATAGTTTATTATTTTTAATGATATGCTTGATCATGATGAGAGACTGAATGGCAACAATTATGGATTCATAAATTTGGAGAAATAAGGTAATAGAAGGCTAGCTATATACTTAAGCATACCAACCTGAGTTGGATCAATGAGGATGGTGTGAGGAGGATTGGGCATGACAGAGTTTGGCAAGAATCATCCATTCCTTTTTCAAAGACGACGAGCTGCCCACCTTCATTACCTAAGATGAAGAATTCTCACCTATGCTACGAGTTTGCGGTCAAGCGCATCTGAGATCCCTCGTCAATAGACATGAACCGGGCGAGTCCGAAATTGTGTTTAACGAGTGAGAGGAAGAGCTGAATTGAGGAAGAGCAAAGGAAGCCATTGGTGATCAAGGAAGAAACTCTAAAGTCATCAAGTTTGAGTAAGGAGTACCAGGTTAGGGGAGTTAAACCTCTTAAATACATGTTGTAATTTAATTACACGTTGTATGAATTGTATGTGAAGCCTTTGATTCTTATAAATTCTGCAATTTTGTTCGCGTTTCTGGAATTTTCCAGAAATTGCCCGGTGGCATTGAAGACCCGTCAGGCGATACATGTGATTTGTACTAGATTTCTGTTAAGAACCGCCTGGTGGTGAAGAGTTACCGCTAGGCTATGTGTGTTGATGTTATGTTCATAAAAATGTTGTTTTTCATATTTTCGCGGAGCAAGTATCGTCGGGCGCTGGTTTTGTACCGCTAGGCGCCAGATTTCATGACATTTGGGCGCTGGGCGCCACATATTTTTCTAGTATGCGCAGTTTTCGTAAAATTATGTTTCCCGATTCATTAACCATCCAATTTATGTGAAATTTTGACATGAAATTCACAACATGTTGTTCTTCACTTTGAACGGTGGAGATTTGCATTGGATGTCTACAGATGGAGATATACGTCACTCATAATTGGTTGAATGATTAAGTGTGCTTTAGTGCTAGTATAACCTTGATTTTTTAATGTATATATATAAATATATAAATGTGTGATTGATGAGTATGTTTTTGGTAGTGCTTGCTGAGCCATGTTGAATATATAAATCTATATATGTTAGCTCGAATGTTTGATGTTATAAGTGTGTGAAAAAGGTCACTATTGATGATATCGCTATGACTGAGTGTTGAATTATCATGACGGTTTTGGGCAAGTATGGAAACATGATAATCCTACTTTAAATGTAATGGAATTGCGGGGGCATGTGGAATAAGTATATAGTTTTGATTGTGGCTTATGTGGTGTTTGTGAATTGTATACATGCAAAAGGTTGGGAAAATGAGAAGTAGAAGATAACATGGGTTGGACTGATCTATGATTGTTTTAAGGAGCATGAGTTGTGTCTGTTGTTTTATAGTGGTTCCATGAAAATGTGTGCTGGTTGGCGAAATATATGTTTTAATGTGTGATACTTGTGTACATGTATGTTAAAGCCATCTAAATTGAGATTGTGCATGTGAGTCATGTTGATTTCTGAAAGCCTATATTCTGGATTGTGGATATGCATAATTATAAGAGTAGGATTGATTTTACTCTATTTGGGTGTTAAAACCAGTAAAGTTTCGCTACTGGTATAGCGCCTAGCGGCACATGGGAGGCTGCTAGGCGATTGGACAATCAGGGATATCCTTGGAACGTGTGGCGCCTGGCGGTAAGGAGTGACCCGCAAGGCGATAGCCTTAAAAATAGTGGGTCAGGATCTGACTGGCGCCTGGAGGTGAGAGGTGCCCGCTAGGCGGTCTACGTTGTGATTTCGCCTACCGGCGCTTGGGCAGCGCCAAACGATAGCACAGAGAGCAATGTGCTTTTTGGTTTGCGTTTTGCGTGTTTGTGATATGGGACTTGGACCAGGAGATGCTTATTGTGTCATGAGCGGGTAGGTTCATGGTTGGTGGTGAACATGTGATAATATGAACAAGGAGGTTCAAATTATGAGGCTCTCGTGTGAGGATACGAGCAGGGAGGTTCGTATGTTTCGTGCTCACACTTGAGGACTGTTGCAAGCGGGGAGGGTTGTAGTTGTTGGATCATATGTGTTAGATTACAAGCGGGGAGGTTTGTAGAGTTGGATTACGAGCGGGGAGGTTCGTAGAGGCAAGGCCACGAGCGTATATCCTGGGTCCATGGTCAAGTAATTGCTTGGTGATTTGGATATGCATGGTCTACAAGGCTTTGGGTGAAACCTTAAGGATGAACTTTGTTGTAGCATTCCTTGAGTTGTGGCTCAGAATGATATCCCTTGAGTTGTGGCTCAGAATGATATCCCTTGAGTTATGGCTTGAATATTGGGTAAATACGTGGCATTCCTTGAGTTGTGGCTCAAGTTTGCGAGGGTTGCCGGTGTGAGTGTGCGAGTTGCGGCTCATACGGATGGGTCCAGATAGATTGCCCTCATCAGTATTTGGCTGACGAGTTTAGTAGTCTTGAGACATTACGAACTATGTTTGTATTGGGAAGTCCATTTGGTGTTATGAAGTGTGGTCCGTAACAGGTTTCCCGCACGTGTTCTACAAGTTGTGGCTTATAGGTGGAGGCAGCAAAGGGTATCTTGAGATTATCATCTAAAGATGTAGAACATGGATAACATGATGGTTGCCATGTGGTATGGAATCAAAGGATAAAGTTCCTTTGATGGGTGCATGCATATATAGTTGAATTATTTATATGTTTATCTGTTAGCTCACCCTATCTGCTTATGTTTGGCAATAATCGTGTAATTCGTTACACGGAAGCATATGATATTGCAGGTGGTGCTGATGAGGCATAGATTCGAAGAGGGCTAGCTTTGGAAAAGATTTTACTTGAGTTTTATCATTATTGTTTTTATAAAATTTGTAAACAGTGTTTTATTGAGTTATGAGCTTGGATATTGTATTAGGTTTTATAAATTATGGATTTTTGGAAAATTTCTGATTTAATAAATGTTTTAAAATTTCCCGCATTTTAGGGAAATAAAGTATAATAAATGAGATTTTCGTCATATTTCTTAAATTTATTATTTAAATTAGTAATATCCAACCAGAATGTTACAGTGGCTCATGATTAGAATTGAGTATTATTTTAGAATGCATTCACTCCTATATTATTATACCTCAATTCTAGTTCAACACATTTTCCTTCTTTAAAGTATGATGATAAATCAACAACGTGTAATATAGTAGGGTTTGAGAGTAAAGAAATATTTACAATTGATGTTTTCACATTAAGTTTGTTTGTAAACTAAGCTTATATTTAGTTCTTAATCAACTTGATCAATTTTCACTATGCAAACTATCGCTACAAATGCAAAGTGAGTATTCTTTAGACTTCATGCTCTCTCGATTAAAACTAAGTATTATTTGGACCATAGTGACTCCTAGTTAGAATTCAATGTGTTTTGGAATGTAGTCTGGATCAGAGTAGTATTGTTTGGAACACTATATTGTTTTTACATTAGTTTGTCTGTAATGTAAGGTTGTATTTAGTTCTTAATCAACTTCATCAATTTTCACTATGCAAAGTACCATTACAAATACAAAGCGAGTAATTTTTAGACCTCAAGTTCTCTCGGCTAAAACTAAGAATTATTTGGACCATAGTGGCTCCTGATTAGAATTGAGTATTATTTTGGAATGCATTCACTCTTGGATAAGACTAGTATTGTTTGGAACATTGTAAGACCTCTAAAATTATCATAACTGGGAAAAATAAATAAACGAGATGACAATTAATTATTTTAAAATGATTTATTTAAAAATTTATAAGAAGAAATAATGGTTTATTATTATTTTTGTTTAAAATATTTTCTAAGATACAAAAACAAAAAGGTATATATATATATATATATATATATATATATATATATATATATTTCGTGGTTATTGGCAAGATAACATCAAATCTCTTAAGTTTATCTAGGTTTTAAGGGCGGGAGTGAACCATATAAATATACATAATAAACGAGTGAGTGAGTATTAAGCTTGGTGAGAAAGAATGTGACATAGGAAGAAGCTTTGAAGGTTTACATACTAAATTCAAGTAAGGGAAGCTAGCATTTTGTTTACTTACTTATATGTATGTGTTTTGAATTTAAGAATAGTGATGTTATGAAATTTGATGGGTATTTTCAATTTGCTGTTTAAAGTTATGAGAAGGAGATTTTATGAAATTGCAAGAGTATTTGGGTGCAGGGGTTCAAAAGGTGTGTTCTGTAAAGGTGAGCATGGTTATTTATTTGTGAATGTATGTTTGTGAGTTGTTCTACCATAGTCGGGGAGGTTGCCATTACGAGGGTGATGTGTTCCACTTTTGGTTAAGGAGGTTGCACTTTGAGGACGTTTTATTCCACCATAGTCAGGGAGACTACCCTGTAAGGGAGATGTGTTCCACTTTTGGTCGGAGAGATTGCCCTTTGAAGGTGTTTTGTTCCACCATAGCTAGGGAAGTTGCCCTATTAGGGTGATGTGTTTCATCATAGCTAGGGAGGTTGCCCTTTATGGGCATTGCTTCTGCATCTGAGTGAAAATATTTTATTTATTTATTTATTTATTTGTTTTATTGGTTTTATAAAGGAAAGGATTATTCGAAAAGTTTTAATTTGTTTTCAAAAAGTCCTTGAACTTTAACCAAATTGTGAGCTTTGTTTTTAAGAAAATGTGTTGGCTTTGCTATCTTAGATTACCCTTCCATTTTATGTGTGTTTTTCTCTAATTTTTACTACAATGATTATGTAATGTATTTTATATTACATGTGAGCAAGGGATGATTCCGATGAAGATACACAACAATGAAGACCCTCTATTTATAGGAACCAAAATACTCCATCTATTTTATTTGTTGGGAGAAATGTAAGACCCTCTAAAATTATGATAATTAGGAAAAATTTAAAAACTTGTTATAAGATATAGTGCTTTATTATTATTTTTGTTTAAAAATTTTCTAAATGATAGAAACATTACAGTAGGAAAATACATATATAATATTTTGTGGTTATTAGAAAAATCACATAAAATGTCTTAAGTTTATCTAGGGTTTTAAGGATGGGAGTGAAGCCTATAAATATACATACTTGTTCTTATCAGAAATGTCACGTGCAAGCAGAGGGATCCGAGTGATGGCCCTGGTGTTCATGTGGAAGAAAGTTCCACCTGCAAAAGACTCTCAGATGCTTAAGTAAGAGTATGAGATGAATTTATGTAATAAAGAAGAAAAGTAGAAAAAAGTAAGTCCTAATCGAGTGAAACATGCTATATATATATATATATATATATATAGTGTTTGTTGAACTTGGGCTGAGAGTACTGGATATATCACTTTTATCGAGATATTTGGGATATAAGATCTTACTGGATGGTAGTAAGGATTGTGCATCTAAGATTAGTGGGTGTGGGAAGACGTGGTAGGTGTTGAATCGTGTTAGGCCTTGTTAGGCCGCCATTTGGGTCAGCGCATGTACTATACTAAACAAGTTTTCTAAGATATTATAGTTTGTTGTTTTCCTAATTCTTTTTATCTCTTTTATATCTTCTATTATGATTCCTAAAATTGTGAAAGAGACTCTTGATCATTCTAATTGGCGATAAGCCATGATTGATGAAATATTTGCCCTTGAATAAAATGGTACATGAGAGGTAGTTCTTCTTCCATCTGGAAAGAATGCAATTGGTTGTCGTTGGGTCTAACGGTGAAGTTGATCGCCTCAACGCTAGATTGGTAGCAAAATGATATAATCAAATCTATAGGCCCGACTACAATGATAATTTATCTATAGTAGCCAAAATGACTATTGTCATACTTTTCCTTATCATTGGAGTCACTAATCATTAGTCTCTTCATCAATTAGATATTAAGAATGTTTTTCTACATGACAATCTTAAGGAGGAACTCTACATGCACCAGTGCAGAATGGGCTTTTGGCCCCGGTTGTTTTTGTTATTCTGCCTCGGTTTTAGAACCGAGGCATATTGGGGTGAGGCCAAAAGGTATGACTTTTGGCCTCGGGTGTTAACCGGAACCGTAAAACGCTTTTTCTGCCTTGGGTAACGTAAGAACCGAGGCCATAGGGGACATTTTTTTGGACCACCACTGCAGTTGTGGTAAGTCGTTCGAGCACCACTGCAGTTGGAAGAATCCCTCTGTGGTATCATCCTCATTACCATCCACTTCCAGATCTGGTTTCAGCCCCTCTTCCACTTTGCATTTCAGCCACCCTTTTCAACAAACCCTAAAAACTACATATAAAATTTAATCAAGGAATC
>Ga0214542_1001987_pt1 | contig 42389 bp, 18 predicted proteins | sample CNSS1metaG_FD_160096 | JGI IMG/M metagenome (GOLD analysis project Ga0214542, IMG submission 160096) | Root nodule microbial communities from cowpea collected in UCLA plant growth center, Los Angeles, California, USA - CNSS1 | ecosystem: Host-associated > Plants > Roots > Nodule | place: USA... | reverse complement strand
TAAATAAATAAAAAAATATATATATATATATATATATATATATATATATATATATATATATATATATATATATATATATATATATATATATATATATATATATATATATATATATAAAACTAAGTTGATTCAATAGCTTCATCATTTTTTTAACATAATTTCTAGTACCCTAGAAATCCTCTGTCCAAGACTCACCAGAAAATTTAGTGTTAAATATAATTTCTAGTACCTGGGATATAGTTCTTGTCTTCCAAATTTAAAATACACCTTTAAGTTTTTCAAATTTAGAAAGAAAGTTTTTTTAATCCTTTAATAAAAAATTTAAAAGACTAAACCATTTAAAAAAAAACACTCATATTTGAGAGATTTTTCACATAGAACATGATTAGAAAATTTACATCAATTTAAAATTATTTTAAACATCTTTTGCATAGAATAAAATTAATGAAATATATAATTTTTGAATATATTAAAATATGAAGCTTTTATCATCTTTTAATTATTCAATTTTAAAAGGACGACATAAATATCTATTGATAAATTTATAATTAAATAGCTGGGTTGGTAAAATTTATTTTAATGTTGGGCCTTCGATAATAAGTTTGTGTTGATTTTGATTTAGAGATATATTTTCAACCAAATAAATGAATGACTAGGAATGTAAAAAAAAATGTATATGTAAATATTCAGGTACAAGTATTTTTTATACTTGTATGTTAACGGGTGGGTACGGGTATTATAATATTTGTATTTGTGGGTATCCGTACCGGCTATACTCTAATTTAAATTAAAAAAGATAAAAAAATTGAAATATTTACATATTGATTTTGAATAGGTTATTTTTCATCAAGGTTTTAAAAAATTTTCATTTCTTTGTAAATTGTCATTCAACATATTTAAGTGGGTTATTTGGACTTTGTTTCAAACTTATGTATGTATTGCATTTTATTTGAACTTAAGGTTAAAATATGTTATTAAATATTTTAAGTTTTTTTTGTAAATATCTACGGGTACCCGTGAATATTAAAAAAATATACGGTACCTACACAACGGATACTCGCATGGATACAGAGACTGGTACGAGATGGATACTCGCATGGATACAGAGACTGGTACGAGATGGATAAATAGGTCAACAACCAAGCCATAAGGATATGGAAGATCTACTATCCATACCATATCCGTCCCGTTGATATCCCTACGAAGGACTTTCAAAGAAATATATAGGTCATTCCTTAGTACAGATATAGGTCAACGACCAAGCCATAAGGTGACGATCTAAGGTTGAGTTGAGTCCAATGTATCTAACTGGTTGGACCACTCCTTCTAGATTAGCGACACTAAAATTGGAATCATACCCAGCAAAAAAGCAGGATTCTAGAAATATTGCGTACCAAGTAAACATGAGTCATGAAGTTGGGACAGTTATACGCTAGTTGAACTCTATATAAGGATAGTGAACCTACCAACAAATGAAGTTAGCACATTCAAAGAAAAACAAAGAGTGATACAAAGTGATTGAGAGTAAATACATGTAATAATCGATATAAGTTATACAGAAATAATTTTTTTTTCTCTTCTAAAATATATAATTTAACTTTTTTATTTTTGCTAAAACCCTAGTTTATAAGAAATATTATATATATATATATATATATATATTACTATATAAGAATTTCCTTCTTCATTTATACTTTTAATTATTATTTTAAATAAATTATTGCTTCTTCTAGTGTTTTATATAATAAACAGTCAAACCAGCAAACCTAGGTATGTTACTTGATTTCAATAATTGATTTCACAAAGTTTATATTTTATTTCCAAAGTATTTATAAAATTAAATATTACAAACAATAATAGTATTCAGTGGCACTAGATGTAATTGTTTTTTTTTTTTACTTTAAAATAGGACAGGTATTATTATGAAGAATGAGTGGACATCTATATTTCACAATTCATTAATGTTAAATAGTAAAGTTTAAGCGAGGATGATTTTTTAAAAATATGTGATAAAATATGTTTTCTATAATATTTAGAAAAAAAAGATAAAATTTAAAAAATTATGAAACATCTTTAATTAATTTAAATAGTATAATTTTAATTTTATGAAAAAATAAAAAATTATAATTCCTTATCTCTTTATTCTCTTATCTTCTTTTGGTCTCTCTCATGTCTCTTTCTTAGCTTCTCTCTCCTTCCATCTCTCTCTTCCCCTCTCTCAGTTCAAATCTCGTTTGTGTTTTTTTCATTCCCTTTCTTTCTTCTCTCTTTTATTGTTCATTTCTATCAGAAGTTAATGTTCAAGAGTTGTTAAATATTATATTCTTTTAAATGTTCATATATTGAACAATTTAACCCTACCTCCATGCCTATCAACAGTCTTTTTGGGAAATTGTTTGCGACTTTTTATGGGATCATATTTAATTGTTTGTTTGGTGCATTAATTGTTTTTCTTTCTTGAAGTACCTTAATTAATCAACAACTTTTTGGTCAAAAATTCAATAAATATTGAAATTAATGAGATCAAGTTTTTCCTCTGTCTTTAAAGTTATCATGATTGGACAACATGGCTAGTTTTTAGAGTTTCTTAAAATGAGTTGAAATCCACGAGTCAACTTGACTTACCACGAGTTCGGGTTAGGTTGGGTTAAAATCTTTTTACAAATTTCAATAGGGTTGATTTTTGACTTGGCTCATTTAGAATATGTCTCATCCGGGTTAAACCCGTGGTGAGCCGGATTGGCTCACCAACCCGCAGATAAAAGAGTCACACAAGTGTTTTTATTTTTTTTATTAAGTTGGGTTTTACATTTGGGTCATGTTAAGTTGTTTTTTATCCAACATATAAATAATTTGTATTTTTTTATTTTGGTTTGTATTTAGATTGTATTAAAGTTTATTTAGATTTTAATTAGAATTACAATTTAGTTTTGACTGAAAAAAATAAAAAAATAAATCTTTTTTAATTAAGTGAACCCGTGAGCTAACCTGTTTAACCTGCCAACTTGTGGTGGGCCGAGCCAAGTTAGAATTTTTTTGACTCGTTAAAAAGTGAGCCGGGTTGGATTGGCTCACTAAATTATCAACCCATGGTGGGTCGAGTTGGGTTGGGCCGGATAATTCATTTTGACAGCTCTAGTAGTTTTAAGTTACATATAATCATTACATTCTCTCTCCGAACATTAATTTAAATTAGACGAAAAAAAAAATATCAATTTAAAAAACACTAGGAATAATGTTTGTAAAAATATGAAATTCATGACAATTTTAATGGTAACTAAATAAACTTTTATTTTTTAAAAAAAAGGTGGCAATTATATGAAATAGCTTAGTAAAAACAATGAAAGTACCAATATTTAATATTTTAATTTCATTTTTAAACATATATTTAAAAATAAATTATTTTATATTAACTAACAACTTAGAAACTTAAGAAGCTTAAATTCATTTATTCGAAAAAAAAAACGTTAAAGAGAGGAAACAAATCAAACCAAATTTTAACTATTTTAAAAATTTAATTTTTTAAAATTCTTTATCTAAACATGATATAGGTTTTGTTAGGCTTGTTTGGATGAGACGATCTTACCTTCAATATTAAAGAACCTGTATTAAAAGGGTTATATGGTAGTTTTTGAAGATAGAGTATACTATAAATATTGCACAAGTTAAGTTGAGTTTTTGGCAGTGTTGTTTGAATGAAAAATTTTAAGAGAGTAGGAGAATTTGAAATATTGTATAACAAATTATATTGTTTTGGATAAGAATTTTAGAAGAAAATGAAAGTCAAGAATTTTATAAAAGTAATTAGATTATTTAATAATAGAGAATTTCAAATTTTATCTATAAATGAAGTATTTCTTTTTATATTTTTCTTAACTCGATTTTGGTTTGAAATCGTCGAGGTAATATTGAAATACCGATGGAATGATTACTTTTTAATTATGTCCATTTTTTTATTGATTTGATTGATATATATATATATATATATATATATATATATATATATATATATATATATATATATATATATTTAAATTGTTGTTTAAATTGGAAACAAGTACTACTCCATGCTTGATATTAACTAAGAATACCACTCTTTTACAAACGTGAACTATAATTTTTTTTAATTGACATCTATCATGATTTTTTTTCCAATATCAATAGTGATTATTTGTTAGATTATGGACACAAATGTTATTGTTTGTTAATAGTTTGTTTAGATATTTATAAATGATGGCTGAAAAAAATTTCAACAAACATTAACTATGATTGTTTGATATTTAAATAATTTTATGTATTGATAATTGAATTTGGTGATAATAGAAACACTCCTTCCAAACCATCCATAAAATTAAAGTTCATCAAATTTCAATTGATTTATCCAAATAAAAAAATTTAAAAATAAATTTGTTATGATTTCAAGTGTTCCGAGTGACATCGTGTTGGATATATATAACACACATCTTATAACATTTTATTCACACTCAATAATATACAATTCACTTCTTCATATATTTCTTTGTTTTCTATATGATATCAAGAATTTCAAACAATCCATGATTGAAAAGGGATTCTTGCAATAGTTCCTCTTTCCTAAGCCCTAAGTCTCTTTTGCAAATTTTATGATTGAGTAGAAATTCTTGTAGTAAGTTCTTTTTTCCTAAACCCTGAGCTGTAAGTCATAAGCCTTAAGTCTCTTTCACAATTTTCTAGGTTTCACCCGATTGTAATTTTATTTTCTACTTTGAGGTGTGTTTTTAGGTTCTGCACCATGTTCTTTAAGTCATTTTAAGGAATTTGCAATCTTCTAGTAATGTATTTGTATTCTATTTTGTTCGTTGCTTCCACTGTGTGTTTTGCATTTCTGTTTTGTATTTGATTTGTTAAGACAACATGTAAAGATGATTCTCTTCAATCTATTAATGTGTAGTTAGATGGTACAAATTATTCCTACTGGAGTTATGTTATGTAAAATTTTCTTCGTGAAAAGTCCATGTGGTGTCATATTTCAGGTGTTAAGGCAAAATAGATTGACACCAAAGTCAATGATTATGCTACTACTTTAGAAGTATGAAAAGTTGATAACTCTAAAATTATCACTTGAGTCAATAATTTTGTCACACACTCGATTGACTAAATATGATACTGAAAAAGAGGTATAGGATCACTTATCTCGATCATATACACAGTCTAATCTTGCCAAATAGTATCAACTTGAGATAAATATTTGTGCATTGAAGAAAAATGATATGAGCATTCAAAAATTTTATTTTGTTATGACAACCCTATAGGATCAACTTGCATTGAATGAGCCTGCAAAATTGAGTGTCTTTGCACCGTATATTACTCGTAGGGAATCACAATGTATGGTTCCATTTCTTATGGCCTTGTGTAGTGATTCTGAAAATTGGTGTGGTTCATTTTTGCATTGTAACCCTCTGTCTTTTATTGATGATGTTCTTAATGAATTATTAGCAGAAGAAATTAGACTTGCTTCCCAGCCACATGCCAACATAGCCTTGCCATCTCAAAGTACATCATCACCAAATATATCTTCTGACAAATAGATCATTGATTCATGTGCCACTAATCATATGCATATCATTTGCCTTCTTTTGTTTGGTCATCACCTAACTCATCATGTCAATTGCAACTACTAACGGTGAGTCAATTCCATTATTTGTTATTGGTACCATTGCCACACCATCTTTGTCTTTGTCTGATGTTTACTACATACCTGGTCTTGCTATGAATGTTGTTTCTATTGGGAAAATTTGTGATTCTGAATATAATGTGTATTTCAACCCATCTTAATGTTTTGTACAAGACTGCACATCTCAGAAGGTTATTGAGATAGACCACAGGCAAGGTGGACTTTAAGTCTTGAATTAGTTTAAGGAGTCAATAGTTGTAGCCTCTAGTGTGGATTTATCTTTGTTTCGTTTGTCTTCTTCTTCATCTTTTAATTTGTGGCATTCTCGTTTGGGTCATGTTTCTGTATCTCATTTAAAGTTTTTAGCATCTGTGGGAGTCTTGGGTACTTTGGGCAATCATGATATTTCTAATTGTAAACTGAAAAAATTTTCTGCTTTACCTTTTAATAAAAGTATTTCTTCTTCCCTTGCTCCTTTTGATCTTGTGCATTCTGATGTGTAGGGACCTTCTTAAGTATCCACCAAAAGAGGTTCTTGATATTATGTCTATGATTTTACTCGGTTCACTTGGATTTATCTTATGAAACATCAGTATGATTTTCTCACAATTTTTTAAAATTTTAATGTTATTGTAAAGACTCAACACTCTACTACTATAAAAATCTTGTTGTGACTTGGGGGTGAATACACTTCTAATTATTTTACCACTTTACTTTCCTCTAATGGAACTACACATCAAACCTCTTGCACTAACACTCCTCAACAAAATGATGTTGTTGAAAGAAATCATCGTCATCTTGTTGAGACTACAAGATCATTTTTGTTATCTGCCAATGTTCCAAGTGTATTCTAGGGGGAAGCTATTCTTACAACAACTCATGTTGTGAATCAGATCCCAACTTCACATAATTTTGGTTTATCTCCTTTTGAAAATTGTATGGTCATGCACCTGATTACTCTACTTTGTGTAATTTTGAATGTACCTATTTTGTTCTAAAATCACATGCCGAGCGTACTAAATTATCAACTAATTCTTATTTGTGTGTCTTTTTGGGATATGGTCTTGGTCAAAAGAGATGTCGTTACTTTAATCTGGTTAGCCAAAAATTGTATGTCTCACGTCATGTTGTGTTTATAGAACATATTCCATTATTTTCTATTTTAGTTAGCTAACATTATTTGACTACACTTGATGTCATTAAAATTGGTCCTTTTGATATTGGTGACATTACACCTACTTTCGTACCAACTCCATAACATGTCTTAGCACCAATTACAGACATTGGACCAAAGGTTGTACCTATTGATCCCCTAACTACGTCTCCTCAATCATCTCCTAAGGTTGTGGTTCCTTCGCCATATGTTTGACCATTTGTCATTGTAAGTCTACTCCATTATAGTAAACATTCGCTTAAGTCCACACTCATTTAAGTCTGCATCCCGCCAAAATCCGCATTTGGAAAGAGAAGATTCTTAGATCAATAATTTGTGACTTTATTTTCTGAAAAAATTACATAAAGTTATTTCACATCATATTTTGTTACATTTTGATATAATATATATATATATATATATATATATATATATATATATATATATATATATATATATATATATATATATATACAGAGAGAGAGAGAGAGAAAGAAAATATATGAATAAAATAACAAGTTCCTTGCAACATATATCTTATATCTCTCATATTTTTACAATCTCTACAAGATTTCAACACTCATTATATTTCATATTGTAATATATGACCCCTAAAATATTTCATATTGTAATACGACTCTTAAAATTTCATATGTCTGCATCTCAATTAAGTCCGCATCAAACTCTTAAGATCATAATGCAGACTTAAGCGAATGCTTACTATACTAGATTTTGTTTAATCCTCTTATTCTAGTTCATTTGCTGCTTTTATTGCCTTTATTCATCTTCTTCATGAGCCTTCATCCTATAGAGAGGCTGTTTGTGATCCACTTTGGCAGAATGCTATTGCTGAGGAACTTACTACTCTACATCAAACTCATACATGGGATCTAGTTTCATTGCCACCAGGAAAACATCCTATTGGATCTTGTTGGCAATAGAAATCAAAACAAAATTAAATGGCTCAGTTGAAAGGTATAAAGCTAGAGTTGTTGCTAAAGGATATACCTAAGAGTATGACATGGATTATAAGGAAACATTTGCTCTTGTGGCAAAGATTACTATTGTTTGTACCTTGATTGTTCGTTTCTATTTTTCAGTGGAAGATTTTTCAAATAAATGTGAAGAATGCCTTTTTGAATGGGGATCTACATGAGGAAGTCTACATGATTCCACCACTAGGTGTCTCTCACAAATCTGATGAAGTTTGCAAACTTCAAAAAGTTCTCTATGGTCTTTAAAAAGCACCTCGTGATTAGTTTCAAAAGTTTTTTACAGTAATTTTCTCACTTGGTTTTATTGCTAGTCAATATGATTCCGCATTATTTGTTTGGAAAACTAATGCAGGATGTATTTTGCTATCCTTATATGTTGATGATATGATTATTACTAGTGATGATTTTGATTGAATTGCATTTTTGAAAACTACATTATCCCATCATTTTGCTACAAAAGATTTGGGTGTACTACGTTACTTTTTGGGTATTGAGGTTGCTTCATTTTCCAATGGTTTTTTCTTCTATCTTAGTCCAAATATATTGCTGACCTATTTGAGCGTGCTCGGCTTACTAACTACAAGATTGTTGATATTCCTCTTGAGACAAGTGTACGATATTCCCCATTGGATGATATTCCTTTTATTGATTCTACTTTATATCGAACTGTTGTTGGGAGTTTGATTTACCTTACTATAACCCATCTAGACATTGCACATGTTGTTCATGTTGTTAGTAAGTTTGTTTCAGCTCCCACAACAGTTCATTAGGGTGTTGTTCTTCGTATTCTCAGGTATCTTTGGGACATTCAATTTCAATCTCTTTTTGCTTTCTTCTATGTTGTCTTTAGACTTGCATACCTATTGTGATGTGGAATGGAATAGTGATCCTAATGATAAAAAATCCACTACTGGATGTTGTATTTTTCTTGGTGATTCACTTATATCATGGAAAAGTAAGAAACAATATGTTACATCTCGATCGTCCACAGAAGCTAAATATCACCCCATGGCTTTAACTACCTGTGAAATTATTTGGCTACATTGGTTACTTGGAAATATGAGTGCCTATTTGAAAAATCCTACATCTCTACATTGTGACATTAAAAGTGTTATTTACATTGCTCGCAACTATATTTTTCATGAGCGAACCAAGCATATCAAAACAGATTTTCATTTTACTCGTCATCATCTTCAACTTGGCACTATATCTTTACCATTTGTTCCTTCAACTCTACAGATTGTAGATATATTTAGCAAGCCGCACTCCGTTTTACGCTTTTGTTTTTTATTTGACAAACTCTCAATGCATTTAGCTATAACACATCTCTTTTAACATTTTATTCACACTCAATAATATACAATCCCCTTCTTTATATATATATTTTTTTGTTTTCTACAATGTCAATTATTGTATCTAAAGTATTGCCTATTTTGAAGTCTAGAACTTCGTCACAATTGTCTTTCAAATATGTCCCGAAAGGTTAGGGGAGGAAGAGATATTTAAACTGTCATTGACTTTGACTCCTAAGTGATGTGAGACTATTAGATGTACTAGAATAAACACCTAGTCAAGGGGTTAGGGGAGTTTTCGTTCCCACAAGTAACACCAATTTTCTGATTCCAAATCGGTCGAATGACATCGACAAAGTCAATCACCATATTCAAAATATTATCTCTGCTTTAGAGCATGAAATTCCGTCACAATTTTATCTTTAAATCAAAAAATTGAAGGATGAATATATATATATATATATATATATATATATATATATAAATTATATATAGAAAAAAAAAAAAAGAAAAATAAATATATATATATATATATATATATATATATATATATATAACATATATAGAGTAAAAAAAAATAACAATCCACAAACAAATACCCACGTAAATAAAAGAAACCCCGAAGTTCTCAAAAACTTGTAAAATTATTTATATATTATATAACTTTAACAACAACAAACAATTAAGATTTCTTCTGCTGCTGATAATATAAAAACCTCAAACCGGTACATTGATTTCTACTTCGAAGACACAAATAATTAAAATCATTGTCCAGCCTAGGGATGACAACAGGATGGGGCGGAGACGGGTTTCGTTATTCCGTATTCATCCTCGTAAAAAAAATTCATCTTCATCCTCATATCCAAATCCAATGGGTATTGAATTTTTGTCTCATCCCCATCGGATAATGGTTATAATCTTGTACCCGTACCCATACCCGTACCCGTTTTCTTACTACTTCAATGTTAATTTTAATTATTTTTTATAAAATAATAAAAAAATACGTTAAGGAAACATAATATTATCAAATATTCAATATTAGGAGGATGATTATTTCTTCGATATCAAATACTTTGAAATAAATTATAATTGTTTACATTTTAGATTAGAATATCAACTAAAATTTCATAAAAACCAAAACATTTATTAAATTTGCAAACATTTAAAAATTTACATATAAAAAGGAAAACAAATATTCAAATTAAAATATATTTTAAATGTTTGTTTATTTCAATTTTTTAAATTCTAATGAATCTCTTTTTTATGCACTAATAAAAGTTATAATACATTACTTGATCAAAATGACGCAAAGAACAAATAATAAACATAATAATAAAATTTTGACATAGATCTTGTATCTTTTGAACTCCAATACATGTTGGATGGTGATAAAAATATTCATGGCAATTACATTAAATTTTTATATTATAGTAAATAAAAATTATTTATACAATTATAGTGAAAAAATTACAATATGATTGATAATGAGTTAGAAAATGAAAAATAATTAGATAAATATATCGAAATAATATTCTACATGATGAAAATAAACAACAAATAAAAATATTAAAAAATTAACAAATGTGTGTCTTAGAAATAATTTGAGAGATTATTGAAATAAATCGTACAAAGAAAAACAAATGTATAATTAAGGGTATGATAAGATGAAAAATACCTTACAAATCTAAGAAAAATTTTCAAATATCAACATATATACTCAATGGTTGAGAAATAACGAAAATTGTTTTAGCAAAAAAAAAGAGTTCTTCAAATGAAACAAAAATGAATAATAATAAGTAAATAATTTTTTTATATTACCTAGTAAATGAAATGTTTATGTTATTAAACACTTAAATTGAAAGTACTAAACATTCTCACGTGAAAGGAAAATATATAATAAATAAAAATTTTAAAAAATAATAGAAATGTTCAAATGTGAGACATAAAAATTTTTAATTGACATACATCATTTTAACATAATTACATAAAAGTTATGATAAGATGAAAAATATATTAGAGATGCGAATGAGTTTCATAACAAACCAAATAATTATAAGAAATAAAAAATTGAAAGTATATATATATATATATATATGGATTATTTAATTAATTGTGAATATTTTAATAATTTAAATGGAAATGGAGATATGGCAAGGACGGGTATTATGGCGGGGATATGTACATCCACATACCCATCCCCATATCCAATTGAAAAAGTTGGGGATTCCCCATACTCATACCCAGTCAATGCGGGGATTTCCCGTTAAAACGGAAACAGGTTCGGACAATATCCACGGAGATGGGTTTATTTGTCATCTCTAGTCCAGCCAAACCCCAAATATTTTAACTTTCTATACCATATATCATTTACAAATCCAAAAACCGTAAAGGAAACAAATAAAAGGAATTATGTATTGTGTTTTATTGAAAGGAAGAATAGAAATATATACACGAGAGAGTATCTATAATTAATATATACAATTCCTATAGTTATGCTATTATTCTTATAATAATGCAAAATTGTTCCTGTAAATCAGCTATGTTAATAATTAAAATATTTTCTCATGATTTAATTTATAACACTCCCCCTTAAGTTGGAGAGTGAATATCAAGAACTCCCAACTTGCGCTTCATGGTAGAGAAAACTCATTTTCCCAATGGTTTAGTGAACACATTAGCAAGTTGTTTAGCGAAAGGTACATATTTTTGTTGCAATTGAACCATCTTGAATCTTATCACGAATGAAGTGGCAATCCATCTCTATGTGTTTAGTTCTTTCATGAAATATCAAGTTAGCTACAATATGTAAAGCGAATTTATTGTCACAACACAACAATGCCAGTTTATGATGCAATATCCGTAAATCTTTCAACAATGATCGTAACCAAGTCAACTTACAACAAGTACCCATCAATGCTCTATATTCAACTTCTACTAAGGATAAAGAAATTGTTTTTTGCCTCTTTGTTCGCCAAGAGATAAGGGAGGATCCCAATAAAACACAATAACTTGTTGTTGATTTTCGGGATACATAAAAACCTCCCCAATCTGAATCACATAAAGCACGCAAAGATAATTCATTTTGTGAAGGAAAAATATAGACCTTGACCTGGATTATTATTTAAATATCGTAGCACACGCATTGCAGCTTTCATTTGAGGCTTGCATGGAGCGTACATGAATTGCTAACATTTTTTCTACACGTAACCGACCCCCAGATCCAAAATTCGGTTTTCAGTTTTTTCCGTTGTTTTCCAACATAAACTATGATGCCGACTCTAAACTTTCTTTTTTTAAATTTTATTTTTGGTTCATCGTCCTGTCGTGATTTTTGTTGCGACACTTTTACTTGTAAAGAGGCAAAATAATAGACATGATTAGACATAATATAATTTAATTGAGATTGTAATTTGGTTAAATTTACTATGAATAATCTAAAATTCCCACTTTTAATTTAGACTATACTTTGGTTAATAGTAAGAACGCCAACAAATTAGTTGAGAATTTATATTGATTAATTTGAATGTTATTTTGAAAAGACAATGGAATCAACCTATTTTCTTTATTATTGTTTTTTATCTCTTTTTATCTTCTTCCATTTTTATTTGTTTCCATCATTTATTATTTTGTTCATTTAATCTCTTGTTTATTTTGTTATCTTTATCTTATATTATTTTTATTGTATTTAACTAACTCTTTTAGTGTATAACAACTTCAGTATTGCTAAAATAGTAGCCAACAAAATAGAAAGGGTAAAGCCAACTCTAAATCGTCTCTCAACAAACACATAATTGATTCCTAACGAATTAGTTTTTATAAAATCTATACAATAAAAGAGTTAGTTAAATACAATAAAAATAATATAAGAATATAAAGATAAATAAAATAAATAAGAGATTAAATGACAAAACAATAAATGATAGAAAGAAGTAAAAATGGAAAAAGATAAAAAAAACAATGATGAACCATATGCATGATTAGACAAAGATGAGGAGCTCCTTGTGAGATGCATCCTGAAAGCAATAATGGAAGATGACAATATTTGGTGTGGTTAAGAGATTTGGTGGTGGAAGATGCCTAGGAAGGTGAGGCCAATCCTAGAGGAATGGTGGTTAGAGGAGATCCTAAAGGAAGCTCTAACCAAGGTGACTCTCAAGGGAAGTTTTTCGGAGTAATCTCATCAACAATTCACTAAACTCAAGAGTGCTTTTTACATGAGGGGAAATGACTTCCTTTATAGGAGAAGGCTCTAAACTCGGCCAAGAAAAATGGAGGGAAACATGCACAATTTCAGCACATGTTGCTAACATCTTTCCCATGATTTGCGGATCACTAACCATGTGGCAAGTCACACCTATCCCATTTGCACCATGTGCTAAGTGTGCAAAGTGTGGAACATGCTAGATGGAGCTCTCGGTCTAGCTATTGAAATTGGGCTTTAATGGATCCAATTTCAATAGTTAGTTGATTTTATGATCCATTTTTCTTTGTGCCGTCACTTATGTTTTTACACTTATTTGAAAACTTGGCCTAATACATGGCCTAATTAAAATTATGCTACTAGACTAATTAAAAGCTCATCAAATCTTGGTGTCCTCCTTAGCCCATGTGAAAAGGAGTTGAAGCCTATTAGGCCCATTATGCTCAACATGTTCTAAACCTTCTTGTATCCTTCTTAACATACTTGTAGTAATCGGACCCTTGGTAGGAGCTATGTCATCAAAAAATAATAAAGAAAATAGGTTGATTCCATTATTTTTTTCAAAATATGATTCATCATTGGTTATCTAAAAATTATTGTGCAATCATCATTAATGTGTTAGCTGTAACGTCCCATTTAATTAATAATCCAAATTAAAAGGAAATGTCGCATAGAATAATATAGTAACGCAATCCTAGAGCACAAAATACAACTCTGTACAGTAACCAAGGCACACCACGATGCCAAAAGAAAAGATAAAGGAATAACGACAAGGTTTTCAAAATAAAGCCCAAAGGCTAGATAGTACATGGGCCATTGCCCTAAAATAAGAGTCCAAAAACAGAAGCCAGTCCAAAGGCTAAGCAGCGGAACCGTCACCTCCCTGTTGACCCCGGGTGTTCCTCAGATCTGCTCACATTAACAAGTTGATGATCATCGCAAAAGAGAGAACCACACATATGGAACACACAACAAACAAAAAGAAGGATAAGCTAGAGCCAAAAGTAGTTTTATCATGCAATCAGATATACTTTCACAGTCAAATATACATACATCATCCAAGCATGTTATGACTTTCCAATCAATACACAAAGACTCGACTCGACTCATCCGGATATGTATAATTTAGTCAGATTCAGCGGATGCTTGCACTTGTGGTGGATATCTCTGCTCACCCCCGAGCTAAGTGTTACAAGTGTTACAATGTTTCAATCCCCCACACACAAGGTTAGCCCTTAATGAGTTTCAGGCCTCCTACTACTCTCACCACAAGAGTCAGTCCGCTCTACGTGAGACTAACTAAATCCTTAGAGCATCAGGATGCAACCTTACCTTGAATCCTAACCAAATTATAAAGATGGGGCACCACCATGAACTCCCACTAACAAGGGTCATGGAATTATGTCCCGATCACTGAAGCACGACCCTGAAATCTCATCTAGAGATTTCAAGGAATTACGCATTGACCACTGACCAACCATAATTAAACAATAAAGGGATACTCATCATGCATATAAATTTCATGCCAACCTATATAACGAATCCTCATTCATATTCCATGTTGAATCCATAGCAACTCATCCTTCCCAATTCATGAATGTATTTCATACCAACACCATGCCACTTTAATTACCAACCATCTCATACATGCCACATGTAAGACCCGGGAAAATTAATTAATTAAATAATTAATTAATTAATAAATGCGGGTAGAAGCAGCCTTTATGGCATTAATTGTTGTTTAATGTGATGAGGAATAGTACTAGCTTAAGTGGTTGAGAGTACTTTTGTTGTGTGAGAGGACTTGGGTTCGAGTCCTATGTATACCAATTTTGTGTGATTGTTTTGTTATTTATTTTAAGGATATGAAAGAGTATGTGATTAGTATTGTAAGCTATTGTTGATTTGTAAGTATCATCAAATGTGGTTTGGCATGGTGGGTATGCTTCGTACATGTGGGTGGAAGGTCACGGGTTTAAACCTTGTTGGGTATAAAGTAGGCTTTATTTTTGCTAACTATTAGTGGTGGTATGAATGTGAAGGGGTAAAGAAAACCCAGCAGAAGGATAACCATTAGGTGCTGAAAAATATTTCCACTAAGTGACTTAAATAGCTATTAAGCCCACACTTAAGTCTCTGTTTGGCATGAAATTCGTGTATTATGTGAAGTGATTGAGAGGTTGATTGGTTTGAGGTTGTGTGCATAACCATGTGATGCATTATATGATTAGAATGAGGGTTTTGGTGTTGTTATTTTTGGGTCATGGCCAATATGTGGGTTCAGAGGATTCAAATGTGTTGCATTGCATATATAGGGCTTGGTTCATGATACAAGTTGTTTGAACATGTTTGGTTGCAATTTGGGATTGGTTTGGGTATGTTTCGAGTATTTGTGTGCGTGTACAGAAGCAAAACCCTACAAGTCTCGCCCAAGCGAGTCCATCTCACCTAAGCGAGAATTGTAGAGCTACTCTGCTAATTTAAAGGTCTTGTAGCTCGTCTAGGCGAGCTATGTTATTGTTGAGCGAGTGACACTCTCGCTTAGGCGAGAATGGCTCGCCTAAGCGAGATAGCAAGGAGGTGTGCTCATGTTGAGTGCGACTTCTCGTCCAGGCGAGGTTTTATGGATTTTGAGCGAACTAGAGTCTCGCTCAGGCGAGATGGCCTCGCCTAAGCGAGATGTCTTGGTCATGTTTGGTGCTTCGCGTGTATTTTAGCCCAGGCGAGGTGGGAATGGGTGTTGGGCGAATGTGTGACTCGCCCAGGCGAGATGGCGTGTTTTGGTTGCTGAGTTAAACTCGTCCATGCGAGGTGGACTAGCCTAAGCGAGATTGAGGGTCTAGCTTGGGCGAGGGGTCCCTAGCCTAAGCGAGTTTATGCTAATTACTATATTTCTATGTGCTTGTGAGTGGGTTTGGTTGTTATACCATGGTTAGATTGTATATGCATGTGTTGTGGTGTGTTGGGCTTGAAGGACTAAGTCCATTAAGGGTCTGGGATGTGCTCGGTGGTTGGACACATGATGGGCATGGAACTGGTTGAGTTCCTGTCGGCTACTAGTGGGCCAGGAGCTACTTAGAGACGGAGAGCAGGGTCTACCTGGGGCTTTTGAAAGGATTTTAATTTTAAGGATTTTTTATATAATTTATGATTATGTTGAACTTTGGTATATTTTGTATTAAAGTAATTGCGAATATTTGAGTTGTGCTGCAATTAAAGTTTTTTTTTAAATTTCCTGTGATTTTGGGAAATGAGGTATTATTAAATGCAGTGCAATTATTTTACTTTGAATTATCTTATTAAATTCGTAATATCCTGACGGGATGTTACACCACATGCCAAGGTCATGTTAAACTTATCAATCACAGACCATAAACCATTCTATTCATACCCATTCGCCCAATTCATGCTTTTAAAATTAATGGAATCAATCCACAAGTTCAAGTTAAAGTAAGGAATTAAAATTTTGCAGCAATTCTCGCTTGAGCTAGACTGATCTCGGTTAAGCTAGAAATTCTCGCTTAAGCTAGACTGATCTCACTTAAGCTAAAATCTCTCGCTTAAGCTAAACTGACAGATTTTCACTGGTTTCAACATGTAAGAACACAAAATCCCAAACAACAAAAACTAAAGAAAACATAAACACATTGCATAAAACGTTGGCATCGTATTTTCATGCTTTAAAAGGTAAACAAATCAATCATGGGAGCATACAAGTATTTAAACAACTTTGTTGTCAATCTCGTTCAAGCTAAGGAGCTCTCGCTCAGGCGACAAGGGTCTCTCGCTCAAGCGAAAAGCTTTCGCTTAAGCTTGAGCGAGATTGAAAACAAATAGCACTTCGAGTTCTCGCTCAAGCTAGCCCATCTTGCTCAAGCGAGAGGCCTTTGCTCAAACGAGCACCTGAAACCAAAAGGGGGCGTGTTATTGCCATTCTCACTTAGGCGAGAGCTCCTCGCTTAGGCGAGAGCTTCTCGTTTGGGCGAAAAACAGCTCGCTTAGGCGAGCATAACAGATCTCACATGCTCTCACGCATGCAAAGCCAAAAATCCATCCAGAAACAATACACAAATTATTTTCACACCATCAAAAGCACATCAAATCATCAAGAGCACCCAATAGAACCAAAACAGGCACATTATTTATAAAAGCATAAAAAAATCCTAGCTTCCCTTACTTGGAAAGAGCTAGCCAAAAGACTCGTATTCCAAAACAGTGAGCACCACAGCTCTGGGAACAACTTACTAAGCTGGAAAAAATGGTAGAACAGAGAAAAACAAGGTTACCAAGAGGGACCCTTACTGGAACCAAGACAACAATGCTAGAAAAAAATGGAAGTACGAGATGAGGGATAACTTACGTGAAGAAGGAATGAGTTTGAACTAGCTTGACTATGGTGGTACTGAGCCCTAGTAGAGTTTCTTGGGAGAGGAAAGGTAAGAGTGAGAGCACTAATTTTGGCAAGTGAGTGCAGAATGAAGGACCTTGGCTTCTTTAGGGGCCTTGGCACCCTATGGGCCAGCCTTTAGGCCTAACTGATTAGGGTGGGCCTTTAAAAAATAAGGGCAGAAAAATAAAATGGGTCTTACATTAGCATTCTCACTACTAGATAAAGTATAATATCAATTAAAAGTTAGAACCTTTTAGATTATTCATAGTAAATTCAAACAAATTAATTAAAATTCTACTTTGTCTAATCATGTCTATTCTTTTGTCTCCTTACCAAGTAAAAAGCTAATTAACCAAAGTAAAGTCTTGATTAATTCTTGTTAAAGCTTTTTAGCTTTAATCAAAATGCAGTCTCAATTATTGGAAAAAACCTATTCAATCACATGAAAGTTTCTAACTTTAGTCAAAATATAGTCTTAATTAAAATTAAAAGTCCTTTGACTCATATGATTAATATGTTATGTACATTTAACACTGTGCTAACCAACTCCAATGTAAAAATCATTACTTTTACTTGATTAAAATATAAAAGACATAGATAAAAATAAATCACAACAATAATCAAAAGAACAAATAAATTATTTCATTCTAACCTCAAAATTCAATTAAGAAATTACAGCAGAATCAACCCTAGAGGCTTAACACTCCATGATATGTAAAAATAACATCAAAATTTAATATATATTTGATTGTCATGGAGATATAAAAGTATTTAAGAAAATATTTGCTAGATTTAAAAAGATTTGACAAATATTCTCTTTTGATATTTACTTATATAGTTAAGTAAGGTAATTATTTAAAAATATCAAATAAAATATCTAAAGATATATTTGCCCCAAATTATCTTTTATCATAAATATTTGTCAATTTATCAAAGCTCTTTTTCTGGAAAAAGATAGAGAAAACTACAAGGTCCAATTTTTATTACTTGTTCCCTCTTCCTAGCTTAGACAAATTTAGTTTGGCTCAGCCAAACATCTTCACTCTCTTCATGTTTTTTTTTTGTCTTCTTCATGCAACACTTGTCTTGGATTTTTGTGGTTTTGATTATTTGCTATTCTTGGATTTATCTTTATGGTGTCATGAAACTTTAATCAATTTATTTTCACACCACCATGAGGTTAACTTAACTGTAGCTACACTAACACACCTCAAAATATCCAAAGAACATTTATGCAACTAAAAGACTATTTTTAACATGTTTTTGTATCTCATACTCAATAAACTCAATTATAACAAATCTTAATTAAAACAATCTTGTAAAGCACAAAAACCATTTAAGAATCCAATATTAAAGGTTAAATGAGGGCATAAATATGCACTCATCATTTATAGAGTATGATACTCCTAAAATCGTAATCTATTATAACTTATGGTCTATGGTTGTCCCAAAAATTGTAGTATATTGTCATTTTGGATTTTTTTAAAATATTTGTTTCCTTAGTTTCTCTATTCCTAATTAAGCAACCTGAAAAAAAAAAAGAACTAGATATAGAACGAAAACCAGTGCATCTTATAATTAGAAACAATGAAAAATTTCATATATCATTGACTATGTCAAAGGATAATTACCAATGTCAAGAATGTGTATGTAAATAACAAAAAGAAAATTGCAAAGTCATATAGCCTAATGTGTTGTACAATTCTAAATAGGTTATGATATTTCTAATGTAGTTCATTGATTCAAAATCCAATGGTTGAGCACTATTGAGATACTATAAAAAATAAATAACTTCAATTTGTGCACAAAATAGACAAAAGTTATTTAATTATGAATTAGTTAGCTCATTACTTGGTCTCAATCCCTTTAAATATCAACTCGAATAATGAGTTCTTTAATTATGAATTAGTTTGTTCATTACTTGGTCTCAATCCCTTTAAATATCAACTCGAATAATGGTTGTCATTGATTGCATAACATAGAATCCACACTCCTTTTAGTTTGTTTATGACACTGCAATATTGAATACCAACACAAGTGATAGCTTTAATTAAGGAAGAAAAATAATCAAACAATTATAATGAAACAAAAAATAAATAACCTTGAGTGACAACCATGTGAACTTTTGCAATCTTAGAGTTGATTTGCCCTTCAACATATAATAATATCCAAAGTATGAACTAAAAAAAGACACTAATTAGAGTTCACTTATATAAAAATGAAATTACATAAATTATTGTGTATTGAATCTCAAATGGGAAACTAAGATTCATAATATGCAACAAAAACTTAATATCAACATCAAACAAACTAAATTTGTGCATAAAATAAATCAATTATAAAAAAACTATAAAAAACAACATATATTCAAACAAGAAATCATCCAAATAACACATAATAATTCAAATCACAAAAAATATTATCATATGTTGTAACAACCCAATCATCAACATTAAAAGCATCGATCTAGTTCTTTCATTAAGTTATCAAAGCACACAATCATAGAAGGATATTGACATATTAGGTATAGTCTTCCACCTTAGAAGTTTTCCAAAAATAATATTTCAAAATATAAAGGGATATAAGACTAGTAGAAAATATTTTTCCCTATATTTATTCTTGTAACTATGTCGGCCACTAGATGTCCCTTGGCAACATTAATGTTGCTCCTGCCACCTCCTCCTGCATCATCCTCTGCTCACTTTAATTGCCATAGCAGAAAGATAACTACCAAGATAAACACACACAAAATGGTAGGGTAAGCTAAAGTCATTAAAAGTATAATAATAGTTATCCATTATGGCCATAATAAAATATCATACATATAAATTATATAGATTATGCAAACAGTTCTACATTATGGCCATAATAAAGAGTCATACATATTACTGTATTCACATATCAATTAATAGTACAAAGCAAAAATCATTACAATCACAAAGGCCCTCTTGGAGCTTTCACACTCATTATACATTAGACATGATCTTTAGAGGACTTAGTGTATTGATTAGAATTTGAGACCCTACACCTACACTTGTTTTACTCACCCTTCCCTTTCAAAGGTCCTTGCCATCTTATGGCCACATCTCATACCAAAAGTATAATAGGGTAAATCACTCATTTGTAGATTTAACTCGCAATGCCAAATCTATCGATGATAACCTCCTTCAACTCTTACCCTAAGTATCTTTTTGTATTCTAGTCCAATACTTAGTAAGGTCAAGCTAGTCTCACTACGGAACTCTAACATCAATACACTTCACACATCAACCATACATAATAGCATTTCCCCTTGGAAATTACTACCTTCTCATTCCATCATATGCAAACATATCCAATCACAACAATTTCTTCATCATAAAGACATGTTTACATTCCTTTAAAACCTTAATCATGCCAAAAATAGTTTCTCAAAAATCATTCCATTCCTATTCACCTTAATTCACAATAACCATTACTAAATTTGTAAACACAATAACAAGAAGAATATCCAAAGAACAAAATATCACACATAAATCATTCATCACATTCTCATATAATTTTAAAACATCACATTCTCATACAATTTAACCTATTCACACAATTTTCCTCAATTCGACCAAATCAACTAATGAAATTACACCAATTCAACTGTCAAACCACAGAGTACCAATAAACAATGACAACAGAAATCAACATTAAAAAAGATATGAATTAGCTCCCCTTACCTTGGTTAAATTATCCGTTTTCTCATAGGTGCTCCTTAGAGCTCTATCTCGCAGATGATGACCTAATTATAACAATGAAATTCCAAATTAGAATTGAAACACACCATCACGTTCATAGACCAACAAATATTCACTTTGAGTATAGTTGAGCCACATGCATTGAGAAATTTCTTACATGAAACTCAACAAGCTAGAACAACCTTAAAAAGAGTAAAAAGTGAACTTACTCTATTCTTCAATTTAATCGAGTTGATATGTAGAGATTTTCACTAGGAGAAATTCTATGATTTTAGATCTTCAAAAGGATGAAGAATGGGTCTAGAAGTCTAAAGAGAAGGTAGAGGAAAGTTAAGAAAAAAAATTTAGAGATGTGGTGGATTTTATAAAATGACCTTCAGTTAATAGAAAACCTATTTATAGCCTTAACCATTTATTATTAAAATATTCTAGTGTCATATTTAAAGACCACCACCATTCTTAGACCATTTTTTAGGTTCTCACATATACAATTTTTTTAAATGCAATAAAATAGGTGAAGAGAAGAATACAAACCTGGAAATGTGCTTGAAAGAGAATGTGAGTAACACCAATATAGGTAGTGACACAACCACACAAAATGGTAGCAACAATGTGTGTGGTCACTACGGTGCAAATAGTCAAACACGAACAAGGATTTAGTGTTTAGGATCAGACGAGAGGAGAAAAAGAAATGGAAGAGGAAGAAAATAAGGAAGGAGACATGAATATGAACACAGGACAATAAAGGTGGTAGCAAGTCAAAACAATAAGAAGAAGAGAGGAAGAACTTTTCTTGCATAGAAGGGAAGTTTTGATTTCAATAGGTGTAGGAGGCAATAATGACTTTTCCAAGCTGAGTAAAAATGAATAAGTTTAGTCTATTCAGGATCGTATAGACTATAATTCTCTTAAAATCATAGTTTATTCTTTATCAATCATTCAAAACATACTACCTTTTCAATGTAGACCACAATTTTTTAGTAATTACAATATATCTACTTAGTAATTTCACATATTTAAACTAATAAATATAACAATTATAAGAACATAAATCGATTAATGATTCACGATAAAAGAGAAAAAGTTAATAAATGATGTTTGAGAAATATTCTAGTAATATAAAGTTTCTAGGAAAAAAAAGTCATAATCACATTTTTTACAAAACTTTTTAATTATTTATTCAATACAAATTTGTTTACATATTGAGTTATCATGTTCAAACAAGTTAAGATCTTAAGTGTAACTACACCTACAATTTGTTTACCGGACCTTTGTCGTTCACATCGCAAGAAACATCGTTCTCCTCTTCGTCGTTCTCGCACCGTGCTCGTGCTCGCACCGTGCATGCGCTCTCCTCGTTGCTCCATTAGGGTTCGCTGCAGTTCAATCATCAATGCTCTGTTCGCCACAGTGAAAGGTGCTCCGCTCAGTGGAAGCCACAGTCGTTGTCATTGCTTCTATGAGTCTCCAATTTCTTCTTCACAGTCTCTTTGGTCAGAAGAAGTTGCATCCTCTTCTTCGTAGCACTTACTCCACCGAGCCATCACCGTTGCATTGATAGAGGTTAGTTCGTATGTCTGCTCTTGTTTGTATTTGAAATTTAAATTGAAATTGTTGATTGGTTTGTTTGAAATTGAGACTAAAACTATTGGTTGTCATTGTTGATTACTCTTGATCATTTTTATCGCTGTCACAACAAACTTTATTACAATTGAAATTGTTGGCTGCCCTTGTTTGAATATCAAACTTATATCACTATATCTTCACATGAACGATGTGTATGAAATCATACAAGGGAGTCAGATGTTGAACATTGCAGTTATTCAACTATGGATTCTATAGGTCCACTTTATGTTATACTATGAATAAATTAAATCAATGTCTCTAAACTTTATGGTTTGAATGCAGGTATGTAAATGAATACGTTGTCAAAAAGAGGGATGCTAATGTGTATGGTTTCCTTGAGCCTCAACATATACAAAAGTCTGGAAATAAACATATGGAATGTCAGACATACATTCAAAACTGGATGGGGAAATCAAAGAAAAGAATATACATGGCACCTTATATTAATGTGTAAGTTCAACTTAGACACTTAAGCTATTAATTAACTAATTCAAATCACTAATTAAATTTCTTGTTTAGGTCTCATTGGCAATTGGTGATTATTTGTCCATTGGAGAGTACTGTAGTTTGGTTATGCTCATTGCACAAGCCCATCCCCTCAGCCATGAAAAATATTCTACAAAGGTATATGGTAGTGACTTTATAATGTGTTATTTATGTCATCATATATGTTGTAAATGACTAGTGCCCTAACTTTGTAGTGCTCTAAATGTGTACAATATGTTGGGTGGTAAATCAAATTCATCTACCCAAAGCTTCAAAGTGAATTCGCCTAAGGTATAATTTTTCATTGACTATATTTTATGTTGTATGATTTGGTCATTTTTTCATATGTTAATTAATATAAATTTCATTATATATTAGTGTAATAAGCAACAAGAAAGTTTTGAGTGTGGATACTATGTCATGTATTGGATGTGGACCATAGCTCGTGTTGCTATGAAAGATTCTTGGAATGAGGTAAAAAATAAAAAAGAATCCTCTTTGAAGCATGTTATCAAATATTTAACTAATATGTTGTGGATACTAATATGCATTGATTTCTTTGAACTACAGGTTTTCGACAATGCTAAACCATTGGGATCTGAGAAGATTGATGAAGTGAGGACTGAATGGACCAAGTACTTCTTCCGATATAAAAATTAGTTGATAGAATGATTGAATAGATTACCTTTTTGCACTAGTGTATATATATATATATATATATATAGAAAATATATATTTTTTTTTTTCAAATATATATATATATATATATATATATATATATATATATATATATATATATATATATATATTCTTAAAGTAAATGTTTTTCCTTCGAATCACATAAAAACACAACCTAATGATATAAAAAGAATTAACACTTAATACATTTCAAAGTAAACGTCTCTTAAATTTTAAAAGAAAAACAATAACTATTCTACTAATCAATCATTCTAATATACTTACTGTATTTTATCATTCTGGTTCTTTATTTTCTTTTATGCCGTTCTTGTTCCTGTAATATTTTTACTACTTTGGTTCAACCACTAAGATTTTACAGTAAAGTTATAATGTAACAAAATAATGTTACAAATCAAATTCCACATCATTGAGAAATGTGTCACCACATAGTAACATGACATTTCATATAATACAGATTTAGTCACAAAATTATAAAAAATGATAATTTAACCCACTTTTTTACCAACTTTTAATTCATTGTTTTAATCACCATTAGATTATCTTTTTTTATTTTTTTTAGTGATATGATATGATGATCTAATGATAATTGAAATGGTAGGTTAAAAGTGGTAAAAAGAAGTGGATTAAAGTATCATTTTCCAAAATTATGTCTAATAGAGACTAAAACAGTAAAATATTATATTAGAGGTACTAAAATTTAAAAACTGTTTTATAAAACTAAATGATAAAATATTAAAAAATAATATTTATTATTTTATGATGTTTTTGAAATATTATGCCACTTCTACACAATTTTTTTTAAAATAAATTATTTTAAGTTATACATAATTTCACTCTGATTACTTATATAACTATTCGTTAAATTCAACGTTCTTGATTTTATCAAATAAAATTGCAATTTCTAAATAATTGTACACCGTAATCATTGAAAATGTGTCTAAATATAAACATAATTTTTAAATAATGATAATATAAATAAAACTGAGATAATTGGTAAATTTCTACTAGTTCAATTTTATTTAAATTTATTATTTCAAAAAATATGTTTATACTTAAACTTACAACGTCCCTATAATTATGATTTAAGATAATTTAGAAATTAAAATAATTTATTTTATAAACCAGAGATAGTAAATAAATCTATCTAATACTAACATTAGTAATGAGTATAAAATTATGTATAGATACAAAAACGATATAAATTATTCTATATAAGTGATATAATATTTATATAAACTCTTATAGTATTTTTATTTATCATTTTGGTCCCATAATATATAGCAATGTTTCGGTCCATTTTGTCAGGTGGTATGTTAAAAAATATCATCTTCGAATATGACATAAAAGCATTGTGGGACACTGACTTTTTCATTATTTTTAGGTTTAATTAGACTTTTGGTTCCCTAATTTATATGTTTAATTCATTTTAGTTCCTTAATTTTTTTGGGGTTCAATTTAGTCCTCTAATTTGTTTAGGAGGTTCAATTTAATCCTCGATGTTAACAACGTTAAATAAGTTAACGGCAAACTGATCTGATGTGATACTGTGGCAATTAAAAATGACGTGGCTATGTGGGGAGATCGGATTATGTAAATTGAAGTTGAATTGGGTTTTGAAAGAAATTAGGGTTCGAGGAAGAAAGAAAGAAATTAGGGTTCGAGGAAGAAATTGGGGATAGCGGTTGAAGAAATTAGGGTTCGAGGAAGAAGCGAAAAACAATAGATAACGATTCGAAGAGGAAGGATTCGCGGTCTCCTTGGGTGTGGCATAGGTTCCTCGCTTTGTTCGTAGTGGCACGAAATCGAAGGTAAGTTTTTTGGTTTTTTAATGGATTCACTGTCACATTTTACTTATATAGTATTGAAATTGTTGGCGTTGGTATTGTTTTTTATGTGTTATTTTGTCTTTGTGTGTTTGCAATGGTGTGTGGGTTGCGGTCCCGTTGGTTTGTGGTCAGTGGGTTGTGGTCCCCTTTTAAAGGAGACTATGTTTAACTTTTTTGGGGTATAAGTTGTAATATGTATTGTATCCGTGGGCATTGGTAGTGCATAGAGTAACTTGTTTTATGTTTTTTTATATGATGCAAAGATGGACTGAAAATATATCAAAGGCAAAATCCTTCAAAAACTCAATATGTCCAAGAATTAAGACAAGATTGGACAACAAAACAGCAATTCCACAAATTGGATTCCCAGGTACTTGTAATTTGTTGCCCACTCATTCTGATTTAGTCACCATTACCTCATTTGTGATTTATACTTGTATTGAATTGTGATAAACAGGTGGTCAACAAATCAGATATTTGAGGTTAGGCACAAATCATTTATTGGGGAGAAATTTGTGGTCAACATAGACAACAAACACTGCACCTGCAGGAACTGGAGTCTAACAGGGATACCTTGTTGTCATGCAATGGCTGCAATTAAGTTTCTGAACTTAAGTGAAGAAGATTTTGTCCCTTATTGGTTCAGAATCTCAACCTATGAAGAAACCTACAATTCCATCATATACCCTTGTAATAGTCAGCAAATGTGGATTCAAACAGAATTTCCATATGTATTGCCCCCTCCTAAACGAATTCTACCTGGAAGACCCAAAAAGAAAAGAAGACTTGAAGCTTGGGAGATGAACAAGAATGGGAAGCAAATTACAAAACATGGCTTGACTAAAAAATGTAGCATATGTAAAGAAGTTGGTCATAATAAAAAAAGTTGTCCTCAACAACCTCAACCAGCACCACCAACTCAACCAGCACCACCAACTCAGGCAACTCAGCCAACAAATGTGGGATCAGAACAACCACCAACACTTGTAACAACTTAGCCAACAAATGTGGGATCAGAATAGCCACCACCACCACCTATGACTCAACCAAGTCGGTCATCACAGCAACCACCACCAACACCAAATTAGACAACTCAATCATCACATCAGCCACCACAATCATCACAACAACCACCACAACAGACAACACACCAAGTAGGATTACAAACAGATGTAGGAAGTCACCCATGCCACATTTCAATTCCTCGTCCAACCTCAGCCATACCCAATAGAAGGCAAAAACTCCAGTATAGGAGAGGACATGTATGGAAGCCATGAGGCTTATTTATGCTTTTTTTGATGTTGCACCATTTATTTTGGGGCTTTGATGTATTATGCAGCTTTTAGATTTCTAAGTGAATAATGCTTTGTCTACTTTTATTTTGCAGCTTTTACATTGTAAGTTCAAAAATCCAAAACAATATTGGATGTCTTTTGTGTTGTAACATCAAGTACAATTATGTGTTTATATAATATTGTGTTATGACTGGAAATTTCTCTTTATTGAATGTTTGTAATGATTGTATTAAATACCAAACAAAGATTTCTTTAACACCAATTTTTCATTAATTAACTAACTGATACAGCAATTCAGCTTTCCAATTACATATTTCAAGTCAATAAAATGACATACACAAACTGATACCCCCAATACAAATTCAACACCACCCAATACAGATTTAATCACACATTTTTCATCAATCGTGACAACACAATAATGTTCACTACAACTAATAAACACATTATCCCTAGTAAAACATTAACAAGCATTCTGGATGCCTTAAGTTCTTTCTCCAGAATATATATCTTCCTCTTTTGCCTTATAATAGTGTTATCCCTTTCATCACTAGCATCTTCTAAACACCATTTAAAGTAATTACAACCAATGAAAGCTTCATTTCCCCTCTATTATTGACAACATTCAGAACACAAAACAACCTTCATGTTAGTTGCAACCACTTATTGATGAACGAATCATAGAAAAAGGGTGATGGATCTAACCTTGTAATTAGGACAACCTCAAAATTGCTTCCCACCATTTTTAGTAGTTTGAGCTGTTCTTAACACAACAACCTCTCCATAGTTGCAAGTGGGTGCTCCACCGTGAGACAAAACTGCACCACTATGATTATATAACCTAGGATTTTGCATACCCCACGAGTTACAGGAGCAAGATGAAGAACAGTGAGTCCTAGACATCACTCAAAATTAATAAAGCTTGGCAAATGAAGAAGAACTCTAGCAAAACGAAGAACAACAGTGAAATTAGGGCAAATGAACAATTCTATCTCCATAAATAACCTTCGTTGCCACCTCATTACACCACATTGATGACATGGTATTCAAAACTTGCCACGTTCTTGTTCCAAACTGACACAGTGGCACTATTCTGACGCCGTTTAATCAAAACTAACGGGAAGGGCCATTTTAAACTATTTTAACAAAGTGGATGACTAAATTGAATCCCGAAAAAATTAGGGGACCAAAATGAACCCAACATATAAATTAGGGGACCAAAAGTCTAATTAAGGCTTATTTTTACGTTTAGAATGACAAACTTCAAATTTTCTTTTCAAAAAAAATAAGGAAAAAGCTAAAAGTTAAACAAAATTAATTAAAATTACCGGAAAAAAAATCATTGAATTCATTTCTCTCCTTTGAGAATCTGAAATTTTGTATGACAATTTATCATTTAACAGTAATAAATAAAAACAATAAATTATTATGTAAAAGGAAATAAAATGAGAACATTAGGAGGACTAATGACACATTCAACACATTCGTTTATTTCGTATTAAAAAGGATGGAATGAAGAATTTGTTTCTAATTATTATTTTTACATAACATATTTTTGAAACAATTAAAAGTAATTTGTCCGTAAAAAAAATAAACATAATTTATTAAGAAAATATTTAATTGATGCTATTATTACACTATATATAAACATTTAAATTAATTATTATTTTTCTCATTATATTACTTATTATATTTATTACATATATTATGTACTTCATTTTAATAATATTATCTAATATTATACTCATTAAATATCACACACCCACACAATGTATATCTAATACAAATACAAAAAAAATGAAAGGATAAGCTAACTAATGCATCTAAAAAACACAATATTTAATACAAATAAGAAAAGATAAGGTAAGCTAATCCATTTAAAAGAAAAAAAACTCAATATTAAAGTAATAATAACTTATTATAAAGATTATTAAAACATATTTATAAAATTTAAAAAAAAAAGATTTTAGCCCAATCTTTATTAGTTTTCCTTTATTACCATTATAATACGTGTATAACATACCATCTCTATCAAAACCAATCCCATTGTGCTCTTATTCCAATTCAACTATCACTCTATAGCCTTCAAGGCTTAAACAAACTCTTAATTTATTTCATTCAATGAACATTCTCAAGAAAAATCAGCCTAAAAGCAACAAAAATAGTTCATATTCATCAAAATCAACTAGATCAACTCAAAATTACTTCTTAAGTATATGTATGATTCTTTTTCATATCATATCGTTATCCATGTGAAGCCTTCTTCAATTTCCACCACCTACATATATTTCTTTATGTAAGTTGAATACTAGTAGAGTTAGGATAGTCTCACTCACAAAATCTCCTTCAATACACTTTGACACGCTAAACAACAGTATTTTCCCTTGAAATTAACTACTATGACTCAAACTTCACATTATCAGACTCAAATAAAGTTCACAAAATTCTCTATTTACAAACCACAATCACTAACAAAAATTGCTCAACGCAATAGATCCACCGCACAATGACTTCTTGCTATCGCCCAACGCATGCACCACTACAACTATGATGCCCAACAACAGACAAATCACCCCAAACATTAATAAGCCAGAGGTTGATCTTTATAAAATTTTCAAACTGGCACCCAACAATCATATTCTAGTGCCAACGGTGAACAAAAGAAATGAAGGAGCAAACCTAGAATTCTAGATCTCTACAGATTCCAACAATTTCATATATACTTCTTTCAGTTCTTCTCATTTCATATTCAAACAAACAATCACACTCAAACATTGTCTACCAATCTCATGAGATTATCTTTTACATGTACAACACAAGAATCTCAATACATTGTTTAATCATAAAACACAATCACAAGAATCTCTTAACCATGGCAAATATCTAATAACAGTTCAATGAAATATATATCCTTTCAATACATTCAAGCATACTAAAATTTCTATCTATCAATATCATACATATAATCTAACATTGTTTAGCATATTAAAACACGTTATAAATGGTTCACCATATGTAGATATCACATAACATTTCACTTGCATCGAATCCACTAAATTCTCAAACTTGATAGATACAAGGGTCAAACCATATCCCCACCCTCTCAATACCAAATCTATCATACTTTGCCATGTAAATCAATAAAACCATAACCATATTCTCACTTCCTTGTTCATATATTAACCATTCTAACAATACTTTTCTTTATTTACCCAACCTCAAGTTATAAAACCCGAGGAATTTAAATAATTAAATAAATAGTTATTTAATAAGTGCGGGTAATGAGATCTTTTATGGCATTAAATGCTAACTTTCATGATGTAGGAAAATACTAGCTCAAATGGTTGAGAGTACTTAATTGTGTGAGAGGACTTGGGTTAAAGTCCTATATGTGCTAATTGTGTGTTATTTAATTGTATTATTTTTATGATATGTTTGAGTAGATTTATAGAAATTATCACGAAACATAATTCGTTGAATTGGTTGTACATTTGCTTTGATATTGGAGGGTTATGGGTTTGAACCTTGGCTTAAGTAGAATAACTTTCTTTTTGGAAAAATCAATTTTTGGGCATGAAGGTGAAGGGGCGGAGAAACCTTAGCCGTCTTAGAAGGCTGGAAAAACCACTGATAATGAATCTTGAAGGCCAATTAAAAGTGCTTCAATGCATTTTCGTTTTTTTTTTTCATTAAGCATAATTAAGAGATGGTTAATTAGCCAAGTAAGGGTGGAAGGAAGGGTTTTTGGAGTTTGTAAATTTCTAAGGTGTGGTTAGAGGTTTACAGAGCAACCATTGTGCCTATTGAGTGCGGAAAAGGGTGGATTGGAGGAAGAGCAAGGAAACTATTAGTGTTCAAGGAAGAAGCTCTAAAAACCATTGAAATAAGCAAGGAATCTAGGTTAGGGGAGTTGTATTACGTGTTTTATATGTAATAGATCATTTCCTAATTGATTGGAATGCATGTCCACCTTACTTTCTGCCAAAAATGTAATAAATAGTTCGTGTTTCTGAAATTTTCTAGAAACTGCCTAGTGGCACACGAACTGTTGCTAGGCGACACATGTGTTTGAACCCAGGTTTCTGGGTTTCCTTATGAATCGCCTAGCGACTAAGGGTGACCCGTCAGGCGATGTGTATTGTTTTGCCCAATTTGTGGTTTGTGGTGGTTTTTGTGACAATTGCGATGCTCGAGTTGATTCTATATGCATGTGTCGGTGAGTTGAATGTGGAAAATTGCCTGTGAGTTAAAATTTATATAAAATTGGTAAGAAATGAGATTCAATTGGGGATTAGGGTTCATAACGATGAAATATGTATTGGGTTATAATTGATGTACTGTCTGCATGAAAATAATATTGAATTGGACGGGCAGGAACTAGTGTGATGTTAAAAATTTAAAATTATACCAAAACGCTTACTGGAATTGGTAATTGGGAGCTTAAGGATTCGCGTAGGTGCAGGAAAATCTGGCCAGAACCTAGAATTTGTATGCACCGCCTGGCGGCAATTCATGTGCTGCCAGGCGACACATCAGGCGCAGACAATAAGCTGATTTTTTTGCTTCGCGTTGGATTTCTGGATGTGGCTATCTATAAATTGGGCACATGACGTGAGTAATTGAGCAGAAGGTGTGAGAAGGAAACCTTACGTGTGGGATAATTAACTCTATGTGTGACAAGTTAGTAATTACGATGTTATGTGTGTCAAAGCAATATTGGGTTTAACTGTGATGTTGCTCATTACCTAGTGGGAGCTATAATTATGTGTTAATTGGGAGGATAATTTACATTTGATGTGGCTTGTATTTTCTGGTAGAGGAATGAGGACATAAGAAATTGCATCTTATTTAAGCATAAGTGTAACTTGAATTGTGAAACCATGGATGTATTGCATTGTAATTCTATCATAGGGTTATGACTGGACAAGTGTGAATGTGCTATAATTTACGTATTGTGTGATTGGGATCCCTTAGGACCTATTTAATATGCCAAAAACCAATAGCATTGTGCTACTAGTATGGCGCCTGGTGGCGCGGGGTAAGTCGCCATGCAATAGATACCCAAAACAGTGGCATTGGCCACTAGACGTGCGTAGCACTTGGTGGCAGGGTTGGTTCCGCCAGGCAAAAGTTGTGTGGCAGAAGTACTGGAAGGCGCTTGGCACCTGGCGCCGTGAGATGCCCGCCAAGCAGTTTGGAACCAAGTTCTGCCTAGCGACGAGAGAGGTGTGCCAAGCAATTTTGGGTGCAAAGTTGGATCGCGAGGAGGATTTTTACACAGCTTTGGATGGAGGTCATTATGCGATGCTTTGTTGGGGGCTTAGTTACGAGTGTAACTCACATTGGGGTAACACGTGGCCACTCGAGGTTATAGCCTGGTGGTTTTGAAAGTCTAGTGGAATGTGCGAGATCGTGGCTCGTACAACGAGGTTCCAAAAGATTGCCCTCTTTAGTGAAACTAATTGAGTTTGGTAGTCTAGGGACAACTACGGACTGCAATTCGTATTGGGAAACTCCACTTGGTGTTGTAGATTGTGGTTGTGGCAAATTATTCTCGCGTGTGGACTATTAGGTGGTGGCTTGTAGTTGGAGGGGCGAGTAGACACTCGTGCAACAAAGATCGATCAGTGTACTCATCAAAGGGCGTAGAATCAAGATGCGTCCAACAGAAAGGTTGGAAGTTGAGGAATTGAGGATTGGGGTACTAACACAAGTCATGGTTATGAAATGTTTTAATTATGTCATGTTGTATTTATCTCTCTTGTATTTGAGCTCACCCTATCTATGTGTGTTTAGCGATTCATGTAACTTGTTACATGGGAGCAGATATTGATGTAGGTGAGCATGTGGATACCTAGAGTCGGAGTGAGGGCCAGCTATGGGTGTTTTTACTAGTTTTCTTCATGGAAGTTTTATGGACTATTTTAGTAATGGTTTGTAAACAATTTATAATTGTAACAATTGCACGCTATGGATTTTAGTTATATTTTGGCACATTGAAACAAACATTAAATTTCCCGCGTTTTGGGAAAGTACTTAATATTAAATACAAATTTTTTATTATTTTCTTTCTTTTTTTTTTAAATTAGTAATTTCCGGCCAGGACGTTACACAAGTCAATTCCACATACCTCCCACCTACCATCATAATGAAGGCGTGATCACCACCACCACCTTAGAAGCTCCCTCAAGAAGGATCACTAGAAGCATGTCTATAGGGGAGTCTTCTATTCCATCATCTTTATCTTTGTTTTGCACCACTTTAGTTTGAATTCCCTAAGTTGGTTTCTAGTTGACTTATTTTGGTTGTCTTGTTTTGTAGGTAATTAAGAAGAAGTATAGCATGGCTAGGTGGCACATGGTGATTGGAGCACATGGATGATGTGGAAAAAAGAGGAAAGAAAAAAGCATAAAGCAAAAGCAAAAGTAGACATGTATCTTGTCTCCTTTTGCCTTTTTGGTTTATTCCTTTGAAGGCTACTTGGTCTCCTTCCTCTTTTGGCCTAGAATCCTGATGGGAATGCATCCACCAATCATGTTCATTCACTTTGGCCAAGACTTCACTAGCTTTAGGTTTCTAGGTTTTGCTTGTTAGTCCATTCCATGTTTTTGTATTTGCTAAAGGACCCCTATGAACTCCTATTTAAAGGGTGCTCCTTGTCTTGTAAAAGGGTTGATCATTTTGTTTCTAAACTATTGTGTTTCAACCATCAAATTTCTGTGAGCTCTCCTTCCTAGAAGTGAACTCACCTTTGCCTTATCTTGCTTGCAAGTGGTGGCACCATCACTCATCTCTAGGGTTTGGTTGGCTTAGATCCCCCCTATGAGTAGCGTGCTTCTTCCATGCTTCATCTTCTATGCTTTCCATTTTTAATGTTTCTTCTTTCATTTTGTTCTTTAAGTGCTGTTAATGTCGTGTGATTTTTATGTTTGAATCCAACTCTTTTCTTCCTTTCATGAGCTTGAGAAATGAACCTTCACATCTAGATAGCTTGCTATCTTAATGTCCAGTGGGGATTTTCAAAAAGCTTTCTTAAACAACTTCATCATATTCATAACTCTAAAAGAAAACAAGACAATCCTTCATCACATCATAATCATAATTAATTCTCATATTTCACTATCACATTACATATCCAAAAATTTCTATTAATGTAAATATAATTATAATTACAGATCAAATTTTACCAATGATCTTCCCTTACCTCAATGTGGGTTCCCAAAATATACTACCCTTTACACAACTTCTCTTTGATTTGCTTTTTCTACACATGCAATAGGGGCCCAAAAAAGATCAGAGCATGATTCTAAGATTGCAATGGATAGAATTCCATCTAAAAGGTATAACAAAAGAATGTAGCCAAAAGAAGATTACATGCAAGGTTAGAAACAAATTGCTTCAACGTAAATGGAGTAGAAAATGAACTTACTCAAAAGAAGAAATTGATCGATCCAAAATGTTCCTTGGATCCTCAATTTCACCACGATGCAATTTAATTTTGAAAAGGATGAGAAATTACATGTTAAAATTGAGAGAGAAGGGAGAGATGATAAAGCTATGGAGGCACGGGAGAGAAAAAATAGAAGAAAGAAGAGAAAATGCAAGGGCATGCAAACACATGGGGTTTACTATATGTATATTAAACATACAATTTTTTTAATGAATATGTTTATTTAAAATTATATTAGTAACCATTACAAAATTATATATATAATATACATGTATAATTTTTCTTTTAGTTACTATTTTAAATAAGGCTTAATTACTAGATTGGTCTTCACTTTGGTGGAAAAGTTTCAATTTGGTCCCCAATTTACTTTTTGTGTCAATTGCGTCCTAAAATTTGTTGAAACGCTTCAATCAAGTTCTTTTATACTGATGCCATTAAAATCGTAATGGTTATGTGATTAGGCATGCTTATTTGGCAGGTGATGAAGATGTGTCACATATATTTTCTAATGTGGAATTATGACTGATCACAATATTGAAAAAATAGATAGAAATTGTATTTCATATACAATGCCTCCCTATCTTGGGGTTGCACCTTTATTCATCATTATCTCCATCCCATTACACCACCCTCTCCTAAATCCTTCATTAAGTTTTACGCTAAACATTAAAACACATAACATAATCTGCAAAAAAAATAATAATAAAAATCTAAGACATATTGCAAAATTCTTTAATTTAATTCTTTATTTGAGGTGGAACGAAAACGGTTCAAGGTTTAGAGAAAAGGCAAATTGGAGGAGGTAGGAAAGCTAGATCGGAAAATGCAGTTCTTGACATCCACAATCAACGTCATTGTTGTTGTTCCAGGCCTCAATGCGTTTGTTTGAATCTCTGTCGAAAAGATGAAGGATTGGATTTTTATTGAAAATGTATGATTTAGAAAAGGGTGAAGTTAAAGTGAAGAAGAAGTTATACTTTTTAGAATTTCTTGGTTATTGGGGATTTTAAAGGAGGATGACGAGGTCAATATAACGTCGTTTCAAATGAATTAGGGTTTTCACTCTTTTTGTTGTTGTCGAGGAACCCTAATGAAGAAAATGAATGAGAAGAAGAATGTAGGAGAATTAGTGGCGTTGACAAAGCTTCTAATTATGGTCGACGTCGGAGGATGAAATTTTGATTGGGTAGAGGTGTCATTGACTCTGTGGTTGAGGAAGGAAGAAGCCATGGGTGTCTAACTTTGGTGTCATTTGTAGGGATGGCAACGGGTCGGTCGGGCACGGATAATGTGTAAGACTCGTGGAAATTAATTAATTAAATAATTAATAAATTAATAAATGTGGGTGGTGGGAACTTTGATGTCATTAAATGTTAATTGGTATGATGTGGAATAGTACTAGCTCAAATGGTTGAGAGTACTTAGTTATGTTGAGAGGACTTGGGTTTGAGTCATATGTATGCTAATTATGTGTGGTAGAGTTATTATTATTTTGATAAAACATTTGAGCCTGTTAAGTGATAATATAATCTTAGGATTTTGCTAGTTATCACAAAATATGAATTAGCATAATGGTTGTGCTTTGGCCTTATGAATGGATGGTCACAGGTTCAAACCTTGATGGCATGAAGTAGACCTTATTTTTGCTAAATTTAGCTTGGAATGCATGTGAAAGGGCAAAGGTAAACCTAGAATGAGGAGCAACCAAGGGCTGGAAATGCAAGAGGCTGAATTGGGAGAAAGTTTGAAGCAAAACACTGATGAAGAAACGAACATTCATTTTTTTCATCAATTTGATCAAGAATTCCAGGTTAGGGGAAGTTGTTTCGTATGTGTATAAATTATGCTTTTGGTTCTACGTTTCTCTTCTCAAATTGATTTTTGTATGCTTTGGAATTGTGATATACTTGATGTGTACGAACTTTTGGGGTTATTGGTTTACTGTGCTAAGGCTTTTTTATGTTTTTGGGATGAAATGGGTAAGGGTTTTGGTTCAGAATGATGGATCATGGATGAGTTCTAAGATTGTGGTTCAAATGTGATTATAACATGTTCATTTAGGTTCTCGGTGATTATATGGTTGCTTAGTACGACTTATATTGTGTTTGGTATGGTTTTGTTGGTCTTTCGCGTTTGAACAGGGGGTGGAACTCTGTAAATTTCGCCCACGTGAGTCACACTCACCTAAGCGAAAGTTGCAAAAACTCGTCCCTGGTGTTGACTCGCGCATCTCGCTCAGGCGACAAATTTTGGTCTTGTGCGACACGTACGCTCGCTCAAGCGAGTGGCTCGCCAAAGCGAGGTTGCGATGAAACAGGTCACGACTTACGTCAAATTCTCGTCCAGGTGAGGGGTTTTGTATGTTGAGCAAATGGGGGTCTCGCTCAGACGAGAAGGACTCGCCTGAGCGAGAGGTCATAGTGAACCACTGTTCCACACTCGCTTAGGCGAGGTGATGGGGCTTGAGCGAGGCAGGTGTACTATTTTGGGCGAGGACCCATGGCTTAAGCGAGAACGGTGAAAAGTCAAGTTGTGTGTACTGTTTGAGATGGTTTGGTTGATAATTCCTAATTGTAGGAATTATTATGCTTGTGGTTGTGGTGTTTTGGTTTGAAGGACTATAGGATTTTGGGATGTTCTTGGTTTGAGTCGCGAACGAGGAGTTCGTGATGGGTGGACCGCATGCGGAACATGAACAGTTTAGTTCACCGGAGGTACTCTCGTTGGGATGAGTGAGCGAGGGAGTTCATAGTAGAAAAGGCGGGTATGCGTGTCCGGGTCTAAGCAAGGAGTTCGGATGAGCGGACGAGAATGTCCGTGAAGTAAGACTACAAGCGGGATAGGCTTGTAGGTTGGACCACGAGCGAGGAGGGTCGTGGAAGCACATGAAGTCCCAATATTAAGAGTGCATGCATGAACTCATAATGTTTTTGGGTGGGGAAATTGGGTATTTTATTATAAATGATTGAATAATTGTGATTTATCGGGTCGGTGTAATTCAAATTTATGTATATCTTATGCATAGCTCACCCTATCTATTTGTGTGTGGCGATGATCGGGTAACTTATTATCCGGGAGTAGATGATGTTTCAGGTGAGCCAGGAGATGCTTAGTGGCAGAGTGAGGGGAGCGAGTACGAGGAGATTTTATACATGTTTTATTCCATTTTCATGTAATTAAATTATTGTTTTGGACTTTCAAATTATAATGGAGAATTATGAGTATTTTGTTTATTTATAGTGGATATTAAATTTGAAGGTTTTGAAATTTTCCCACGTTTTAGGGAAATGATTTAATAATAAATGTGGAATTTATTTTGTTTTGTTATTTTATTATTTTAAGTAATATCCCACTAGGATGTTACATAATGCCTACTCGCAACCCGACCCAAAAAAAAAATTCACCCGCTACCCGCCCATTTACCCGTCAGGTATCTGCTTAAAAAATACTCGCAGATTTTTTTAAAACTCGCGGATACCTGTGGATACTCGCGTATCTGTGAATATTAAAAATATATATATATTTTATAAAGTTTTTTTAAACAAAAATTACAAAAAAATATAATATAATATAAATTCAATTCAATTTTAATTTTAATTAAATTTAACCTAATAAAATATAATTTTAATTTTAATTTTACTTAAATTTAACTTAATAAAATATAAATTAAATTTTAATTTTAATTTTTTACGAGTAATAGGTACCTGTAGGTACATATAGTATGATACCCGCACCCGACCCGTTTATAAACGGATATTAAAATACCGATTACCGCGGGTACTAACTACTCACAGTGGATTTTATCCATGGATATCTCTAGGTGCGAGTAATTTTGCCATCCGTAATCATTCATGTAATGAAGAAGAAAATAGAGCACGTACCATTCATTAAGGCAAACATCATCTTTTTAATTAAAAAGAACAACTTTGACACGCATCTCCATTTCCACAACAAATTTAAAATTTTTTACATGTATATGTTACACTTTGCCACATCATCACCCTCTTAATGTTGTTTTTGGAAAACTAACATAGAAAGTATGTGATTAAAGCATTTTAACGAATTTTGGGATGTAATTGACAAAAAAAAGTAAAGTAGAGACCAAGTTATTTGCACACTGAATACTTTATGACATTTCTTGATACTCCTGATTTTAAGCTCTTTGATCATTTTGTGCATAATGAGCATTCTCATCAATTTGATTTTGATTTTCAAACTATTAACTAGTGCTATACCCATACGCACGGGTGGTGTGTTTTTTTTTTAAATTTTATATTTGTAAAATAAAAAAATATTAATTATTTATTATAATTAATATTTTTTCATATATAATTATATAATATTATTGTTCATAAAATAATAATAATAATAATAATAATAATAATAATAAATATTAGAGTTAAATATTATTAGAATTATGATCAATGTAATTTTATTTTTTGTCGTTATGATTTTTAATGGAGTAATTTAAAATTGGTTACAAATAACTTTAAATACTTTGCTACTTGGAATAAAAATATATTATATTTTTTAATAGATTATTTTAAAATTGCTTACAAATAATCATAGATATTTTGTTAGATGGAATAACAAAATATTATGTTTTTTAAATTGCTTACTAATAAATAAATTGGTTACAAATAATATTATGGTTATTATTATTATTGTGATATTTATGTATTAAAATGTCACATGTTAATGGTTACTATAATATTTGGAGGGATATATTAATTAAAAGTTTAAAATAGGTACAAAAGTGAGGAATTGTTTTTTTTTTATATTTTGGAATACAAAATTACAAACATTAAAAGTAATATATGAAAAAAGATGTTTTAAGAGGTAAAAAATTGTTTGGTGGATTTGTCTGCGTTCAAAGAAAAAGTTTAACCCTGGGTGGAAAAGGAGAAGACAACTTCATGTATCAAGAAGATTGTGCAAGATTTCCAAGATTTGTTACAGTGATTTGATCTAGACAAATAAGTTTATTTCCAAAATTCGTTATCGTGATTTCATCATAGTAAAATAAGTTTGTTTGTATATAATATAAAATGCATTGGATTGGAAGACGACCATTAGTTCAATATTTTTATAATTATTATTATATTTAAATAGAAAAATTATATTAAGTGTTATAATTATGTATAATTATATATAATATCTAAAGAAATAATTTGATAATATTTAGATGTAAATTTATTTGCTTTAAATTATAAAATTGATTAGTGATGTGTAATTAAACCATATAAAAGGTTGAGGTGGAGTTTACACTTTTACATATAAAATATAGACATAAGATATTTTAGGAATCCGAACAAAACAATAATAAGAAGAATAATAATCACAATAATGATAATGATAATTATTATAATACTAATATAAAATAATTATACTATTATTAGTAACATTAATATTAATAATAAAAGTAATAATAATACTGAATATTTATTAAAACTAATATTTACGCTAATACTACTAATATAAATAATAATAATTCAAATAATAATAATAATATTATGGATCCCGTAAAAAAGAATAATAGTATGAAAACAATTAAATAACCAATCACGAGTATTCTTAATAATAAATAATATTTCTTTCAGAAAAATAATTTTTAATAATAATGTTAATAATAATACTAATGTAATACAACTAATAATAATAAGTAGTAAATGGTACTGAAACATATGCATGTGTACAATTATTATTATTTTTTAAATTATATTAAGAAAATTAATATAATTATAAATAATATGATATTTTTTTACTAATATATAATCAAAGAATGAATGTTAGTTGCGCACACATAGGTATATATAACTTGTAATTTAATTATATGTCTTAGCCTATGAAATTATTTTTAAAAATATACCTTGAATGATCTATATAATATTTTATGATTAGATTAGATGAATTAAAGTTAACTCCTTTATACCTAAATCATGTGCAAATGATCCTAAGAAAATTTCTCTGGTCAATTAAATGTCAGAAAAATTTCTTCGGTCAATTTTTATCCCGCAAAAGAAAAACATTTTACATTCATATCTATCTTTTAATTGTAATTATTATTAGAACGCCATGAAAATATGATAATTTTGGAAAACATGTGACTTTGTCACTTTTCTTAGTAAAAAATTCATATTACGTAATTTAAATACACTTTATTGTGCTATAATTAGATCTTCAATCCAGATCCGTATCTTTCATTATGCATGCTCTATAAATTTTTTTTTTAATTAAATAGATCCACACTAAAGTATAATGAAAACAACACTTTAATATTAAATATATTCACACTAAAGTACAGTAAAAATAGTGATTTAGGAGGAAAAAAAAACTCCTAGCCAACTTGAGTGAATACCTTCAAGAATGCACCCACAATTACATGATCAAGATTGATGGGTCGATTTATGATGAATTAATGATTGCAATTTATATGCATCGAAACGTAATAGAGTGTGGAATTTAAGGGAATTTGGCTTGAGTGTAACTCATTTTTGTTTTGTTAACTTTCTCCGATCAATGAATTGTGCTTTAGATTATTAGGGAGGAATGACCCATGTGTTTGCATATTAGAAGGGAAATGTAGTCTAAAATCTGTCATATTTTTTTGTGAAGAAATTATTGTGATAAGTTAATCTTGAATAAAGTGTAAGTTTTTTTTTTCTCTATCATGATTTTAGTGTATTTTGCCATGATTTTGTTATTGTTTATTTTTTACTTTAACAAATACTCCATGTGATAATAAATGAAATATAATTTCATAGTGAGATTTTATTTGAGACTATAATTTTATATAATTTACTATTAAATTTAAATAAAAATATTGTAGCAAAAATTAAATATTAAATTTAAAATTTATTTACGAATTTATAAATATTAAATAAAAAATTAAATATGTTATCCTAATTTAACTATCAATATTATCTATATAACTTTTGCTATGTTGGCTTTTTGACACATCTCATAATATCTCTAAAACTATTTACAATTAAAGATATATAGGAATAGTTTAAACATATTAGTTTATTACTAATAACAATATTAATAATACTAATAATAATATTAATAAGGCCAATTCTAATTTCAATATTGATAATAATAACAACAATAATCATAATCATAATTATATTAATAATAATAATAAAATACAAATAATGATTATAGTAATAATAATAATGTAAATCATCTTGGAACTCCATTGAAGTTGTGGAGAAAAAACTATGATACAACAATCCACCATATTTCAAGTCCTTCAATTACTCACCCAACTTTATATTTTGGAAACAAAAGAACACATAGTGGAAAAACTTTTCCTAATCCTAACAAAATCTTTCAGATATAGATACTTTATTTCATTCCATACCTCTTGAAAAAAAAACACATAGTTGGAACACTTTTATTGTATTTGATTTTTTTTATCCTAATTTATATTAAAATATTAATGTAATATTCTTATATTCAAATAAATATATATGAGTACTTTTTATATTATATATTAAATAAAATTAAAATTTATAATTAAATTTATAAATTATAAATTATATTAAAATGAAAGGTATTATATGGATTGTTGTTAAATTAAGATGTAGGCATATTAT
>Ga0214542_1001986_pt1 | contig 42410 bp, 26 predicted proteins | sample CNSS1metaG_FD_160096 | JGI IMG/M metagenome (GOLD analysis project Ga0214542, IMG submission 160096) | Root nodule microbial communities from cowpea collected in UCLA plant growth center, Los Angeles, California, USA - CNSS1 | ecosystem: Host-associated > Plants > Roots > Nodule | place: USA... | reverse complement strand
TTTTTATATATAAAAATAAAAAAATAAAAAAATTTTTAATTTTTAATATATATATATATATATATATATATATATATATATATATATATATATATATATATATATATATATCTATTTATTTTGGCACCTTCAAATTGATCTTGCTCATATAATTTTTTTATTTAATAATTTTATGGTAAAATCATGTTTACTTCATACTAAATAGTCAATGATCACAACCACCAAATTAAAATTACTTTTGAATTTTTTTTTTATATTTGAAATGTTAAAAAACTTTACATCAAAAAGATACAATAATACTCTTACATCTATAAATATTTAATCTCATGCTTGATACATTCATTCTTAGGCATAAATATATATTAAAGATCTCACGTCGATTAAAGAAAAAGAGCGAATTGTGACATACAAAAAATGGACTTTTATTGATCGAAATAATTTATACATATGAGATAATTTAGGATATTTCAACCCGTATACAATCATATAATTAGAAAAATAAAAAACCAACCACTTGAAAAATAGGTATAGGGTTTCTTCCATAAAAAAATACAGAAAACACACTAACATATTATTATAAGAAAGTACAATTCTCAACTTACAAGTCAGTACAATTCTCAACATATTATTATTTTTTACATTTAGATGATTATTAATAATAAAAAAATTACTCTTTAGTTCTATTATTTTACTAATTTTAGTAACTACTTTTTTTAATTCAGCTAATTACTCGGATGTAAAGATAAATCAACAACAAAACAAATAAAAATGCAAGTACTTAATATATAATCCGTAATAGATAAAAGTAAAATGTGTATCTAAATACTACAATTCAAATAATAACACTAAGATTGATATTAATATGATAATAATAACACTAATATTATTTAAAGTAAAAATACAAAAAATAATAATAATTATAATAATTATTATATTAATACTAATACTAATACTAAATTATTTTTTTAAAAATTTAAATGATTATTTATAATGAAAAATTACATTTTAGTTTTATTATTTTACTAATTTTAGTAACTACTTTTTTGGATTCAACTAATTAATCAAATGTAAAGAAAAAACAAATAAAAATATAAGTAATTCAAAATATAATCTCATAGTATATAAAAGTTAAATGTGTATTTAAATACTACAATCCAAATAATAAAAATGTAAATAATTAAAGTATAATCTTGTGTCAAAATTGAAATAATAATAATAATACTAATATTATTTATGATAAGTACGGTACTAATAACCGTAAATAATAATAATAATAATAATAGTATTTTTATTAATAATAATATCATTAATAATAATAATAATAATAGTAATAATAAATTTTTCTAGTTCTTTTTTTCATAATATATAAAAAGATTAATATATTATATATTGATATTATAAGTAATACTATACTAATATTTTTACTACTATTAATATTATCAATAAATTTAATAATAATAACAATCATATATAATCGTAATATTAATATATTATATGTTAATATTGTTAATAATACTAATAATAATAACAATAATAATAACAACAACAATTTTACTATTACTAATAATGTTAATAATTTTTATAATAACAAAATATAATAGTAATAATACTAATAGTAATACTAATAATTTTACTACTAAGTATTAATTTTTGTATATTATAGTTAATAATTTTTCTAATTACTTCTTTATTAATAATAATAATATTAATAATATCAATAATAATATGTAATAATAACATATAATAATAATAATAATTATTATACTAATATTGGTTATAATTTTATTACTATCACTACAAATAATATTTATAATAATAATATTATTAATAATTACAAATAATAATAATACTTATAAAAACATTACAAATAATAATTATTAATAATTACAAATAATAATATTACTTATAATTAATATTATAGTTGAAATTATAAATAAATGAAAAAATAAAAACAAATTGGTTTTTGTAGGATTTGAACCCAGGTCCTTTTGTTACACAATTTTAAAATGACGAAAAACTACATTTTATGACACTTATCAATAAAAAAAAAAGGATAATGTAGTAATTTTAGTGGTATCTTATTTTCTTAATATGTAATAGATTATCGTTTGCGAAATTTGAATAAACAATATTTACATTCCAAGTTCAAATTAGTAAAAGTACATATTAATTAAATATGTGCAAATTCTTTTAACAACAATACTAAAACATTTTAAATTATTAATTAGACTATTTAATACAGTTGTGAAATAATTAACAAATCACTCTTTAAACCTTTTATATTCTTTATGAATAGCTACAATTCCACACATAAGCAGCTTCAGCAAAAGACTTCTTCTTAGCCTTCCTTCTTTTAGTCAAATTGTATTTTCTAAAGCAATGATTCTCTCTTCATCAAGATCAATTAATTTGTTGAACATCATAATCCAAAATTGGAGGCTTAACTTAACTTTTAGGAGAATTTCATATGCCCATAAAATCCAATATGTTTCTCAATTTAACAAAATTGGCCATTTTCTTAGTAAAATAATGTGTTGATCCATACATCTTTATATTTCTTGAGTTAGCATATAAAACTACTTTTTTTTTTCCAATAAACATTGTAACTTTACCTATCAATATCATATTTTAGGATTTCAAATTGGTATACTATCTATTCTTCAATAAAATCAATAACATTAGGTGACATCAATTATCCCGTGGTAGAAGTCAAGTGGACCGGATCATAATCGAATCGTGACACGTGGACTTGTGTTATACTCTTAAGTAAAAAAAGTTGTACCCTGACTATTAGCTATAACTTTTGTCCAAGTAGTAAACACTTGATCCTAACGATTGGTATTAGAGTTAAGAGCCAAGTGATAAGTGCTTGATTCATAATGGACAATTGTTAAGTGAGAGATTATTGTGGGTTGCATAATTGTCCTATGATGGAGATTAGATAGACCAAATCACTAACTATTAGCTATAATTTTTGCTCAAATGGTAAATCTGGATCCTAACACACACTCTTATAAATATCCTTTAGAGGAATTGCTTACTTTAATGAAATAATTTAGAACAACTACTATACTTATAACTTTTCAATAAGCGCACAACTATTTCTCAATTAAATTGTTTATCCATCGTCTAAATTTCCAAGATTTCATTATTGAATTCAATTCACTCATTGGAACTGACCAAAACTTTTGATCTTCTTGACAACACTTGCATGTTTAATACAGTTCTTTCAAAATCAAAGGCCAATAATAATCTTATTGAAATAAAACTCATTTCATCACGATTCTCCACCATGAAAATATGTCTCTATCTCACTTGAATATTGAAAATGAAAACTTGCATAAGTTTAGTTAATTAAATATTTTTAATGCATAAATTTAGTTATATAGTAAAATTAATATTTAATTACTTTTTTAAATTGTATATTTCTCATGAATTTTTTTGTGGTAAATGAGCATGAAATTTTATTAGGAAAATTCATGAGAAATATTCCTAAAATAGGTTGCTCCGTTATCTATGACAATATATGTGCAAAATTATCCACCAAGAATATATGTGAATTTGTGATGCACGGATATAATATGCATTGATACATTTAATTTGAAAATAATAAGATATCATATGTGATATATGCATATTAAAAAATATATATTAATTTTTAAAATATGATAAATATATGATTGTTATTGTATGAATCCAAATTGAAATCATAGATATTAAAGTTAACATACAAATTTATAAATTATTATCATCACAAAAGTACTACTTATATATATTAAATATTTTATTGATAAATATCGGTAAAATATCCTAAAATATCAAATATAGACACGTGTCAGATATGGATGCGTGATCCAAATTAAAGCATCGAATCATAAATGTGAACTTTTCCATAGAAATACATATAAAAAATTACCAACCCAAAGTAAGAATTCATGAGAAACATTTCTCATTTTATCCATACATTTTTTTACCGTGAGAAATCTATATAAAACTATTATTGCCCACAAAATTTTGAATGTTTTCTGCGAATATAAACTATAAAAAATTTGACTTATTTTTTTGTTATATAATTCACAACTTAATGTAATATAATCAATAGGTAATGATATATTTGATTTTTTTTTTTATCAACATGGCTAGTTGGATCTTTCAAGTACGTAACTACCGGTTCTCTCCGATCATTTATAAGTAATTAACAATTTATATAGAACGATTCATATTTATTTGGAAGTTTCCTTCAAATTTGAATTAGCTTTTGAAAGTTTATAAGAAGCCACTTGTGCCATATATTAAATTCTCAAGAAATATGCTAAAAGATGATATCAAATTCATTAATCAACATTTTTACCTGGGTGAAATATCTAACAAATTTTGAATTCATACATTTATAATTCCACATAACTTGTTTAATTACTAATTGAATCTCCTAACTACTGTATTTTTTTAGCTTTAAGCATATCAAAGTCTCCAACCTAATTACAAAGTCTTCAAACTCAATTTCATTATTCAAAAGAGACTTAAAAAAAAAACTTGGTAGAAATATTAATAACTGATTATTTATTATTATTATTATTATTATTATTATTATTATTATTAATTCTGTCTGCGTGAATAGTAAATACCTAGAAACAAATAGAGCATTAACGTGCCACAATTTCTTTTATTGCTACGAGTAAAAATATATCTTTTTTACCTATAAAAGACTTATTTAATTGACATAATCATATTCATGTCATGACAAACATATTATATAATATTATCACTAATTTTACAATAAAAAGTCATAAAAGGAATAATGAAAAATAAACAAAAAAAATTGTCTAGAAAATTTATAATAATAATAATAATAAATAATAATAATAATAATAATAATAATAATAATAATAATAATAATAACAATAACGTACACACAGGCGTTGTCGCGTTTGTGTGTACGCATTTTTTAAATATATGTGATATTATATTAGTAGGTGATGATAATGTAATGTTATTAAGTTATAATATATAAAATAAAATTATATTTATTAAAAATAAAGTGAAATATATCAGTAAAGATGAGAAAATAATTGTTGATAAATAGAGAAAAAGAGAAGAGCAGAGATAAACGATTTTATAAAAAAGTTTGTAAAAGTAATGGTCAATTTTCAAAAATTTTATAAATAATTATATTTTAAAGGGTAAATTTGTATTTTGAGATGTGGACACAAAAAAGAAAATCTCTTTATATATTATTATAGATAATGCATAGATATAAATAAAAGAAAGATTAATCAAACCAAACAATTTTTTTAGCAAAGAATAACAATATAAGATTAAATAATGAAAGATTAGAAAAAGTTTAAGTTGAGACATGCATAACGATATATGTTTCTCTTCCAAGCTACATCGACGAATAACCAATCAAGTGCAACAAAAAGGAGAAACACTTAATAAGTTACAGGTTTTGTTGTGGTTTTTTTTCATGCAAATGATTATATTTATATGTAGAGGAATATAAATATAGTAGAGAATAATAAATCTAAAATGAAATAGTACATAGTAAAAAATGTGATTAAAATAAGATAAATGTAATAAATCTAAAAAACTATTTATCATAAATAACATTTATCTATAAAATTAACAATTCATAAAAGTATAAATAACATAAGATGCTTTATTAAATTGTACTAAATATTTTCAGTATATATATATATATATATATATATATATATATATATTAGCTTATACGTAAATTTATTTGAACTTATAAATTAACTCATTTTAGTTTTTTTGATTCTTATTTTTCACTGCTAAGAATATACAGAGAGATATAGATTCGTAATTAGAAAGCAGAAAGTGTTGTGAATGAAGTTATTGGTTGATGGAATTGTTGTTAATTATAATGTTTCAAATGGTCCATCAATATTATGAGTACTTGAGGAAATGTGATTTCATGATTAACATGTGCTTCAAGCTTCAACGTGTTTCACGTCTGCTTTTCAATCGATTCACAAGTCAATTCCACTCTTCCTAACTTTTGAATTATCTCTCTCAAATAATCGTTACAATTTCTCCTAACATATTTAATAAAAAGGTTAAATATATTGCTGTGCTTTAACTTTCGATGAATGAATTTTGAAATTAGTTCATTTCAAAATTTTAGATTAATTTAGTTATTTATCTGTCAAAATATATTAAAATAAGTGAATTTAGTCTTTGTAATCAAATTTTGTTAAATTTATTTGATGTTTCGTACACATTTAAGTTGTTTATATTATTTGATATATTTTTACTTTAATGTTAAGTCAAATATTATTATGAAACGCATTTAAAATGTCAAATAAACTTAACAAAATTTAATTAAAAGACTAAATTCACGTATTTCGAAACATAAAGAACTAAATTAGTCCAAAGTTTTGAAATAGGCTAATTCAAAATTCACCGAAAGATAAAGAACAAAAACATATTTCACCCTTAATAAAACATTTACTTACTTGTGTATATAATCTATTTTTCTTCATCACTGCTTTATTCCCTTTTATTGAATATTGTTAGATCTGAAAATATATAAAAAAAAAAGCCTTTTTCATTATACCACTTTCCAATCGATGATAAATACTAGTTGGACGGATCGAGATGCTATAAAATAAATTTACGTTTAACATAAATTCACATTTAATATGAAAAAACTCGATCGGAAAACTAAAATGTCAATTATTGAGATTACCAAATGTTCTTAACCTAATTATATAAGCAAAGCCTATTAATTTTTATAATATATAATTACAGTAAAATATGTATTTTAAATCTAATTCTGGTTTATAAAATGAAATTTATACTTATTTATATATTGTAATATACCTTAAATATATATACTTCTCAGGCGTATTTATGGTGATTTCATAACTTTGCTAATGGATAACATAGCAGATTCAATAATAAATTTCGTTAGTATAAATTTTAAATAACTATAATATTATGTTACAAAATAGATTTTAAATCTAATTTGTTTTTATTTATATACTTAAAATATATATTTATCTAATGTTATATTTTTTACTATATAATTCGATAAGTTGAATGTATAAACTTTTTAGAGTGAATATCATAAAATTTAAACTCATTACATCGTTAATCGGTGTAAGTATATAACCGTCGGAACTTAAATTTTTTGTTTTAATGTAAAAAGAAATGATATTTACGTATAATTTTGTGTTAGATTATTCTTTTCAAAGTCTTTCTCTTCTTAAAACAAGTAAATAAAATATCAGTCTAATAAAAAACAAATTGCCAACAACCAATAAATAATTGCATTAATAGAAAATATTTTTAGGTTTAAACATGTTTTGCTCCTTATTAGTTATTGATTTTTTTTTCATAAAAATATTAGTTATTAGAAATAGATTTTAAGTCTAATTAAAATCTATAAAACTAAAACAAAATTTATATCTCAATTATATATTAAAAATTGTTCTGATCTCTAGTTGATGTGAGATTTCTGATCATTATTTTAATTTCTTTTTGTTTATAATAGTTATTTTTTTTGTTTAACTTTTAGTTTCAAAAGTAATTTACATATATAACACTTTAAAAAGGAATAAAAAAGTATTATAACGTTTTAAAGGACAAAAAAAAGACACAAATTTCATTTATTAGTATTTGATTACTTAATACTCTATTTCTTAACATAATAACTAGATTTTTTTTCAAGTGTAATTTGAGGGCAAATGCCAACAAATGCTGGTCCAGTATTAATTAAGAAATGAACTTGTGTTTCACAGTGACATGAGTTTGAACTCATGCTGATGTAAACCTTATTAATGAGTAAATATAAATACGTTTTAAATCACTCCCTATAATCTTAGTTTTACCTGAGTTTTAAAAACAATTTGAATTTTTTACTGAGTTTTTTGTTATTATTCTTCTACTGTGTTTTTATAATATATCGATTATCACTAATTTTAATGATTTAAAATTTAAAATTTAAAATACTATTTTTAATATTCAGTAAAGGAAAAAAAAAAGTATAGAATCTGAACTCCTCTAAAGATTATTCTAAACATTTTATTACACAGAAAAAATATGGTGACAAATATTTCCCCTTGTTCACATTAATTAATTATTGCTCCCATTCATGAACTGGGACATAGTCCAAACTAATTCAACATTTGTAACCTAATAATTTAGAGATACATTTTTCCCTAGTCAATGTCCGTACAGTCATATAATTTCTTAACACCGTTTATTAAATAGATAACATATTTTAGGGAAATGGAAAGTTCTTTTTGTTACGGAGTTTATTTGGTGAGTTAAATTGTGAACAATAAAAGAATTAGCCTAATATTAAAGTAGAATTAGCAAAATGTAAATGAAAATACTTATAAATGATTCTCAATAAGTAAAGAAATAAAAGTATAATGTAAAAAAATAATAAAAATAAAATATGGTCAAATTGCAAGATTCAATTACTAATTGATCTATTAATAATAATAATTTATATCAAATACATATCAAAATATAATAGGATAATACATCGTTTGCTAACTAATGTTATTTACATAGTTTATGAATAAGTGATTCAATTGATTATTCAGGCATCTTTAGTGCCTGAATCTTAATTAATTTATAAAATTATGATCTGAACCTTACAAAAAACTTCTTCAATGTATGCTAATATATAATATAAAATTTAATACCAACTAACACAACTGTAAACTTTTTAAGTTTTTAAAAATTAAAATTAAAATAAAATAATTAAAGTGTGCTTTTATATTATTATTAGACCAAACATATCTAAATAGAACATCATACAGTGAGACTCACATGATTCTCAGACAATATTTTTTTCATATGTGAAATGAGTGTGAACACGATTTCCATTTAACACACTTTGACAAGAATCCTTAACTATTACTATCTAACATAATTTTTCTGGAATATAAGTACTTCTAAAGGTGGGGTATACATAAGAAATGAAAAATAAAAAATAAAAAAACATCACTCTTGAAAAATGTCAAGTATATGTACTTTCATTATTAAATAAAGAACTTCCTAGTTCCCTTTTTTTCACATTTTTCATCAAGGGACTTCCATCTACACGTTCACAAAAGGGTCAAAAGTAGCAATATATATAAAGGATGTGTAACAAACACAAAGAACATTATGGATAACCAAAGCCAAGCATATTCCATGGAGAAAATCCAAAGGGAAGAGCATGAGAAGTTGAAGGAGACAAAAGTCCGGTACCGCGGCGTCCGACGACGGCCGTGGGGGAAGTATGCGGCGGAGATCAGAGACCCTTCTAAGCAAGGGTCAAGGTTGTGGTTAGGAACCTTTGAGAGTGCTGAAGAAGCAGCTAGGGCATACGATCATGCAGCTTTTACCATGAGGGGTCGTGTTGCAATTTTGAATTTTCCTAATGAGTACCCTTCTCATGTTAGGGTTTATCCTCAAAATTTACCATCATCGTCGTCGTCGTCATCCGTTGCTCATGCAAATGGTGAACAACAAAGACAAGTTTTTGAGTTTGAGTATTTGGATGATAAGGTGTTGGAGGAGCTTCTTGAGTTTGAAGAAAAAAAATAAGAGACAAGGTTGAGTGTTGTTGAATCCAATCACCTTTTCTTTTAAGGAAAATGATCTTTTGACTATTAAATTTTGACAACTTTCTCTTACAACCTTAGGTGTCATCTTCTAAGTGGTTTTTTATTTTTTATTTTTCTCATTACTTTCAAAATCACTTAAAAGATGACACATCATGTTGTAAGAGAAAGTTGTCAAAATTTAGTAGTCAAAATATCACTGTCCTTCTTTTAATCATTGAAACAAGAAACCATTCACAATCCTTTTATTTGAACAAAGGATGCTCATTACGATAAGGGAAAGAAAAGGTGAACAAGTTATGATATATTAGTCATTTTCTGTGTTTTGGACAGGGTTGTTTCAGTATTCTGCCTAAGTTGTAATGTTTGTCGTTACTTTTATATTATGATGAACATTGTGGATAAGTTTTGTTTGGGTGTTTCCGGTGAATGTTGTCGATGGTTTATTTATTTTTTAATTAAATATGTTTTCAAATATAATTAGGAGTTTGAAGCTTGAACACGTTTTAATAACACAATTAATCAAAATATATTATATAGGAAGATGAGAAAAATTTAAGTTTCATCTCATAATATTTTTTTTCTCAAAAATTTCATGCATGATTAGGATAACAATTCAACCTTCCTCATCAATATTGTCCAAATTTGTTATTATTTTATTAGAGAATACTGAATTTTTTAATTGAAAATGTGGATGTAGATATTTGTCTCTTCCCTTTCTTCACACCATCCATCTCCTATCATATCTATTTAAATTAATAGAGTACAGTACATACATAGTTTATTAGGTAACATAATAAATATATATATATATATATATATATATATATATATATATATATATATATATATATATATATATATATATATCCTAGTAGTTTATCTAGTTTCAATTTAATCCTTCAGCTAATTTGGCTACCAAATTCAACTTCAAAGGAGGCAGGTTCTACAATCAAGGAGGATGGAAAAGCTTAAACCAAGGAGCAAGAGATAGAAAAGGAAGAGAAAGAAGGAGTAGAAATAAAATGCTTATTTAATAAAAATGGAATAAATAAATATTTGATTTGCATATTTAATATTTTGTAATATTGTGTAGATAAGTGAAAATATGGTGACAAATATTTCCCCTTGTTCACATTAATATTAATTGTTGCTCCATTCATGAACTTTGACATAGTCCAATCCTATTCAACATTTGTAACCTAAATAATTTAGAGACACATTTTTCCGTAGTCAACGTCCGTACAGTCATGAATAATTTCTTAACAACATTTATTAAATAGATAACATGTTTTAGGGAAATGGAAAGTTGTTTTTGTTACGGAGTTTATTAGGTGAGTTAAATTGTGAACAATAAAAGAATTAGCCTAATATTAAAGTAGAATTAGCAAAATGTAAATGAAAATACTCATTAATGGTTCTCAATAAGTAAAGAAATAAACGTATAATATAAACAAATAATAAAAATAAAATATGGTCAAATTGCAAGATTCAATTACTAATTGATCTATTAATAATAATAATTTATATCAAATACATATCAAAATATAATAGGATAATACATCGTTTGCTAACTAATGTTATTTACATAGTTTATGAATAAGTGATTCAATTGATTATTTAGGCATCTTTAGTGCCTGAATCTTAATTAATTTATAAAATTATGATTGGAACCTTATAAAAAACTTCTTCAAAGTATGCTAACATATAATATAAAATTTAATACCAACTAACACAAATGTCAAATTTTTAAGTTTTTAAAAATTAAAATTTAAATAAAATAATTAAAGTGTGCTTTTATATTATTATTATACCAAACATATCTTAAATAGAACATCATACAGTAAGACTCACATGATTCTCAGACAATATTTTTTTTCATATGTGAAATGAGTGTGAACACGATTTCCATTTAACACACTTTGACAAGAATCATAACTATTACTATCTAACATAATTTTTCTGGAATATAAGTACTTCTAAAAGTGGGGCATACATAAGAAAGGAAAAAAATAAAATAAAAAAACATCACTCTTGAAAAATGTCAAGTATATGTACTTTCATTATTAAATAAACAAATTACTATTTCCCTTTTTTTCACATTTTTCATCAAGGGACTTCCATCTACACGTTCACAAAAGGGTCAAAAGTAGCAATATTATCTAAAGGATATGTAACAAACACAAAGAACATTATGGATAACCAAAGCCAAGCATATTCCAGGGAGAAAATCCAAAGGGAAGAGCATGAGAAGTTGAAGGAGACAAAAGTCCGGTACCGCGGCATCCGACGGCGGCCGTGGGAGAAGTATGCGGCGGAGATCAGAGACCCTTCTAAGCAAGGGTCAATGTTGGGGTTAGGAACATTTGAGAGTGCCGAAGAAGCAGCTAGGACATACGATCATGCAGCTTTTACCATGAGGGGTCGTGTTGCAATTTTGAATTTTCCTAATGAGTACCGTTCTCATGTTAGGGTTTATCCTCAAAATTTACCATCACCATCGTCGTTGTCATCGTCGTCATCATCCATTACTCATGCGAATGGTTGACAACAAAGACAGGTTTTTGAGTTTGAGTATTTGGATGATAAGGTGTTGGAGGAGCTTCTTGAGTTTGAAGAAAAAAAATAACAGACAAGGTTGAGTGTTGTTGAATCTAATCACCTTTTCTTTTAAAGAAAATGATCTTCGACTACTAAATTTTGACAACTTTCTCTTACAACCTTAGGTGTCATCTTCTAAGTGGTTTTTCATTTTTTATTTTTCTCATTTTTAATCTTTCAAAACCACTTAAAAGATGACACATCATGTTGTAAAAGAAAGTTATCAAAATTTAGTAGTCAAAATATCATTATCCTTGTTTAAATCATTGAAACAAGAAACCATTCACAATCCTTTGGTGTATTTGAACAGAGGATGTTCAGTACGATAAGGGAAAGAAAAGGTGAACAAGTTATGTATGGTATTAGTCATTTTCTGTGTTTGGGACATGGTTGTTTCAGTATTCTGCCTAAGTTGTAATGTTTGTCGTTGCTTTTATATTATGATGAGCATTGAGGATAAGTTTCCTTTGGGAATTGTTTTTGATGGATGTTGTCGGTGGTTTAATTTTTTTTTTTAATTAAATATGTTTTCAAACATAATTAGGAGTATGAAGCTTGAACACGTTTTAATAACACAATTAATCGAAATATATTATATACAAAGATAAGAAAAATTTAAGTTTAATCTCTCATAATATTTTTTTCTCAAAATGGAGAATACTGAACTTTTTAATTGAAAATGCAGATGTAGGTATTTGTCTCGTCCCCCTTTTCACACCATCCATCTTTTATCATATCTGTTTGAATTAATAGAGTACATACATAATTTATTAAGTAACATAATATATATATATATATATATGTATATATATATATATATATATATATATATATATATATCTCAGTATTTTATCTAGTTTCAATCTAATGTTTAAGCTAATTTGGTTACCAAATCCAACTTCAAAGCAAGCAGGTTCTACAATCAAGGAGGATGGAAAGACTTAAACCAACGAGGATCAAGAGATGGAAAATGAAGAGGAGGAAGGAGTGGAGATAAGCATTTTATTTAATAAAAATGGAATAAATAAGTATTTGGTTTGCATATTTAATATTGTGTAAATAAGTGGAAATATAAAAGAAATTAAGAAAAAATATCAACAAAATTTAATTACCAAAGTTATCAGCAAGAAAATATATTCATGAAGTTGGTTACTCTAATACAAAAATCAAATATAAAGCTGCATGCCTAGTTCAATCTGAAAAATCTATAAATAAAGGACTTGACAAAGGTTAAAATGAACAACCCTTATGAGAAATAAACACGCATTTTGGAAAAAACCTCCCTTTTGGGTGAAAGAGGAAAAAATAATTCTTTTAGAGAACATGACAAAGGTTAGTGACATTTATCTTCATCATGATTCTAGTACTCATAATATTAAGGAGTAGTTAACTCCCTTATTCATGGGAGTTAGGTGTAATGTATTTTTTAATTCTTTGTAAATTATATTATTCAATATAATTTCTTTCCATCACTCTTTTATTCTATTAAAGATAGTTTGGAAGACCTGATTATGATAAAACAATTAATAGATTTCACAGCTAGACATAGATATAGAAAATTTAGTTATTCATAATATCATAATCTTGATCATTAATCGAACTCGTAACAAAAATTGCTAGATATTGAATTTTTATTATTCAAGTTTAGACTTGTCAATAAGACATTGTGGCTTATTAGAAAAGATATGAATGTTAGATAAGGAATTATTATATTGTTTGGTATTTTTTGCTTTGAATTGAATCATGAAACTCAATCCTATTGAAACTTTCATCATATATTGTTGTACACTGTATATTTCATAAAATACAAAAATAATTTTATTTTTGTTTTTATGAAATTTGTCTTCTAATTTAGCGGTAAATTATACGAGTTGTCAAGTGTTGCACAAATTTTTTAAAACACGATATTTGGACTTTCTATTTTATTAAGTGTAAGATTTGATACAGTTGTGAATCCCACAAGTTTTTGAATACTTACCCATCTAATCAAAATTAATTTTTTTCTTGAGACCATGGAAGAGAGAATGTGATTTTCGTTCATGTGAGAAGGAGGAAGATGAGTTCTGATGTTTTGTGAAGAGAATGGCTTTTCTGATTCCTATTGACACCCGTAAACCATTATGATCATACTTTTGTTTAAGCCTTTTTAATTTTAAGTCCAGAGCCCAAATTGATTTTTCTATTCTTGGCCCCACTAATTTTTATTTTTTTCTTTAGAATACAGTCCATTTTACAATACTTTCCTATTTATACATGCTTATATTAAATTATAAATGTGAATAGTTTTACTTTTAAGCATACACAGTGTTTTTGATAATACGTATACATATGCGTATTTTTCTACATGGAATTCATTTTAAATATTTTAAATTTATTATTCTTACATTCTTACGACAGTTTTATATCAGATGCGTGGCGATTTTTCTTATGGAATTTTAAAAAAAATTATAAATTTTAAAATTATCTTATATATATAATAATAATAATAATAATAATAATAATTTATAACAATATATAAAAAAATATTCTTTTTATGTTCACATCTCGTTTTTCAGTTTTACTCTTAATATTATTTTAAAAATTAATTAGTTTATAAATAATTTATTATTAACTATTATTTTAAAAATCTCTTATGTTATTTTAAAATTTTCTTTTATATATTTATATTTTTTATTTTCTAATTTTACATTTAATAAATTTTAAAAAATTAATTACTTTTTTTATCTTAACTCAAATCTATATAAATAATAATAATAATATTGCGTCTGTGTCTATAATAATAATAATAATAATAATAATAATAATAATAATAATAATAATAATAATAATAATTCCTTTTGTCTGCGAGTGTAGATGTGTTTGCCTTTTTGACTATGTGTGCTTATGTGTCACATAATTTTTATTCGAACAGGAAAAAATTGCAATTTTTTTTAAGTAAAAGAGAAAAATAATATATATATATATATATATTTTTTTTTCAGTTTTTAAATAAGTACTCACTTTATATTATCAGTAAAGTCGAAGTTTCATTTATTTATTTAATAAATAATATGTTGACTTAAATTTAAATAAAATATATGAACATTAAAATAGAAGTTTTTTAAATATAAAAATTAAAGTTTCTAAATGAAAAGAAAAAAAAATGATCTTTTTATTATATACTAATGGATCCTGAGAAAAAGTGCTATGTTTGGAGATACAGTATAGACCACGACAAAAAAAAAACAAAAATTCATCGTGAATTAGTTTACATACTTGATAGTACTTTTATATATTCTTTTTAATCTTTATTTTTTTACAGTATATATTTTTTATCTGAATAATAATTTATTTTATTATTTAATTTTTGTTATTGCCTAAAAGAGAAGTATTTTATAACTTTTTTGAAAGAAATAAGTTCCCAAAATTTTACGAAGAAAATATTAATAAAAAGAAAAATTTGTATGAGAAATATTTTAAATATAAAATAATTCATAATGAAATATATGAATACTTTAATAACTTATTATTATATTTATATACATTTTTTAATATAAGTGTAAATTTAAATAAAATAACAGGCATGAATTTCGTTTCATTAAAATATAATAAAAGCGAATATCCATTCAATAATTTAAAGATCTAAGAGAAGGTAACTCCTCCTTTAATTGATAATGTTTAAATTTTTGTTTGTAAGAATAAAACAGACAAGTATATAGAGAATGATTTTTTATATTTAACTTTTTTGTTACATATACAGTGTTAGTAAAACTAGTTGATCACTATTAATTTATGGGTTAAATATGTTTTTGTCCTAAGTTTCAGTAAAATTTGGAATTAGTCTCTCTTTATAATTTTTGACCAATTTAATCTTTTTAACTGAATTTTGTAAAGTTTATTTGACGTTTCAAGCGTATTTCATGAAAAGTATTTGAATTGTTTACACTGTTTCACACATTTTCGCCTCAATGTTAACTCAAATATTATCATAAAATGTGTTTAAAATGTCAAATAAACTTAACAAAATGTGGTAAGAATGACTAAATCTACGCATTTCTACAAATGAATGACTAAATTGGTATAAAATTTTGAAGAGAGACTAATTTCAAAATTCACTGAAACTTGAGGAATCAAAAACATATTTAACCCTTAATTTATTTATGATTGGTTTTTATAATTTTTAAAATGATAAAATATGTTATAAATATCTGGATAACAATGAGTTGAAAGAATTAAAATTAAGCTCTTGAATTTCTGAGAAGCTGCATGCATATGGGAAAAGTCATGGATTTCAAAGATGCTTATTGATGGATATGGTTAAAGTTTGACAATGAAAGATCCTTCAAATAACACTGTGATTCCATTGGTGAGAATATTAAAAGCTTAACCAAAATCTTAAATTTGGTGAAATTAGGAAAATGGGTTAAAGGGGAATGAACCCACTTTCAATTGTGATTGATAGTTATGTGTGCTATCTTCTATGGATAATCATTCTTCATCACACACACTTATTATAAAAACAAACAATAATTTTCAAGATCAACGGTCCTTTTCATTTTGGCTTCACATAATCTCTAATGAAACCTTTCACATTAACCCTTTCTTACCCAATTTAAGAGGATCCCAAATTCATGTAAGGGAAAACAAATTATTCGAAAAATCCACTCATTTAAATTTGTTTAATTGTCGATGTGATTATTTGTATTCATATTTCAGTTATCGTCATACTTGTTTATTGAATTAATCGTTTTTTTTTTTAGGTTTTTAAGTTGTTGTGTAGAAAAAAGTATTTTATATATATTTACTACAATATTGTAATTAGGAGTTATAAGATGACTTAATAAGAAAGTTGGAAGACACGGTGAAAAAGAAATTGTGAATTTAACTCTCTCACTGATATTTAAGTTATAAGATTAGTTTGAAGGATTTGAAAAAAAAGAATGTTGTTTTTCTCAGTTATAATATACTAACAATTAACGATTATCATTGCATATAAAATAAAAGAAAAAACTACAATACTAAGATAATTAATCTATATATTTATACTTATTTTCTCTGTTAGTTTCTCACTTTTCTAACATAAAAATGTATACCAAGAAGGTTTTACTAACATTCACTTCCATCAACAATTTCCCTCGATTTATTTAATGATAAAATTTACTAAACGAGGCTATTTAACTTTAATCCATAAACTTAGATAAATCATAGAATAGGAAATCCAGAAAGAGGAAGTGTTTCTTTTAATGAAAAAAAGAAGAAGAAAGAAAATAAAAAGAAATCATTGGGAGCTTAACATAGGATAAGTAGAGATAGCAATTTTCTCATTTTATAATTGAATGAACAAAACAAGTAATAGAAAGTTGACGTAAAACAATCAAATAATAGATAGTATTGTGACTTATATTATACCCTATATTTACCAACTAAGTTGACTCGAAACTCATTATCTTGGGAAAATATTTGCTTAATACTTCTATTTAAATTAATTTTTAAAATTATTCTGATATTTGAAAAAATGTCTTAATTAAGTCCCAATTAAAAAAATGTGAGTATTATTGAAAATGTTATACTCATACCTTTTATTAAAAATGACGTTATAACATATTGCATTTTTATAATTGTTAACCCATGTTTTGTTATTTATGATTTTTATCACTAAATTTTGTTAATTTTGTTCTGAAAGGGACCTAATTGAAGTATTTTCTTTAAAAATTAGAATGCAATTGACATTTTTTTATAAACAGGTACTAAATTGACACATCCAAACCAAAGTAGGTACTATTCAACTAATTAAACCAATAATTTATGTGTAAATTGAGTTAATATTTTATTGGTATTATATCACATCGGTGATCTTTCTTAAAAGATCAATTACTGATATTAGATTATAAGAGAGTTTTATAAAAAAGTTTAAAACAATTAAGAATACTCCCGGTTACATTTTAATTCTCTGTATATAATACATTGATAAATAAATTACAAGTTATTTTATATAATACATCTCTTATATTTTTTAAATATATTTTTATATCCAAAATCTTAACAAAAATGTAAACTTATTCCTTTATTTAATCTTAAATGTGTGAAATGTTATTAAAAAAAATGTTTTAAATGTATATAAGAAATCTTATAATTATGTTTACGACTAAATTTTGTAGGAATGTTTATTATTAGAATTATGATTTTAAGAATCAATTTAACTATAAATGAAAAACTATTTCATCACAAACTATATTTACACATAGAAAAAATAATCTAGAGTTTTTCTTTTTCTCATCAAAACGACTAAATAAAAGAATGCATTGAAGAATCAAATTAATGATTATTCGCAATGCTAAAATCTCAGTTGTCACATCTATATCCTAATTCTTTGCGTCAACTCATTTACACTAAATGGTATAATTCTAGAAGATTAGACATAGGTTTTAGTAAAGTGAAGCGTGAATTAGGGTTATGACAAGTTTTGAAAGTGAAGTGAAGTCACAGTGAAGAAGTCAAGCATTGATAACATCTGAGAAGAAGATGAAATTCTGGGTTGATGCAATGTTTATAGAAGTTCAAATGGATTTGTAAACCTAAAAAATTTCTTTTACATATAATTTCCTATAATCATGACACTGCACTTTTGTGTCAGTGTTCAGTGAACCACATAATTTCATTACATTCCCATTCGTCGAATCATTGCATGTGTAAATGGCAACCATTTATGATGCAACGGTTGTGGCAGTCACAAATTTATCCAATGAAGTACACAATTCAAAAACCAAAGAACCATGTAATTATATATCCATGTGTATTTATTAAAAAAAAAAACAGTATTTCAAAGTTCATTTATCATATGTAGCATGTTATTACATGAAACATATATATTAGTAAAATATAAAAAAACAAGAAAAATTGTAACAAAAATAATATTATTTAACATATACTATTTTTTCTATATAATTTTTTCTAAGAACATTATTGCTTAACATATAGTTTTTTTATTCATACATTTTCTTCTAAATAAAATTACAAACTCTTATAGTACAAAATTACAAATCTTCAATAATGTTGATAAGTATTTAATATGCGATAAATTTGAGATGAATTTGACACTTACTTTGTTTTGATTTTAATGAATTTCTGTATAAATCACTCCCAACATCAATATAATGTCAAAGTGGAAAAATAAAAAAGTTGAATAAATTTCAAGTAATTTTGAGTAAAACCGGCACAAGTGAAGTTGAGCGGCATAGTTGAGGCTTGAGCCACACTACCAAATCCATTGCAAAAGAAAACATCAAGCACTGTAATATGTTGTAATGTTCTCATCTAGTAGTATTGAAGTAACGATGTAACTCTTTAAAACTCTCTAGTATTGGTACTACTTCATTTATCAAAATATGCTTTCATTATATGTTTGTGAATTAGTTTATACTTGTTGTTGAATGAACTGATCACTTGTCTTATTTTACTGGTTTTGGATTGAGTGAGAACTGGTTCCAAGTTGTGGTTCAACTAATTCTCTTCTTGCTTTTAGATGCTAGGAATAGATTTAATAAGGCTTTAATTGGTTATAGAGTCATGATCTTAATGCAAGTAATTCATTCAAGCACTCACCGAGAATCATTCTGAAGTTTGATGATTCAAGACTCTAGACTCTAGACTCTAGGTGTCAAGAATGGACCTAGAGTTACATTTAACGAGAACTTCCAGAACATGATTTATTGCATCTTTATAAATTTTAATTACATCGATATAAGAGAGGGACAAAGTGGTGAAATCTAGCTTCAACATACTTTTTAACTTTGAAATCAACCCTTTCTTAAATATGCTTTTAATCCAACTTTATCAATTTAGATCCATGCTGTTTTTCACATCAAATATGCTTTTATACTCTTCATGCAACCCAAACACTGTTTTATTCAACTCAAACTAATTATACAAGATTATAAATTTCAAAATCTCACACTTCTTTCTTGAGAAGAAAATTGATATGCTGATAAATTTACTAATAAGTGATCATAACAAAACTATTATAAGTGTTGGAAAAATAAAGTTGTGATAACCACTCTCAAATGAACCATTAATTCTTATAATAGTTTTGTTATGATCACTCGTTAATAAATTTACCAGCATATCAATTTTCTTTTTAAGAAAGAAGTCTGAGATTTTGAAATTTATAATCTTGTAAATCTTCATACATTATTTCCATTTATTTCTAACAAATTAAAAGAAAATAAATAAGTAGAGAAATAAAACTTAACACAACAAAAAAGACACTACTAAAATTTTTTTAAACTACATCAGATTTTTCGTAAAATTTATTAAAAATTTTTACAAGAATTGTTTTTTGTCATAGTATAAATAGTGAGAATCACTTATAAATAGTGAAATAGTAATTTGTATCTGAATGACTTAATTTTTATGTGAATTATCTACAATATTTCTTTTAAAAAATAATTAAATAAAAGTGTTAACCCTTATATATACATGATAAATGCATTAATTTTATAATAAATATATTAAAATTGTGTCTATGATGACTTTTCTTTTTAATTAAGAATGTGAACCCTTTTAATTTATGATTCTTCCGTTAAAAAGACATTGAGGGGCCTACCACCATGGCACTACGTTGGAGCTTTCTCAACTATTTTTGTCCAATACAATATCAACACTACTAATCCTACTTTTCTTTCTAACTTTTAAATCGACCAAACAATTCATTGCAAATAAAACAACAAACATGATAGTGAAAGAACATAAAATTGACCCTTCTTAACGTAAATTTCTTTTTCCTGGAAACATTTTTTTTTATATGTACATGTTTTTATTTTCTTTCCTTCTTTACGTATGTATTTATCATTTATTATCATGATTTTAGTTCTGATATCAATTGTTATGATCAAACAGTTATTACTAAATCAAAAACTATAACTATTAGTCAAGGTGTAACTCTTTTTATTTAAAAGTATAACAGTTCAAATATCACAATTTGATTATAATACGGCTCACATAACCTTTACCACAAAATAATTGAAATAATTGATGTCACATACACTACTACATAAATTGCAAATACATGAAAAATATCGTTAACCATCAACGTCTAACCCTTTAAACTAGTAGTTTATTAAAACATGTTTTTTTTTATAAATAATATTTAACTTATTTATATTCAAGTTAAACTTTACATACCTACCTTATTATTCAATATAAATTTTATCTCAAGAATGCCTATATTTTTTAAATTATTTTGTTTTAAAAAGGTGAATGATTTTAAAGTAAATCATGAAGTTTTGCATTTTCTTTTTCTTTTTTCCTCTACATTTTGCTTCCCTTAAAAATATATACTTAATTTAAACTACAGGAATATATTTTATAATAATATGAAACTTTGAAACATTATCCAAACATATTTAAAAATAAAAATCAAATGAATTTCCTTGTGAGCTTGACGTGTGTTACGTATGTTCAATGATTTTCAACCTAATGTTCCGCCGTAAATACAGGGATGCACTCCTGTCATAAAATGAGTCGACAATTTTAGCTAATTTTATTAAAGGTTTCAATTGTATCTTTAATCTAATTAATATGAAAAAAATAGTTATGATAACAGGAAGAAAAAATGTAATAGTGATGTATATATTGAAATAAAATTTTAAAATAAATATAATAGATAAGTTATTTAAATTTACATAAAAAAAATAAACGTTTTCTTACTTTTGACCACTATTATAAAATAATAGTGAGTAATTCTAGAAAACTATATGTACACACGAAAATTATTTACTCAGTAAGAAGTGTTACTTATTTTGCTATCAAGATATACCTGACACCACCATTTAAAAAATAAAAGTCTAATTAGATAAAAAAAGTTGTAACCTCTAAATTAAATTGGACCATTTTTAGTTGGAACTATTTCATCTGTATCTTACATTTTTTATTTTTTTTAAATTAAAACAGGCCCCCACTACTTTTAAGAAAACAAAGGAAAACAACTTGAGAATAAAAATAATATTTGTGTAGCCTCCACTAAAAGACAAAAATATGATATTATATTATACTATTTATTTTAACTATATTATAATATTTATTTCCCCACTAAATTAACTAAATTAATTAAAAATAATAGAAAAGAGTGATGTTTGATCAGAAATATTTAAAGATGTATTAAAAAACCAATATTAGAATACTATGTAATACTTTAAGTTAAAGTTTATCATATTTTTCGATGAAAAAAAATATTACGATGATAAACTTATTAGTTTATCTTTTATTAATAAAAAATAATATAAATAATATAATGTTTTATTTTCATATATTTATTTAAATTTTTTTATATAATAAATATATTTTGTATATGTTCATGAGGTGTAATTTTTATTATTTGAATTAGGAATAAATTTTCTATGTTTTGAATTCAATTTTTTATTTTTTATTTAATATAATAAATAATTGATGAGTTTTTTAGTATTAATATAGCTAAGATGTCAAAATTACAATAATTACTTATAAGAACTTGTTAGTGAAGTGAAAAAGTATAATTAAATGGTTAACATGTAAATAAAAATTAAAAAATTCAAATTTAATTTAAAACAATAGAAATAAATCATAAAATATAGTTTTAATCAATAAAAAGGTAAAATTTTATTATAAAAAATATTAACATAATTATTTTTGTCATTAGTATCTATTAACTATAGTAAATTAACATTTCTATATTAACATGTTACTTCCTTTCCCCACCAAAACATTCAACACACTTTGTTTCATTAATTTATTCCAAACATGAATATTATAAATGAGAAGTTCTATTGTAATTTTTAATCTCTGTTTATCCTCCAAAAAGAAGAATATAAAAATAGAAAATTGGAAACATGGTTTGGGAATAGCCAACGGTATCACCTTTAACATAACACCAATTGATTCTAGAATAATAATCTTTTTTTCTTTCATATAAACACTTTAACTATATCTATTGTTGGTAATTTATATGACATATTTATAGCCATTAAAATTATTTAATTTTTAAAAACCAAGAATTAAAAATGACTGGAACAATGTTTTGTATTTACAAATTTGTATGGAGAAAAAATTAAAGTGGATTTAAGGGTTTTATTTTTTTATTTTATTCAAGTGTGAAGTAGGTATAGGTGTTGACTAAAAAATTTTCATTGCCTATATAAGCGAAAAGCCGTGGGTTCCAAAACTAATCCAAAACAGAGCAACTCTGTTTACTTCGTATCCCTTCTTCACCATCTTCAATGGATTCTTCTTCCATTCTCTATTCATCACACTCTTCAGAATCCTCAGAGGGATCCCCTCATCACCATCTCCCTTTCAACGAAAACGATCCAGAAGAGATGCTTCTCTATGGCATGATCACATCATATCAAGAGAAAAACAACTCATGCAAACTCATCATCAAAGAAGAAGAGGTGAATTCACAACACCACAAAGGTAGTAATAACAGTAATACTAATAGTAAGAGTTTCCGAGGTGTGCGGAGACGACCATGGGGAAAGTTCGCGGCAGAGATAAGAGATTCCACCCGACATGGCATAAGAGTATGGCTTGGAACATTCGACAACGTCGAAGCCGCAGCGTTGGCGTATGACCAAGCCGCCTTTGCCATGCGGGGCTCTGCCGCGATACTCAACTTCCCTGTGGAGAAGGTGAGGGAGTCGTTGAGAGACATGGATTGCTCACTCTCTCAACTTGAAGGTTGCTCTCCCGTTGTGGCCTTGAAGAGAAGACATTCCTTGGGACGCAAAATGGCTGCAAAGAAGAAGAAGAAAGAGACTCAAGAGAGTGATGGTGTTGTTAGGGTAGAGAATGTGGTTGTGTTGGAAGACTTGGGAGAAGAGTATTTAGAACAATTGTTAATGATGTTTTCTGGTGATGCTAGATGTATTTGGTGAAGCATAAGAATCATTATTCTTAGGACAACGATATTATGATTTCTATTTTTTTACTTTCATCATTTACTATTTAACGTGGTTTAATATAGATCACTAATTAATGTATCATTATCTTTATTTTTGAAAGAATTAATGACCTACACTAAATAAATGATAAGAGTAAAAAATAGAGTCATAGTATACTTTTTTCTTATTTTTAATCTTTAATATGTTGAAGCAAATTAGCACAAGCTATTTTATTATTATTTACTTCTTCTTCTTTTATTATCTTATTTAGTTATATTTCCTATGATTTTTTAATCATGTGCTTAGATCATTAGTAAACCCTAATTCATAAATATTTATACAAGTTTTTCTTCGTTCGACTTACTCCCATTTTTTCATGTTTGTTTTTGTTTAATGTTTAATTATATTTCGTATATTTTTTGTTTTCATTATTTATTTCTTGTAAAACCCTAAGTCTTAAAGATATGTCTACGAGTTATGGTCCTTTCAACTGACTTTTCTATGTTATTAATTTTGTTTGCTATTTTGTCATTTTAGAATTATCAAATCAGGTTGATTGAGTTGAACTTTTTCTTTTTGTTTTTCTCTTTAAGTTCAAAATATGTAATATTTGGGACCTTTTCTTTTTAGCTGGCTTGTTAATATACATAAAAGGAACAGTCGTAGTAGATAAGTCTTGTCTTTTTTGGATAAATATATGTATAAATAATTTCAACTTTTCTTCTTGTTTTCTAAAAAAAACTATTGCATGATTCCTTAAGAGATTCATGTGTATTTAATTTAATACAATTGAATTTCTTGAATTTTTTTTTCTTCATTCTATTGGCACGTGTGAATTATTTTAAAAGTTTACTGTTGGATGTGTGACTTTTATAAGGTATACGCTATAGGAATATGCTCGAGGATAAATTTTGAAAGAAAGAAAACAATTTTTTTTTTTAGATTTGTAATATATATTATTCAAAAAATTTGATGATTCTTATAGTAAAAAGGAAAAAAAAAAAAACTAACATAAGTTTAAAAAATTAAATTTGTGTTTCTTTTTTTTTTCATTTAAAAATATTATTTTAAACATACCCAAGAGTATATTCTCTACTTGACAACCAAAGATTAATTCCTCCCATAGAAAATTTCGATACTAGGTTGTCTTTTTTGTGGGACTTTTAATTTACTGTTATTAAATTCAAGGAAATAAAAACTTGGAGAAGAATTGAAACCAATAGTTTGAGTATTAAATTCATGAAAGTTATCAAAAGAAAAACTTGTCCTTCATACATTAAAATATAGCATATTGCATCTTTAGATATTATAATTTCTAACATTGAAATAACAAAAACATTTATCAAGTAAGAGTTTACTTTTCTAAATCAGTTAACTATTGATTTAGTTGTTGTAGCATTTTGAGTCAATTTGTAAGGCCAATATTTGCACACGTGTAACCATGCACGGGACTTCTTACAAAATCCGAATATTTTATTGATTTTTTTTATGTTATCTTTATTGAGTATTAAAAATATATTGTGTTAATATTTTAAATATATTTTAAAAAATTAAAATTAGTAATAATCAGTATAATATAAAAATATAGTAAAGGAACAACATAAAAAATTCTAATAGAAAATTTAAATTCCTTCTTACGCATGACATGACTTTTGTCTTGAAGGGTGCATAATTTTCAGACTTTTTGACAATTTTTTATATTTATGAAGTAATTGTGTGATGAAGGAAGACAAGAAGGAATAGTGTTTTTATGTGATAGTTTTATGACGATAACGATCATAAAAAGTGATGATAACATTTCCAAAAATTGTTTGATCGATGATGCATGATTTAGGGTCCCATGTTGATTTAACACTTTTATTTATTTATTTCAAAGACGGTTTATGACGTATAAATGGTTCCTTTTCATGACATATATATATGTTCAAAACAAGTGGCATACCTATCTTGCCATGGTAGGAGGCTAGGTTTCTCTATCTTATATAACTAATAACTAATTGCTTACAAAAATCAAAGACTCAAATGAAGATGGTTGATTAATAAGTCAAAAGTCATAATAACTAGTATTATTTTCACCTTATTTCACAAAATTGATGTATAAAGTGAGATTTACACATGTCATGTTTTTATAGGATTAAATAGGGTTAAGTATGTTTTTAGTTTCTGAACTTTGATCCAAAATTGGAATTTATCCCTATCTGAAACTTCAATATATTTTGACCCCTAAATTTTAAAAATAAATGAATATAATCTTTTTAACCCAATTATGTTAACTCTTTTTGAGGTGTCAAACGAATTTTTCAACAGACATTGAACCGAAAATGCGTCAAATGGTGAAATAATACAAATATTAACATGAAATGCGTTCGATACATCCAAAAAAGAAAGATGAGAAAAGAGAAATATATTATATGTAACTCTTGGCATCGGTAAACCAAGAGAGATAAATAGAAAAAAAATTGAAATTACTTTCTAAAGTAAAATTAATTTATTACAACCAATTATTTAAAAGAATTAAATATGTTTGTAGTTTCTAGACTTGAATGTAAAATTACAATTCATCTTAATCTCAAATTTTAATATATTTTAGTTCTCAAAATTTAGAACTGAATATTGTACTTTTAATTCAATGATGTTAATTTTCTTATGTGATAATCAATTGTCTAGACTAACATTTGAGTTAAAATGTATAAAATGGTGTAAACAACTCAAACATAAACATAAAACACCGTTGTAATTGAATTAGAATGATTATATCCATTGATTATTTTAAGTTTGAAAATCAAAGTTTATTGAAATAGAAAACATGTACGAATTCCAATTTCATATCAAAATTTAAGAACTACATATATATTTAATTCATTTTAAAATGTTATTCGTATATAAACTAAGAATTCTCTTTCTTATGCACAAGTTTTTCCAAGCAAGTTCTTAATACCATGTTTTTTTTTTTGTTATTCAAAAACATATTTTTATTGTGAGACAGGTACCAATAAACCAAAATTTAATTGTGGAAAATGAATTGAAAAAAGTAAAGAAGGAGAAAAAAAATATTTTGAAGAAAATGAAAATGGAAAGGGCAAGGAAAGAGCCTTATACAAAGTTGGTGGAATGTCCAAAAACGTTATCAAATCCAAACTTCTTAAGTATAATATTAAACTCCACCTGGTCAGGTTTTACAGTCCAAGTTTGAGGCAAAAAGAAGCTTCTTCTGCCAATTCATTTTTTTGGTCTAAACTCAGAAAATGGACCACAATCCAAAATCTTGTGACTTCTTTTGAATTTTAATACTCACGTGGGTTTAGCTTATTATTATATCCTTCTTAATTTTCCACCATTTTCTCTTCGTTTCTTCTTCCAGTGGTCTTAAAGTGGAACATATCAACTTTGTTGTCTCATGAATTTTCTAGATTATACTAGTAATGTCAAGAATTTAAAATGATAACATGAATAATTAAAATAGGGTTAAATATGATTTTATTCCTTAACTTTTAGTGTATTTTGGAATTAGTCTATTTCGAAATTTTTGATCAGTTTAGTCTTTCATCTTTCAAAATACGTGAATTTAGTCATTTTAATCAAAATTTATTAAGTTTATTTGACATTCAAGCGCATTTCATAATAGTATTTAACTTAACACTAAAGTAAAAATGTGTCAAACAGTATAAACAACTCAAATACAATTCTGAAATGCGTACGAAACATCAAATAAACTAACAAAATTTGATTAAAAAGACTAAATCCACGTATTTCGAAAGATGAAAGACTAAAATGGTCCAAAGTTTCGAAATGGACTTATTCCAAAATTGACTGAAAGTTAAAGAACAAAAAACATATTTAACCCATTAAAATATAATTATTAAAATCTAATCATTCCCGTGTGATTAATGAATATTAGTGGAAATTTCATCTTAATTAGGGTATTTGTTTAATGTAGGATTAGCATGGTTAGTTTGGTATTTAGTGGAAATATGTGATTTAACTTTGATTGTTTATGCTTCCCACCTTCCATGATTAAGTGAATTTGGCTAACATTTTTGAAAGAGAAGTACAAATGCTCCAAGTATTCTCATTATAGGCTAATCATCAAATCATTCACCAAACTTTTCTCCAAAGCATAGAATAATTACAAGTTGACTAATGAAGTTTAGCAATGTTATTAAATATTTAATTGTTTAATAGATTTCACAAGCCCATGGGATATTCAATCCTTTCTTTTGGGCCATCTGGTTGTCCAAATTTAAAAAGTCCATGGGCTTATTCTCAACCCTATTTTTTCTAACTTCACCCCCTTGTTTACTTAGTATTGTGAATTTTACTCACTACCCTGTTCCTTTGATGTAAAGATGATATTAAAATAATACATTGTGAGAGCCATAATAATAGAACAGCTTATTTTTTAATTAATTAAAAATAATATTTATATTTTTGTAAAATCTTTGTACTTTTCTTAAATAACTGAAAATAACCATGACAGATTTATTTTATTTATTTAACACATATTTATTTTCTTTTGATACATATAGAAAGTGTTATTGTTATTATATTATAAAGAGTAAATATTATATATTTCCTATTTGATATAAGTGGGTTGTTACTTATATTTGTTCCATCATAATTTCTTCCTTACTCTCACAAGCAAACAAGATATTTGTACCAAAGTTTCAAAATAAGATTATGAGAGATATAAGCTATAGGTAGCTTATATGTTTGGGTTTGATTAATTAATTATTATATTTTTACAAGTAATTTGAAACGAAAAAGAATTGGGATATATGGATTATGATAAGGTGTAGACTTAAGTCTTCTAAAACGAAGCAATTTGGGCAATAAAATTTATCTCTAGTTATAATTAGAGTTTAATGATTGGGTTGATAAAATATATTTAATAAAATATAATAGTATATTAGTTGTTGTGAATATTAAATCAGAGAACACGATAGAGAATTTATTTTTATCAAATTACTCCAATAATTACGTGATATAAGTATATTTGAAAGATCTTAATAAGATTGCTAATAAGTGACACTTATATTATAGTATTAGTTCCATCATATTCTTAAATGAAGTCGGCTAACTTAATTTTAACTCAAAAGTTCAAAAAAAAATTTGAATATATAAAAAATAACATTGGTCTAATTTATAATTTTATTTTATTTTAATATTATATTTATTTAAATTAATATTGATTAGGTTGATTCCAATATATTTTTTATATTTATATTTATTTAAATATAAGTAAATATAAGATTGAATAATTAATATTAATTTAATTTATGATATGATATGATTTTATATTTATTTAAGCCAGTATTAATTAAATTGATTGTAATTCTCTTTTAATATTTATTAATATTGAAAATTTGAAGTTGAAATTAATATTATTTAGACGAAAAAGAAACTAATATGTAAACAAGATAACATATAATAAAATATTGTGATATGTGTTTGTCTAAATTTTATGAATAAGAACTCAAAATTGTTTTTCTTATTTCTCTTTGTAAATGTCCTTACACTATCTCTTACCATATTCTTTTCTCTCTACAAAATGGAATTCTCTTTCTTTTAAAATGGTCCTTTTCAATTATTCGAAAAAGTAGGTTATTGCAAGATTATTCATTTAGAAAATTGAATTATATTTTTTAAAATGTTTCCATCATTCTAATTAAAAAATAATTTAGAACATATTAGTTTAGTTTAGTTTAAATTTAAAGCTAATCTTCAAAAAGCATGCTTATAAATTAAAATATAATTTTAAGTTCATTATATATGTCGTGAAATTTTGATGTTATTAATGAATTAGTGTATATTAAATAATTATTTTCTTGTAATAAGTTATTTTTGTTATATAAGTCATTTTTACATTAAAGGTTTTGATTAAAGCGAACTTCTTTTATTAAGTCTGATTTATTTAGAATAATATTCTATAAAACTAATAATTAATTATATTTTTCATATCTGAATTTTGAAAGAAATTTGATTTTGGCTCTTTAAAAATAGCATGCGTGGTTGGAGAAATTATTTGGCAGTTCTATTTTTGATTGACATTAATAATGCCCATAGAGTATATAATTAAATATTTGTCAATTTTTCATAATTAAAACCTTTAAATACATATTTAGTAAATATTGATTGAGATTAATTACAATCAACATTCACTTAAGTCTGCACTCATTTAAGTTTGCATCCCGCTTAAATCCGCATTTGGAAATGGAAAATTTTAGGATCAATAATTTTGTGACTTTATTTTCAGAAAAAAAAAAATCACCTAAAGTCATTTGACAACTATTTTCAATTCGTTCACCTGAGATTGTCGATTGACAATTGTGTAAAGAATTGTCATATGAATCTTAGATTGATTTAACTGATTTGATCCGATAATAAATAAGGAGAATCTTGCAATCTACTCATATGAATAAAATAAAATAAAGTTCCTTATGTAACATATCTTCCATGTCTCATATTTTCACAATCCCTAAAAATTTTTGACACTCATAATATTTAATATTGTAATTATATGACCCATAATATTTCATATTGTAATATGACTCATAAAACTTTATAAGTCCGCATCCCAATAAAATTTGTATCAAATCCTCAATATCAAAATGCGGACTTAAACGAATTTTTACTGTATGAGAAAGTGTTAATCCAGAATTATTTAAACCTTCTGCCATCTATCACAATTAAGAGTGAAGCAAGAGCAAGAGAGTGAATATACCACAATTGGACACTGACAAACACAACATTGTAAAACGATGAAGTGCGTTAATCCGAAAACCAAAAGTAAAAGAAACCAATGATAAAGGAAACACAGATTCAATTCATTAATATCAAATTCTCACACAGCTGCATATTACAAAAATAGAAATTAGATTACACGTAATTGCATGCATGTAGCATGCACATGTATTCCTTGGACAAAGCCAAAGTATATTCAAAGCAGACACCAACTTACGAATACAAGAAAATAACATCAAACTTCTTTATTTCAAGAGCCAAAAGATTAGGCTCTAATTAAACCATATATATACTTCACAAGAGTGCATGCATGCATGGCAAAACTAGTTTCCCAAAGGAGGATGCTTCTTCCATGGATTTTTCTTGTGAGGAGGCTTATAGTGGCCATCCTCCTCCTTAGTGTGTTCTTTGTTTTCTACTTGTTGTGTGGTTGGAGGCCAGTGTTTTTTAGGTGGGTGGTGATGGTGATGGTGGTGGTCATGACCGTCTTCTACGGAGGATTCCTCCGTGAAAAGTAGACGACGATCAGCTAGGGAAGCGGTGACCAGAAGGGTCATTCCAAGTATTACTAGGAGACACAAGGACATGAATTTGGAAGACATTTTTTGTTCTTGATGTTGGGTTTTATGTTTGTGAGTTATGGTGCAAGTATAAGAGGCATAAGATGGCATATTTATAGTGTTGTTGGAACCTATCTTATAATGGCATGTGTCTTTTTTAATGCATTGTTGGTGGTGCATTGCTATCAAGGTTAAATTAGTGTATAGATTTTTCTTGTTTGAGTTGTACTCGTAATGAAGATAAGATTAATCATTATTGCACTCAATGTTGAGTTTGATAAAGTTTTGACCCATTCCTCAGATTTTGTCTTTGGCGTGGGATATAATAATGGTAGGTTAGTAGATTGTGAGTGGATGAACTTGTTAAAAGATAGGTTTAGTAGATTGTTGATTGTTATTATTATTTGGTAGTTATGGTATATATGTGAATTCAGAACAATTTCTTAAGTTTAACTTATGTGTTAGATATAACTACATAGATATCTTTGCATATTTTAAATTGTTCAAATATGTAGTAATTGTTTTATCTACAATATACAAAAAATAATCGATTCTAAATGATTTTTGAAGAGATTTTACAAATTTACTTTTAATATTTTCCTCAAATTGTTTTTTTCTGCGTCTAATACGTTTTTTCCGAAACTTAGGTTTTTCCTAAACTTTAATTATCTTTTTACAAAAAACTCAACTTTCAATAATGTTTCAATTAATATATTATTGACTAGAATAGTGATCCCAACTATATTTAATAGTTTTGTAAAAAGAAAATTCAATTCCTCATTAAAATATATGCAAAAAAAGACTCTTGATACCGAAAAACAAAACTGGATAAAAGAAACATATTTCTAATTTTAATACAAATAAAAAACAGAATAAAAACAACAGCAACACAAATAAAAAAACATACTAACCAATAATGAGAATGAAAAAATTGGTACCCAAATAATCTGAGATTGAAAGAATGTAATATGCCAAAACCTTAAAAGAATGACTCTTACAAGAGAAGAAAGTAAGGAGAGAGGAGAAGTCAAATAGAGATAAAAAGATAAAATAAGAAAATAGAATTCGGATTGATTATAAGAGAATAAAGATATCTAACAACTTTTTTTTTCGTAAATAAAATTATAATTTACTAAATAAAGGTTTTATCTCATTAATTATCATTTTTAATACCTATCAAAAACATACACTAATAATACTTTAAATAAATTTTATTCTTAAGCATAAACTTATACCTAATTTAGTAGAGCTATATTAGTAATAAAATAATTTTTTAAGTTTTTTTTTCTTCAATATAATTTTATAATTAATTTAATAGAGGTATATTAGTTAAACATAATTTTATAATTAATTTAATAAAAATATATTAGTAGTAAAAAAAAATTGATATTTTTTTTTTATAACTAAAATGAGTACTTTACTTGTTTTATTTTTAAACCGTTACTCATCCCAATTCTGAAAAAAATATTTGAAAAGTCTTTAAAAAAATCAGAGAGATAAAATAATTATGTAATCCTAAATTGCAAGCTGTAGCACAGAGGCACCCACCTATACAGATCATAGTTTCATTCTTATATTTTAACATTTCCATTTATCGTGATTAATAAAATTCATTATCCCATTCATCTTAGTTTTATAATAGAAAAAAAAGAAACTATTTTAGGTGAGTTCATACTTTTGAAATTACTACATACAATAACTTGTTCATTCAAACTCTTCAACAATATTAGGAAGTCTAACTTTGCAGAGATGATTCTAGAATTTTGAAGAAATTTCAAAACTGTTCAGTCCACGTCAACCTCAATTTCTTTACCCACTCTCACTACCATACAAGTTTAATCTTTAATTACACCTAAATTTTAATTTAAGAATTTTTCAACCCCTTTTTCTTATCTAACAAACTATGCAGAATTAATAAACATATTAATTATCAGTTTTAACTAACCATTAATAGATTGAAAAACTTTTGTTAGTTTTACTTTTCTTTATCAAATCTTATATATTATGCATTTTCATGGCTGTAAACTATCATTATTAAAAAAAATCAATATTTTCTGATAATTTTGTTTTATTTTTTATTTATAAAATACTTACAAATTTTATTAAAAAAAAAATTGTAAGAAATTGTTATCAATTTTCTTGTAAACTATTTTTTATAGAACACTTTTCATAATAAATTATGAGGAAATGATTATCTACAAAAAATTACTTGTCAATTAAAATTCTTAGAAAAAATGACAGAAATTTATTTTTTTGCAAATTTTTTTTAACAAATTTGCAAGAAAAATTTAATGTAATATGAAAATTTATAGAAATGTACATAGTTTTGACTATGAAAATACTTTTAAAAACTTACTTTCTTACCTTTTTTTTTTTAAATCACGAGATTTTATTATGTTAAAAAATAGTTTTTAAAACATTTAATCAAATATATTCTCAAAAATTAAATTTAAGTACCGGAAAAGTTATAAAAAATTATTTGCCTTGATTAAAGAAAGTTCTAAAAAACGTTTCACATAATATGTAAATTTATTAACCAGGAGGAAATAGTAGAAGAAAGGGTCTCGCTTTTTCAGGTTTAGTATTTAAAAGCTAATTTTCAAAAATTTAAAAATATTAAGAAAACCAATAAATTAATTTTTTTCTTTTTTAAATTCAATTTATTTTCTTATTTACTAAGAAAAAGCAGATGTCCAGTGCTTTTTGTATTTTTAAAAAATAAATAAAAAATAAAATAAAGATTAAATAATGAACAAGGAGTAGTTTACTATGTACAGAATGCATGCGTGTGTAGGAATATAACTATTAAAAAAAATATTAATATCTTGACACCATATTTTCTTTTACTATCATTTAATATTATTCCTCTTTATTATTCACTCTTTGTTTCCAAAATACAAAAATTATTTTTTTATTAATAGAAACAAACAACATTTTTCTTAAAAATATAATAATTTAAGAAGTATACACAAACTAAGGAGAGATTTAAAAAATAATACCAATACACTATTATAATTATAGAAGTCAAATAAAATATTCATTGACATTATAGCCTTTTACTTAGTTATAGATATAAAAAGATTTTTATAATGTCTATTTAGTTACGTACTGTCATCCAACTAAATATAGAGAATTTTTTTATCTTTTCTTTTCATTTATATCCATTCAAACATCACATCAATTTTATTCTATTTAGCATATATTCCAATTCTTACTATTTCCTTACTTTTTATTTCACTTATAAGGGTTAATTAAGTTTTTTGTTTTACACTTTTCGTAGAATGAAACAAATCACCCACTTCAAAGTTTAAATAAAAATATTTTTTAGTTTTATTTAAAACTATTTAAAACAGTCATTTATGTAAGTAGCTCTATAATATATAGCAAAGATATATTCAGTTTATATTTTTCCTAAATATTTTTTCTTTAATATCTGAACAACTATTAATTTTTAGAAACAAGTTTCTGAAAAGGAAATTAAAAGAATCTATCAATTAATGACAGCCAAGAAAAAAAAATTCTTTCACGCGTACTCATAGCATAATAACATTTGCGATAGATTAAATTCAACAATTTCAAAGATTTCTTTGGCCCCACACGGTGTTAAGTGCAAGAAAAAGAAAAACTAATAACTTTTATTTTTATTCATTACGTTTATAATTTTATAAGTTTCAATAATTTCAAATAAATAATAAAATAGTCTAAAATTACCAAAATAATACTAGTATGAATGTGAAAAGCTTCAAATTTGAGTCTTCTAAATATTAAAATGGATAAATGGTTATTTTGGAATTTGAAAGTACATTTGGTATCAGTTTAGTCTATAAAATAACGGAATTTTTTATTTCTGATTTCAATGTTTAAGAAAATGTGACAAATATCTATAGATAGATTTTGCAAAAAGAAAAAAACTAATTAGAAATTAAGTTATAAATTTTAGGTATCAAGTTGTATTCTTTTGGATTATATATGTTTTTGTTCCCTTAACTTTCATGAAATTCTGGAATTAGTCCATTTGGAAATTTTGGACAAATTTAGTCTTTCATCTTTCCAAATACGTAGATTTAGTCCTTTTAATTAAATTTTTGTTAGGTTTATTTGATGTTTCGTAGACATTTCAGGATTGTATTTGAGTTGTTTACACTGTTTGACACACTTTTGCTTTAATGTTAAAGTTAAATACTATTATGAAAAGTGCTTGAAATGTCAAATAAACTTAACAAAATTTAATTAAAATGACTAAATTCACGTATTTCGAAAGATAAAGGACTAAATTGGTTCAAAGTTTCGAGAAATTGATTAATTCCAAAATTCATTGAAAGTTAAGGGATAAAAACATATTTAACCCTCTTTTATATATATATATATATATATATATATACTAAGAAAATAAAATAAAATTTTTGGTTCTCTCAAGAATTGAATTGTTGTTTACATAATGATGAACTAAATTTGTCATTTATCATATAAAACGTAAGTAAAAAGATTAAAAAATGATTCGTTATGATTGATAAGACAAATTGTTGATCATAGTTAGAAAAAACGTACTACAGAGAATATGTTGAACACTACCAAGACTGAGTGAACCAGTAAATAAAATTCCACTCTGTTCTTCAATGGCTTCCTTAATCTTATTCTTCATTCGTTTCTTCCCTCCACAACGAGTCTCTGTTATTGCCTAATAGTTTGGTTTAAATTCTAGTCTTTCCTCAACAGAATATATTCTTGTCCTTCCAATTCAACTGCCACCACTCGTTTCCAAGACACAACCAAAAGTGACCCTCAAAAGATTACATATCAAAAACCAAGGCATTGATTCCCTCCTTAATTTTTGTTCAAGTTATGTCCCTATTTTCTTTCCTTTTTCCAATGAAATGCTACTTATATAAGACTCAACAACATAAGTTTCCTGGTCTTTGCTTTTTCCCTTCTTCTTGCATTGGTGTTGGTTGTCTTTGAGGGCAATGGAACGTGGGGTTCTTGATGGCATAATCACTAGACTGCTTCAAGTCAGAGGGAGACCAGGGAAACAGGTGCAGCTCTCAGAGGCAGAAATCAAACACCTTTGTATGGTTTCTAGGGATATCTTCTTGAAGCAGCCCAATCTCTTAGAACTTGAGCCACCAATTAAGATATGTGGTATCTATTTGCCTTCCCATTTTGTTTCCTTCTAATTTAACATCTTTATTTTCTTATATAAGAAATTTTACATTGAGTTTACAGTATATAACCTTATAAAACCTTATAAGTTTATTGTTGTTTATTAGATCTATTATTTTCTCTGTTATCGGATCGTTATTGGATTACCTATTAATGTTTTGACTGTGAATAGTAGTTGCAATGAGATTTTAGAACCATGTGGTTTTGGAGGAGCTATTGATATCAACTCAACATTTTAGTTTCATACTAAATAATAGGGAAATGGTTTAGAATACAATTTGGGACAACAAAAAGCTGTCCCTTTTTGATTTTGAGGCATACTGTTCATGGGAAGATACTGCATATGTGCATAGTGAAACAGAGAACTAGAAAAGAAAAATTGTTTGTTTGATGATTTGTTTGATGTGACAAAAAAAGATAAATTGAACAAATAGTGAGTCTCATGGGGTGATTGTACTATTTAAGTGTTAAATCTTGTTTTTTTTTATGTATGTGTACTAAAAAACCGATACAAAAAAAGTGAGAGGTGAAGGTTTTATATACATATATATGTAAGATTTTTTATGTTCAAACAATTGAGCTGAAAGTACTTTGGACCATGGTTGCTGTTATTGGCAAATGGAACAACTAAACATTATTGTTGGATATGGCAATGCTACTGATTGTAGTGTGTCGTGTTTGGATTAGAATATGTAGAACATATGTTGGCCTAAATATGTGGTCATTGATTTTATCTTGAGATTTTAGTTATAAGTGTTAAATCTCTTACCTGTTAAGTAGAGACCAAAACAATTAGACTATGTTAGAATGTTGCAGAACTTATATTCTTCGAATATGTCAAATTTACTTTTTGGGAATGTTAAGTTGTCACTTCAGATTCTTGTTTGTTGTACAAGTTTTGAATCATCCGCTTTAAGTTTCTTGACCACTTCACAAAACTATTCTCAGTCAAGTATCTTAAGTTTTCTGATTATGAGTACATGGAAGGTGTTAAGATATGTATAAGTCATGAGAAGGAAAAATATACACAAGAGATGAAGTATTTGATGAAAAACAACTCAATAAAAGTTTTCATATTGATTTATTCAAAACTTGTCTAATATATATAATACAATCTTCTATAATATAAGAAGAAAAATAAAATCTAATATATCATCGTAATACAAAATATCTAATAATAAAAAGAAATAAAATATATCATATTTCTGTCAATAGAATTAAAACCAGACAAATATATGATATCTTTATCTGTAGAAGGAACTAATATGTTGTTTGATTTCACTATGTCACCAGGAGACATCCATGGTCAATATTCTGACCTTCTGAGACTTTTTGAGCATGGTGGTTTGCCTCCTCGTTCCAACTACTTATTCTTAGGTGATTATGTGGACCGTGGAAAGCAAAGTCTTGAGACAATATCTCTTCTTTTGGCCTACAAGATCAAGTACCCTCAGAACTTTTTCCTACTCAGAGGAAACCATGAATGTGCTTCCATAAACCGAGTCTATGGCTTCTATGATGAATGCAAACGCAGATTCAATGTCAGGCTGTGGAAAATATTCGCAGATTGCTTCAACTGCATGCCTGTGGCAGCCATCATTGATGAAAAAATCTTGTGCATGCACGGAGGACTCTCTCCCGAACTGCACAATCTAAGTCAGATAAACAGTTTGCCACGTCCAACAGAAGTACCTGAGAGTGGTTTACTCTGTGATCTCTTGTGGTCTGATCCCAGTAAAGAAACTGAGGGTTGGGGAGAGAATGAACGTGGAGTTTCATATACTTTTGGTGCCAACTTGGTCACACAATTTCTTGAAAAGCATGATCTTGACTTGATTTGTAGAGCACACCAGGTTTTTGTTTTTTTTATATGCATTGAAATATACAAATTTTGAGTATAACTTGTTCAAGTGTTTATGTCTGTGTGTTTGGTTTTTCGTAGGTTGTTGAGGATGGATATGAGTTTTTTGCTAATAGACAACTTGTGACTATCTTTTCTGCTCCTAACTACTGTGGAGAGTTTGACAATGCTGGAGCTATGATGACTGTTGATGAGACACTTATGTGCTCTTTTCAGATACTCAGGCCAGTGGAAACCAGAAAGCCTAAGTTTGGTTTTGGGAGCAAAACTACATTCAAGGTAGTGCTCTTTACAATATTCTTGGTATTACAGTAAAGTATAATTTTTATTTTGGAGTATCCAATAAGATCTGAGTCTAACTATATAAGGTATTGACACCACTCTCAATCCAAAACCTTAAATAATGGATTTATGAGTTTTTATCCTTATATAATACTCTACTTTTTCATTTCTAGTCAATATAGAACTTAGACTCACACTTGGATTCCTAACAAGTTGTGAACCATCTTTTCTTTTGTTTTGAAGCAGGCAATTCTTGATGCTACAAGAGTACGTCCTCATTGAGCTGACATAGACCAATAATAAAGTTTGTAACATAGACAAATTGACTTGAACAAAGTCACAACTGTGTTCACTTCAATGTGAAGGAAGGTTTCAACCAACAGTGCAAGTTGAGGTTATGAAGAACATAGGAAAATTTCTGTTTTTTCTTTTTGAGTATAGCTCAATGTCTTTTTATGTGGTGGAACATTCTCATCATGTACAATGTTGCCACCACAATTTGAGGGGTCAGGTTTCACTTTTCCTTTGTTTCAGTTTTTTTATGTGAGAGACAGTTATATGTCCCCTGTTGTATTATAAATGGCAGCATATGCATTTTTGTTTTCTTTCCTGTTACAGCAATTCATTTCAATATGCTAAAATGTTATTTGTACTATAAATATGCTACTTTTTCCATAAACATGTCCGATGAAACGTGTTTTCATTGTCTAATACCAACAATTAAAGCTTAATTATGTTGGGTTAGAAAGGTTATTTGTGAATAACGAGAACATATTTTCTGTGTTCAACAAAACCATGCTTCGTTACATGTTATGGACGATGAAAACACACTCTGTTTTAATATACAGAACACTTCATCCTAACAGAACAAAAACATGTATTGACTGAATAATATGTACAACAGAAACATTCTTGAATAATAATATTTGAACTACTAAATTTTGACAACTTTTTTTTATGATATGAGGTGTCATTTTTTAAATTATTTTTAAATATTAAGAATGGAAAAAAAGAAAAATAAAAAATCACTTAAAAAATGACACCTAATATTGTAAGAGAAAGATATCAAAATTTAGTAGTTAAAAAATCATTTTTCTTAACATTTTGTTGCTTCTGGGGTTTGATATGGTATATTGTTACTCCTACTGTTTTTTTATTTATTTAGTGGATTCGTAAACTTCCTTAGATTAAAAGATAATCAGTTAAATATCACTGGGGTTTTTAGGGTTCGGTTGTTCATTAAATAGTTATTTATCAATGAAACTTAACAATTATATGTGACTTAGTTTTATTCGAGATTGATTTATTGTAAAATTAATTTGGATGAGTTTGCATTTTCTTTAGCATAAAATTGTTAAAACATTTTTATAAGAAAATATTATTAGAAGTTAATGATAGAAATTTGTGAAATAGTGAGATATGCTATGAATATTTTCTTTTCTGATTTTGTTATATTTATAATTATATCAAATAAATTATATAATCTTCTTGAGAATTATGGACTAAAATATTGCCCGAGGTTTGAACAAGATAAATGTCATATTGATTTTCTCTCAGATAATTCTTATTGTTCAAAGATGATGTGATAAGTATAATTAGTTTTTAATAAATGAATTATTTTTTTTCTAAGTGCCCTCAAAGTATAATAAAAATGATTTTGTTTGTCATTAATTTCCACTTAAAGTAATTTTTGTAAATCAAATGCGACTTTTATTGATTGTGACACCAACTAATTTCTTTTATTCACACATAAGATCAATTAAAGATATTTTCTTGCTACTACATAATTTAACGGTAACAAAATGCGGGCGCGTGATTTGACTCGAATAATATGATATAAGCAAAATAATTTATATATGATGGGTAAAATAATAATAGTTAAAGAACAAAAAAATAATAACTAGAGGACAATGTTTTTTATTTGTATATTAGTGACATTATCTTTATATGTGCTACTTTGTGGTCCACATGTTAAAAAAAGAAAACAAGTGTGTGTTTGAAACTTGTACGTTTTCTTAATTTAGTATGTTAGTATTATTTAGTAAATATAAAATTGGTTGTTGGCTAAAAGTTATTATTTGTGTTATTATGACATCTATAAATGTTTAAATAAATAACTTCACATTTAAAAAAAATTGAGTGACAAGTTAAAAATTTCGAGAAGGAATTTCTGTAATAAAGCTTTGAAATTTTTTATCAGTTTACTGTTTTTTCATATTTCTTCTTACTTTTCCATTTTAAATTTTGTAACATTTTTTCTCAATTGTTTTTGTTTTTCTTTCTCTAATTTTGTAGTATTTCTGCTTACTTCTATTAAAGTTTTTAATTTTTCTTACTGCTATTATGTTTGCTTTTATATATTAAATTCTTTGGCTTCTTGTTTTATTCCTATTTTTTTCACGTTTTTTTATTTGTTTATAGTGTAAAAGTTGTAATTAAAGTATGAGAGCTTATAAGTATTTATTTTTCTTATTTATTGACATTATTTAACAAAATCTTATTTATACGGTAAGTATTGTATGATTGACTTATTAATTAACAACCACGAATCATATCTTAGTTTAATTTTTTGATCGTACAAATCTTAGTTTAATCTCTTTTTTTTACGCGTACAAATCTTAGTTTAATTGCAAATTGCTAATGTGGCAAACCATAAACGGGACTTTGAGTTGTTAGTCAAATCTTGTATTATCAATTTGTTGAGTTGCATCATTGCATGTGTCATGTTGTGTGCTTAATTATTGGCTTAATTACATATTATTCTCATTATTTATTTATTTAGTTACTTTAATCACAAATTAAGAAAATATTTAATAAAATCTATCTTTTTTTTTTGAAATATAAAAACATGACTAGAATGATAACGGATGGGAAGAGTGTAGGTTTGAGCATTTCATCCAATTTGTCTCATTTATTTTCATCGAAAAACAGTATTCATATACTCGTACAAAAAATAAAAATCACAAAAGAAAAACACTATATTATTAAATACTGATAAAACATATTCTTTTAGTTTTTTGTAGTTTTGTTTTATCAACTTGGATCAAAACTTCCAATTTTCTAAAAATTTGAAGAACGAGAAAAAAGTTTCCTCCCATTTTTGTTTTCATTCTCTCATGTCTAAAATAGTTTTTAAACGAGAATTATTATTCTTCCCATCTTATTTAAAAATCAATTATTCAAAATTGATTTTCTAAAACCACTTTTAGAAACAAAAAGACCAAAATAAATTAGACACATGTTGAATATTTTCTAAATGTGTATAAAAAATCACAATGATTACACTTAAAAGTTTCCCATTAATTAAGAATAAAAATGATTTTAGGGTTAAATATGTTTTTGGTCCCTCAAGTTTCAGTAAAATTTGGAATTAGTCCTTCTTCAAAAAATTTGACCAATTTAGTCTTTCACATTTAAAAATGCGTGAATTTAGTCCTTTTAACCAAATTTTGTTAAGTTTATCTGACATCTCAAGTGCATTTCATGATAGTATTTGAATTGTTTACACCGTTTGACACATTTTCGCTTCAATGTTAACTCAAATATTATTATAAAATGCGTTTAAAATGTCAAATAAACTTAACAAAATTTGGTAAGATGGACTAAATCCACGTATTTCTAAAGATGGATGACTAAATTGATATAAAGTTTCGAAGAGAAACTAATTCTAAAATTCATTGAAACTTGAGAGACAAAAAACATATTTAACCTATGATTATATATATATATA